>Ga0187784_10000708_pt1 | contig 25147 bp, 22 predicted proteins | sample 1015_SJ02_MP15_2_FD_132964 | JGI IMG/M metagenome (GOLD analysis project Ga0187784, IMG submission 132964) | Tropical peat soil microbial communities from peatlands in Department of Meta, Colombia - 1015_SJ02_MP15_20_MG | ecosystem: Environmental > Terrestrial > Soil > Wetlands > Peat | place... | reverse complement strand
ACAGAGTCTGGAGTCAGAGTCTGGGGCCGCTAACAAACCGAAAATCAGATCATTCGGCATCACGAAAAATGAACAAGGGCAAGAAAAACACGTTACGAATCAATTTTTCCGCAGCCTGCTAGAACACGCCAGCAGATCAGCGTGCACCCCAGGGAAAGAAAGGCCTCATGAATGTCGGCCCGCTTCTCATAGCGAACACGCAAACGGCGAAATTGATTCAACCAAGCGAAGGTGCGTTCGACAACCCATCGCCATCGTCCAAGCCCACTGCCATGTTCGGTGTTGCGTTTAGCCAGGAAGGGGACGATCTTTCGAGCACGCAGATTTTGCCGGATGGATTCGGCGTCATATCCGCGATCTCCCGCTACGCAATCAGGCCGATGCCCCGGGCGGCCGCCCTCGCCCTGCAAGCCAGGAATTGCGTCAACCAGTGCCAGGGCTTGTTGCGAATCGTTGCGGTTGGCCCCAGTTAACTGCACCACGAGTGGCACTCGGCCGCCATCGCAGATCAGGTGACGCTTGCTGCCAAGCTTCGCTCGATCCGTGGGATTGGGGCCGGTCTGCGGCCCCCAAAAACAGCCCGCACAGAGCTACTGTCCACGATTGCTTTGGACCAATCAATTTGGCCACAGCGCGACAGCCAGTCCAGCAGCACGAAGTGGATCAATTGCCAGATTCCTGCTTCCTGCCAGTCACGCAGACGCCGCCAGCAGGTCATGCCCGAGCCGAAGCCCAATTCTCGCGGTAGCATTTCCCAGGGAATTCCGCTCCGCAAGATGAAAACGATGCCAGTGAGACAAGCTCGGTCCGCCAGTCGCGGCCTACCACCCTTCAGCTTTGGCTTTGACCGTGGAATGAATGGTTCAATGAGCTCCCACAATCCATCCGGCACATGTTGAGCGGGCATGGTAGATGGCTCCCGCCCCAAAGGATGCGCGACCTGTTGGTCAGGTTGCTGAAGTTGAAGATGGAGTTTTGTTAGGCGCTCTAAGGGGAATTCCTGCTGGGACGGCGGCGACGAGTGGCTGTCCTCACTTCTGGTTTGACGGGGCAGCCTGGATGTCGTCAGCAGCCTTCTGGATCGCGTCGATCAGATTTGCGTCCAAGTAATAAAGAGTCGGATCATTTTCACGCTTAGCGAGGAAGCCCTTGCCGGATCTGGCAACCCGGACCCTTTCCACCTTCTTGCCATCGTCCGAGGTAACTGTAAGGTCAATCGTGGGCGCAGCGAAACCGGAGTCGACGAACTTGCTGGCAGTTGAGTCGCGTAGGTCCGAAATTAGCGTTTGCACGCGCCCGGCGTCCATTTTCTTGCCGTTGGACCACCAATCTTCGCCGTTTCGAGTCAGAAAGTAAGCTTTCGACCCGCTGTGCATCTCGATCTTCCCAGGATCGGTGTAACCAAGGTCAAAGAGTTTCTTGTCGCGGAAATCGTTGAGTTTCTTGTCGAGCGCCTCGCCGAGAGTTGGGTCAACCTTGTAGACGCCGTCGACCACGCTGGAGCGTGCATAATACGTATCCTTCTCCTTGCGAACCTGCAGTTCTTCGGTTCCGGACTGATCTGTGACCTTTGCCGAGCCAATCGGCGTCGCGTGCGCATAAGCGGCCGCGGTTTCTTTGGAATCGGGTTCCCATTGACTCAGGTTCATACGGGCATCAGCCAACTTACGGAGCAGGTCGTCCACTTGCATGCTATCGGCCCGCAGCGGCTTCGGTTTCAGGATTTGCCACTCATCCTTATTGCGGCCGAACTCGATCTCCTGATTGTTGCTGCCAAGCTCAACGCGACTGACCTTGTCGGCATCCACGATAAGCAGCCGCTTGTCGCGCAGATCATTCAGACTCTTGTCAATGCTGGTCTTGTTGTAGCTAGCCATCGTGAAAACGCGCGGATCTTTCGCCAGCATCGCGTAGACTGCCCCGCCGGCAGGAGTGTCATCGCCGATCAAAAGCTGCTGCGTCTTCTTGTCCTTCTCGGTGACGTCCACTTCCACGGCCGGAGGATCGAGACCGTATTGCTTTAGATCAGAAGCCTTGTCTTCCACCAGTCGCTCGGAGTTCAGGGAAGATAAGGAAGAAAGAACGGCGGAAACAGTGTTCTGATCGCCGGCGAACGGTTTTGGTTCTAGGATTTGCCAAGTGCCGGAATTGTTCTTGGCTAGAACGATCGGCTGAGCGCTCTTCTCTTTCAACGCGAGTTTCGTGATCGCTGTTTGGTCCAGCTTCAAGATCGTCGGCGAAGTAGCTGCAGAAGGCTTTTCCTCGCCGCTGGGTTTGTGGTGCTCCGACCAGTAAAGAGCTCCGATCAGCGCCAGGAGCACCGACGTCGAGACAATCAGGCTGCGGAGTTTCATGGCATTTCTTGGGCAGGCTTCAAATCAGCCGCGAGATCTTTCACCGCCGCTTCCACCACACGCCAATCCAGGCGACGACGACAATAGCGGGCAACAGAAATTGGCTGACAGCACGAACCCAACTCAATTGCGCGCGCGTCATCGTGATGCGCCGGTCTTCCTGTTCCTTCGGCCGGATCGAAATCAAATCCTCGTCGGAGGACAGCCAGTTGATCGTGTTCGAAGCCAGATCGCTGTTTCCGTTGAAGCTAATAAAGCCGTTGCTGACCCAGGAAGAGCTGCCGACGACCACAAATCGTCCCTGGGAATTCTCCTTTCCCGTGTTGTAGGTGCCGGCGGCTGCGATAGTCAGCGGACCTCTCTTGTTCTTGGGATCTTTCAAACTGACGGCCTCAGCGCTCAGATTGGTTGTCGCAATGCTGCTCGTGGAGGAATCGAACAGCTTCTGAACGCTGGTCTTGTCGGTATTCTTGAGTTCCAGAGAGCGCGACAGAGGGAAACCGGTAGCGGTGCCCCCCATCTCGCTTACGATGGACTGGGACTCATAACTTGTCACGAGCGCCACTTGCGGCCCGACTCCGACGATCTGACCGAGGGGATTGAGGTCGAGAATCAGATCCTTGTCCGCAGTCACACCCCAACTCTCAAGCAGGTCTCGAAGAGCGTCGTTGTCGGCTATTTCAGAGCGCCCGGACTTTAGAGGCGCATCCAGCATAAACAGAGCGCGTCCGCCATCCTCGACATACTGCTTGATCGCGTCCACTTCCGGCTGCTCATAATTCTTCGTCGGGCCCGCTACCACGAGACTCGTACACTCGCTGGGCACATTGGCTGTCTCTAGCAAACGGATGGTCTTACTCTCGTAGTTGTCCCTGGATAAAAGATCTTTGAAGCGGGAAAGGCCTTCGCGATTGCTGTCATCGATCTGGTGCTCGCCGCTGCCGCTGACGAAGCAAACGGTCCGAGTTGTGCTCTTGAGATCGCGAATAAAGGCGCCGGTGATGCCTTCCTCGGTCATGCTCTTGGCCTCTTCCCTTTTCGCACCGACTTGCACTACGGCTGTGCCATATTCCCGGATACCCGCGTCCCGCGCGGCTTGCGGGTTCTTGTCCGGATCGATGTACTCCACGTGCACCCTGGGTGATAGGTTGGCATATTCGTCGAGCAAGTCCTTGCCATCGCGGAATCGTGTGCTCTGGTTGAAGTACGTGATAGTAGCGTCCTGCTTGACGCCCTTGACGATCTTGGCAGTTTGCTCGGAGAGGCTATAGCGTTTGTTTGACGTCGCATCATACGACTTGTCGTAGCGATCAGCTAGAACGTTGGCGACGACGATGGCGGCAATCACAATAAGGACGTAAATCGTGGCGTATGCCGCGTACTTGGTTTGTCTCGCCTTCAGCCATTGGCTTGCCATCATGAGCTCCCGACTATGACCTCCAGCGCAGCGATTCCATGGAGCGCGCGGTGAAGAAAAGTCCCAGGAATGTAACTGTGAGATAGAAGACGGCGTCTTTAGAATCGAGGACGCCTCTGCCGAACGAATCAAAGTGGGTGATCACCGACATGTAGGAAAGCACGCGTGCCCAGGCCGCGGTTTCGTATTCGCCGACCCAGCCGATTACCCACAGCAACAACTCCACACCGAAAGTCGCTGCTCCGGCGATGATCTGATTTTTGGTGAGCGTGGAAATGAACGTGCCAATCGCCAGCAGCGCCCCTGCCTGGAGCAGTAGACCGAGATAGCCCATAGCCAGTGGCTTCCAATCCGGATTGCCATATCGGAAAAGAAACGCGAAGTTCACCGCCGTAAACAGCAGCAGGCAGCAGTAGAGCAGCATCGCCGCCAGCCACTTTCCAAGGATGACCTCGAGGTCGCGAATCGGCGAGGTGGCCAATAACTCGATGGTGCCGGTGCGCTTTTCTTCCGCGAACAGGCGCATGGTGATCATGGGAATGAAAAACAATCCGATCACGCCAACGTTCGACAACAACGGTCGAATGACCTGTTCGTTTAGGTTCATGGGGAACATCTGCCCCCGCATCTGCATCTCCATGCTCTCGATCACAAAAATTCCGAGCATGTTCCAGAAAAAGAAACCGAAAATCACGGCGAATAACGCAAGCAAAATGTAGGCAATCGGGGAAACGAAGTAGCTGCCCAGTTCTTTCCGGCAAATGATCCACACATTCCTCATTGCTGTGACTCCTTCTCTGGAGCTTTTTCATCATCGGGAGGGGACTCGCCTTCGGTGAGCTGTAGAAAGATTTCCTCCAGGCTCATGGCCGCTGGCCGAAGCTCATTGAGGTCCCAGCCGCACTGCACCACCGCCCGCGCCAGGTCTCCCCGAACCAGGCGTCCCTTCTGGCCTTCCACTTCGAAAAAAATGCGGCTGTCGATCTGCTGTTTGCACAGAACGCGGCTCACGCCCGCGACCTTCTCCAGTTGGTGCTGCACGGTCGGAGCTTCCAGGCTTCCGTTGCGGCCCGCGACCTCGATCACAACCGACTCGGCGCCGCGGGCGCGCGCTTGCAGGTTGCGAACCGAATCCGTCGCCACCAGTTTGCCCTGGTTGATGATGATGACTTGCTCGCAGGTTTGTTCGACTTCGGAAAGGATGTGCGTGCTGAGAACGATAGTGTGATCGCCGGCAAAACCTCTGATCAGCTCTCGCGTCTCGTTGATCTGCTTCGGGTCCAGGCCGGCTGTTGGCTCATCCAGAATGAGCACGTCGGGATTGTGAATGATGGCCTGCGCCAGGCCGACTCGCTGCCGGTAGCCCTTTGACAGTTTTCCGAGAAGTTTGGTTTTGACGTCGGCGATGGCGCATCGACCACACACGTAGTCGACTCGCTTGGGCAACTCCGCGCCCGAAAGTCCCTTCAGCTTTCCCACAAACTTCAGGTACTCCGCCGTCTCCATCTCCGGGTAGATCGGAGGCGTCTCAGGCAGATAGCCGATGCGTTTCTTCACCTCAAGAGGTTGTTCGAGAACGTCGAACCCAGCGACGTTCGCGGTTCCCGCTGAAGGCGGCAGAAAGCAGGTGAGGATGCGCATCGTGGTCGTCTTGCCCGCGCCATTGGGACCGAGAAATCCTACGATCTGGCCCTTTTCTACTTCGAATGAGATCTGATTCACCGCGACGGTACGGGCATAGCGCTTGGTGAGTTGTTTCACGCTGATCATAAGAAATTGTCGTCCCGACTGGGAGCGCCCCAGCCGGCTGCGCCGAGCTGCACCTGGATAGTGCAGGGCAAGAATGATCTTAAAAAGTGAGACTCAACCCTGTCAATTTGCTTGAGCACTAATCTGTTGGTGAAATCACCCAAGAGAGAGGCTCAACCGGGCACAGGCGTGCGTTCACGCGAATAAGCCACATTGTGCGTGAGAATCCTCTCCAGTACGGAGCTAATTTCCTTGCAACGCTGCGTGCAGTGATGCCTTCGTCGAGGACTGTGCCGCCGATTCGACTCTTCGCAAGCTCGGCTGAGCCCTCTGCCACAGAATCCGTGCGTCGGAGGCATCATTCGGATACGCTTCCGTCGATTGCTTGCCTGTGGGTTCGAGAATGATATCGACTCGCCGGTTATAGGCAAGCCAGGTCGCCGCCGTGCGCTGCATCATCCAGTTGTCCGGCTTTTGGGAATCCGCGGCCTGCAGTTTTGCAACGTCGTTCCTGCTCAGTTCCTGCTGTTTCCCGTCGGCGCGTGTTTGGATCTTATCCGCGGGAATCCCCCGCGACACGAGATAGCTCTTCACCAGATCGGCCCTCCGCTTGCTGAGCATCAGGTTGTACTTCTTCGAGCCGCGAATATCGGCGTGTCCAACAACCGTGAGGCTGGCGTGGTTGTTATCGTACTGCTCGTGATTCTTGAAGCGATTCGCCGCATCTGACAGAGCTTCTTTCTCGCTGGCCACAAGGCCGATTTTCGGGCGTCTTGCGGTCGGGTAGTTTGTCGGATAGAAGAGGCTGGCAAGCGTTACGGGCGGAGCTGGATCGATCGAGCCGACAATGCGTAGCGCCGCTGTTTGTGTGGTTATTCCGCCGCAAGCATTGGAGGCGGACAGAGTGTAGTCGACCATCTCGTTGACCGGGCCGGTGCTGGTCTGCTTTGGCTGTGCATTGATCGTACGGCTGCCGCTCATGCTCTCACTGCCAAGCTGGGAGATCTTCACTTGGTTTGCGTTCGAGACAGACCACTTCAAAGTTGTCGGGTCATCCTGCACGACCTTATCCCCGATCTTGTGATAGTGCACTTCCGGCTGCGTCAGAGCCAGCGAGGCGGTGGGTTGCACATTCACGTTAATGGTCGCGGTTTGCGTGGCTTCGCCGCCCGGACCTTTCGCAACTAACTTATATGTCGTTGTTTTTGTGGGGTTGACAGTTTTGTCTCCGTTGGCCGCAACGTCTCCCAGGTTCGTGATTGAGACGGCTATCGCATCGGCCGATTTCCAGCTCAACTGGTCGGTTTGTCCACAGTTCAGTTGAGTCGACTGAGCGGTGAGTTGCGCGATCGCTGGCGCGATGGGCACTTCTGCGCTGGCAATTCCCGCGTGGAAGCGCGGCTGCGGTCCGAGCGTGTTGCCCCGTGACCAGTCCTTGGTTTTCATCTTGCCATCCTGGTTGAGATTAACCATCACTCGCTGACCAGCCTTCACTTCCACCGGGCCGGACCAGATCGTGTCTCCTTCCCGCGTGACTGTCACCTGATATGTGCCCGGTCTTACCAGCAGGCGTTGGTGCCAAATCCAGTTCCAGTCGAATTCATCCACATGTCCCACAAAATAGTCCGGCGTGGTGCCGTTGAGCAGAACGGCGGCGCGTGGGTGGCCTTTGAATTCGATGTCCCCAAAGGGCCCCGGTACCTTGTCGCCCGACGCTTGCAGCGTCGCGGGGACGTCGGTGGTTTCCCCGGCGCGGACCTGCACTGTCTGTGTGCTGGGAATGTACCCGTAATTGCGGACGCTGACTTCATGTGATCCTGCCGGAAGCTCGATGGTCTGGCTCCCATCCCGGATGGCCTTCCCGTCGACGAATACGTATGCCTGCTTCGGGCTGACATGAATCTTCAGCTTGCCCGTCGCCATGCTGTTCTCGGCTGATGCTGGCATTGCCACCAATGCCAAAACGATAGACGCAAGAAAAACGAACTGGGCCCGGATTCCAGTGGACATCATAGGGATCTCTCCTTGTGTTGAGTCGGTGTGGAACATCGGAACGCGATTGGGTTGTCGCCGCGACCACCAAGTTGCCTGTGTCATCCAGAGCGGCACAACTGCGGGCTGAATCATGAAGCGCCCTTCTTGCTGCTGCCAGTATTTCGATAAAACAAAAGGTCAACTCCGGATCCTTCCGGTCCGTTAGCTGAACGATTACCTCATCCAGTTGGATTCGTAACCGCCGTCATGAGTTGTATCGTCTCACGATATAACACAACGTTATGGCACCGTCTGTTCAGAGGCCGTTTGGGAGCGGGTTTCGGTTCCGAAGAAGAAAGCCGATCTGCTCAACCTAAGCGTCTGCAATTTCCTCAGCGATCGATGCTGCCTCGTAATCTACGCGGGAATCAGGCCAGGTGCAGATCCAGTTCATCATCCCGAACAAGCTGAGTACCGCGATGCGTGTGGAAACACGCAGGCCGTTCTCGCGCCTGAGATCGTCCAGCAGGCTCACGGCAAGGTGGTGATACTCGCGTCTGATCGCCGCCAGCTCCTTGGCGAAGTCATTCTTCAGCGCATCCGCCTCGTAGGAGAGGATCTTCATACCGTTTGGTTGGCGATCGAAATGGTTCCCACTGCACAAGCAGCGACGCCTTGGTGATCGATAACACCGGAATTGCCCAAGGCTAAAGAAAAGGCGGCGATTAAGGGCAGGGAAGAAACTTCCGCCGGGGAAAATGTTGTGGAAACCGGCAGCCCAAGTGTGAGCAATATCACTGCCTAACGTGATGGGAATCACAGATCGCAAGTTATCGCCGGGCATATAAAGTCAAGGCATGAACAAGTTAGAACGAACGTTCGATATATGCTCCGGCTTGGACTTCCCGACGGTTTCCGAGTGGAAGCAGATTCACCCGGGCGGCAAAGCCATTGCCTATTTTCCGGTGTATGCGCCGACAGAACTGATTCACGCCGCGGGGATGCTGCCGGTTGGATTGAGCGGCGCTGGCGACCGCCTCGACATTCAGCACGCCGATGCTCGTTTCGGATCGTTCATTTGTTCGATCGTCAAAACCACCCTGGAAATGGGTTTGACGGGGCGCCTTGATCCCTTTGACGGGTTTCTGTTCTCGACCATCTGCGACTCGGCCCGAAATCTGTGTTTCGTCATGAAGCGGAATTTCCCCAACATGTATGTCGATTTCCTCCACCTGCCCCACAACCCCAGTTCTCCGGCGGCGGCGCAATTCTTGGTGAATGAGTATCGTCGCGTGCTGGCTGAATTGGAGCGCCTGGCCGGACGCACCGTCAGCGACGATGCGTTGCGCAACTCGATTGTTCTGTACAACCGCAACCGAGCCTTGATCCGCGAGCTCTACCGGCTGCGCACCCTCCGCCCACAGCAAATCCCCACCTGGGAACTGTATCAGCTTGTTCGGATGGGGAATTTTCTCCCGGTGGAGGAGCACTCAGCACAATTGGAAGCTGCGCTCGCTGGATTCCAATCGCGCCCTGCCAAGCCGCGGGATTCGATTCGCATCGCGGTGGAAGGCTCCTTTTGCGAACAGCCTCCACTCACGCTGATCCGTCTTATTGAAGACGCAGGCTGCTACATCGTCGATGACGACTTTGTGATCGGCCAAAGCTGGTTTGACAGCGACGTACCGGCCGACGGAGATCCGGTGCAAGCGCTCGCCTCCAGCTATCTTGACCGCTCCGTATATTCCTCGGTACGCCACGATTTTCGCAAGCCGCGCTGGGACGGGCTGGTTGAGAAGGTCCGGCGGACGCGCGCGGACGCGGTGCTGTTTCTCATTGCCAAATTCTGCGAGCCAGCCTATTTCGATTACGTCCCTTACAAAGAAGAGCTGGAACGAGCCGGAATTCCGCACCTGCAACTCGAATTTGAAGAGAAATCATTCACTTTTGACCGTCTGCGCACAGAAATCGAGACGTTTGTCGAATCGCTGATTTTCGATTGAGGGGAAAAGATGGCAGAAAAGAAAGAGTATCGCGGCTCCATTCACCAGCGGCAAAAGGAATTGATGCTGACTTGGTATGACAAGCTAAATCAGGCGGCCGAAACCGGCAATCCGCCGACAGTTTCGATGATGATCTCGGGCAACTGCGTGGAGCTGCTGGAAGGCTTTGGCGCCGTACCTATATATCCTGAGGTGAACGCGCTGCAGCTGGCTATTCGCCACCAGTCGCTCGACCCGATACTGGCGGCGGAGGAGCTGGGCTACGCCGCCGACAACTGCGCTTACGTAAAGGCGGATATTGGTTGCATCCTGAAAGGCATCACGCCGACCGAGGGCAAGTTGCCGACCCCAACACTCATCTTGTGTAACTTCGTTGGCTGCAATACCTACCTCAAGTGGTTTGAGCACACCGCAAAGCTGCAGAAGGCGCCGCTTTACGTGATCGACGTGCCGTTCATGCGCGCCGACGAACCGACGCTCGCGGACGTGGACTACGTCGTTAAGCAGTTGCAGGAGACGGTCAAGAAGCTGGAGCAGCTCACTGGGCGCAAGTTCGATTATGACCGCTTCCAGCAGGCAGTGGAATGCTCCAGCCGCACGGAAGAGTTATGGTCTCAGATTAAACATCTGGCGCGGCGCCGCCCCTCGCCCTTCGACGCGTACTTCGACGCCATTACATTGATGGGGCCGCTGTATGTTTATCGCGCCAAACCTGAAGGCGTGGAGTTCTTTGAGGCGGCCTTGGCTGAATTGCAATCCAAGTGCGATGCCGGCAAAGGCGTATACGAACAGGAACACTTCCGCGTTGTGATGGAGGGTCCGCCGCCCTACCCCTATTTCCGCACGTTTCGCGACATGTTTGCCAAGTGGCAGGCTTGCGCCGTGGCCTCCACTTACTCGACCGTGGGCGGGCTATGGGAATTCGGCTTTCGCCACGATCCCGCGAAGCCGTTCGAGTCCGTGGCCATGCACATGATCGCGCAGAACGTGACCAACCGGAATTACCTCCAGCGCTACGAACAGATCCGCCGCTATGTCGAGGACTGGAATGCCGACGGCGTGATCATCCACTTTGTGAAAAGTTGCCGGCTGTTTTCCGCCGGTCAGGGCGACATGCGCGATTACTTTACCAAGCAGCTGGGAGTGCCAACTCTGTACATCGAGTCCGATCTGGAAGATCCAAGATATTTTGCCGAGGCGCAAACAAGAAACCGAATAGATGCTTTCTTCGAGTCGTTGGAACATGCCAAAGCTACTGCTTCAGTCCGGAGCGCTTAGAGCGAGGGGAAACCATGAGAATTGCAGCAGGGGTGGATGTCGGTTCCACACAGGCCAAGGCTGTCATTATGTCCGACAACGGCGGCTTGAAGATTTTGGGGCGGGCGCTGGTGGATACCGGCGCCAATGTCCAGCGGGCGGCCGAGCGTGCCTTTGACAGTTGTTGCCAGGCGGCCGATCTGCGCACCGGAGATGTGGGCATGGTTGTCGGCACGGGATATGGGCGATACAAAATCGCTTTCGGCAATACCCAGATGACTGAAATCACTTGCCACGCCAAGGGAGCCAGTTTTCTTTGCCCGGGAACGCGCACCGTGATCGATATGGGTGGGCAGGATTCCAAGGCCATCAGCGTCGGAGCCAGCGGCGAGGTGCTGGATTTCGTCATGAATGACAAGTGCGCGGCGGGCACCGGACGTTTCCTGGCCAATTCGGCGGAAGTGATGGGCATCAGCCTCGACGAGGTCGGCCCGCTCTCCCTACAAGCCAAGCACCCGGTCAAGATTGCCACGGTATGCACGGTTTTTGTCGAGTCGGACATCCTTTCCTACCTGGCGCAGGGGAAAACAGCGGAGGATGTTCTAGGTGGTGTCCACATCGCCATTGCCAAGCGCACTTTGTCTTTGGCGCGCCGCCTGAACATTGAGCCGGAGATCACGATGACCGGCGGCGTTGCCCGCAATATTGGAATGGTGTGGGCGCTCGAAACGGTGCTGGGGAAAAAGATGCAGGTCAGCCCGGACGCTCAGTATATGGGGGCGGTCGGGGCTGCGTTATTTGGTCTGGAGAAACTCGACCAGAGCTTCGAAACCGGTGTTTGGAGGGGAGACCATGCCGTTTCTGGCGGGCATTGATTGCGGAACCAGTTTCACCAAGGCGGTTGTGCTTGGGGAAGAGAATGGCCGGCCACGCGTGCTGGGCAAGGGCCGGACGCGTAGCGGGGCGCGAGTGGACGAGGCTGCCAACAATGCGCTGGAGCAAGCGCTAGACGAGGCCCGGCTCGAGCGCCATCAAGTGGAATACGTCGCGGCCACCGGGTTCGGCCGCTACGGCGTCAGCTTCCGTGACATCCAGGTAACGGAGATCACCACCGCGGCCCGGGGCGCGCATTTCGTGGTTCCCCAAACCGCTGCGATTCTCGATATCGGCGGGCAGTGCACGCGCGCCATCGGAATCACGGAAACCGGCAAAGTGAAGCTGTTCAAAAGCAATGACAAGTGCGCCGCCGGCTCGGGGATGTTCATCCAGCGCGCCGCGAAGTATTTGGAAGTGCCGCTGGAAGAAGTGGGAGAACTTTCCCTGCAGGCCAAGCATCCGCAGCCGATTTCGAGTGTGTGCGCTGTGCTCGCCGAGAGTGAGATCATCAATCACGTAAGCGCGGGCATCAGTGTTCAGGATATCCTGCGGGGGATTCACGAATCGTTGGCGGACCGCGCCGGAGCGCTGCTTAAGCGCGTGGAAATGAAACGAGAACTGACGCTGATCGGCGGCGTCGCACGCCAGGCGGGTATTGCCAAGGCGCTGGAGGATCGTCTAAAAGTGAAAGTCAACGTTCCACCGGATTGTGATTTTGTTTGTGCCCTGGGAGCTGCCTTGCTCGGGCTGCGACGTCTGACAGGTAAGCGGCCGGTCGGACAAGTAGTGGAGAAGGAATATGCGCATTGACGGGGCCCACGGATTTCGTTTGCTAGCGGTGGGCCAACCGCTCGAACTGTTTGATCTGCCACCTTTGGAACCCGGCCCGGACGAAGTAGTCGTGCAAATCGCGGGTTGTGGCGTCTGCCACACGGACGTCGGGTTCGCCGTGGATGGCGTTCCCACGCGCAAAGCGTTGCCGCTCGTTCTCGGGCACGAGATCTGCGGACGCGTAGTCGTCGCTGGTGAAAATGCCGCCGCTTGGCAAGGAAAACTAGTCATCGTTCCGGCGGTGATTCCGTGCGGCGTTTGTCCGGCCTGCCGCGCCGGACGTCCAACCGTCTGCCGCGATCAATTCATGCCCGGCAATGACGGAGACGGTGGTTTCGCCACGCACGTGCGCGTGCCCTCTCGTGGCTTGTGCCCCGTTCCCGAACCGCTGCCGTCAGGGCTCGGCGCTGAGTTGCTCTCAGTAATTGCCGATGCGGTCACTACTCCGTGGGAAGCGATTCGCCGCGCCAGCCTTGGCAAGGACGATGTTGCGGTCTTCGTCGGCGTAGGCGGGGTTGGAGGCTTTGGCGTGCAGCTCGCAGCCGCGTTGGGAGCGGCCGTGGTTGCCGTCGACATTGATGCGGGCAAGCTCGACCTGGCCGCGCAACACGGCGCCGGCCTGACTCTCAATTCTTCCGCCATGAGCGAGAAAGATCTGAAGGCGGCAGTTCGAAACTTCGCAAAACAAAACGGACGGAAAGCAACTGGGCTGAAGATATTCGAAACCAGCGGAACCCCGGCAGGACAGCAAACCGCTTTCGGTTTGCTCGATTATGGCGGCTATCTGGCGGTCGTCGGCTTCACAACTAAGAAAGTCGAAGTGCGACTATCGAATTTGATGGCCCTCGACGCCACAGCCCGCGGCAACTGGGGTTGCCCGCCCGATCAGTATCCGGCGGCCCTCGATCTCGTCCTGCAGAGGAAAGTGGTGATTGAACCGTACGTAGAAATGCACCCACTCGACGATGCGGTGGAGGTTTTTGATGCGGTTGCGCGGCATGCCATTGCCCGCCGCGTTATTCTGACTAACGTCTCGAAGAACAACGGGAGCAAATCATGAAGAACCACAATCTTGTCGAGGCGCCGCCCCGCGCAAGTATTCAGGTGGAACGACGTCCGGTTCGGGGGCGGGATGGGGCGTCAGTTGCGGGCCTGCATAACGTCTGGATCATGTTGAACAATCCCGCCGAGCTCAACAGTTACACCACCGAGATGGCTAAGGAAATCATCTTGGCGGTACGCGAAGCCTCCAATGATCGCGCTGCCGTAGCCGTCGTGCTCACTGGAGCTGGAAGTCGCGCATTCTGTTCCGGGGGAAACACCCGCGAGTACGCGGAGGTGTACGCCGGGGCGCCCGGGGAGTACCGGCAATACATGCTCCTGTTTAATGACATGGTCACCGCGGTGCTGCAATGCGATAAGCCGGTGGTTTGCCGCGTCAACGGCATGCGCGTCGGGGGCGGGCAGGAGGTCGGCATGGCCTGCGATTTCTCCATTGCCAGCGATATGGCAGTTTTCAGCCAGGCTGGTCCCAAGCACGGCTCCGCGCCGGATGGCGGTTCCACGGATTTTCTTCCGCTCTACATTGGCATTGAGCGCGCCATGATGAGCGGAACATTGTGCGAGCCTTGGAGCGCGCATCGGTTCTATTGGCTCGGAGGTTTAACGCACCTCGTCCCGGTGACAAAAGTGAATGGAAAGTTCATTGCAAATCCGCTGGTTGTTACCGATCGCCTGCTCGATGAATACGGCCGGCTGGTGATGGGCGAATTCAAGACCGGTGAAGCGCGCAAGCAAGCGCAGGATGTGCTAGCCTCGGCGCAGACCGATCTAAGCCTGCTCGACGAAGCCGTCGAGCAGTTGTGCACCAAGCTCCTCTACACTATGCCGGACTGCCTCATCAAAACCATCGAGAGCCTGCGCAAGCACAAACTCGAGCACTGGGATCGCAACCGCGAGACAAACCGCGCGTGGTTATCGCTGAACATGATGACCGAGGCAAACGCCGGTTTCCGGGCTTTCCACTACGGTGACAAGAAGAGCCGCGAAGTGGATTTCGTGCTGCTGCGCCAGCGTCTGGCGCAAGGTGCCCGGTGGAGCGAAGAACTGGTGGAAGAAATCGCCCCCTGGACGGCGCGCGAACCATCAGCGAAGGTGTCATGAAATGAAGTTCGAGAAAATTCGCCTGGAGTTTACACATCAGGAGCGCGTGGCCCGCATCAGCTTGGCGGCTCCCAAAGCCAACATCGTGGATCGCGCTATGATCGGCCAACTGGACGCGGCCTTTATCGAATGCGGCGGCCGTGACCTGAATGCAATTATTGTCTCGGCGGACGGGCCAAACTTCAGTTTCGGTGCAAGTGTGCAGGAACATTTACCCGACCAGATTGGGTCCGCGCTCAAAGCTCTGCATTCCCTGTTGCGGCGAATCCACGAGGCTCCCACGCCGGTGATCGCGGCGGTGCGCGGGCAGTGTCTCGGCGGAGGATTTGAACTGGTGCTGGGCTGCGATCTGGTGATTGCCGACAAGACCGCCCAGTTCGGATGTCCGGAGATCAAGCTGGCTGTCTTCGCTCCCGCTGCCTCGGCCTTGTTGCCCGTTCGCGTCGGACAGGCATTGGCTTCGCGGCTGCTTCTCACCGGCGAGTCTATCTCCGCGGAGGAGGCCCTGCGCTATGGCCTGGTGGCCAAAGTGGTGGATGACTTGGAGGATGGTCTCCAGCAGTGGCTGAAATCGGATTTTCTGCCCCGCTCTTCCTCGTCCCTGGGTTATGCCTGTCGGGCGGCGCGCATGTCGTCGCGCCGCGCGGTGAATGAAGATCTGGCTCAGCTGGAACAACTTTACCTGTCCGAGCTGATGAGCAGTCCGGACGCCGTCGAAGGAATCCGTGCTTTTCTTGAGAAGCACCCGCCTCAATGGACCAAGCCGGCGATTGCGACACGAGAATAAGATGAATCAGGAGCTTGAGCTTGACGGTAAAGTTGCGGTGGTCACGGGAGGTTCGGGCGCCATTGGCAGTGCGATCGTGCGCTCCCTCCAGTGCGCCGGAGCCCGCGCCGTTGCTCTGGATGTAACCCCTCGTCACGACTCCGCGCTGCCCTGGCTACGATGCGACGTCCGCGACGAAACTTCGGTTGCTAACGCTGTTGGGGAAGTCAGCGCCCAGCACGGTAGCGTTGACATCGCCGTGCATGCCGCGGGTGTGTCGCGCGACGCTGTGGTCTGGAAACTTTCAGTCGAGGACTGGGACTTCGTCCAGAATGTGAATCTCCGCGGTGCGTTCCTGCTGATTCGCAACACCTTGCCCCTGATGCGAGCGCGAGGCGCCGGACGCATCGTGCTGATCGGGTCGATCAACGGTTCTCGCGGAAAATTCGGCACTGCCGCGTACTCTGCAAGCAAGGCTGGATTGCTGGGCCTGGCAAAGAGCGTCGCCCGCGAAGCCGGGCGTTTCAAAGTACTGGTGAACGTGATCGAACCTGGCTGGGTGCGGACGCCGCTTACGGAGTCTCTACCCCAACCGATTCGCGATGCAGCCCTCGCAGAAAGCCTGGTCGGGAGCTTCGTTGATCCGGAGGACGTGGCGGAAGGTGTCCGGTTCCTGTGCGGTCCCAGCGGTCAGAGGATCACTGGACAGGTTTTGCGGATCGATGGCGGACAGTTCCTGGGGCCTACGTAATTACTCTGCGGTATCACGCCGGCTAAGGCAAAGTGCGGGCGTCACCCCTGGATCGCTCCGAGTAACAGGAATGCGATCACGGCTTTTCTCTTCGCAGGTTTGTGCGATTTTTCACGGCTCGTGTCTCGCCTGCGGAGTTCTCCACTCTGTTGCCCTCTTCACATTTCTTCCCGATTCAATACTTTCAACAACTTAGTAATACCAAGATCTGGATAACGACAAGTCATTTCCGTGGTATTACAATGCCTCAGGAGAAAGGGGTTCTGAAACGCGTGGTCTAAATTTTCTCCTTCCGCCGGCACTTAAAATTCTCAGCGTTCGAGCCAGCAATTCACTGGCACGCGAGGCATTCGGAACAAAGAACGTTATTCGCCTGAGGAGAGCTGTCATGTCTTTGCGCAAACTGTGCTTTCTTGCAATGCTGGCTACGATTGTTGCCTTCGTGCCGGTCGGAGGGTTAAACCGTCACATCAAGCAATTTGATCTATCGAAGCCGGCTCCGCGGCCGCACGGTCAGGCGCTTGCCGTCGATGGTTCGCTTTGGCACAGGGGCCAGCCGACGAACAAGCTAGGCCGATCGAACAGGGTCAACGCATCCTCCGCCGAAAGCCAAATGCTGCCGAGCGATTTTCTTTCAGTCCAATCCAAAGACACCGAGGGTCTTCGTGCTGGAAAGTTGCTGGTGGCGAGTCGCGACCTCGCCGATCCGATTTTCGCCAAAACGGTGATCCTGCTGGTTCAATACGATGCCCAAGGTGTACTCGGACTGGTTCTCAACCGGCGCACGCAGGTTCCGCTTTCACGAGTGCTTGAGGATCTCAAGGCGGCGAAAGACCGTTCTGACCCGGTCTACCTTGGAGGTCCGGTCGAAATTCCAGCGGTATTTGCCTTGCTCAAGTCGCCAGCCAAGATCGAAGGAGCTGATCACGTCTTCGGTGGGGTATACCTGATTTCCAGAAAGACCCTCTTGGAACAAACCATTTCGACTCGACCTGACCCCAGCGTTTTTCACGTTTATCTGGGTTACGCAGGATGGACCGACAATCAACTGCAGAAGGAAGTGGAACTGGGTGCGTGGTTCATTTTCCCGGCGGATGCCGGAACGGTTTTCAATGCTCATCCCGATTCCTTGTGGTCGCAAATGATTCGGAAAACGGAGCTAAACTTGGCGACGAGCGAGCCTGCGGGCGCGGATCCACGGCCGCATGTTGGTCAATTTGTCGACGTGGGCTATCAGCGCTGAACCTCAGTTCGCCTCGCGCTTCGACCAACTGGCGCCAATCCAGAAGGGCAGTGATTTATTCGCTGTGTGCGAGCCTAGCAGGCTGCTGAAGAACTACTCCTAATCCACAGGCCGGTATGGTACGAGAAGGCATGCGGGGAGACGATCAGCAGCAGAATCACATCTTCAGTTATTTGTCGCCAGAAGCGCGGGTGCGGAAGGATCATCCGCGGCACGCGATTCGGGCAATGGTGGACGATGTACTCGCGCAACTCTCGCGGCGCTTCTACTGTCTTCCAAAAGCCGAATAGGGCCGCTCCGCAAATTTTCCAACAGCATATTGACACTGCGTACCATGCTCAGCCTTAAGGCTGGTAACCTTCGCGATCGTGCAGGTAAACGGCTGTTGGAGCCTGCATGGGGCCGGTCGATTCGCTGTTCTTAACGCTGAAGCACCCGAAGCAACGTTACGACTCCAAACGGAGGTTAACCGTAGGTCGGTTCGAGTAGCTTTGGGACGCTCTACCAAGTGTCCTGTCTACCAAGCCGGAGCGGGCAAGAATGAGAATTCCTTTCTCTCCGCGCTTGACGAAGCGGCCAAGCGAGTTCCAAGCGCGGATTCTCTTCAACAACGCTTCGCTCACGCCTGATCCATCACTTGAGATCCACTCGCACCCTCTCGATCTCCCCTGTGAATGCAAAGGGGCTGGTGTAGCTGGGCGAAACCGGCGACCCGCGGTCGTAGCCGATGTCGAAGGTGTCGGTGTTGTTGCCAATGCCGGCCACGTGCCCCGATCCGACGGTCTTGCCGTTGATCGTGAGCGTGATGATTCCTGCCAGAGGAGTCTGGGGCGCGAAGGAGATCGCCTGTTGCTGAGGCGGAGGGCCGTCGGGGGTGAACTCCGCCGTCACGATCGTTTTGCCCGGGGGTAATGTCTCGGAGGAAACTACTTCACCCGCCCGATGGCCGTTGATGTTGCTTTCATAAAACAACGTTCCGTTCTTGACATATAAGGTAAACCCGCCGTAACGTCCGCCCTCGGCGACAATCACGCCGCTGGCAGCTTGGGTTGGAACGTCGAGTTCGGCGGCAATGATGTGCGCGCGCTGGGAGAGACGAGGAGCAGAAGCGGCCGGTATTGGATGCTGACCGGAGCGGTATTCGAAGGACGTCTTGCCGTTTGTGATCAGCGGCAGCGCATCCAAGCGAAACGGCTCAAGTGGATAGACGTGGTTGCGGCGAGCTTCTGCCTCGAACAGATCTTCCAATTCTTTTAGCTTATCGGGATACTGAGCGGCGACGTCGTGTGCCTGGCTGTAGTCGTCATCGAGATGATACAGTTCCCATGGCTTCGTCTCCGGCGGAGAGTTGAAGGGTGACCTGCCGCTCGGCCATGGAAGATGATTAAAAGACCCCGCCCACCATCCGTCCTTATAAATACCGCGGCTACCTAACATTTCGAAATACTGAACTGTATGGCGACTCGGTGCATCAGGGTGGTTGAACGTATAGGCGAAGCTAACACCTTCAAGGGGTGTTTGCTTGACTCCGTTCACTTCGGTTGGAGGCGTAATCGAAGCGAGTTCATAAATTGTGGGTGCGATGTCGTTGACGTGCGTGAATTGACTGCGGACAATCTCCGTCTGTATAACGTGCCCTGGCCAGGAAACAATCAAAGGATCTCTCGTACCGCCAAGATGAGATGCGACCTCTTTGGCCCATTGAAACGGTGAGTTCAGAGCCCAGGCCCACGCGGTTGCGTAGTGGTTGAGGAACATCTCGCCGCCCAGATCGTCGATGCGCTCAAGCCGGTCGGTTACGCTTGGAGCTTTGCCGTCCATGCCGACCGCATCGCGCCCTTCGAAACCACCCTCGGCGCTAGCCCCGTTGTCTCCGGGGATGTAAAAGACAATGGTGTCTTCGTTATGACCGTCCGCGCGGATACCAGCAAGGAGACGGCCGACCTCGTAATCCGTGTGCGAGAGGAATCCCGCGTAAACTTCCATTTGATGCGCCAGAAGTTTTTTCTGATCGGCCGTGAGCGAGTCCCAGGCCGGTATCTCCTTGGGGCGAGGAGTCAGTTCGGCGTTCGCTGGAATCACACCGAGTTCCTTCTGGCGGGCGAACGATCGCTCTCGAATCGCATCCCAGCCTTCGTCGAACTTGCCCTTGTACTTCGCAATCCATTCGGCAGGAACGTGGTGAGGAACGTGCGTCGCTCCCGTCGCGAAATACAGAAAGAAAGGCTTGTCGGAGGCTAAGGCATCATGCCGATGCACCCAGCGGATCGCATCGTCGACTAGATCCGTCGTCAGGTGATAGCCGGGACGCCGCGCTGCCAACGGATCGGCAGGCAGCGTGTTGCGGTAGAGGGTTGGCTCCCATTGACTGGTCTGTGCGCTCATGAACCCATAGAAATATTCGAAGCCTAGCCCAGTAGGCCAGCGGTCAAACGGCCCGGCTGCATTCACTTCCCACATCGGCGTGTTGTGCCACTTTCCGAAAGCGGCGGTGCTGTAGCCGTTTTCCTTCAATAGTTCCGCAACCGACGCTGATTCGCGCGGCCACAGCGAGTTGTATCCCTGATACCCGGCGGCCAACTCCGTGATGTTTCCGAATGACATCTCATGGCTATTGCGTCCCGAAAGCAGCGCGGCCCGGGTGGGCGAGCACATCGCGTTCACATGGAAACGGTTGTAGCGGAGTCCGCTATTCGCAAGCTGCTGCAGTTCAGGCGTGTTCACCGGACCGCCGAATACGCTGGTTGCTCCGAATCCGACGTCGTCGAGCAAAATCAACACTACGTTTGGCGCTCCGGCATGCGCCCGTGGAAGCTGTGGCCATTCTGGCTTTGAGGCCACTTGAACCGCATTGTTCTCTTCCTTCTTGGGAATAGCTGCGGTTTTCGGTTTCTGCCCGTCGTCAGCGGCGGCGAGCGCCGAAGAAGAAACAGCGGCAAGAAACAGCGCCATCATCGAACGAGCGTTCATGGTCCTCCTCACAATCGAAGCAGTCTTTAAACTTATTCATCCTTCACGCAGCGGAAACCGGCATGATTGGTCGCTGTCTCTGGGTCCTCTTTGCCGCGAGAGCCTGTTATGTAGCGCGCGCAATACTGATCACTGCACAGAAACGATCCGCCCTTCTGCACGCGCTTCGCAATGCCGACCTCGTCTGGGTCGAAGCTGTCAGAGGGTCCCTGGGGATTGATGGCGACCGTTCCCTGCTGCGAAAGCTGCGCATAGTAATCCGGCCGATACCAGTCCGAAACCCACTGCCACACATTCCCCGACATGTCGTAAAGGCCGTAATCGTTGGGCGGGAACGATCCGACCGGGGAGGCTCCCGCGAAGCCATCGGCCGCGGTGTTGTCGTCGGGGAAATGCCCTTGAAAAGTGTTCGCCATCCACTTTCCATTCGGCTTGAACTTGTTGCCCCATGGATACTCCTGGCGATCGCGGCCACCGCGAGCGGCAAATTCCCACTCTGCCTCCGTGGGAAGGCGCTTCCCCGCCCACTTCGCATAGGCAACAGCGTCCGGCCACGCAACCTGAACCACGGGATACTTTTCTTTTCCGCGCAGATCACTGTTGGGACCATCCGGATGACGCCAGCTTGCACCCCTCACGAACCTCCACCACACAAGCGGATCTTGCAGAGACACGGGATGGTTGGGAGGGTTGAAGACAGCCGAACCAGGAGCCAAATCTTGAGCAGCCAAGTTGGGAAATTCCTTTGGATCGAGTGGACGTTCGGCGATGGTCACATATCCGGTGGCTTCGACAAACTTGCGGAATTCCTCGTTCGTGACATCGTTGCGGTCCATCCAGAAACCCTTTACTCCCACTTGATGGACCGGTTGTGCATCCTCCATGTGGTTAGTTCCCATCCAGAAGCGACCGCCGGGAATCCATACCATGCCATCGGGATTGCGCCGCGAATCAGGAGCGGACTTAGACTCGGCGGTCAGCGCTTCGGTCAGAGCTGCCGCACGCAGAGAATGCCGTGACAGTCCGGTGTCGCATTGCGTGCTAGCACCGCTCTGGAGAGCTGCGCTCTGCGCGGCCCCGCTTTGGCCACCCCCTGCTCGATTTTGCGCGATGGCGAAGATGGCGAGCGCGATCAGCAGAATACGCGCTGCCCATATCCAGTTCAGCTGTCTCGTTGGCGATGCCATCATCCGGCTCCTTACTAATTGTCACCGGGCTTGGTTACATCCCTCAGAGCCTCGGCAAATGACTTGGAGCCTGGAGTGCGATGAATTCGTCCATTGAATACATCGTCCCATGTGATGTAGGGATAGAGATGATGAGCCTGGGCTTCCTCTTCGAACAGAGCTTTTAGCTCGGTCAGTTTTTCGGGGTATTTCTTGGCCAAATCGATTCGCTCTGTGTAATCCTCATTCAGGTTGTAGAGCTCCCAGGCGCTTTCATCAAACGGCTGGTGGCTTTGGAAGTTGCCAGTGATGAAGCTGCTTGGGTAGGCCAACTCCGCCTTCCATCCGTCCTTATAGATCGCTCTCGCACCAAAGATGTAGTAATACTGCACGGTGTGACGAGAAGGCGCCTTGGCATCGTCAATCGAGTATGCCAATGACGTTCCCTCAATGGCCTGCTGCTGGATTCCCCTGATCTGCTCTGGCGCCTTGATGCCTACCAGATCGAGTGTCGTCGGAAGAATGTCAATGACATGGCCGTACTGGGTACGAATTCCGCCCTTGTCCTTGATCACTTTGGGCCAAAACACGATGAGCCCATTGCGCGTGCCGCCTTCACTGTTCGCGTCCTGCTTCCAGAACTTGAAAGGCGTGTTCGCGGCCTGCGCCCAGCCCAGCGGATAATTTCCGTTGCTAGCCTCGGGCGTGCCGATTTCACCAATCTTATTCAGGTTATAAGCAATCGTTTCTTCCTGCGTTTCCGGCTTACGCACGAAGCCCTGATCGATAACTCCGTTCAGAGTGCCTTCTTTGCTTGCTCCGTTGTCGCCGATCATTACGAATACAAGCGTGTTATCCAGCTGGTTGATTTCTTTCAAGTGATTGATCAAACGGCCGACTTCATAATCTGTGTATGTCAGATAACCCGCGTAGATTTCCATGAAGCGCGCATACAGCTTTTTCTCGTTCTCTGATAATTGGTCCCAGGCCTTGATGTTCGGGTTGCGATCGGGAAGTATCGCATCGGCAGGGATGATGCCAAGCTTCTTTTGACGTGCAAATACCTCCTCGCGGAAAACGTCCCATCCCTTGTCAAATTTGCCCTTGTACTGATCGCTCCAGTACCTGTCTACCTGGTGCGGAGCATGCGTGGCGCCCGGCGCGTAATAGAGAAAGAACGGCTTGTTGGGAGCTGCCTTTTTCTGGCGATCAATATAAAAGATCGCTTTATCGGTGATCTGAGCGCTAAAGTGGCGGCCATCGGGACGAACATGAGCTTGATCTTCCACCAGGTCCGGCTTGTACTGGTCGGTTTGCGAACCTAGGAATCCGAGGAAATGATCAAAACCTTTTCCCGTCGGCCAGTGATCAAACGGGCCTGCATCGGTCGCCTCCTCGTCAGGGGTCACGCCATATTTGCCCACCGCGAATGTGTTGTACCCATTGTCGCGAAGGATTTCTGCAATCGTTCCAGCCGTGGGCGGCATCCTGCCGTCCCAGCCGGGGAATCCGGCAGACATAATGGTGTGTGAAAATCCGGATTCGTGCACTGATCCGCTGTTACGGCCAGTCAGTAATGCGGAGCGGGTCGGGGCGCAGATCGCAGTCGTATGGAAGTTTGTATACCGCAAACCATTGGCGGCCAGAGCGTCGAACGTGGGCGTATTGATGACCCCGCCGAATGAGGCGCTAGCGCCAAAGCCTACATCGTCTAGAAGGATCCATATTACGTTGGGGGCGCCAGCAGGCGCTTTCACAGGTTCCGGCCACCATTCTTTCGACTCGGCGAGGGTTCGGCCGACGACGCCTCGGTATGGCTGTGCCTCTTGCGCATGCAGGGCGAGTTCCGTACTCACTGCAAGTACTAACGTCGATGTCAACACCTTTAACACACTTTTCTTTTTCATAGAGTTTCCTAATGGTCTCCGCTTACACTCCACTGCGGGATGAATGCGCCCGCAGCGCGAGTGCTTCTGTCCATCCAACTTCTGTTGTTCATCAAGAGTGAACAGCTTCTCGATTGCCTCGCGGGTCTTGCTGGCGCGCCAAAGCCATCACATTCGCGGGAGCACGATCGTTCCGTAGTTCCTGCGCCATGAATTTCATGTAGGGACCGATGTGACGAAAAAAGTGCTCGTAAGCCGCGCACAGGTAGTTCAGCCCGCCTTCCCCCGACGGCGTTTGAGCGAAGCGGTGCTTGGGACACTCGCCGTGGCAGGCAAAGCGAACGTCGCATTGTTCACAATACTGTGGGAGCCTGCTGCTCTTCAGTTGTCCAAAGCGCTTCTGGCCGGGCGAGTGGGCCATGCTGAACAGCGGGCGATCGAGAATGTTACCGAGCAAGTTCTCCGGGTAAACGAAATGGTCGCATGCGTAGAGGTCGCCGTTTTGTTCGAGCACCATCGCATTGCCGCACTGCTTGTTGAAAACGCAGAGGGTCTGTTCTAATCCCATCCAGGATTCGAGGGCAACGTCGAAAATCTGCACGAAGGTGCGGCCGACGTCCTTGCGCACCCATTCGTCGAAGATGACTTGCAGAAATTTGCCGTACTGTGCGGCCTCCACCGACCACTCCGAGATGGCGGCAGGTTCCGACGAATACGGTTTCAATAGCCGCAGTCCCTCGCGATTGGGCTCTTCGGCCTCCATCTCGACTACGGGGATGAACTGAATATATTTGCTGCCAATTCCCTTCAGGAACCGATAGACGTCGAGCGGGAAGTATGAGTTCTTACGGTTGACAACGGTCAGCGTGTTGAATTCGACTTTATGCTTCTTCAGTAAATTCAGTCCCCGCATTGTCCGGTCAAAGGATGGCTGGCCACCTCGGTCAAGCCGGTAGGCGTCATGCAAATGAGCGGGTCCGTCGATCGAAAGCCCTACCAGGAATTTGTGCGCCGCCAGGAATTCGCACCACGCGTCGTCGAGCAGGATTCCGTTCGTCTGAAAGGCATTTTCCACAGTTTTGCCGTCTGCATATCGCTTCTGAAGCGCAATAACCTTCTGGAAGAATTCCACGCCTAACAGGGTAGGCTCCCCGCCCTGCCAGACGAACGTGACCGCCGGGCCGTCCTGCGCTTGTATATATTGACGGACGAAGCTCTCCAAGACTTCCGGAGACATGCGCCATTGCGTTTGGTTTGGATACAGGTTTTGCTTCTCCAGGTAATAACAATAGGAACAGTTCAAATTGCAAATGGGTCCGTGCGGCTTGGCCATAACTTGAAAGTCAGGCATTCGGAGCGCTTCTTCCTTGCGATTCAGGAGTTGTTTTGACTGATCGAAACATCCTTTTCGCCCTTTGTCTCCGTCCCTCTGCCAGCCGCGCAGGCTTCGCAGCATGCCCGCGCGCTCCATCTCCTAGAAGGTGAACTTCATTGCCAGCTGGATCTCTCGCGAGATTCGCTGGAACGTCGTCGGAGAGCCTGCCGATGAAATCGTACCGTAAGCCGAACCCGCGGTGATATTCGGTACCAGCGTAGTACTCGATGCGGCCGGCTGGGGCGCGACTGCCGACGGATTGTTGAATTGCGGCGTGTTGAACAGATTAAAGAACTCCGCGCGGAATTGCAGGTTCTTGCCTTCGGTCACCGTGAAGTTCTTGAACACCGAGAAATCGATGTTCTT
>Ga0187784_10000706_pt1 | contig 25222 bp, 17 predicted proteins | sample 1015_SJ02_MP15_2_FD_132964 | JGI IMG/M metagenome (GOLD analysis project Ga0187784, IMG submission 132964) | Tropical peat soil microbial communities from peatlands in Department of Meta, Colombia - 1015_SJ02_MP15_20_MG | ecosystem: Environmental > Terrestrial > Soil > Wetlands > Peat | place... | reverse complement strand
TCGACGCCGCCGTGGCGACAGCCAGGCAGTCGTACCCGGTGTCGGAGGCGTGGCCCGCCTGCGCCGCGTCGTAGAACATGACCCAGTGCCCCCCGTAGTCGAACACGCCGGGCGAGGTCTGGGTGTTCCGCTCCTCCCACGACGAGGGGCTCGGCAGCGCGGAAGAGCCGTAACAGGCATGGGCGCTCTCGGTGTAGGGCCCGTAGCCGGCGTCGGGCGAGCTCGACACCAGGGCCGCGATGTTGTTTCCGAGGGCGTTGCCCGTGGTGAACGCGTAGTAGGTGCCGTCGGCGTAGACGACCTGGGGGTCGGCGGCATCACCGCTGCCGGCGTAGTTGTAGGCAGGGGTGCCAGTGCCGCAGGCCGGGGGCACGAAGGCCGGTGTCGGGCCGGGGTTCACGACGACCCCGTGCGGCACGTCCGCCGCGCCCGCGACGGGCGACGGCGCCAGCAGCACCGTCACGGCGGCCACCTGCACCCCGGCCAGCGCGACCACTGCCGAGAGCGGCACCAAACGGGCGCGCGGCGGGGCGACCTCCCGCCACCGCGAGAAGGCGCCGACGACAGAGCGCAGGGGGCCCGGCCAACGCATGGACCAGATATCGGGTGGACGACGGCCAATCCTGAGTGCGAGAAGCATCAGGGGCGATGGGAGCCTCATGGGAGCCTGAGAAGGGACTCGAACCCTTGACCTGCGCATTACGAGTGCGCTGCTCTACCGACTGAGCTACCCAGGCACTGCAGGTCAGAGCGTGTTACGGCTGCTCTGACTCTTGTTGCTGACTACGTGCGTGCTACTGACTATGCGAAGGAACACTGAAGACGACATCCGGGCACGCATCGACACTACCGCCGGGCCGGGCGGCTGCTGGCCCCGGCTCGGCGGTTGGGCCGTCCCGGGCGGCTGACGGCTCCGAGCCGCCGCACCCCGCCCACATCTCGAAGGTGTGGGCGGCGGCGGCCGAGCGTGCCGGACACGGCGACGTGATGCCGAAGGACCTCCGGTCCCAGGCGCTCACCGTGATCGCTCACTCAGCCCAAGTCGCCGCTCGATGCTCCGCCGACGATAGGCGCGTCAAGCGCCTGACCACCCATCGACCCTTCGAAGGCCGCGGTGCCGAAGCTGAAGATGCCGCCGTCGGACGCCACCTCCCAGTACCCGTTGCCGTCCGGGGTGCCGATGATGCCGACGACCGGCTCGTTCAGGGGGGTCCCGCCCATCGAGCCGAAGAACCCGGCGTCGCCGAAGCTGAAGATGCCGCCGTCGGAGGCCACCTCCCAGTACCCTCTGCCGTCCGGGGTGCCGATGATGCCGACGACCGGCTCGTTCAGGGGAGTCCCGCCCATCGAGCCGAAGAAGGTGGCGTCGCCGAAGTTGAAGACGCCCCCGTCGGAGGCCACCTCCCAGTACCCGTTGCCGTCCGGGGTGCCGATGATGCCGACGACCGGCTCGTTTAGGCGGACGCCGCCCATCGAGCCGAAGTACTGGGCATCGCCGTAGGAGAAGATGCCGCCGTCCGAAGCCACCAGCCAGTAGCCGCCGCCGTCGGGGGTGGCGGCCATGCCGACGATGGGCTTGTTCAGGGCGAGGTTGCCGGCCGATCCGAAGAACTCGGCGTCGCCGAAGTTGAAGACGCCGCCGTCCGCCGCCACCTCCCAGTAGCCCCGATGGTCCGGAGTTGCCGCCATGGCCACGATGGGCGCATTGAGGTGCTGGCCGCCCATGGAACCGAAGTACGGCGCGTCGCCGAAGGAGAAGATCCCGCCGTCGGCGGCGACCTCCCAGTAGCCGGGCACGTAGCGCATGTCGATGGTGTAGCCGGCGCCCACGGCGGCGCACACGGTGACCGAGGCACAGGAGATCCCCAGAGGAGCCGACGCGGCGTCCTGCGCGGCGGCGAACGACCAGGCGGTGCCGTCCCAGGTCTCGAACTGCGTCCCGGTCGCCTCACAGGCCGAGGGCGAAGTGCACGAGACCCCGCCGAGGGAATAGGCCTCCGAGGGGCTCGTGTCGGGGCTGGGGACGATGGTCCACGTCGAGCCATTCCAGTGCTCGACCAAACCCTGGTTCGCCTCGCCGTTCGAGGCACTCCCCACGGCCGCGCAGAAGGTCGTGGTCGGGCACGAGACCGCGGCGAGGGAGTTTGGCTGCGTGAGGCCGTTGTCGGCGCTCGGGTCGATGCTCCACGCCGACCCGTTCCATTGCTCGACCAGCGACTGGTCGGTGCCCGCGACGGCCGTCCCCACGGCCAGGCAGAGTACGGGCGAGGCGCACGAGACACCGGAGAGGGAGTTGTCGCCGCTGCCCTCGTCGGGGCTGGGGACGACGGTCCAGGTGGCACCGTCCCAGCGCTCGGTCAACGTGGTGGTCGCGCTCGGTGAACCGGGGGAGGTGTCCCCGACCGCCATGCAGAAGGTGGCGGAGGTGCACGACACGCCCAGGAGGTCCTCGGAAAGCGAGGGCTGGCCCGTGCTCGCCGCCGACCAGGACACGCCGTCCCACTGGTCGAGGACGCGCCCGACGGCCGCGCAGAACGACGTCGCGGTGCACGACACGCCGTTGAGCTGGTCCTCGAAGAAGTCGGGGCCTGAAGGGGCGGAGAGCGGAGACCACGAGCGCCCGTCCCACTGTTGGACCAGCGGTGAGAAGACGTCGTGGCCCTCGCTGCTGGAGCCCACCGCCATGCACTGGTCCGTGGAGGAGCACGACACGCCGACGAGGATGCTCGTTCCGAGGATCGGGCTGATGGTGAAGTGCGCGTACGTCACCCAGACCGGCTGGGGCGTCAGCGAACGGGTCGTGGACGCCCCTCCGGTGCCTGCCGTCGTGACCCCGGGCAGCAGTACCGCGCACACGACGACCGCAGCGGCGCCCACCGATCTTCGCCAGACCCCAGCCTGCATGTGTCCAGCCCTCTCTGGAGTCTCACGTCTCGCGTCCGGGCGCGTATTGCACCCCGAGGATAAGAGATAAGCGGTCCAAAACCGTGCACCCCCTCTGCCCCCGCCCGCGCTGACGCCCGGCTGCCTTCGAGGTGGCCGGGCGTTGTCGCGTCCGGGCTCCTGGTGAGACGGGCCGGGACGTAACTAGGGACGTGACTAGAAATCCTGTCGAATGGTGCAAACTCCCTGGTGGAGCTGTCCCCCCTGACACACCCGAAAGTGGGTTCTACCAGGACAAACGGCCGAATCCCAGCGCCGTACGAGTGCGCTGCTCTACCGACTGAGCTACCCAGGCGCTCCTGGCGACGGCCCGCCTGTGAGGCTGTTGTGCCCCCGCTCACCCGCGGGCGGCAACAATTGGGCCGTGACCAGACCACGAAGTGTAGGCGGGACGGGGTGGGCCATCGACCAGGCTGACCCCCCGGAGCGGGGCCGCGTCGCGCCCCGGCCGTCGTACTGGGTCGGGGCATGAGCCCCGGGGCGGCCGTGACCACCGGAAGCGCCGAGCACCGGTGCGCCGAGCACACGGGGGCCACCCGCCAGCTGATCGCCTCGGCGCTGGGGAGCGACGTCGCAACCGAATTCTCCGAGGCGAGGGCCGACCGGCCCGAGCCAGGGCCGGTCAGCATGCAGGCCGACCTCGAAGCCAAGGCGTTCTTCGTGCGCTACTTGGTTGCCTACCTGGACAAATTCTCCATCGCCGCCCAGTGGCCACCCTGCGGACAGCCCGGGCGCCACGGCCCGAGCCGGCCACTGTGCAACACTCGTGCAACACTGGTGCAACATCGGTGCACGCGCCGGGGCACATAGTGGTCACGAGGGCGTCACTGGGATGCCTAGATCGGCAGGCGTCGCCGGGAGCAGGCGGGTAGGAATCAAGGCGTGGTATCGATCCTGGGGCGAAAAGCAACGGTCGAGCGGCTCAGGGCCGTCGACCCGCTCAGCGACTGCACCCCCGCGCAACTCGAGGAGGTGGCCCGCCTGGCCGAGCGCATCCAGGTGGCCGAGGGCGAGGTCCTCACCCGCGAAGGGCGCATCGGCCGCGAGTTCTTCCTCATCTTGGCCGGCACGGCGGCGGTGACCCAGAAGGGCCGCCGAGTCAACACCCTCGGCCCCGGCGACTTCTTCGGAGAGCTGGCCGCCCTGAACCCCGGCCCGCGCAATGCCACGGTCACGGCGCTCTCCGAACTCGACGTCCTCATCATCGGCCCGCGGGAGTTCTCCGCCATGGTCGACATCCCCGGCTTCCGCGACGCGCTGCTCCGCAGCATGGCGCGCCGGCTGCGAACCATGGACGAGCGGCTGGCCGCCCTGCAGGCCGAGCAGGAGCGGTTGACGCGGTCGCGTCCGGACGCGCCGCCCACTCCGTAGAGCCGTCGCACCCCTCGCGCCCGGCCCGGCCAGGGCGCGCTCGCTCAGCCCGGCTCGGCCGCCAGGTGCGCCAGGCGGTACAGTCCCATGGCCAGCGCGGACTCCTCGGCGTCGCGCAGCAGCACCGCGACCCTCCCGGCCTCCTCGTCGGGGCGGCGTTGCCGCAGGACGCGTGCGAGCTCGACCTCGGCTGCCACCGCGAAGGGTGCGGCCTGCATGCGTCTGGCCAAGTCCAGAGCAGCTTCGAAGTGGACCTCGGCCAGGGCCAGGTCGCCCCGGAGGTGCGCCAGCAGGCCCAGGTAGTGATCGGCCGGACCGGCGCAGCTGACCACGGGACCGCGGTGCACGAGCGCCAAGCCTGCGAACGGCCGCAGGGCTTCGTAGACCCGCTCGACGAGCTGGCCGGCGGGCGCGCCGACCGAGCTGCAGGCCGCCGCCGCGATCGCTGTCGTCACGCCCTCCGTCAGGTCTGACTCCGGGTCGGGCCAACCGAGGTCCGACACCTTCTGCAGTTGCTCGATCGCCTCGACGGTCTCGTGCGCCTCCGCATGGACCAGCCCCCACATGGCGAACGAGGTGGCAGGCTCCCCGTAGCTGCTCTCGAGGATCGTGCGTATCTGGTGGGCCGGTGATGCGAATGCCCCTTGCTGCCACCACGTCCACCACAGGAGAGACGCGTAGATGGTCCGGGCGTAGTCACCGAAGCCCTGCATGGATTCGAAGCACCGGTGAGCCCGGCGCTCGGCCTCGCCGATGTCGCCCGCCAGGAACGCCCTCAGCGTGGCGCCGCTGTGCCGGAAGGACATCTCTACTGGGTCCACCGGCCCCGCGTCCCCGGACTCCAATGCCGCCAACTCGTCCTTCACCGCGTCCATCGCTCCCGTCACCAGCAGCTCGCGGACCCGCCACACGCAGCTCTGCAGGCGCAGCCGCTCGTCGCCCGTCTCCTCCGCGATCTCCCCGATCTCGATGCTCGTGGCCAGCCGCTCCCGGGACGGCGCCACATCCCACAGCGTCTGCATGCGGGCGCTGAGCACGTGGCCGAGGACCGCAGGGTCGCCGAGGCGGCGTGCCATGGCCACAGCCTCGGTGTTCAAAGTGCGCGAGCGCGCCAGCGCGGCCCGCGGGGACGTCCCGGGGTCAGGTGTGACCACCTGTCCCAAACGGGCCAGCACCATGGCCCGGAGCCGGGAGTCCTCCCGGGGCAGGGCCGCCTCCGCCTCTTCGAGGAGCTCCGCCTGCCTGGCATCGGGAAGGACACGGCCCAGGTAGCTCGGCGGCCCGGACCGGAGAGCGACGGCGGCCAGGCGCTCGGCATCACCGATCTGGCGCGCCAACTCGGCCGCCCCCACGAGGGTCTCGCCCGCGCCGTCGCGGTCGCCCGCCCGGTTCTGGGCCTCCGCCAGCGCCAGGAGCAGGTCACAACGCGTGCCCGGTTGGGACGAGCCCAGTCGCTCGACCACCTCGAGGCCGCGGGAGAAGTGCATCACCGCCTCTTCGAAGGCCAAGAGCTGCATGGCCCGCTCCCCGGCGGCCACGCAGTAGTGCAACGCTTTGTCCACATCCTCCACCGGTGCGCCCATGGAGTAGTGGAAGGCCAGCTCGTTCACGAAGTCGTCGAGATCCCCGGTGTGCGCGCGCTCGATCGCCGTCGCGATCCTGTGGTGGTAGCGCACGCGACGACCGCGCAGGAGCTCGTCGTAGATCGCATCGCGCACGAGCGCGTGCGTGAAGGCGTACCGCTCGTTTCTCGCGTCGGTGCGTCGCAAGAGGCGCGACCTCTCGGCCCGGTCGAAGGCGTCGAGCATCTGTCCCGCGGTCAGGCCCGCCGCTTCGGCCGCGATCGCTGCCTCGAATTCGCGCCCTGCCACCGCGGCCGCCTGCAACAGGTAGATGACGTCTTCGGGCAGGCGAGACACCCGTCGCGCCACCAGCTCGCGGATGGCCTCGGTCGGCGTCAGTTCTGCCGACACCGGCGGTTCGCCCGAGGCGTCGAACATCTCCGTCTGCTCGTGGAACTGCCGGAGCAGCTCCTCGAGGAAGAGCGGGTTGCCGTCGGTGAGCTCGCACAGCTTTGGCACCATCTCCACCGGTGCCTTCGTCCAGGTCTTGGTCAGCTCCTCCACCCCGTGTGCGTCGAGCCCCTCCAGGTGCACGGTCTCGACCCGATTCCGCGCCCGGCCGTCGGCCAGCACCGGCCACAGCGGGTCTTCGGGGCGCACCTCGGCATCGGCGTAGGTGCCGAGGAAGCCGAACCCCGGGCCGGCCACTCCCCGCACGACATGGCGCAGGAGCAACAACGTCGGCTGGTCGAACCAGTGCGCGTCGTCGATGACCAGGAGCACCTTCCCGCTCGTCACCAGGGCCTTGATCGTCTCGGTCACCGCGACGAAGAAGCGGTAGCGCTCGACCTCGGGGTCGCCCTCCTCCTCGGAGAACCGTGCGAACTCGCGCAACCGGGGAACGAGCCCGGACAGCTCGGCCAGCTGCCACTGCGGCATGGCGGAGATCCGGTCGGCCGACTGCGTCTCGTAGTAGCGACCCAAGACTTCGGCAAACGGCTCGAAGGGCATCACCGGATCCTCGTCGCAGCGACCCCACAGGACGACCACCCCCTCGGCCTCGAGCTCACCGGCGAACTCGGCCACGAGGCGCGTCTTGCCGACGCCGGCGTCGCCGTTCACCAGCAGGGCCCGCCACTCGGACGTCTGCACCGATTCCCACCAGCCACGCAGCTGCGCCAGCTCTCGCGCTCGGCCGACGAATGGGGTGTCCTCCGGCAAGGTGAGCGCCCGAATCCCGTGGGGGCGCGTCCCGCTGGCGGCGGTCCCCGGGGCCCTTCGCGGGGCCGCTCCCCCTTCGGGTGGCACCGGGAAGTCGAGCGCCGGGTCCTGGGTCAGGATGGCCTGCTCCATCCAGGTCACGTCGTGTCCCGGCTCGATCCCGAGCTCGGCCACCAGGATGCGGCGCAGCTCCTGGAAGACGCGCAGCGCCTCGGCCTGCCGGCCGGCGCGGTAGAGGGCGAGCATGCGCTGTGACCACAACCGCTCGCGCAAGGGGTGGGCGCTGGTCAGCGACTCGAGCTCACCGGCCAGCGCCGCGTGCCCCCCGAGCGTGAGCTCGGCGTCGATCCGCGTCTCGACGGCCGACAGGCGCAGTTCGTCGAGACGTCGCGCCTCGGCCCGGGCGAAGGGCTCGTCGCAGACCTCCCAGTAGGCCTGGCCCCGCCAGAGGCTCTCGGCTTCGGCGAAGAGGCGCGCCGCGTCCGCGGGCCGCCGGTCACGCAGGGCCTGGCGGCCGGCCGTTACCAGCTGCTCGAAGCGATGGGCGTCGGTGACCTCCGGCCCGATGGCCAGCACGTAGCCGGGGGATCGCGTCACGATCACGTCCTCGGGTCCCCCGGCCGCCCGGATCCGCTTGCGCAGGCGCGAAACGGTCGAGCGCAAGGCGATCTGCCCCGCGTTGCTGCCGTCTTGCTCGCCCCACAGCGAGTCGGCCAGCGCGTCCGCCGAGACGACGATGTTCCGGTCGACGAGCAGGCGTGCCACCAGCGCCCGCGCCTTCACCCCGCCGATGTCGATCAGGCTCCCGTCCCAGGCGACCTCGACCGGTCCGAGGACGCGGATCTCCAGCCGAGGCACGGCGGAAGGCGCCGAGCCCGCCCGTCCTCCCGGATCCATCCCCGACATGCCCGTCCTCCCCGCCTCCCCTCGTCCTCACCCCGCGATGCTAGGCCCTCCGCTGCAACCTTCGTTGAAGAAGCACGGGTCCCTCAAGCCAGACTCACGCGGCCAGGGCGGCCAAGCGGACGAAGAGCGACTGCAACAGGAGAGCCTCGTTCGGGTTGCGCGGCAGCGCCTCGGCCGCTTCCGTGACGAGCCCCACGGCTGCCACGGCGCTCCGCACGTCGGGGTCGCCCACGCTCACCGGATGGGCGGACAGGGCCACCACCACCTTGGACCGGTAGGCGCGGGCCAACACGCCCAGCCCCGCCCGCAGGGCATCGGTGCGGTAGCGGCGCTCCTGGCGCTGGTGCTGCTCGACCAACTCCTTGCGACCCGCCAACGAGCGCTCGCCCATCTCCTTGGCGGCGACCGTCAGCACCTCGATCTCGCGCTCGTGGGCCTCGCGCAGCGGCTCGACGGCGCGGTCGGCCGACTCGAGCACCCGTCGGGCCAGCCCCGCGGCGGCGGTGCCGGTCGTGTGCAGCTCGTCGGGCACCGAGCTCCACAACGCCACGCGCGCCGCCACGTCGGGGTCGTCCACCATCAGCCGGGCCCGTTCGGGGTTCCCCCCGCTGCTGTCCGCCACCACCGACGCCGTGTCGTCCGGCACGCCCGAGCCGGTCAACCAGCGCACCAGGACCTGACGCGGCACGGGGGGGAACGGGATCTCGACACACCGACTCGCCACCGTGACCAGGCCAGGGACCATCTCGTCGGCCAACAACACGAAGACCGTGTCCCCCGGCGGCTCCTCGAGCGTCTTGAGCAGTGCCGGCGTCTGCAGTGCCGCCAGGTGCACGTCGAGCACGATGATCACCTGGCGCGCCGCGCGCAGCGGGCGGCGTTGGGCCAGCGCCACCACTTGGCGGATCTCCTCCATCCGCACCGAGGCGCCGCTCCGGCGCACCACGTGCAGGTCCGGGTCGGTCCCGGACAGGGCGGCCCGACAGGTCGCGCACTCACCGCAGCCCCCCTGGGGGCACAGCAGGGCGGCGGCGAAGCCGTACGCCGCCTTGAGGGTGCCGTGACCCGTCGGACCGCGCAACAAGTAGGCGTGGACCGGGTTGGCCGCCGCGGCGCGCAGCGCCGCCACCGCCTCCTCCTGACCCACCAGCCCCGAGAAGAGGTCGGTGGCGGGCCGCTCCGCGCTCGCGCCCCCGGCCGTCACCGGCCCGCCGCCGCCGGGTCACCCAGCCGCTCGCGCACGACGGCCACGAGACGGGCCGTCAGCGCCGCCACCTCCTCGGTGCCGTCGACGACCACCCAGCGCTCGGGCTCGGCCTCCGCCTGGGCCAAGAACCCCCGGCGCACGCGCGCTGCGAACTCGGGGCCCAGGACTTCGAGGCGATCAGGTGCGCCCTGGGCCCCGGTGACTGCGGCCAGCCGGGCGGCCGCCACCTCGACCTCCACGTCCACCAGTACCGAGAGGTCGGCCGACACCCCGGCGCTCGCCCAGGCCACGAGCCTGGCCAGCTCGCCGGGGTCCAATCCCCGGCCATAGCCCTGGTAGGCCACCGTCGACGCCGCGTAACGGTCGCTGACCACCCACGACCCGGCGGCCAGCGCCGGCGCGACGACCTGGTCCACGTGCTCGGCTCTGTCGGCCGCCATGAGGAGAGCCTCGGCCCGGGCCGACACCGCGGGGGCGTCGGGTGCAAGCAGCAGCTGGCGCAGGCGGGCGCCGACGGGTGTCGCTCCGGGTTCGAAGGTCAGCTGCGCCCCGAGAGCCGCAGACAGCGCCCGGGCCTGGGTCGACTTGCCACAGCCGTCGATGCCCTCGAGCGCGATCAGACGACCGCGGCCCGGCACGTCACTGTGGCGACTTCTTCGTCGCCGCCTTCTTGGCCGCGGCCTTCTTGGCCCCGGTCGCCTTCCTGGTCCCCGCGGCCTTCGTGGCCTTCTTCGCCGTCTTCTTGGCCGCCTTCTTGGCCGGCGCCGCCTTCTGGCCCGCCTTCTTCCGGCGTGTCGACGGGCCCGCGGCGCGGCGGTCGGCCAGCAGCTCCGCGGCGCGGTCGATGTCGATCGACTCGACGGTGTCGCCCTTGCGCAGGCTGGCGTTCGTGCTGCCGTCGGTCACGTACGGACCGAAACGGCCTTCCTTGACGACCACGGGCAGGTTGGTCGCCGGGTCGGTGCCCAGCTCGCGCAGCGGTGCCGCCGCCGTCCGGCCCCGGCGCTGCTTGGGCTGGGCGAACAGGGCACGCGCCTCGTCGAGCGTCACGCTCAGCAACTGCTCCTCGCTGGCCAGGCTGCGCGTCTCCGAGCCGCGCTTGAGGTACGGGCCGAACCGCCCGTTGTGGGCCACCACCTCCTCGCCCGTGTCGGGGTCGGTGCCGACCGTGCGCGGGATGCGCAGGAGCTCGAGCGCCTGCTCGAGGGTGAGCGTGGCCGGATCCATGGACGAGAACAGTGATGCCGTGCGCGGCTTGGGTCCCCCGTCAGCCGCCTCGCCCATCTGCACGTAGGGCCCGAAGCGCCCGGCCTTGAGCGAGATCTCGAGCCCCGTCTCGGGATCGCTGCCCAACACCCGCTCGCTCGACGGCGCGGCCAGGATCTCCTCGGCCCGCTCGGTGGTCAGCTCGTCGGGGGCCAGGTCGTCGGGGATGGAGGCCCGGTCCTCGCCGCGCTGGAGGTAGGGCCCGTAGCGGCCGACCCGGGCCACGATCTCCTGCCCGTCGCTCCCCACGCCGAGGGGGATGGAGTTGATCTCCCGGGCGTCGATCTCGCTCAGGTGCGCGGCGACGGTGGCCTTGAGCCCGAGCGTCTCGACCTCGGACCCGTCGCTCTCCATGGCGCCCGGTGCGCTCGACCCGAAGTAGAAGCGGGTCAGCCAGGGGAGAACCTCCTCGGTCCCCGCCGCGATCTCGTCGAGGTCGTCCTCCATGGTGGCGGTGAACCCGTAGTCGACCAGGTTGGTGAAGTACCGCTCCATCAGGCCGACCACGGCGAAGGCGGTGAAGCTCGGGACGAGCGCCGTCCCCTTCTTCCACACGTAGCCGCGGTCGAGAATGGTGGCGATGACGCTGGCGTAGGTGGACGGGCGCCCCACGCCGAGCTCCTCCATGGCCTTGACCAACGAGGCCTCGGTGTAGCGGGCCGGGGGCTGTGTGGCGTGCGAGCCCGGCTCGAAGGCGCTGCCCGTGACCGCGTCACCCACGGCCAGGCTCGGGAGCAGGACGTCGCGGTCGGCCAGCTCGGCCTCGGGGTCGTCTTCCCCCTCGACGTAGGCCCGCAAGAAGCCGGGGAACGCGATCACGCGGCCGTTGGCGGAGAACTCGGCCTCCTGGCCCGCCGCCACCCCCTGGGGCACGGTGGCACTCAGGCGGACCTGCGCGCTCGTCCCGGTGGCGTCGTTCATCTGCGAGGCCACCGTGCGCTTCCAGATCAGCTCGTACAGGCGGAGCTCGTCGCCCGACAGCGAGCGGGCAGCCTGCTCGGGTGTACGGAAGGACTCGCCGGCCGGACGGATGGCCTCGTGGGCCTCTTGCGCGTTCTTCACCTTGCGCTCGTAGCGACGCGGCGTGTTCGGCACGTACTCGCCGCCGTACATCTCGCGGGCCTGGGTCCGCGCCGCGCTGAGCGCCTCGTCCGACAGCGTGGTCGAGTCCGTGCGCATGTAGGTGACCCAGCCCTGCTCGTAGAGGCGTTGGGCCACCTGCATGGCGCGCTGCGCGCTGAAGCCGAGCTTGCGGCCGGCCTCCTGCTGGAGGGTCGAGGTGATGAACGGCGCCGCAGGCGAGCGCCGGTACGGCCGCTCGTTCACCGCGCTGACCGTGAACGTCTCGCCGGTGAGCGCGGCGGCGACCGAAGCCGCCTCATCCTCACCGAGGACACGGCCCGACCTATCCCTCTGCGCGCCGTGATCGTCGAAGTCCTTGCCCGTCGCCACCGCTGACCCGCCCAGCGTCACCAGCGTGGCCCCGAACCCCGCGGGTGCCGCGGCGTTGGTGAAGGTGCCCTCCACCCCCCACCAGGTGGCGGACCGGAACCGCATGCGCGCCCGCTCTCGCTCGACCACCATGCGCGTGGCCACGCTCTGCACGCGGCCGGCCGAGAGCCGCGGCATCACCTTGCGCCAGAGCACCGGCGACACCTCGTAGCCGTAGAGGCGGTCGAGGATGCGCCGAGCTTCTTGGGCGTCCACCAGCCGCCGGTCGAGCTGGCGCCACTCGTCGACGGCCCGCTCGATCGCCGCCGGCGTGATCTCGTGGAAGACCATGCGCTTGACCGGCACCGTCGGGTTGAGCACCTCGGAGAGGTGCCACGCGATCGATTCGCCCTCGCGGTCCTCGTCGGTGGCGAGGTACAGCTCGTCGGCGCCCTTCAGCAGCTTCTTGAGGTTGGCCACCACCGACTTCTTCGGCGCCGAGACCACGTAGAGCGGCTTGAAGCCGTTGTCCACGTCCACACCGAGTCGCGCCCACGCCTCACCCTTGTACGCGGACGGCACCTCGTCGGCACCGCGCGGGAGGTCACGGATGTGGCCGACCGACGACTCCACGATGAAGTCCGGGCCGAGCATGCCGCTGATGGTGCGCGCCTTCGCGGGTGACTCGACGATGACGAGTGCCTTACCCACGGCACACCCCGCGGTGCGGTGCTCGCGGCGTTGGAGGGAAGCGCATGATCGAGAAAGAGTGAGGGTCCGCCACCCCGCTGTCAAGAGCGGGGGGCGCCGCTGGGTTCACCGCGCGACGGCCCGCGCCCCTCCTGAGCAGGTCAATCGGCCGCTGCCACCGCCGCTGCGGGCCGGGCGCTCTCCACGCCCTCATCCATCGCCTGGGGGGCCCGCTTGGAGAAGGCCAGTGCGACGAGGAGCACCACCAGAGCCACGCCCGCGATGGCGAAGCGGGCGTCGTTGTTCCGCAGCGTGATCACGGCGGGCAGGATCAGGAGCGAGACCAGGTTCATGACCTTGATCATCGGGTTGAGGGCCGGCCCCGCCGTGTCCTTGAACGGGTCGCCGACGGTGTCGCCGATGACGGCCGCCTTGTGCGCCTCGGAGCCCTTGCCTCCTTCGTTGCCGTCCTCGATGAATTTCTTCGCGTTGTCCCACGCACCGCCCGAGTTCGACAGCGTGTTGGCCAGCAGCTGCCCGGTCAGGATGGTGCCGGCCAAGAAGGCACCCAGCGCGAAGTAATTGATGCCGAACCCGACGATGACCGGCGCCAGGATGGCCAGCAGCGCCGGCGTGGCCAGCTCGCGCTGCGCCGCCGCCGTGCAGATGCCGATGACGCGGCCGTACTCCGGCTTCTCCGTGTAGTCCATGATCCCGGGGTGCTCGCGGAACTGGCGGCGCACCTCGAGCACGACTGTCCCGGCCGAGCGGCCCACGGCCCGGATGGCCAGGGACGAGAACAAAAAGCCGATGGAGCCGCCGATGAGCAAGCCGATGAACGTCTTGGGGTTCGAGACGTTGATCTGGGTGAAGGGCGACACCAGCAGCTCGTTGGCCCGCAGGTGCAAGTTGAGCTGCGAGTTGATCGTTTCGATGAACGAGGAGAACAGTGCCACGGCTGCGATGACGGCCGAGCCGATGGCGACACCCTTGGTGATGGCCTTCGTCGTGTTGCCCACGGCGTCGAGGCTCACCATGATGCGCTCGGCATCGCCGCTGAACTCGCCCGACATCTCGGCGATGCCCGCCGCGTTGTCCGACACTGGGCCGAAGCTGTCCTCGGAGACCACCATGCCGGCCGTGGCCAGCAGGCCGATGCCGATCAGCGCCACCAGGTAGAAGGTCAGCTCGATGTTGCCGTCGCCCAGCCCGATGGCCACGCCGATGGCGATTGCGATGGCGATGATGGCCCACACCGACGACTCGAGGCCGATGTAGAAGCCCGAGAGCACCGTGGTGGCGGGGCCGGTGCGGGCAGACGCCGCGATCTCCCTCACGGGGCCACGCTCGGTCGAGGTGAACTCCTCGGTGATCTGGCTGGCCACCAGGGAGAGGACGACGCCGGTGAGCACGGCCCAGAACACCTTGAGGTCGTGCACGTAGAACTGCGCCACCAAGAAGGCCCCCACGACGGTCAGGACGGCCGCCAGCCAGAAGCCGCGGTTGATGGCGGAGAGTGCGTTCTTGTCGCTCTTGCGGGCTCGCACCACCAGGACACCGATGACCGAGGCGAAGATCCCGATGGCCGGGACGATCAGCGGGAAGAGCACCGCCGGGGTCGGGTTCCGGTGGATGGCGGTAAAGGCGGAGTAGCCCAAGATGAGCGACGAGATGATGGTGATCTCGTAGGACTCGAAGAGGTCGGCTGCCATGCCGGCGCAGTCACCGACGTTGTCGCCGACGTTGTCGGCGATGGTGGCCGCGTTGCGGGGATCGTCCTCTGGGATGCCGGCCTCGACCTTGCCCACCAGGTCGGCGCCCACGTCGGCCGCCTTGGTGAAGATGCCGCCGCCGACACGCATGAACAGAGCCAGCAGCGAGGCCCCGAAGGCGAAGCCGATCAGCACCGCGGTGGCCGAGTTCTGGAAGATGAGGACGATGGCGGTCGCTCCGGCCAGGCCCAGGCCGACGCAGAGCATGCCGGTCACGGCGCCGGTCCGGAAAGCCACGTTGAGTGCCCTGGCCATGCCCTCACCCTCGGTGGCCGCGGCCGCCGTGCGCACGTTGCCGCGCACGGCGATGCTCATGCCGATGAATCCGGTCAGCCCGGAGAAGGCGGCGCCAAAGAGGAAGCAGATGACCCGGTAGAGCCCATCCTGCTGGAAGCTCAGCGCGAGGCCCCCGTCGGGCTTCACCACCTTGGTGGCGGTGAAGAAGATGAGGATGGCCAGCGGGATGATGATCATCGCGATGGCGCGGAATTGGCGGGCCAGGAACGCCTGGGCCCCTTCTTGCACCGCCTGGGCGATCTCCTTCATCTTGACGGTGCCCTGGTCGGCGGCCAGCACGTTGCGCGCGAGCAGCAACCCGGCCGCGATGCCGACGATGCCGGCCACCAGGCAGATGTAGAGCCAGGTCTTGTCGGTCCCGCTCAGGTGGAAGGCCTGGTAGCCGCCCTCGGCAGCGAGGAGGTTGATCATTCCCGGTGAGCCCTTTCTGTTCCTGTCGGTCTGGCGGGAGGGGGCGAGCGCACCCCCGTCCCTGCGGTGCGGCGGCGCTCAGCACCACGGCGCTCGATGTCATGACCCCGGGCCGACGGCGCGCCGGGGAGCCCGCACCCGACGTCGGGCCGGGGGGCACGTTAGCGACTGGGGCTGCCCTGGGCAATTTGAGTCCCGGCTCCGTCCAGAGCTGGGCCTCCCACCTGGTCGAGACGACCGTCGTCGTGAGCTCTCCGGTCAACGACCTCGCGCTGACGCAACCCTTTCGCAACCGTCGCCGCCGCGCCGCCGCAACCGCAACGCCCTTGCCACGGACACCGAAGGTTCGCGCGCCCGTTCGTGTGCCGTCACTCGCGCTCAAGGGCACGGCCACTTCGCCCGTACCATGAAGCTATGGAGGCGGCGTTCTTCGACCTCGACAAGACGGTCATCGATCGCGCCTCGATCGCCGCCTTCGGCCGCCCCTTCCGCAAGGGCGGGCTCATCAACCGCCGGGTGGTGGCCCGGGCCGCCCTCTCGCAGCTGATCTACCTCTACTTCGGGGCCGACGAGGAGCGCCTCGCCCGCGTGCGCGAGTCCATGCTGGCCGTGACCAAGGGGTGGGACCGGGCCCAGGTGCGCCAGATCGTGCGCGAGACCATGCTCCGGACCATCGAGCCGATCATGTACGCCGAGGCGCTCGAGCTGATGGAGCTCCACCGCGCCGCCGGCCACCGGGTCTACTTGGTGTCGGCATCGCCCGAGGAGATCGTGCTCCCCCTGGCCGACCTGCTCGGCGTCGACGGTGCCATCTGCTCACGCGGCGAGGTCGACGCGGAAGGGCGCTACACCGGCCGCATGGCCTTCTACGCCCAGGGCGAGTCCAAGGCGGAGGCGATGCGAGAGCTGGCAGCGCGCACCGGGATCGACCTGGGGTCCTCGAGCGCGTACTCCGACTCGGCGACAGACCTCCCCATGCTCGACGCCGTCGGACGCCCCGTGGCGGTGAACCCCGACCGTGCCCTGGCCAAGGTGGCGCGCGAGCGCGGCTGGGAGGTGCGCAACTTCACCAAGCCAATTCGCCTGCGCGACCGGGTGGGACGGACCACGCCGGTGGTGACCACCGGCATCGCGGTGGCCGGGGCGGCACTGATCCTGTGGCGCCGGGCCCATCGGCCCGGCGGGGCGCGGCGGCCCGCGGCGCGCGCCGCCGCCTAGCGGGCAAGCTGACCCTCGGCGCGGCCCGCGCTCAGGCCTCGCGCAGCTTGCGGGCGGCGAGGACGCCGAGGGCGACGAGGACGGCCAAGATGAGCAGCTTCTTCATGGTTCCGAGCCTAGTGGCGCCGCTTGCTGTGCTCTAGACGGTCAGCAGATCGCGTGCGCCGGTGTCCGAAGAGGGGTGGCGCAGCTTCGACATGGCCCGTGCCTCGATCTGGCGGATGCGCTCTCGGGTCAGGTTGAAGTGCTCACCCACCTCCTCGAGCGTTCGGGGCTCGCCGCGGTCGAGGCCGAAGCGCAGGCGCAGGATCTCGCGCTCGCGCTCGTCGAGCGGTGAAAGGAGGCGGCCGATCTCGTCGGGCAGCAGGGACACTGCGGCCACCTCGAAAGGTGACTCGGCGGAGCGGTCCTCGACCACGTCGCCCAGCTCGGCGTCCCCGTCCTCACGCAGCGGCTCGGAGAGCGACAGCGGCTCGGCCCGGAAGCGCAGGGCCTCGACCAGCTTGTCCTCGGGCATCTCGACCTCGACGCCGAGCTCGGCCAGCGTGGCCGGGCGGCCCAGCTTGAGCTCGAGGCGGGCCTGCGCCTTTTGCACTCTGGCCAGGGTGTCGCCGGCGTGGACGGGCAGGCGGATGGTGCGGCCGGTGTTGGCGATGCCCCGAGTGATGGCCTGGCGGATCCACCAGGTGGCGTACGTCGAGAACTTGAAGCCCTTGCGCCAGTCGAACTTCTCGACGGCGTGCATCAGGCCGAGGTTGCCCTCCTGGATCAGGTCCAAGAGGGGGAGTCCTGAGGCCTGGTACTTCTTGGCGATCGAGACCACGAGGCGCAGGTTTGACTGCACGAAGGTCTGCTGGGCCTGCTCGCCCTCCAAGACGGCTCGCCGCAGCTCGCGCCGCTTGGCCGTGGTCAGCCCCTTGGGCGCCTTGGCCAGCTCCGCCTCGCCGTCCCGCCCGCTCTCGATGGCCTGCGCGAGCCGCACCTCGTCGTCCTTCGTGAGCAGCGGGTATTGCCCGATGTCAGTCAGGTAGAGCCGGACGAGGTCCTCGTCATCCCGCTCGATTCGTTCCTTCGCCAAGATCGTGCCTCACCGTTCCGCCCCACGGACCTGGCAAGGGGGACCTGGCCGGGCAGTCGGGGCTCGATTCACGCAGCGCTCGCCCGTTTCCCCCAGGTCCCGGCGCGCGTGTGCTGCGGAAGTCAGTGTAAGGGTGTTGTCAAGATGGCCGTACAGCAGGAGAAACACCCGCTGCGCCAAACGACCGTTCGAGGGCCGTCCCCAGCTCCTGGGCCTCCTGGCCGGCCCGGACGGGCCCACCCGGCAGCCGGGCCAGGAGGCGACCGCCGTCCTCGATCTCGCCGGCCAGGGCCCGACCCGCCCGCACCAGGACCTCGACGACCGGAGCCTCGCACACCGGGGACGCCGCCCCGAGGTGGGCGCCGTAGGCCGCAGCGAGGCGGGGCAGGACGGTCCCCACGAGCATCGTGAGCCCGGCTCGGTCGTCGGGCACGACTGCGAGACGGTCGAGCGCCCGCGCCAGCGTGGCGTCGGGGGCGGTCACCAGCGCAGTCGGGTCCACCCCGGCCCGCACCGGCAGGCGGTCGGCCCAGGCCTGCGCCAGCTCCCCGTGGCGGCGGGACGCGGCGGCGCACCACACCCGCAGCGACGGGCCGGGCGCGTCGTCCGCCGGCCGCGCCGCCCAGGCCCCGGTCACCTCGAAGACTCGCTCCTCCACCCAGCAGTACGCCCCCACCAGCCTGGCCAGCTCGCCGATGCCCCGCCACCCCGGCTCGGGCGCGGCCGTGGCGACTTCAGTCACCCCGCTCCTCGACGTCAGGCGAGCGGTAGCGGTTGGTGATGGGCATGCGCCGGTCCTTGCCGAAGGCCTTGGTCGTGATGCGCACCCCGGGCGGCATCTGACGGCGCTTGTACTCGGCTCCGTCGACGAGGCGCACCACCTGGTCGACCAGAGCCGGGTCGAAGCCCTCGGCCACGAGGTCCGCAGCCGTGCGGTCGCGCTCGACGTAGCCCTGGAGCACGGGATCGAGCTCTTCGTAGGCCGGCAGCGACTGGTCGTCGCGCTGGTCGGGGCGCAGCTCGGCCGACGGGGGCTTGTCGAGAACGCTGTCTGGGATCGGGCCGGTCAGCCCCGCCAGCACCGCTTGGGTGTTGCGGTAGCGGCACAGGTCGTAGACCAGCGTCTTTGGCACGTCCTTGATCACGGCGAACCCGCCCGCCGAGTCGCCGTAGAGGGTGGAGTACCCCGTGGCCATCTCGCTCTTGTTACCGGTGGTCAGCACGATCCAGCCGGTGGCGTTGGACACCGCCATGAGCAGCACGCCGCGCAGGCGGGACTGGAGATTCTCGTCGGTGAGGCCGAAGGGCTCGCGCCCGAGCACCGGCACCAGCATGGACGCGAAGGCCACGTGGGCCTCCTCGATCGGGACCACCTTCAGGTCGATGCCCAGCCGCTCGGCCAGCTGGGCGGCGTCGGCTCGCGAGCCCTCGCTCGAGTAGCGCGACGGCATCGAGATCCCGTGCACCCGCCCCGCTCCTAGCGCGTCGACCGCCACCGTGGCCACCAGCGAGGAGTCGATGCCGCCGGAGAGCCCGACCACGGCCTCGGAGAATCCGTTCTTGCCCAGGTAGTCCCGGGTGCCGAGCACCAGCGCCTCGTACACCTCGGCGTGAGCGCTCAAGGGGATCGGCGGCGGGCGCTCCTCGAGCGGGAGTGGGGCCATGCGCCGGGGACCGGTGACGGTCACCCGGGGGAGCAGCTCGCTGACCGGGCGCGGCCGGTGCGGCCCCAGGGCCAAGTCGACAACCACCAGGTCCTCGGCGAATTGGGCGCCGGCCGCCACCAACGTGCCGTCGGCGCCGAGTACGAGGGAGTCGCCGTCGAAGACGAGCTCGTCTTGCCCCCCGACCTGGTTCACGTACGCGATGGCGCACCCGGCCTCGGCCACCCGGCGTCGGAGCACGGCCAGCCGCTCCGTGTGCCGACCTCGGTTGTAGGGCGACGCGTTGAGGTTCACCACCAGGTCGGCGCCGCCGCGGCCGGCCTGGGCCACCGGACCCTCGTCGAACCAGACGTCCTCGCAGACCGACACCCCCACCCAGGCGCCGGCCACGCCGAAGAGCGTCGGTGGGTCGGCGCTGGGCACGAACCAGCGCTCCTCGTCGAAGACCCCGTAGTTGGGCAGGAACCGCTTGCGGCACACGCCGACCACCCGCCCCCCGGCGCACACCGCCGCCGCGTTGGCCAGGCCGTCCCCGCCGGGCGTGGCCCCCACGAACCCCACCACCATCACGCACTGCCGCGTGGCGGCGGCCACCTTCTCGAGCGCGGCCACGTTGTCGGCGACGAAGGACGGCTTGAGGAGCAGGTCCTCAGGCGGGTAGCCGGTGATGGCGAGCTCGGGAGTCACGCAGATGTCCGCCTCCGCGGCCTCGGCTGCGGCCAGCGCCGTCAAGAGCCGCTCCACGTTGCCGGACAGGTCGCCCACGACCGTGTTGAGCTGCGCAGCAGCAAGACGCAGGGTGGGCATCGTCCCAGACTACCGGCGCGCTTCGCCCGCCTTTGGGGCCCGGCCACCCCCCGTCGCTGCCGGGCGGGCGGGACGAGGGGGGCCGGCAGGCATGCGAAGCTGGTGCCGTGCAGAGCCAACGGGACTACGTGTTGCGGACGGTCGAGGAACGGGGCATCCGCTTCGTCCAGTTGTGGTTCGCCGACGTGCTGGGGATCCCCAAGGGGTTCAACATCACACCAGCCGAGCTCGAGAACGCCCTCGATGAGGGGATGACCTTCGACGGCTCCGCCATCGACGGCTTCAGCCGCGTCCAGGAGGCCGACGTGCTGGCCCGCCCCGACCCCACCACCTTCCAGCTGCTCCCCTGGCACCACGACGATGCCTCGGTGGCCCGGGTCTTCTGCGATATCGCCAACCTGGACGGCACGCCCTTCGAGGGCGACCCCAGGCACGCCCTGCGGCGCACGCTCGAGACGGCCCACGCCGCCGGCTACACGTTCTTCGCCTCACCCGAGCTCGAGTACTTCTACTTCGCGGACTCGGATCCGGACCGCGGGCCGGTCGTGCTCGACTCGGGCTCGTACTTCGACCTCACCGTGGCCGACCTGACCAGCGACCTCCGGCGACGTTCGGTGCTGGCCCTCGAGGAGATGGGCATCCCCGTCGAGCACACCCAGCACGAGGACGCGCGCAGCCAGCACGAGATCGACCTGCGCTACACGGACGCCCTCACCATGGCCGACACGGTGATGACGGCGCGCATGGTGATCAAGGAGATGGCGCGCCAACAGGGCGTGTTCGCCTCCTTCATGCCCAAGCCGAGGGCCGGGGTGCAGGGCTCGGGCATGCACACCCACATCTCGCTGTGGCAGGGCGAGCGCAACGCCTTCGTCGACGAGACCGACCGCTACGGGCTCTCGGACGTGGCCCGGCGCTTCATCGCCGGCCTGCTCCACCACGCCCGGGAGATCACCGCGGTCACCAACCAGTGGGTGAACTCCTACAAACGGCTCATCAGCGGCTACGAGGCACCCGTCCACGTGAGCTGGGCCCGGAACAACCGCTCGGCCCTCGTGCGCGTCCCCGTGGTCAAGATGGGCAAGCACGAGTCCACGAGGCTCGAGTACCGGGCACCCGACAGCGCCTGCAACCCCTACCTCGCTTTCGCCGTCATCCTCGCCGCGGGGCTGCGCGGCCTCCGGGAGGACTATCCGCTCCCGCCCGAGGCCGACGACAACCTCTTCGCCCTCACACCCAAGGACCTGGCCAAGAAGGGGATCGAGCCGCTGCCCTCCAACCTCAACGACGCCGTCAACGAGATGGAGGGGTCCGAGCTGCTCGCCGAGACGCTGGGCGAGCACGTCTTCGAGTGGTTCATCCGCAACAAGCGGGCCGAGTGGGACGCCTACCAGGCCCAGGTGACCCAGTTCGAGCTCGACCGCTACCTCCCGCTGCTCTGAGCACGACGCGCCGATGGATCCCCTCCTCTGCTTCCCTTCCGACCTGCCCGCCGAGGTCACGCTCGCGCTGCAGAGCGCCGGGCTGAGCGCGCACTGCGTCGGGGGCGAGGCTGCGAGCGCCACCCACGGGCGCAGCGAGGAGCACTCGGGTGCGCTCGTGGTGGCCTGCGAGGACATGACGGCGGCCGTGGCCTTCTGCCGCCACCTCCGCTTGCGCGAGGTGCCCATGACGCCGTTGCTGCTCGCCATCGGGCCTGGACAGGTCGGAGAGCTCCTGCTGCGCGACGAGCTCTACGACGACTTCGTGGTGCTTCCCGCCAAGCCAGACGAGCTGGTGGCACGCCTGCAACACCTGTTCTGGCGGGCGGGCAAGAGCATGCGCCCCGACATCATCGAGTACGGGCCCCTGCTGCTCAACCTCGAGACCTACCAGGCAGCAGTGTCCGGGAGGGTGCTCGACCTCACCTACATGGAGTACGAGCTCCTGCGCTTCCTGGCCGGCCATCCGGCCAAGGTCTTCACCCGCGAGACGCTGCTCAGCCGGGTGTGGGGCTACGAGTACTACGGTGGGGCGCGCACGGTCGACGTGCACATCCGCCGCCTGCGCGCCAAGCTGGGCGAGGAGCACGCCCACCTGATCCAGACCGTGCGCTCCGTCGGCTACCGCTTCGGGCAAGTGGCCTGGCACGCCGGCGCGGGGCACCCCGGCGCCGGCCTGCGTCACGGCGGCGCCGACTCGGCCGGGCCGACGGCCGGGCCCGAACCGGCTCCGGCCGCTCAGACCACCGGCGCGTAGGCCCAGGCCTCTACCTCGACGCGGGCCCCGAGCGGCAGCCCGGCGACGCCGACGGTCGAGCGCGTCGGCCGGTGCGCGGGTTCGGTGAAGTACTCGACCCACACCTCGTTCACGGCGGCGAAGTCACCCACGTCGGCCAGGAACAGTGTGGTCTTGACCACGTCGGGAAGAGTTGCGCCCTCGATGGCCAGCACCTCGGCCACGTTCTGCAGGGCTTGGCGCAGCTCGCCGACCGTGCCACCCTCGACCAGCGTGGACGCACCGGAGTGATCGGTGACCACCCCGATCTGCCCGGAGGCGATGACCCAGTCGCCCACCCGGCGGACTGGGGAGTACGGACCAACGGCGCGGATCATCGGGGCTCCTCTCGACCGCCCGATCGTGCCACGTCACGGAAGGGGGCGCGGACGGCGGACCGCCGTGTCGGCCAGCGGTCGGGCCGGCCCTCGGCCATCCAGGCCGCGGCCAGGGTGGCGGCGAAGACGGCGTCGGAGCCGTTCACCGGCCACCCTTCCTCGTCGTGCAACCGCACGGTGACCGCGGGCATGTCCTTGGCGGCCAGAATCCCGAAGGAGCGGATGGTCAGGTCGACCGGGACGCCGGCGTCGTCCACCGCCACGCCTTCGCTCCACACGAGCCCGAGCGCCTGGTGCACGGCGCCGAGCGCGTAGGAGCGCAGCGTCACCTCGCAAAGCACCGCGCCGGCCCACACGTCGACCTCCAGGCGCCCCCGCTCGCCCTCGCCGAGCTCGAGTGCCACCCGGGCTCGGCCCGCCCCGGGCACCGACACCTCCGCCCGCCCGGCCCCGTCGGCGCCGGGCGGGGTGCCGACCGCCGCCCGTGCTGCCAGTACCTCGGCCCACACCGCACCACGCAGGTCGGGAGCCACCGGCGGGCCGGCCACCTCGACCTCTTCGACCTCGACTTCGGGGCACCATGCCCGCAGACGGGCCAGGCACGGTCCGAGATCCGCCGAGCCCGCCGTGCGCGCCACGCGCACCACGCCGCTGCCGTCGTGGCGCAGGGCCAGGGCCAGGGGAGGCCGCTTGGGCCCGCGCCGCACGACGTCCTCCCGCCGCCACTGGACGCGCACCGCCCGGCCCGACGCGTCGGCCAGCGCTCGGGCCCGGGCCGGTACCGGGCTGCGGCGCTTGCCGCCGAAAGCCCCGCCGTTGCCCAGGGGCGAGGCGGGCGACCCACCAGGGCTGCTCCAGCTGGCGTCGGGCTCGACGTAGGCCGGCTCAACCCAGGTGGTGCCGAGCGTGAGCGCCCAGTCGCCGTCGGGAGGTTCCAGCGGGTGCGACAGCGGCACCGTGCTGTTGCGCCCCGGCACCCGTCCCCGGCCCGCCCGCGCCAGGCGCACCGACCGGGCGAGCGGCGCGTCCGCACCGAGCTCGACCAGGGCATCGGTGGGTGCCGTGTCGTCGGCGAAACCGCCGCCGCCGAGCACCACGTCCGGCCCGACGCTCTGGAAGGTCCCACCCTCGATCTCGGCGCGCCACGCCGCGGGAAGAGGATCGGGCCGGGGCACCAAGGCGGGAGGGGCGGGCCGCCCGGACAAGCACAGCGCGTCGCAGGCCGCGTCGACGATGGACTGCCAGCCGGTGCACCGGCACAGATGGGCGCGCAGCGCCGCCTCCAGTTCCGCGCGCGACGCCCTGTGCTCGGCCGACTCGTCCTCGAGCGCCGACAGCCGCAGCACGATGCCGGGGGTGCAGAAGCCGCACTGGCTCGCCCCACGGGCCACGAAGGCGGCCGTCCAGCGGTCGCGCCGCTCGACCGCCAGGCCCTCGAGCGTCGTGACGCTCCGGCCGGCGACGCGGCGTACCGGCGTCACGCACGAAACCCGCGGTGCGCCGTCGACCCACACCGTGCAGCAGCCGCACTGCCCCTGCGGGCTGCACCCGTCCTTGACCGAGCGGCACCCGAGCTCCTCGCGCAGTGCGTCGAGGAGCGTGATCCCGTCGGACACCCACACCTCGTCGCCGTTGAGGACGAATCCGACGTCCTCCGGGCGCGCCCGGCCTGCGGTGGCGCCGCGCTCGCTCACGCCGTCCTCGCTCAGGAGGAGGCGCGCCGGCGCGCGGGCACGATCAGCTGAACGAGGAGCCGCAGCCGCAGGTGCGAGTGGCGTTGGGGTTGGTGATGTGGAAGCCGGCGCCCTGCAGCCCGTCGCTGTACTCGAGGGTCGAGCCGGTCAGCAGCTCGGCGCTGGCCGGGTCCACCACGACCTTGACGGTGCCGAACTCACGCACCACGTCGTCGGCCATGACCTCGGCGTCGAAGAACATCTCGTAGCTGTACCCCGAGCACCCGCCGGGCTTGACCGCCACGCGCAACGCCAGGTCCCCCGTGGTGGGGTCGTCCGCCTTCTCCTTCTCGAGCAGCTCGGCCACCTTGGCCGCAGCCTCGTCGCTCAGCGTGACCGGTGCCGGCTTCCTGCCGATGTTCACTGACGTGGCGATGGACGTCACTGGTTCCTCCTCGCTGCGGTTCCCTCCCGGGGAAACGCCACGGCGCCCAGCGCTGTGGCGTTCCCATGTTACCGGGGTGACCCGCCGCGCGACACCAGGGGGGCACCGGGCGGGAATTGCGCGTCACGCAGGTACAATTCCAAGCATGAGCCCCGCGTCGGTCCCTGCTTCGGATGGCGTGGAGCCCGCGGGGGATCCGACCTCCGCCGGGCGCGAGGCCGAGGTGCGCGACCGCCTGCGGGCCGTGGTCGACCCCGAGCTCGGTGACACCATCGTCGACCTCGGCATGGTGCGCGGCGTCGCCGTCGACAGCGGCGACGTGACGGTGGACGTCGCCCTCACGATCGCTGCCTGCCCCCTGCGCGCCCAGATCGAGCGCGACGTGGTCAACCACGTGACCCCCCTGGAGTGGGTGCGCTCGGTCAAGGTCCGGGTGGCCACCATGGACCCCGACGAGCGCGCTGCCGTCATGGCCCGGGCCCGCTGGAAGGCCCGGGAGGACGCGCCCGAGACGGCGGTGGCCGCCCGCACCCGGGTGCTGGCGGTCGCGTCGGGCAAGGGCGGCGTCGGCAAGTCCTCGGTCACCGTCAACCTGGCCGTCGCCCTGGCCGCTCGCGGCCTCGCCGTCGGGATCCTCGACGCCGACATCTGGGGCTTCTCGGTGCC
>Ga0187784_10000704_pt1 | contig 25263 bp, 22 predicted proteins | sample 1015_SJ02_MP15_2_FD_132964 | JGI IMG/M metagenome (GOLD analysis project Ga0187784, IMG submission 132964) | Tropical peat soil microbial communities from peatlands in Department of Meta, Colombia - 1015_SJ02_MP15_20_MG | ecosystem: Environmental > Terrestrial > Soil > Wetlands > Peat | place... | reverse complement strand
TGCCAATCTTACACACCTCCAGACTGGTCCCAGTGGACTGTATAGTTATGTCAAGAAACGGCTGACAAGTCAAGAAAACCTCGCAATCTGGATAGAGAGCTTCCGCACTTGAGGGACACGGGCAAGGGCGGTCTAGTAGCCTAACAGACTGATTCGGCGTTGGTTACGTGGATCGGATCGGCCAGGAAGAAAAGGAAAATGGCGCTCGGCCAAAGCTGCAGGAACAGCCGGTTCAGTGAGAAGCGCAGGTGCCAATAAAGATCGTAAGGAGTGATCAGGTAGATGACGAAATAACCTGCCAGAGTCAGGAGCAGGGCGAGGATTAGGAAGCCGCCTTCTGGTTTTTGTTCGCGCTTCGCTATAGTGCCTGCAGCAAAATGGAGACCTGCGAGCAAGAGAGTTCCTGGGATGTAAGCCCATTCTCCAAAACGCAGGAAGTCCTTGCCATACCACTTGAGAGTGATCCAATAACGCGCGGGGATGGCCAACTTGTGCAGGGCGCTTTGGTCGGCAAACAGCTCGCTGGGGGGAGCGATGGAGTGCTTGAACCAGATCATCAGCAGCAGAGCTGGAGCGAGCGAAATCGCCAGAACCAGCAAAGATCTCCAACCCCGGTCGCGACGGAGGACAGCCAGCAATCGCGCGAAGATGATCGAGAGCGCGAACAGTACGCCTTCGTTCTTAGTGCAGGCCGCAAAGCCTGCGGCTAGACCCGCCAGGACGAGCCAACCCAAGTTTCGCGCTTCAGCGGACGACCAGTCGTATATCGCCAGGAGTGCAATCGCGGCCAAGAAATAAAAGGACAGAGGAACGTCCGCATATTGTGCTGCGCTCTGCTCTACAAAGAAAGGGGTGGAAAGCAACGTGAGGCCGCCGAGCATGGCGGCAGTGCTGCCGCGGAGCGACAGAAGCGCCGAGATCAGCAGTGCAACGGTGCTGAAGGCGAACACCACGCCGAGCGCGGCTGGCACCAGTTGATTTTCGTGCCCGAGATAGGTCCAAAAATGTGCGATGCCGGCGGGGAGAAGAGGAGGATAATCCGGATGAGACCAGGGGAGCAGTGCACTGAAGCCGTCGCGCCAGTGGCTGCCCCCGCGAAACAGAAAACGGGCGTGCAGGTTCCAGATGGCGAAGGCGTCCCAGCCGTCGCCATGCGGGTGGGCGATCGCGCGGCGGATTGTCGCGTAAAGTGCGGCTAACAGCACAGTCACAAACGAAGCGGTGATCACGCGATGAAACCACGGCGGAGAAAGCTTGTCCCGATCCGGAGTTTTCTGAACGTCCGCAGCAGCGATGCGCCTTCTCAGGCACAACCAGGCAACCGTGACCATTGCGAGGACGATCAGATCTGCAAGGAAAAGATGGTCGAATCCGCATACCCGTGACAGGAAACAGACGAGCGAGAAGCCTCCCACACCGAAGCCGACCGACAGCGACAGCCGCAACAGCCAATCAGCGAAGTGCCGGCAGAGAACCGGCGAAGCCAGAGCGACGATCAGATAGCCGGTCGCCAAGCATAGGACTGCTGGCAGGACGAGCACCATTTACTTCGCGTCCTTGTCGCGGGAGCGATTGCGGAGAAGCAGGAGGCCGTTACCGAAATCGGTTATGAGTTGCAGGTTCGGCGGGAAACTCGCAGGCTTCGCCGTGGGAAAGTTGCCGATAACGAACGGATGATTCAGGGAATGCTCGACGATCAGAGGCGCAAGCGCATATTGCGCGAGATAGTAGTCGGCGGTGCCGGTGTTGCCGGACTCTCCGAGGTAGCCAAGGACGCCGGTTGCTGGAAGCGCGGCTTTCACCGCGGCAAAGCGTTGGTCGGAGCGTTGCGCAACGTCGTCGCTGGCGGGAGTCGTTGCGTGCATGAACAGTCGCGCGGACGAAGCGAGACAGCAGAGCGTAAACACCAAGACCGCGGTAGCGGTTCTGCCCGCAGCGCGCTGAGGCGTTGGTTTTTCGTCCATCGGCGAAACTCCGCGAGCATTATACGTCGTCGCCGAAGCATTCCCTGCCCGGCCTAGAAGATCAGCTTCATCGACAACTGCACTTGCCGCGGAGCGTAGGCGGCGTTGGGCTTCATGAAATTCGCGGGCGATTCATAGTAGCCGGGATATTCGGCCAGTCCGGTGGTGACGTAGCTTTGCACAAACGTGCTCGCCGAATTCACCAGGCCGTTGGAAGTGATGGTGACGCGCTGATTGTCGCGGTTGAACAGGTTGAACGATTCGGCAGTGAGGTCGAGATGGTAGTGTTCGTGCAGCTTGAGGGTGCGAGTGAGACGCAGATCGACGGTAGCATAGTCTGGCCCGGTAAAGGCGTTGCGGCTGTAGCCCGGGAGACGATCGTTGTCGTAATTGCCATCCTGGTTGGGGTCCCCGTTCACGGTGGCGCTGAACGGGCGCCCTGAGCCGTAGTTGACGACCGTCGAGATTTTCCAGTCGTTGAAGAGCCGTCCCAGCGACTCGTGGCCGCGATGAAACGGCCGGGGCTCGGCCGAAACGGCGACGACCAGCCGTTGGCGCTGATCGGTGACACTCGGTCCGCGTTCAGCGCTTGGGTTGTAGGCATTCTGTACCGTGGCGGGCTGGCCCGCGACGAGCGCGTCCTGGCCGTCGTCGATGGCGTGGGCGAAAGTGTAGGAAAGCCGTACATAGGTGCCGCGCGAGACGCGGCGATTCAGCGAGAGGGTGGCGCCGTTGTAGTAACTCGAGGCTGCGCTCTGAAATTCGTCGATCGATCCCAGTTGCGCGATGGGCCGTCCCAGCGGATTGATGCACGGCGGAAACGGGCAGGTCAGCGACTGCGTGAACTGCCATGTGGCAAAGGAATCGACCGTGTAATATCCGCCCTGGAAAATCGAGCCCGTGGAATCGAAGATGGGGTAGGTGAGCGCCACCGGCGGCGGAAGATTCACGTCGAGCGCGCGGATGAGATGTTCGCCGTGCACGGTGAGAAACGAGAGCGACAGCGTGGTACGGTCGGCGACTTCTTTCTCGAATGTGAGGCTGGCTTGTTGCACACGCGGAGTGACAAAGTTTGGGGCGAATGCGGAGACTTCATTGGTCACGCCCTGGGTGAATCCGGCGGGCAGCGCGCAAGTCGCAGCATAGAGCGGACAGCTCACCAGCGGATTGGGATACGTTGGAAAGACCTGGTGGTCGTAGTAGTTACTGTTGTTGAGAAACACCTGCGCGTCGCTGATGCCGTTTTCCGTTTGCACCACGGAGTTGTAGATCTGCGGAATGCGTACGAAAAAGATGCCGTATCCGGCGCGCACCACAAGCGGACGATGATCGCCGAATGCGTAGGCGAGTCCTGCGCGCGGCGCAAAGTTATACGGCTTGAGCGGAACTTTGCCCGAAGGTGGAAACAGCGGATTGGAAATGAGTCCCGCTTTAGAGAATGTCTGCAAGTCCCAACGTACGCCGAGGTTCACGTTCAGCCGCTCCGTGAGGCGAACCGTATCCTGGGCGAACGCGGCGTATTCGTTGGTGTTGGGATTGGATGTCGCGCTGCCAAAATTCTGCAGATAGTAGTGCGGAACTTCGTGGGCGTAGGCGCGCAGAGGAGTGAGTTCGAGTCCCTCTTCCTGCGGTTGAAACGAATAGGGATCCACCTTGATGGGATAGAAAAGAAATTCGCCGCTCTGCTGGCTGGGGAAAAAATCGTAGATCCAGCTAAACAGGCCGTCTCCGCCGAACTTCCAGGAGTTGCGACTGCCCTCCAGGCTTACGGTTTCCGCCAGATGCAGCCGGTGCTCGCGCGTTTGGCGGGGAAGGAGATCGGAGCGGCCCAGGCCGTCCATCACATTGGGGATTTTTACCAGAACGTCGCTGGTATTGCTGAGCGATTGCTGCAGATCGCGCGAAAACTGCAGGCGCAGATGGCTGATCCAGCGCGGGGTCAGGCTGCTGGTGAGCTGCAGATTGGCGGTTTCGGTGGAGACGAGTTCTTCCCCATTGTCGCTGATGGCGTCATAGGTAACCGGGCTGGCGGGATCGAGAAACACATTGTTCGATCCCCAATAGCGGGTGGTGTTGACGCGCAACGCGAGCTGATGGCGCGGGGAAAGATTGATGTCGAGCTTGCCGAAGGCAGAGTTGCCAATTTGCGCCGCCGGATATTCTCCGGCAAGGGAAGTCAATTGTCCCGCTGCACTGCAAACCAAGTCCTGATCGGTGGTTTCAAAGTCTCCCGGAGTGTAGGGCCCGGTTCCGGCTTGCGGAACATATTGCGTGGTTCCGTTAAGAAACTCGACGACATTGGGTACATGGAAGAGGTGCTGATCGAATCCGGCGAAGAAGAACGTTTTGTTGCGCTCGATCGGGCCGCCAAATGTGCCTCCGACCTGCTGCTGGCGGTCGTGAGGATCGAGCTGCGCGGCATTGGGATTAATCCACGAGCACGGCCATCCACCGGCAGGTTCCGAGGGAAAAACGCCATCATCGACAAAGGCGTCGGCCGCGCCCAACGATCTATCGCGAAAGTAATAGAACCCGGTGCCGTGATAATGATTCGATCCGGATTTCGTGACCACGTTGACGACCGCGCCGCCGGAGCGCCCTTGCTCAGCGCCGTAGGAATTCGTCGATACGCGGAACTCCTGCACCGTGTCGGTTGAAAGCTGATATGGAGCGCGGTAGCGTCCGCGCGCCTGTGCGAAGAAGGCGTTGTTGTAGTCGCCGCCATCCACCAGAAAGCTGTTCTGGAATCCGCGAATGCCGCCGACGGCGAGATCGCCGTTGGTGGCCGAAGTCAGGCTGCGGGGATCCTGCGTGGCCGACGACGAGAATAGTGCGAGATCGGTGAAGCGGCGTCCATTGAGGGGAAAATCGCTGAGGGCGCGCAGATCCAAGAGAGTGGAAACGGCGCCGGGCTTGGTCTCGACCAACGCGGGCTCGGCGGATACCGTGACACTCTCCTGCGCACCCGCGACCTTCAGGTGGAATTCGAGCGCGGCACTTCCACCCACGTCCACATGCAACGGCGGCGTGACTTGTGGCGACATGCCCTGTGCTTCCACGCGCGTCGAGTAATCTCCCGGCGGCAGTTCGATCGCGAACTCTCCGTCGAAATTGCTGGTGGCCGTGTAGCGCATGCCGGTTGCACTGTTGACAACAACCACCGAGGCTTGCGCAATGCGTCCACCCGCCGGGTCGAGCACCGTGCCACGGATCGATCCGGTCGAGGAATCTTGCGCCACCAGCCATCCTGAGACGAAGAATAGAATGACGAGTGCGAATAAGAAGAAGAAAGTGCGTTTTCCAGACATGAGGTCGCCCCTGAGTGCGAAATGAATCTCAGAGGGACCCGGCGTGCGTTAACCGGACGCGCGGCGGATATCCCGCGGAGAACGCCGGGCCTCAATGCTTGTCTGTTTCGGGCCCGGCGGCCCACTCCGCGGTGTGGAGGAAACCCGAAGTTAGTCATAGCATCAAAAAGGCACAAGAGTCTGTGATATGGCGTGAACTTTTTTGGCATCGTTCCCAATGTGGGAATTACCCTTGGTGTGTGCACCACCCGTTGGCGCACGGACGAGCGTAGTCGTGACGGAGAAAACAGAACGCGTTTCGCGGCTTCTGCTGCTCGGGGACCTTCTGTTTTATTTCGCAGTGCTCGTCGCTGCCCTGATCTGGAGACACGATCAGTTTTGCATCTTGGGCAGCGCGATCGCGCTTCCTTCTTTCGCCTTGTGGTTTGCAGCCAAGCTGCAGCTGGGCGCTTCGTTCACGTTGAAAGCAGAAGCGCGGCAGTTGGTGACGCGCGGACTGTATTCCAGGATCCGGCATCCCGTATATTTGTTTTCCACCTGCGCCATGCTCGGCATCGCCATTTGCTTGCGATCCATATATTTCGACTTGTACCTCGCCATTGTGATCGGACTGCAGGTTTGGCGGATTCGCCGCGAGGAACAGGTTCTGCGGGAGAAATTCGGGCAAGCGTATTTGGACTATCGCCGGCAGACGTGGTTCTAGAATCGCGGGGCTCTATCGTAGCCGCGCTTTTTGCGGCTCGGGCGGGGATCCTCGCAACGCCGCCCCTTACGCCGAACCGTGCTCTCGTGGTAACTTCAATTTCCTTTCCGGAACAGAAATGATTCGGCCTTATAAAGGTGTCCAGCCCACGATTCCCGCGACTTGCTACGTCGACGAATCGGCGCAGATCATTGGCGACGTGGTCCTCGGCGAGCAGGCGTCGGTCTGGATGAACGCCGTGGTGCGCGGTGATGTGCACGAAATTCGCATCGGAGCTTACTCCAACGTGCAGGACAACAGCGTGCTGCATGGCATGAAGCAGCAGTGGGGCGTGTATCTGGGCGAGTACGTCACGGTCGGGCACTCCGTCGTGTTGCATGGGTGCGTAATTGAAGATCGATGCCTGATCGGGATGGGCTCGATCATTCTCAATGGCGCGCGAATTGGCGCGGGGTCGATCATTGCCGCGGGCACGCTGATTCCCGAGATGACCGTGGTTGAGCCGGGATCGCTGTGGATGGGCTCGCCGGGAAGATTCCGCCGCAAGCTGGAGCACGCGGATCAGGAGATGATTCTGCGCTATGCGCGGAATTATCTTGGGTATAAAGATGAGTATTTGAAAGGCAGTTGCCAGTAGCCAGTTGCCAGTACCCAGTCGCGGGGCTGGGGTTCTGACGACTGGGTACTGGGTACTGGGTACTGGGTACTGAACCGTGATCAAAGCTGCCCGAGGAACGCGCGATCTGCTCCCGCCCGATACGGCGCTGTGGAACTTTGTCGAGGCCACGGCGAGGGACGTCTTCCGTGCGTACAACTTCCAGGAGATTCGCACGCCGATTTTTGAATCGACCGAACTTTTCGCGCGCGGGGTGGGCGAAGAGACTGACATCGTCTCGAAAGAGATGTTCACGTGGGAAGATCGCGGCCGCGCTGAGAGCGATAGAGGACAATCCCTCACCTTGCGTCCCGAGGCGACGGCCGGCATCGTGCGCGCTTACATTGAGCACAAACTTTGGGATCGCGGGTTGAGCAAGCTTTGCTGCTTCGGACCGATGTTCCGGCGCGAGCGGCCGCAGAAAGGCCGTTATCGCCAGTTTTACCAGATCGATGCTGAAATCATCGGACCGACATCGGCGGGCAGTGAATCTCCCGCGCGGGACGCTGAAATTCTTGAAATGCTGGCCACCTTGCTTGATCGGCTTGGCATTACTGGCTGGACTCTGCAATTGAACTCCGTCGGCTGCCCCAACGATCGGGCTGCATTCAACGACGCGCTGCGCAAGGCGCTCGAACCGGTGAAAGAAGAGATGTGTGTTGACTGCCAGCGGCGCGCGGTGACCAATCCGTTGCGCGTGTTCGACTGCAAGGTTTTGGAAGATCAGCCGATCATCGCGACCCTGCCGCGCATCAGCCAGTTCCTGGATGAAGGCTGTCGAAAACACTTCGACGCGGTGCAAGAAATTCTGCACAAAGTCGGTGTCGAGTTTCAAATTAACGACCGGCTTGTTCGCGGGCTCGACTACTACACGCGCACGGCCTTTGAATTTACGCACGGCGCTCTGGGCGCACAGAATGCGATCCTGGGCGGCGGACGCTACGACGGGCTTTCCGAAGCTCTGGGCGGCCCGGCTGCGCCGGGTATCGGCTTTGCCATCGGCGAGGATCGCCTCGTCTTGTCGCTACAGGAGAAAACTCCGGTGGAAAGCGTACTGCGCAAGCCGGATGCCTATATCGCTCCCATGGCCGGAATGAACGCCGAAGCCGCGCGCCTGGGCCGGGAATTGCGCCGCAGCGAGGAAGACCTGGTCATCGAACTCGGAGACGATTCCTTTCGGCTGAAAAAATCGTTTGAGGCGGCGACCCGGGCGGGAGCAAAATACATCCTGATCGTGGGCGAGAACGAAGTCAAAGCGGACGCGTTCGCGCTGAAGAACCTGGCCACGGGCGAGCAGGTTTCGGTGCCGCGCCGGGAACTGGCGGCAAGGATCCGGTCGTAAGCCCACCAGGTGACGAACCCCGCATCGGTCCGTCCAAGGGAGATAGTATGCACCGCTGTTCAGCCGTTTGCGTTTTCCTTGTCGCGATTGCCGTGGGCGGATTCGCGCAAGCCTCTTCCTCCAAGCCGCTAACTGCATTAGAGCAAACGCTGCTGGCCGCCGAGAAGAGCTTCCTCGATGCCGCCAAGACGGGTGATACCGCCTTCCTCAAGCGCACCCTGGCCGACGACTTTTCCTATGTGGGCTCTGACGGCCAGTCCGATACGCGGCAGAAGTTTATCGACGATCTGGAAGACGGCGAGGACATTTCGGCTTACAACTTGAAAGTCGTGTCCGTCAGCGATGGGGTCGGGATTGTCACCTACGATGTGGTGGTGCGCTCCTCTGCGGACGATGAAAACCCTTCACCGCGCTATCAGCACTTCAGCACGGTCTGGGTGAAGATTGGTGACACGTGGAAAATGAAGTTTCACCAGCGGAGCGTTTCGCACTGGGGAGACTGGTAGAGACATTGTTGATTCTGGATTGTCGATTGTTGATTGAAAACATCAAGCGCATGAAGAGGTTTTCATTCCACAATCAAGAGTCAATAATCAACATTCTTGGAGGCTAACCGTGAAATCATTCATCTTGACGTGCATTTCGATGCTGGCGCTGGCTGCTTTCAGCGTAGCCCAGATGGAGATGCCCAAGCCCGGTCCCGAGCATAAGAAACTGGAAATGTTTGCCGGGTCCTGGACGCTCGACGGCGACCTGAAACCGAGCCCTATGGGCCCCGGCGGAAAGATCGCCGAAACCGAAAAGTGCGAGTGGATGGACGGCGGCTTCTTCGTCGTCTGCCATTCGCAGTACAGCGGTGTTTTTAGCGGCACCTCAGTTTCCTTCATGGGGTACTCCGCCGACGACAAGGCATATACCTATCGCGAATTCAGCAGCGCGGGCGAGTTCACCGATTCCAAAGGCGCCGTCGACGGCGACACCTGGACCTGGACCAGCGATGAAAGAATGGGCCCCACGGTGATGAAGGGCCGCTTCACCATGAAAATCACCTCGCCCACTTCCTACAACTTTATGTTCGAGATGTCGCAGGATGGGACCAAGTGGATGACGGTCATGGATGGCAAGGCGACCAAGAAGTAGCTAGTCCTGAGTCGCGAGTCCGGAGTCCCGAGGAAAACCGTCTCAGTGGTCGGTGACTAGCAATTGACGAGGATTCCTCGCTGCGCGGCGATTCGCCTCCGCCACTGATCACGGACCTATGATTTGTGGAGGAGTTTTCCTCGCGACTCAGGACTCAGGACTCGGGACTCGTAGCTACTGCCCGGCGCGCTGTGGAGAAAGATTCAGGCTCGGCGACTTCTTGCGCGCGCCTTCGTGCTCGTAGACCAGGTCGGGTCCGCCGTCGGAGTTGGCAGAAGCTTCGGCCAGCGCCGCGGCCAGTGCGCGATAGGAGCGGCTGATCTCTGGTCCATCCTGCAAGACCACCGGCGTGCCGTGGTCAATGCACGGCGAGACCACCTGGAAGGCATTGGGGACCTTCCACAGAACCTTGCAGTTGGTGACGTCCTGCACGTCGGTGTCGGTGAATCCAGGAATCTTCTTATAGCGATTCAAAACCATGCGCAGCCGGTCGCGCCCGGAACCTTCCTCCAAGAAAGAGTGAATGCGGCTGGCGCTCCACAGCGAAACCACATCGGTCTGCGCCACCACCAGCACGGCATTGGAAAGATCGGCGAGCAGACGGGTCGTGGCATCCAGGCGGCTGGAGGCGTCGACCACCACAAACCGGTAATGATTCACCAGCAGATCGAACAGGCGGGCGAGTTCGCCCGGCGTGGGCTCGTTGGGATAAGGTTGCTGCGGCCCGGCAAGAACATGCAGGCCTTCGCTGGTTTCGGTCATCAGGCCGTCGAGCAGGGAAACGTCCATGCGGTGCAGATTCTGCAGGGCGTCGAGCACGCCGAATTGCGGCCGCAGATTGAGATGCAGGGCGGCATGACCAATGGGAGCAAAATCGAGCAACACCACGTCGCCCTTCAATTGTTGCAGAGCCACTGCGGTATTGACGGCTGCGGTGGTGCATCCGGCGCCGCCCTTGGCGCTGAGAAAAGTGAACACGCGCGCCTTGCCCGCGCCGCCTAGCGAGCGCGTGCGCGCCGAGCTGAAGCGGGTCAGGGCCTCCAGCAGGGCCTCGTGTCCGGCAGTGCTATCCAGAAATTCGCCGGCTCCGGCGCGCATAGCGGCAACGATGACCGCCGGCTGGGTCATGTCGCCGTTGGCGAAAATGGCAATCTGCTGCGTGGTGGTGCGAATCAGTTCGATGGTTTGGATGGCGCGCTGCGGATCGCGGAGGGAAATATCGACGATCACCACTTCCGCGCGCGAATCCTGCAGTTGCCGCAGGATGGCGTCGGTCGGTCCCACCGGCAGCCCGACTTGGCTGAAGACCGGACGTCCCAGCCGCGTGGCCTCCACCCGGGCCTGTAACGCCGGTAATTGTTCCCGGTCCTCGGTCAGGAGGGCGACGGCAATGCCATGCATAGCGCGGTTCTCGCTGATTTCTCGCGGTGTCTGCATGTTAGAAAGAGAACCTGCTCTCCGCCAAGTGACCTCGGTAATCGCTTGCACCGTAGCCGGCACGCCGCGCGGAACAAGTCATTCGACGCAGTAGAACCAGAGACGGCTGGAAGGATGCGCACAACGTAGAGAAACCGTTGCAACTCATTGTATGACAGAGGGGAAGCGTTGAAAAGGCCTGTCTGTGGGCGGTTACAAAGCACGAGATGAAACTTGGCGCGGGCGGTCTTCCTCTTCGTGATGGGAATGCAGGCTCGCAACCCGTGTCAGCACTGCCGACGACTCGTAGGGCTCGGGCAGGTATTCGTAGCTTTCCAGCCTGACGGCGACTCCAATTTTCGTTTCCGCCCTGCCGGCGCCCGAGGCTTGCGCGCTTGATGCGGCGACTGGCCGTAAGACGCGCAGAACGCGTCCCCGGCAGCGCACAGGCATGGCCTCGCCGAGAGTGATCTCGGAGGGCATGCGCAGCGTCAGTTCGATTTCTGCACCCTCGGTCAGCGGCACATCGGTGAACAAAAACACTCCACGGGAACTCACGTTCTGGGTAAATCCTGAACCCTCCACCGAAGTTCCGGGCTGACGCAAGGAAAGTGGCAGAAGGTAGGCAAACCTCTGCCCAACGCGGCGTTCAACCTGAACTGGAGGGGTGGTCATGTGTCACGTCCTTTCGGACCGCGAAAAAAAGACCCGTAGGGCGCTACTGTAGCTCAGTGTGGACGGCAAGTGAAGTCACAAGTTAGTTACAGTGCGAGAGCATTCCCAAAATGGTCCAAGGTGGTCATTCCGTTGTACTTGGATGTCAATCGGGTTCGGCTGCGTGCCTTCTGGGGCGACGCCGGCCTGTGGAAAAATGGGCGCCATAGTGACTTTGGCTAGCGAGTTCGAAGGACTCACACGCCTGCGCGAACGAATATATTGGTGTAGAAGACCTCGATGTCATCCAGCATCTCGAAGCATTCCTTGAATTCGGAGCCGGATGCCGCGGCCTCGGCGGCGGCCAGTAGCCGCCTTCGCCTGAAGGCTGCCGGCCGCGCGCTGCGTCATCGCAATTTCCAGCTCTTTTTCGGCGGACAGCTGATTTCTCTGATCGGCACCTGGATGCAGACCGTCGCCCAATCGTGGCTGGTCTATAAGCTGACCGGATCGGGCCTGCTGCTCGGATCGGTCGGTTTCGCCGGCCAGATTCCGGTGTTTCTGATCGCTCCCATTGGCGGCATCACCGCCGATCGCATGAATCGCCAGAAAGTGGTTATCGCCACGCAGACCGCATCGCTGATCCTGGCCTTCATTCTGGCCACGCTCACGCTGACCCATCGCGTGCACGTGTGGCACATCTTCGTGCTGGCTTCGCTGCTTGGGGTGGTGAACGCGTTTGATATTCCTGGCCGGCAGTCGTTTCTGGTCGACATGGTGGGAAAAGAGGATCTGATGAACGCGATCGCGCTGAATTCCTCCATGTTCAACGGCGCGCGCATCATCGGGCCTGCGGTGGCGGGCGTTCTGGTCGCCAGGCTCGGGGAGGGTTGGTGCTTCTTCGCCAATGGCGTCAGCTACATTGCCGTCATTGCCGGATTGATGATGATGCGCGTGCACGCGCCCGCGCGCGCTTCCGCCGATACTTCACCCATCGCGCACATGATCGAAGGCTTTCAGTTCGTGGAGCGGACCGCGCCCATCCGCGCGCTGTTGTTGTTACTCGGGCTGGTGAGCATGGTGGGCATGCCATACACCGTGCTGATGCCGATCTTTGCCGACCGAATCCTTCACCGCGGCGGACAGGAATTTGCCACGTTAATCGGGTCACACGACCTGGGAGCGGTCCGCCTGGGCATTCTGATGGGCGCTGCCGGAGTCGGAGCTTTGCTGGGCGCGCTCACTCTTGCTCTGCGCTCGGGCGTGAAAGGCCTGGGCAGTTGGGTGACGGTGTGCTGCGCCGGATTCGGCGTCAGTCTCATCCTGTTCTCGTTTTCAAAATCGTTCTGGTTGTCGGTCGCTCTGCTGCTGCCCGTGGGATATTTCATCATGCTGCAGATGGCTTCTTCGAACACGCTGATTCAGGTGATGGTGCCGGATGCTTTGCGTGGGCGCGTGATGGCGGTTTATTCCATGATGTTCATGGGCATGGCGCCTCTTGGCGCACTGCTGGGCGGAGCGTTGTCGGATCATCTGGGCGCGCCGTGGACGGTAGCGATTGGCGGCTTCGCTTGTATAGGCGGAGCGGCATGGTTCGGCATGCATTTGCCCAAGATTCGCGTCGAGGCGCGCAAGCTGATCCTCGCTCAGCAGATGGTCGCCGGCGAACCGGCGCAAGACACGTCCGCCGCGCAAAGATAAACTCGGCCTTCTGTTTGCCAGAGACAGTAAGCCGCCTCTCCTGAGGCCAAGAACCTCAGCGACTGGTCGCCAGACGGCAAGCACGTCCTCTTCGCCAGCCAGAGTCCGGCCACTGCCCGCGACGTTTGGGCGCTGCCGGTGACGGGCCCGCTCACGGGCGAACAGCGCAAGCCATTTCCAGTGGCGCAAACCCCGACGGAGGAGGCGGCAGGCAGGTTCTCCCCTGACGGCACATGGGTGGCATACCAGTCCGATGAGTCAGGCCGCTTCGAAATCTACGCGCGTCCGTTCCCCGGCCCCGGCCCGGTCGTGCGCGTTTCGACCGGCGGTGGGAATCGCACATTCTGGCGGCGCGACGGCAAGGAACTCTACTACATCCATGACGATCAGCTCATGGCCGTCTCCATCAAGGAATCCGCCAGCTCGCTCGACGTCGGTCTGCCCGCGCTGTTGTTCAAAGCTGAGCCAAGAGGCACGTTCGTCCCCCAAACCGACGGCCAGCGCTTCCTCTACCTGCTCCCGCAGGGCGAAGTCAGCGTCCCGCCGATCACCGTCATCCTCAACTGGGCGGGACAGGAAAAATAGCGGGCCAATTCGCGACGGTTCTAGTGCGGGAAACCGATTTTCCTCGCGAATTCAATGAATCGCGGGTCGGAACGCAGGGAGTCAAGGGCGAAGTCTGTCGGCATAAGAGCCAAGTAAGGGCTGCGCTCCTGATAACAAATATTCAGCCACTCTAGTGCATGGTCCCGGTCTCCCAGATCGCCATAAGCCTCGGCAATCTGGTACGGCACCACGTAGTCGGCTCGCGCTTTCCAGATTGGAAGCAGAACTTCGATGGCCTTGCGCTGGGCGGCAGGCCAGCCTCCTGCCCGGAAACCTGAGTCCAGAGCTGCCGCATATTCCGCCGACTCCTTGTCGTGCGCCAATTCGGCCTGGATATGCATTTCCCGAATGGCTTCGGGATACTTGCGTTCGCCCCAATAGGCATAGAACAGGGCCACGTGGTTCGGGGGAAAGTCGGGGTTCTCGGCGCTCGCTTTGGTCGCCAGTTCGATGGCTTTTTCAAATTGATGGCTATCGTTGTACCCCTCCGCCTGGGCATAGGCCATGATGGGCGCGAGCGGGTCGAGTTCGCGGGCGCGGTTGCATTCTTCAATTCCTTCCCGCGAGCGGCCGACCGCATTCAGCATTTGGCAGAACCACTGATGCGCCGTAGCATCGCTGGGATCAAGCTCCAAGGTCTTTCTGAACTCGGCCTCGCCTCCCGCGAGATCATAGTCGAATCTGCTCTTGATCAGGGCCAGATCGGCGTGCGGACGCGCCAGAGTCGCATCCAATTCCAAGGCCCTGGTCGCCGCCGCCTTGGCTTTCGGAGCGGCCTCCTTAGGATCGACACCGGCATAGTCGCTGACTATCGAATAAACATCGGCCATGCCGACATAGGCCAGCGCGTAGTTTGGATCTTTATCGATTGCCTGGTGGAAGTAGGTAAGCGCCGTTTGCAGGCCGGTCGGCGTACGCTTGTTCCACTCATAGCGGCCTTTTACATAAAGCTGATAGGCCTCGGGATTCTGCGTTCCCTGCCGCGACATTTGCTGTTTTTCCGACCCCGTCATGTGGGAGCGCAGCTTGCCTGCGAGGTCATTCGCGATTTGCTGCTGCAGCGAAAGCACGTCAGAAACTTTGCCGTCGTAATGGGCGCCCCAGATTTCCGTGTTGTCGCTGACCTTGGTGAGTTCCGCGCTCACCTGAATCGTGTCTCCACGTTGCACAATTCTTCCGGTCACGAGCGCGTCCACGGTCAGTTCTTTGCCGATTTTCTCGACATCGATATCTTTGCCCTTGTAGCGGAAGACGGAGTTGCGGGACTTCACCTTCAGGCCGGGAACGTGCGCGAGGCTGGCCATGAGCGACTCGGTGATGCCGTCATCGAGCAGGTCGGCGTCGGCGCCGCCACCCGCGGTGGCGAAGGGAAGCACAGCAATGGATTCGACTTCCTCACCGCCCAGCCGCGATTTGCCGTACCACACTCCCGCCGCCACAACTGCAACCACCACAATGAGCGCCGCCGCGAGCCACAGTTTGCTCCTGCCCGCAGGCGTAGCGCCGGCCTCCGGCCGGCTGTCCCGCAGGCGCCCCGCCTGCGAATCCGCGGCGACCGCAGACGATGAAATCGAGGAGGAGACCGCCGCTGGCGGTATTGAACCCGAAGATGGCGCCGCGGCGAGAGGTTTCTCCTCCGACGATGCCATCGCGGCCGCGGAACCTTTTCCCGAATCCATCTCCCGCTTCAGCCGTTTCAGGTCGGCGCGCATCTCCGACGCCACCTGATAGCGCAGCTCGCGATCCTTTTCCAGCGCCTTGTTGATGATCCTCTCCAGCTCAGCAGGGACTTCGGGGTTCAAGCGAATTGCGGAGGCCGGAGCCTTTTCCAAAATCGAGTTGAAGATCACTGCCGACGTCTCGCCGCGAAACGGCAGCGATCCCGTCGCCATTTCGTACAGCACCGCTCCGAACGAGAACAAGTCGCTGCGCGCGTCCAGTTCCTTGCCCCGCGCCTGTTCCGGCGACATATAAGCGACCGTGCCCAGCGTCGTGCCCGGACTGGTCAGATGATGCTCGTCGGCTGTTGCCAGCGTGGCGTCTTTCTCGCGAGGCGGCCCGGATACTTTCGCCAGGCCGAAATCCAGCACCTTGGCGTGCCCGCGCTTGGTCACGAAAATGTTCGGCGGCTTGATGTCGCGGTGCACGATGCCCTGGGCGTGAGCTGCGTCCAGCGCATCGGCGATCTCGATCGCCAACGACAACAACTCGTTCATCTCCATGGGGCGTCCGGCGATGACGTGCTTCAACGTGGCGCCCTCGAGGAACTCCATCACGATGAAACTGTGGCCCTCGTGCCGGCCAATTTCGTGGATCGTGCAGATGTTGGGATGGTTCAATGCCGAAGCAGCGCGCGCTTCCCGGCGAAAGCGCTCCAGAGCCTGCGGATCGCCGGCCAGTTCATCCGGGAGAAACTTGATGGCGACGAAACGGCCGAGATCGGTGTCTTCGGCCTTATAAACCACACCCATCCCGCCTCCGCCGAGCTTCTCAAGAATGCGGTAGTGCGAAATGGTTTGGCCGATCAATGGAGAACGCCTGCCTTCAAGGTCGCTTCATCTTACGAAGCACGCGCCGGGGAGTCAACGAGAGCTGATCCGGAACGCGTTGCATGGGTGTTATCATTACGCCATGAAGTACCTCAGACTCGATGTTCGGCGCTACGTCTGCGAACGGCTCGCCCCGTCCGGACTCTAATCCTCTGTACAACCACGGGCGTGCTCCCGGCTGGACATCTTTCCAGGTTCGATCCTGCACTTCGCAATCCCGCTTTCAGCATTCTCAACTGGCTTAGCACGCCAGCGGTGGACCGCCTCGATTGCGGACCGGATCTCGACCTGGCCGCAAGATTTCATAGCGACAAAATCTTATCGGAGGTAGCTCTCATGAAACTGTTAGTGATTGGCTCGGGAATGATGGGTTCGGCGGCTGCGTACGACATGGCGCGCAATGCAGGCGTCAATGCAGTCACGCTCGCGGATAGCGACCTGAAACGCGCGCGCGAAGTGGCGGCGCGCGTGAATCGCATGACGCGAAGCAAGAAGGTTCGGCCGGTGGAGCTCGACGCCGCCGACCAGAAAGCGGCCGCGCGGCTGATGCGCGGGCACGAGGCGGCGCTCTCTGCCGTGCCTTATTTCTTAAATTTCGATTTGGCGAAAGCGGCGGTGGAAGCGCGCTGCCACTTCGCCGATCTTGGCGGCAACAATACAGTGGTTCGCCAAGAGCTGGAGCTGGCGAAAAAGGCCGAGAAGGTCGGCGTCGCCATCGCTCCGGATTGCGGCTTGTCGCCTGGCATGGCATCCATTCTTGGCGGTGAACTCGTCCGCCGGCTGGGCGGCCGGGCCGACGCCTTGAAGCTTTATGTTGGCGGGCTGCCCGAAGCCCCCATGCCGCCCTTCCACTACCAACTGGTGTTCTCGGTGGAAGGCCTGATCAACGAATACGTGGAGCCGGCGCGCATCCTGCGCAAAGGCAGGATGGTGACCATCGAACCGCTGACCGAACCTGAAGACTTCCATCTGCCGGGCTTCCCGCCGCTGGTCGCTTTTCACACGTCTGGCGGCACTTCGACGCTGCCGGAGACGTTTGAGGGCCGCGTCGGCGAGTGTTTCGAGAAAACGCTGCGCTATCCCGGACACTACGATTTGCTCTGCGAGCTGAAAGAGCTGGGGCTGTTTTCCAGCGAGAAGATCAAAGTGGGCAACGCGGAGATCGCTCCGCGCACCGTCATGTCGAAAGTCTTCGAAGGGAAATTCGCCGGTAAAGGTCCGGACGTATGCATCATGCGGCTGGAAGCGCACGAATCGGTGCACGGTCCGGGAGTGCGTGGCCTGCTCGGCGGCCGTTTGAAAGGGCGAGTCGCCTCGTTCACCTTGATCGACCACTACGACCCTAAGACCGACATGAGCGCCATGATGCGTACCACCGCTTTTCCCGCGTCGATTGTGGTGCAGATGCTGGCCTCGGGGGCGATCCAGAAGCGGGGCGCGGTGTTGCAGGAGCGCGACGTCCCGGCTGATCTGTTTCTGGATGAAATGAAGCAGCGAGGGTTCAAGATCGAGTTTGCCATGGAGTGAGAAAGAAACGTTTGTCATCCTGAGGACTGCGTTCTTGGCAGGCCGAAGGACCTATGCAACCTGCTGGAGGTATCGATGCTCCCAGCAAGTTGCATAGGTCCTTCGGCGGGCAAAAAGCGCCCGCCTCAGGATGACAAGCTATCGGTAGGACGTCGGCGGCAATCCAGTGATCCGGATTCCCGCGTGACCCTTGTGGCGGATGTTGAGGCCGATCAGCAAGGCTGTGATCTGCTCGACGATGCGGGCATTCTCCAGCTTTCCGCCGTCGATGGCGCGCACGCCGGGAATCTTAGCCGCCAGCTCCCGCGTGAGTTGACTGGCGGCAGCGTCGTCGCTGCAGACGATGACATCGCAATCGAGCGGATCGTCTCCATTCAGCAGCTCGGCGGAAATATTATGAAAGGCCGCCACCACGCTCACGCCTTTGGGCACGAGTTCCGCGGCTTGCTGCGCCGCCGAACCTTGCCACACACCCAGGGGCCGCGAAGCACGCCCGCCGACCGAACTCGCGAGCGGCACCGTCGCGTCGATCAACACGCTGCCCGGCCGGATGGCTGGCTTGAGTTGCTTGAGAAGCTCCGCCTGGCCTTCGAAGGGAACCGTCAGCATCAGGATGTCGGCGGCTGCACAGGCTGCGCTATTCTCCATCCCGCTCACGTTCGCGGAAGAGCCGACCCTCGCCTGAATCGCCGCAGCCGTCCGCTGCGCGCGCGAAGCATCGCGCGAGCCAATGATGATCGTCTCACCCGCGCGCGCCCAACGCAGCGCCAGTCCCGTACCCGCCGGCCCGGTACCGCCGAGAATCGCGATCGGGCGCTTTTCTGCCGGAGGATCGGTCATGCGAATTCTGTCTCGAAGGCTTCTTCCGTGTCGAACTGCTCCGGAGGAAGCTTGATCTTGATGCGCGAATACGTGGTGTTCCGTTCCGCAGGAATGCGCCCGATCTCCCGAACCATCGTTTGAAAATCTTCTGGACTCGTGTATTCCCCAGCCGTCGCTCCTGCCTCGCGGGAAATATTTTCTTCCATTAGAGTGCCGCCGTAGTCGTTCGCGCCTGCGTGCAGGCAGAGCTGAGAAAGCTGCCGGTTCAGCTTCACCCACGACACCTGAATATTGTTGATCGATCCTGCCAGCAGCACGCGCGCGAGCGCATGAACCTTCAGGTGCTCAGCCAGCGTCGGCCCACTACGCGACAATCCTTGGTGAAACAGCAGCGTGTTCTGATGCACGAAGCCGAGAGGCACGAACTCGGTAAAGCCGCCGGTTTCTGCCTGAATTTCGCGCAGCAGCAGCATTTGCCGCACCCAGTGCTCGGGCGTTTCCGCGTGTCCGTACATGAGCGTCGACGTGGTGCGAATGCCCGAGCGATGCGCGGTGCGGATCACATCCATCCATTGCGCAGTCGAGAGCTTGTTGGCCGAGAGAATATGGCGCACTTCATCGTCGAGGATTTCGGCTGCGGTGCCGGGCAGCGTGCCCAAACCGCTATCGCGCAACATCGCCAGATAACCCGCCAGCGGCATGCCGGTCAGCTCGACGCCGTACACGATTTCCATCGGCGAGAACGCATGAATGTGCATTCCCGGCACCGCGTTCTTCACGGCTCGCAGAATGTCGCGATAGTAAAACTTGGGCAGATTTCGCGGCAGCCCGCCCTGAATGCAAACCTCGGTCGCGCCCAGCTGCCAGGCTTCGACGGCTTTTTGCGCGAGCTCTTCCAGCGTCAGAAAATAGGTATCCGCTTCGCGCGGCCCGCGGGCGAAGGCGCAGAACTTGCATCCCACAAAACAAATGTTGGTGAAATTGATGTTGCGGTTCACCACATAGGTGACGATGTTGCCGGTCAGTTCCGCCCGCAGGAGATTGGCTGCCACCAGCAGGCCCAGCAGATCGTCCCCCTCGCATTTTGCCAGCGCGTATGACTCCTCGAGCGACAAATCCGCGCCACGCTGGGTTTCCAGAACTTTTTCGAGCAAAGCCCGCAATGACGGTTTGATTCGCGGAGCGGCGTCGGACCAATCGAGAAAAGGAAAGCGTTCCAGTTTCGCAGATAGTTGTTCCCCAGCCATAACCCTTAGTGTAGCGGAACTCTCAGCGGAAAAGGTCGCTGTCGGGGCGCCGCAGCAGGTCGCGCACGCTACCGCCTCCACGCTTGTACGGATATCCGCGAACAATGCAGGCGGGCACGCGGTTCAGTTTTCCGCATACCAATCCCGCCGCGCAGGCCAGCTCGTCGGCAACGGCATCGACGCTGGCCTTCAGTTTGTAGCCGTGCGGGTCGCGCCGCCCGCGGTAGTCGTGCAGCGCCTTCATTCCCGCAATGCCGATGGCAAACTCGGTCAGCCCCTCGCGCCACGGACGGCCAAAGCTATCCGTAATAATGACGGGTATCGAAACACCGGTCCGTTTCTTCAACCGGCGCCGCAGATTTGCCGCCGAGCGATCCGGATCTTCCGGCAGCAGCAGCGCATGCCGCCCGCCATCCACGTTCGACACATCGATTCCGCTGTTGGCGCACAGAAAGCCGTGCCGCGTTTCGGTGATCAAAACTCCGTGTTCACGCCGGATCACGCCCCGGCTTTCGCGTAGTGCCAGTTCAATCAAGCGGGCATCGTGGCCGTATAGCCGCGCCCATGCGATGGTTTCCTTCGAAGGCTCAATCGTCGCCAGATCTATGAGCTGTCCTTCGGCCTTGGAGACAATCTTGTGTTTGACCACGAGCATATCGCCAGACTCGAATCGCAGCCGTTGGCGTTGCATCGATTCGAGCAGCTTGTCGGCGAGAGAGTCTCCGGGAGAAATCTCATCGGCGATGAAGACTGGAATCAGCCGCACCCCGGGCACTTTCTTTCTGTTACGTGAGCCCGCCGACCGCCGTGTGCGACTTTTCATACTGCATCCGTTTCCGGAACCAGCAGATCGTCGGTCAAATTCCATGCCCGCGCCAGCCTCTGTGCGCGTGTTTCACCCGGCAACGAGATCAGCCGCCGCAGGTCCGCAGGATTGTCCACGTCCACCGCAATCCCCGGCAGATGCAGCACCACGCAAGGTTTTCCGGTCGCCTGCGCCGCGGCACGATGCGGCTTGAAACTGTCACTGCCAAACCGCAGCGGGAAAAGATTCGCGGGACAGCGATAAGCGGCATTCGTGCCGCGTCCGTCTCCAGCCGGAACCAGAACGCTGCCCTCGCGTGGCGCGTGTTTCAGGATTTCGTCCAACTCCCACGCTTGCATCAGCGGAATATCGCCGGGAATCACGAGCGTGCTTTTTTCCCCGCGCTCGACGCACACCTGCGTCGCCCTCTCGATCGCGCCGGTTTCCCCGGGATTGTCGGGATCAGGGATCATATCAAATCCGTATTCCGCGGCAAGCTTGGTCGCATACGGATCGCCGGTCACCACGCCCACGCGCGGCCGATCGTTCCACGCATGAAGCGTCCATTCATGCAGCGTAAGCAGCACATCGTGCAGCATGGCTTGCGCCAGTTGCGTGCGCTGGGCTTGATCCACCAAGCCGGCAAGGCGTTGCTTGGCGGCTGCAGTGTTCTTGATGGGAACCAGGATCACGGCCGGCGGTCCAAACCTCCGGGAGCCAAGCTTCGCGAAGAACCGCCCGCTGCCTTTTCTTCTTTGTGTGGCATATCGCAAGTGATCGCGAGCACTTCCCGCGCCAGAGCTGCTCGATCGTCGGCGCTGCGCATGATCGTCTGGGTGCACTGCACTCGCAATCCGTTCTTGCGGAGCGTATCGGCGGCGCGCGCGTCGCGCGAATCGCAGACCAGAATATCGAGAAAATCTTTGTAGGCCTCGGCCACCCCCGCAATGGAACAAGGAAGACCCTGCGCTTGCATCAAAATTCCCGCCGGACCCGCGATGGGTGTGTTACCGACGATCGGGCTGACCGCGGCAATTCTGCCGCGCGTGTGCAGCAGGGCATCGCGAATCCCCGGCACAGCGAGGATCGGGCCAATGCTCGTCACCGGATTGCTGGGCGCAATCAGCACCGCATCCGCTGAGGTAAGCGCGTCAAGCACGCCCGGCGCAGGTTCGGCTTCCGTGGCACCTGCAAAACGTACCGATTTCACTGGATCCTGATACCACCGCTGCACAAAATATTCTTCGAAACTCAGTTCCCCGACCGGAGTGTCCACCCGCGTCTCGACCCGAGAATTGCTCATGGGCAGAATCCGCGACTTCACCCCCAGTTTGCCCGAGATAATTGCCGTCGCCTCCGACAGCGTCCGGCCTTCGGCCAGCAAGCGCGAACGAAGCAGGTGCACGGCCAGATCGCGATCGCCCGCGTGGAACCAAGTCGGCTCTCCCAGATGGCCCATCGCCTGCAAACACAGGAAGGTGTCGCCCTTGACGCCCCATCCCCGTTCCCGGCTCAACATGCCGGACAGCACATAGGTGATGGAATCAAGATCGGGAGAAGCGTACAGCCCCCACCAGAGCAGATCGTCGCCGGTGTTGACCACCAGCGTGATGTCTTCCGGCGGAACAATCTGCGCGAGTCCCTCGACGAATTTCGCACCGCCCGTGCCCCCGGTCAGCACACAGATCATGCCGCCCTCCGTGTCAGCCCGTCATGGCTCGCGGCCATGCGCAGCTTTTCCGCCACTAGCCCCGGCCGATTCGACGCCTTCGCCACAAACTCCGGATACACCGGCAACCGTTGCTTCATTTGCAGCCCTTTGGCCTCGGTTCGCTGCCGCAACTGCTCCAGATGCGGCCACGGCTTTTCCGGATTGATAAAGTCCGGTGTTAGCGGCGAAACTCCTCCCCAATCATTGATGCCGGCATCCAGCAAGTCTTCATAGTACGGCGCGGAGAGATTCGGCGGAGCCTGAATATTCACGCGTGGCATTAGCAAGCGAGCTACTGCCACGGCACGCAGCATCTCGCCGCGGGAAGGTTCGGGCCAATGGGCCATCGGGATCGCCGGCTTGGCGCGGAAGTTCTGCACAATCACTTCCTGGATATGCCCATAGCGTTCGTGCAAGTTGCGGATCGCAAGCAAACCATCCACGCGATCCTCCGCCGACTCGCCAATGCCGATCAGGATCCCCGTGGTGAACGGCACACCTTGTTTTCCTGCATCCTCGATCGTGCGCAAACGTTTCGCTGGAACTTTGTCGGGAGCCTTGTCATGCGCTGCGCCCGGAGCTAGCAACTCAGCGTTGGTCGTCTCCAGCATAAGTCCCATACTAGGCGAAACCGCGGCCAGCCGCGCAACCCATTCCGCACTCAGCAACCCCGGATTGGGATGCGGCAGCAGGTTCGTCTCCCGCAGCACCAGCTCGCACATGGCCTGCAGATAATGCAGAGTGGACTTGTACCCCAGCCGCCGCAGCGTCTCGCGCATCTCGGCAAACAGCAGTTCCGGCTTGTCCCCCAGGCTGAATAAGGCTTCGGTACAACCGAGTTTTTCGCCCGAACGGCATACGGCGAGAACTTCCTCCGGAGTCATCGTGTGCGCGCCCAGCTCCCCCGGATCGCGGCGGAAGGTGCAATATCCGCAGTAATCGCGGCAGAGATTCGTCAGCGGAAGAAACACTTTTCGCGAATAGGTAATCACGCCGGGTTTGAAGCGCTCCCGGGCAGCTCGCGCCGCCGCCAGAAAATCGGGAAGATCTTCATCGGCGCAGCAAATGAGTCGCAGCGCCGCTTCCCGCGAGATTGGCTCGTCCGTCCGCAACCGCGCCAGAAACGCATCACGCTCGATGCTGGTTCTTATCGGAATTGAGGCAAGGCCCACGTTGCACCGCATCATACATCGTCGCGCCATGATAATGTAACCGGGGACATGCCGCACGGAAACGCGGGCGGGACCCCTTCGACTTCGCTCAGGGCAGGTCCGCCACATCCCAAGGTTTTTCGTCCATGAGCCTGAATCCGGCCGAATTCCGCAAAGCATTGGGCTGCTTCGCCACGGGAGTCACCATCGTTACCCTGGACCTCGACGGTCAAATTCACGGCATGACTGCCAACGCTTTTTGTTCAGTTTCCCTGGATCCGTTGCTGGTGCTGGTCTGCGTCGATCACAAGACTCGCACCCATGCCCATCTGTATGCGAAGAAGCGTTTCGGGATCAACGTGCTTGGCGAAGACCAGCAGGCTGTTTCCGACTACTATGCGCGGTCCGATCGCAGCCACGAACATGCCGAAACCGAGGCCGGCGCCCGCTTCGACCGCACGCCTCACGGAACTCCTATGCTGCACGGCTCGCTCGCTTATCTGGAGTGCCGCCTGCACTCGGTTCAGGAAGCCGGAGACCACACGATCTTTATCGCCCAAGTCGAGGATGTCGTCGTGCGCGGCGGCGAGCCGCTGTTGTACTTCCGTGGAAAATACCGCAAGCTGGGGTCCGCACGGCTCGTGTAGCCGCGGACCCGGCTTGCCCTGAGCGAAGCGAAGGGGAGAGCCCCTGGACGAAATGCGTCCGGACTACTAACAGGTTCACGCCTCAGGCGTCTCATAGTACTGATAGTCTTTAACTCATGGGGAGCTAATCATGTCAGACACAGCCATTGCCGTCTCGTATGCCTCGAACATCGCCCGCCCCGAGCCGGCCGAATACGCGCCTTACTATGACCGCTATATTTCGCTCATCGAAGGATCGGACCTGCTGGGAACACTCGATGCTCAGCGCCGTCAGATGATCCTGTTGCTCACCAGCCGCGACGACGCCGAAGCCGACTTCCGCTACGCCCCCGGCAAATGGACTGCTAAGGAAGTCCTCGGCCACGTCTGCGACGCCGAGCGCGTTTTCGCCTACCGCGCCCTGCGCATCTCCCGCGCAGACGCGACGCCGCTCGCGGGCTTTGACGAGAACGAGTACACCCGCAACGCGCCTTTCGGTCGCCTTCCCCTCGCCGAGATTATTGAGGACTACATCGCCGTCCGCCGCGCCACCATCACCCTGCTGCGCAATCTGGATGAGTCAGCTTGGACGCGCCGCGGCACCGCCAATAACAATCCGATCAGCGTCCGTGCCCTGGGCTACATCATCGCCGGCCACGAGCTGCACCATCGCAGGATCCTGGAAGAAAAATACTTCGCCACTGGCTGATGCAGCCGGCCGCGAAGCGGCGAAAGTGTGCAGCCCACGCCGCAAGGCGTGGATAACGGTGGAAAGAGCGGAACCAGCCCCGGAGGGGCGAAAGAAAAATTGAAACGACCGGCGGAAATGCCCCAGGCCCTCACTGAACTCCTTCGCGGACGCGGAGCTCATGTCGATCCACTCGCCTGCATCGAAGACATTCCGGCCGATGTCGCGTCCAGGCAAATTCCCGGCTTTCCGCACTCCATCGCCCAGCTCGTTTTCCACATGAATTACTGGATGAGCTACGAACTCAAGCGCATCCGTGGCGAGCAGCCCGCATACCCGGAGCACAATGCCGAAAGTTTCCTGCTTTCGCCAACGGTGAAAGCTGAGGAATGGGACCGTCTGCGCCGCGACTTTGCCTGGCTGCTCTCTGAATTTGCCAAGCTTGCCGACGCGCCTCGTTCCGAACTGGATCGTCAGCTCGAATCCGTCCACGCCCAGCAGGTCCCGGGTACAGTCGAAACGATTCTCTGGCAGATGGTCGCCCACAACAGCTATCACTCCGGCCAGATCGCAACGCTCCGGCGCGCGTTGGGCGCGTGGCCTCCGCGCACAGGCGGAGACACGTGGTAAGCGGCTTCGGGCGGGCTC
>Ga0187784_10000703_pt1 | contig 25264 bp, 27 predicted proteins | sample 1015_SJ02_MP15_2_FD_132964 | JGI IMG/M metagenome (GOLD analysis project Ga0187784, IMG submission 132964) | Tropical peat soil microbial communities from peatlands in Department of Meta, Colombia - 1015_SJ02_MP15_20_MG | ecosystem: Environmental > Terrestrial > Soil > Wetlands > Peat | place... | reverse complement strand
CCGAACGCCGGACGCGTTTTGCAGGGTCTGGGCCTGAGCGACGCGCTCGACGCCGTCGCGCTGTCGCCAGAAGCCGTCAACATCCGCCGCGCGCGCGACGGCGCAGTTCTGGCGCGGCTCGACGTATCCGGGGCCAAGGCGCGCTGGGGCGCGCCGTTCCGGCTGTTCCACCGCGCCGATCTCCAGCAGCTGCTGCTGTGCGCGGTGGAGGACTGTGATGGCACGTCCGTTCGCGCCGGCGCCCGCGTCGGCGATTTCGAGGAGGACGGCGGCGTCGTCGAGCTGCGCGTGCATGGCGCGGCAGGCCCTGAGGACATGGAGGCCGCTGCGCTCGTCGGCGCCGACGGCGTGCGCTCCTCCGTGCGCTCCTTTCTCAGGACGGACCAAAGCGACGCGCCCGCCTATTCCGGCTGCACGGCCTGGCGGGCGATCGTTTCGGCGGCGGACGTTCCTGTTGCGGCGCGCAAGCGCGAGATCAGCGTCTGGCTCGGCCGCGGCGCCCATGTCGTCCACTATCCCTTGCGCGACGGCTCCATCGTCAATGTCGTCGTCGTCGTCGAGGACGGCGGGGCGCGCGCGACGGAGGGGCCGCTTGCGTTCTCCGGCGAGCAGGTGTTGCGCGAGGCGGGCTTCGGCGGCTGCGACGGCGAGCTGCGCGCTGTGATCGAGGCCGGGCCGGGCTTCCGCCGCTGGCCGCTCTACGCGCGCCCGCCGTTGACGCGTTGGAGCCAAGGGGCGGTGACGCTGCTCGGCGACGCCGCCCATCCGATGCTGCCTTTTCTTGCGCAGGGCGCCGCGCAGGCGCTGGAGGACGCTGAGGCGTTGGGCCGCGCGGCGACGGGCGGCGCCCCGCTGCCGCAGGCGTTCCGCGCCTACGAGCAGGCGCGTCTTGCACGCGCGACCCGCGTGCAGCGCGCCTCCCGTCGCCAGGGCCTTTTCTATCACGCCGGGGCGCCGCTCGCCTTCGCGCGGGACATTGCGCTCGCCCTCCTCGGCGGGCAGGGCGTGCTCGGGCGCGCCGCCTGGCTCTATCGCTGAAGCGCGTCGATCAGCTCGCGCACCTTCTCCGCCGGGCGGCACAGGCGCGTTCCCTTTGGAGTCTCGACGATCGGCCGCTCGATCAGGATCGGATGCAAGAGCATGAAGCCGATGAGCTCGTCCTCAGTCCACTTGGGGTCGCTCAAGCCAAGCTCGGCGTAGGGAGTCCCCCTCTGCCGCAGCAGCTCGCGCGCGCTCAGCCCCAAGCTGCGCAGGAGTTCCTTGAGCTTCGAGCGCGTCGGCGGCGTCTTCAGATACTCGACCACTTTCGGCTCCAGTCCGGACTCCCGCAGCGCGGCGAGCACATTGCGCGACGTGCCGCAGGCCGGGTTGTGATAGATCGTGACGGTCATGCGAGCCTCTTCCTTGCAGCCGTTCGGCGCAGCCTCTCCTACGGCGCCGGAAGCGCGAAGACAAACGTAAGCCTGAAATTAAGCGCGCGGCAAAGAATTGCGGCGCACAATGTCTCCACGAGCGGGAGCCGCGCGGCCGGCGGACGTCCCGGCGGAGCCTCGGGCCATGCAGCAGATCATCGTCAAGACAATCGCGACCGTCATCTTTTTCACCGTCCTCGCGCGCCTTGTCAGCGAGCTCGCGCCCAGTCTCCGGCCCGCTCCGCCTCCGATTTCGAAGCCGGCCGCCTCGACGCCGAGCGCGCCGGCGCCGGCGCCGGCGCTTGCGGCGCTCGCGACGGCGTCGCGATCGGCGCTCGACACTTATTTCATACCCGCCAACGCTCACGGCCAATATACGGCCGACGTGGTCGTCGAAGGCCAGCCGCTGCACATGCTGGTCGACACCGGCGCCACCTGGGTGGCGCTCAGGAACGAGGACGCCGCCGCGCTCGGCGTGTTTCCGATGGCCAGCGACTACAAGGTGCTGATCCAGACGGCCAACGGCGCTGCTCACGCGGCGCCGGTGAAGCTGCGCCGGGTGCAAATCGGCTCGATCGAGCTGTTTGACGTCGACGCGCTGGTCGGGGAGGCGGGGGCGATGAACGTCAGCCTGCTCGGCATGACCTTCCTGTCGCGGCTGTCCGGCGTCGAGATCGCGTCGGGCGCGCTCGTGCTGCGAAAGTGAGCGAGCCGTTAGACCCACGGTCAATTCTGGACTATACGGGCCACATGCCCGCGCCGCGCCGCACCGCCCTCTACACCGGCTCCTTCGATCCCTTGACCTTCGGTCACCTTGACGTGATCCGGCAGGGCGGCGAGCTCTTTGATCGTCTCGTCATTGGGATCGGAACGCATCCCGGCAAGGCGCCGCTGCTGACGCTCGACGAGCGCAAGGCGCTCATTCTCGGCGCCGTCGCGGCGTTGCGGCCTGCCCCCTCTTGCGCGTTCGAGGCCGTGGGCTTTGACGGCCTCGCCGTGGACGCGGCGCGCGAAGTCGGCGCCGGCGCCATCCTGCGCGGTTTGCGCGACGGCGCCGATTTCGACTATGAAGCGCAGATGGCCGGCATGAACGCGGCCATGGCCCCAGAGATCAGGACGGTCTTCGTTCCCGCCGCGGTCGGCCTGCGTCACATCAGCGCTTCGCTCGTGCGGCAGATCGCCTCGCTCGGCGGCGACATTTCGGAATTCGCGCCGGCCGAATCGGCCGCAGCGCTCAAGCTCGCGCTCGAAAGAAAGCGCACGGCGCCCAAGCCGTGAACGCATAGAAACAACAAGGGAGGATATATGAGCATCGATCGCCGAAATCTCATCGCCGGCGCCGCGGCCGCCGCCGCGCTCGCGGTCGCGCCGCAGGCCCGCGCCGAGGACAAGCTTCTTTATCTCGACACCGTCTACGGCCGCACGGTCATCAAGATGCGCCCCGACATCGCGCCAAAGCACGTCGCGCAGATCGAGACGCTGGCCAAGCAGCACTTTTACGACAATGTGGTGTTCCACCGCGTGATCGACGGCTTCATGGCGCAGACCGGCGACCCGACCGGCACCGGCACGGGCAAGTCGAAGCTGCCGAACATCCCGGCGGAATTCTCCAAGGAGAAGTTTTTGCGCGGCACCGTCGGCATGGCGCGCGGGCCGGACGAGAACTCGGCCAACTCGCAGTTCTTCATCTGCTTCGCGCCGGCGCGCTATCTCGAGGAGCAATACACGGTCTGGGGCGAAGTGGTCTCCGGCATGGAGTTCATCGACAAGATCAAGCGCGGCGAGCCGCCGTCAAACCCCGACAAGATCATCAGGCTGCGCGTCGCCGGCGACGAGAGCTGAAGGAGCGAATGACATGACCGAGGCTGGCGAAACCCTGACGCTCGAGACGACGAAGGGCAAGGTCGAGATCAAGCTCAGGCCCGATCTCGCGCCTAAACACGTCGAGCGCATCAAGACGCTCGCGAACGAGGGCTTTTACGATGGCGTGGCCTTCCATCGCGTGATCGAAGGCTTCATGGCGCAGACCGGCTGTCCGCACGGCACCGGCACCGGCGGCTCGAAATATCCGAACCTCCTGCAAGAGTTCAGCGCGGCGCCGCATGTGCGCGGGACCTGCTCGATGGCGCGGGCGTCGCATCCCGACACGGCGAACTCGCAGTTCTTCATCTGCTTCGACGACGCGCGCTATTTGGACAAGAACTACACGGTCTGGGGCGAGGTGGTCTCGGGCATGGAAAACGTCGACAAGATCAAGCGCGGCGAGCCGGTGAAGGACCCGGATCGGATCGTGAAGGCGACGGTGAGCTGAGGTGGGACGAAGGCGAGGGCGGGGGCTGGCCCCGCCCTCTTGTGGCGCATGCGGCCGTCTTTTTATATCAATTTCGCGGATGCTCGGGTTTCTACTGGACGCGCAAAATTTCCTTAGGAAACGCGTCGCCATTTTAGGGTTAAGGTTAACTTAGTCCGCTTTTGGCAACATGCTTCAGCTCTGCGGATGTCACGAGACTACGGTGGCACGATGACTGTTTATTCGGAGGCAGACCTCGTAGTCCCAGCGCTTGAGGAAATTCGCGAGCACCCAGCCGGAACCACAACGTCTGAGCTACTAGCCGCACTCCGCCGCACCCTTCGACCAACAGGCGATGACCTGTTCTTGTTAGAGGGTCGCAGCGACGACCGTTTCAGCCAAAAGGTTCGGAACCTCAAATCGCACGACACACTTGAGCGAAGGGGGCTCGCGACCTTTACCAACGGGAAATACTTCGTCACCCACGCCGGATTAAATCTGATAAATGCAGGCAAGGGCGTGATGCGGTCGCTTGCCCAGCAGGGATTTTCCCAACGGCAACGCCAGCGTGTTCAGGACAGAAATTTCGATGCTGTAGTCATCGAAGAGGGGCAACATGAAAACGTCAGCACCCGCGTCTCGCGCCGATCCGCACTTCTGCGCAAGGCCGCTGTAAAACATTTTACGGACTCTACCGGATCAATACCATGCAAAGCATGCGGCTTTCGCGCTGAACTCATATATGGGCCTGATCGCAAGGGCCTCATCGAAATCCATCACCTCCAACCGTTATTTCTTAGCGGAGGGGCGTCGCGCCGCATCTCCATCCGCGTCGCCCTACGAGATGTCGCCCCCCTGTGCCCAAACTGCCATCGTATCGTTCACTCCAAACCTGGGACGGTCATGTCGTTAACTGAGCTCCGACGGCGGATTCAAGCCACGCACGCCTGCAAAACCTGTTGACCGTGCCCCGCAACAAGGAATCACGGCTTGGAACAAACATAGAACGCGTGTTATAAGCGATTCGAAATTATTCCTCTTGAATCAGTCCGGTGGGGCATGAAGAATCGCCAGAACACGTCACATGCGGTAATGGCCCAGCGATCCGAGCCGCCGGACAGCCTTGATGACTTTCCCACCCCGCCTTGGGCGACGAGGGCGCTTCTTGAGCACGTCATTAGCGAAAAACACGACCTATCCAAGCTGACTTGTCTTGAGCCTGCGTGCAATCGCGGGTTCATGTCGATGGTCTTGGAAGAGTATTTTGCCGAAGTTCGAAGTTCGGACGTCTATCCTTACGGTTACGGCGAAGTCAGGGACTTCCTTGAAATCCCATATGCGGCTGCATCGATTGATTGGGTCATAACCAACCCGCCCTTCCGTCTGGGAGAGGATTTCATCAGGAAGGGATTGAATGTCGCGCGTCGTGGAGTGGCCATGCTAACACGCACGGTGTTTATTGAAAGCGTTGGACGCTATGATCGGATTTTTCTTAAAACGCCGCCGACCAAGTTTGCTCAGTTCACAGAGCGCGTTCCCATGGTCAAGGGGAGACTCGATAAAAAGGCATCTACGGCTACGGGATATTGCTGGCTAGTGTGGGAGAAATATTTCCGTACAAAGCCGCAGCTTGTTTGGGTGCCTCCCTGTCGAAAGAGCTTGGAGCGGGAGATGGACTACCAGACTCCGAAGAGGCAGGGGCCTCGGTTGCGAATAACCCAATCGGAGACGTTGGTGCCAGTAATGGAAAAACTGGGACGGAGAAAAGCGCAGCCAACGAAGGACCTATTCGACTAAAGTGACTAGCCCCGAGTTTTCACGCTGCGGCGGTTAGAGTCTTTGGGGTTCAGACGCCCGAAGGCGAGAAGGAAGCAACAGGCGATCGGCGCGGCTGGTCGGGGTTCCGCAGCCGACGGCCCTGGTGCACGCGCTCATTCTGGCTTTGGCCCTCCAGGCGCCGGAGCTCAACGCCGAGCCGCCATGCGCGAGACCTGCCCGAGGGCGCTTGCGCCGTCACGCTTGCAATCGGCTCGGCGGATGATTAGCTATCCTCCATCGATTTTCGGCCTGACGACTTGGACTTGCTTCGTTCACGAAGCCGCTGACGACCTCTTCCCAAACATCGATCGACCGGCCCCGCGCAGGCGGGCCTCACACCATGCTTGGAGAATGAGCAATGGCTACTGGTACCGTGAAATGGTTCAACGCTCAAAAGGGCTTCGGCTTCATTCAGCCCGATGACGGCGGCGCAGACGCTTTCGTCCACATCAGCGCCGTGGAGCGCGCAGGCTTGCAGGGTCTGCACGAAGGTCAGAAGGTGAGCTACGAGCTCACCAAGGACCGGCGCACGGGCAAGGCTTCCGCCGATCAGCTCAAGCCGCTGTGAAGCGACGGCCGAGCGGCGTTCGTCGCTCGCGCGCGGGTTGTCGGGAAGGGTCGCCGTTCGCGGCGGCCTTTTTTATTGTGTGCGGAGCATGCTCGACAGCTTGGAGGTGGAAGTCCTCTGCGCAGCCTGATGACGGCGAAGGGCCACGCTCCTCCCATGAGGTCAGCATTCGAACGTCGTGATTGGGAAGGAGCCGAGCTCAGCGAGATACTCCGCGAGCGTGACGAGGCCGACGCAGGGCATGGCTCCATGCGCCAGGGGATGACCTGAGGCAAGCTTCCGGGCCAGGACAATGGCCGGGACGGTCGGGATGCGCGGCCCTTCTCCTTGGCGGGCGACGATGAACCATCTGCATTCGAGCGGCTTGCCGTCATGCCCCTCGCCGCGCAGGATCACGTGCATGCCGCCGTCGTCCGAGCCGAACTGGTCGAACAACGACGCCAAGCCCAGCAGCATCTTCGCATGACGCGCCGGCTTCAGCGGGACGCCCTGGCGGATCAGCCAGGCGATGAGCCACGTGGACCAGAACAAAGTGCAGCTCTCGACGCCGGCGGAGAAGCGGACGGTCGCGATTCCATAATGCCGCGGGAACAGGTCGAGGTCGGGGACGTCGCAATTGGCGACCCAGCGCGCGCCGAGGACGGGATAGTCCTGTCTATAGGCGTCCTGCCAGCCGTATCTGGCCGGCTCGTGGGGGGCCGCCACTTCGATCGGCTTGCCAACATAGCTGAAAATGGCCCTGGTTGTGGCGAGGCCTCGTTCAGCCCGCTGGCCGGGGCTGATGCCGTGGACGATCTCGTCGATCGAGGCGTATCGCGGGCGGAAGTGCTCGATGACCGCCGAGGACAATCCGGGGACGGTGCTGGCGCCCGAGACGACCGTGACGCCCTCGCGTTTGGCGGACTCGTCAAGCGACCCGAAGTCGCGCACGAACTCGCGTCCGTCAGCGAGGTCCACGTAGTTGACGCCGTTCCGGATGCATGCGGCGGCTACCCGGTAGTCCTTGGATTGGAACGGGCCGCAGGTGTTGACGACAACGCATGGCCTCAGGCGAGCGAGAGAGCAGTCGAGCTCGCGGTCGGAATCGGCGTCGATGCTCACCGTCTTGACGAGAGCACAGGGACGGAGCTTGCGCAGGAAAGCCGCGAGCTCGTCGAGCTTGGCCGGATTGCGCCCGCCAAGCATCAGTGGGACGCCAGTGACGACGAGCCCCTCCGCGATGCGCTTGCCGAAATTGCCATAGGCCCCGAGTATGAGGACGTCGCGCATGCGTTGTCTCCGTCTTGACGACGCGATCTTAGGCGATCAGCGGGTGAATGGGGCGAGCCTCTCGAACCGGCCTGAGGTCTCGTCAGCAAACAATTGTTGCATTTCGTGCGGCGACCTCGGGTCGAGGCGGGGTTCGATCCGAGGAATTCTATCGCCGCCTTCTTGGCGCGCTTCGTGTCTTTATGGCGATTTTTCACCACGGAGCTACAAACAAAGAATCGCCGCTTCACATGCGCCTGATGGCGCGCCCCAAGCTTCTTCTGCGCCGAAGCTGATCGGCCCAGTCATTTCGGGGCGTTGCACAGTCGCGAGCAGCTGCCGTCATATCAAGCTGGCGGGAAGGCGATAGTCGCCTTTCACCGCCCCCACAAGCATCGAAAGTTTGAGCGAGACAGAATGTTGTGCTGGACCGACCGGAACCCAAACGGCGTCGCTGACAAGGGTCGCCAAAGGGTGGCCCCATCGCGCCGGGAACGTCCTTGTGATGCTTTCCAGCCCTTGGCGGTGAGGCAAAGCGTCTCTCCACGCCCAAAGTCAAAGTTTGCTCGAATCGCTTCTGGCGCCCTTTTCGGGTCGGCCTCTATCGGTACGGAAATCGGAAAAATCGATGCAGGCCCGGGCCTGCTCCCTCTCTCGGCAAGCGGGGAGAGGGAGCAGGCTCGGATTTCGAGATCAGAGCTCCACGTCCCCGGCCTCGGCCAGCGCCGCGCCGACCTCCAAGCCGAGATCGTCCATCGACGCCTCCTCGCGCGCCGCGAGCGTCGACTCGCCCCGCGCCTGGCGTTCGGCCTCCTCCTGAGAACGGGCGACGTTGATCGTGATCTTCACCTCGACCTCGGCGTGCAGATGCACCGGCGCGCTATGCAGGCCCAGCGCCTTGATCGGATGCACGAGCTCGATCTGATTGCGCGTGATCGTGAAGCCGCCCGCCGTCGCCGCCTCCGCAATGTCGCGGGCCGAGACCGAGCCGTAGAGCTGGCCGCTCTCGCCGGCCTGGCGGATGATCGTGAAGCTCTGACCGCTGAGCGTCTCGGCGACCTTCTCGGCCTCCTTCTTGAGCGTCAGATTATGGGCCTCGATCTGCGTGCGCTGGGTCTCGAAGCGCTTCTTGTTCTCCTCCGTGGCGCGCAGGGCCTTCTTGCGCGCGAGCAGGAAATTGCGGGCGTAGCCGTCGCGCACGCGCACGGTCTCGCCCATCTGGCCGAGCTTGGCCACGCGTTCGAGCAGAATGACTTCCATGACGTTCTCCTTTTAAGCCTTGGTTCGGTCGGGCCCGGCGCGTTCGCCCATGGCCTGGTTGAGCTTTCTGTCGCGAAAATGCAGCCCCATGTCAAAGAGGCCTAGAATCGCGAAGAGGAAGATCGGAACGACGAGCGCGCCCGTGACGAAATAGAGCAGCGCCAGCGTCGCGACGCCTGCTTTCGATTCGCGCAAGAAGAAATGCGTCACGGCGAGCCCCTGCAGCGCGAGCGCGATTCCGCTGACGCCGGCGGCGACGAAGGCGGCCTCGGCCGCGAAGCCGCCGAGGAAGGTCGTGAGCGACGCGACCGGGAACACGATCCCGACCGCGCGGGGCAATTCGAACTCGCGGGCGATGTCGGGCCAGCGCTGCTGCAGCATGCCGGAGATTTGCGTGAGGCGTCCGGCGATCCAAAGATTCATGGCGTGCAGCAGCACGAGCGCGCCGGCGAACATCGCCGGCACGGCGAATTGCACGAACTGCTTGATCTGAGCCTTCGAGAGGGCCTCGTCGAGCTTTTGCTCTTTGAGCTGGTCCTCGATCTCGACGAAGAACATGCCCTGCACGAAGCCGAGCGGCTCGTCGAGCTCGCCGTGCGAGAAGAAGTTGACGCCGGCGAAAAGGATCGTCGCGCCGCCGACAGCGACGCAGAGCGCAGTCACCGCATTGGATGAAAACCTCCGCGTGACGCGGTCGCGCCGGTTCAGCGGCGCGCCCAAGGCGACGTATGAGGCGGCGAAAGCCGGGAGCGCGACGAGGAGGCCGTAAGACATGCCGAAGACGGCGCCGAGCGCGGCGGTGACGGCGACGGCGCCGGCGATGGCTGCGGTTGCGCCGTGGATCGCGCCGAGCCCCAGAGCGACGATCATGACCGGGAGCGGCGAGAGCTGAGACAGGAGCAGCGCGCCGGGCGTGCCGCGGGAGAGCACCGCGAAGACCGCGGCGCCGGCCAGACCGCCAAGAAACGCTATGGCGACGTTGGTCGGAGAAAGAACGCTGCGATCGGGCACGGGTCTTTGCTTTCGGACCTTGCGAGGCTCGTTGGCGTGGAGTCGTTTTGCGCGAGCGACGAAGCAAACGCAAAAAAGCGCCCAGACGGGCCATCCCGTCGGCGCGTGGGGCTTTTAGGACGAAGCGGGGCTCAAAGCAAGGGGCGAAAGCAGATTGCGTCGCGCGCTCAATCTGCCAGGCTTCCGCTTCCAAACTTAAATTACAGGGGCGCTGCGCTATAGGGCTTGACATGGGTGGCCTCGTCGAAGAAAGTTCGCGGCGTGACAAACCCGTAAAACGGCGCCCGAAGAAGCGCCTTCAAAAAAAGGGAGAACAACATGGGTTGGCTCATTCCGGGCTGCATGGTCGCCATGATCGTCATTCTGGGCGTGACGCTCCGCAAGCTCTGATCGGGCGGCGGAAACAACAGGCCTCGCGCCATCTCGCAAGACCGGCGGCGTATGTGGTAGCGTCGGAGCTTCTGCGAGGCGCAAATCTGTAAGAACGGCTCGGCGGCGTCCCCGGCGGGCCGTTCGGCATTTAAGATCTTGCTTCGACGTCGCCGGGATTTGAGCCGAAGCGGCGTTGCGCCGCGACTCTTCCTCCGCCGCTTTGGGAAAGCGCCCGATGATCGTCGCTTCCGCCCTGGATTATCGCGAAGCGGCGCGGCGCAGGCTCCCGCGATTTCTGTTCGACTACGTCGACGGCGGAGCCGGGGCCGAGCAAACGCTTAAGGCCAATGTCGACGATCTTACGAAGGTCCGCCTCAAGCAGCGCGTGCTCAGGGGGCTTTCGGGCCAAAGCCTCGAGACGAAATTCTTCGGCGAGCCCGCGGCGCTGCCCGTCATTCTTGCGCCCGTGGGCCTCGCAGGCGTCTTCGCCCGCCGCGGCGAAGTTCAGCTCGCCCGCGCCGCGGCGGCCAAGAACGTCCCGATGACGCTCTCGACGCTTTCGATCTGCTCGCTGGAGGAGGTCGCGGAAGAGAGCGCGAGGCCGATCTGGTTCCAGCTCTATGTGCTCAAAGATCGCGGCTTCATGCGTCATATGCTGGAGCGCGCGGAAGCCGCCGGCGTGAAAACGCTCGTCTTCACCGTCGATCTGCCGGCGCCGGGGACGCGCTATCGCGACGTCCATTCCGGCATGTCCGGCCCCAACGCCCGGCGCCGCCGCCTGCAACAGACGCTCACGAAGCCAGGCTGGGCGTTCGACGTCGGTCTGATGGGGCGCCCGCACGAGCTCGGCAACGTCTCGGCCTATCTCGGCCGCCGGGCGGGGCTCGAAAACTACAAGGGCTGGCTCACGGAGAACATGGACCCGTCGATCGGCTGGGCCGACATCGAATGGATCCGCGACTTCTGGAAAGGGCTGCTCATCGTCAAGGGCGTGCTCGATCCCGAGGACGCGCGCGACGCCCGGCGCGTTGGCGCCGACGGGATCGTCGTCTCGAATCACGGTGGGCGCCAGCTCGACGGCGCTCTTTCGACGGCGAAGGCGCTGCCCGCGATCGCCGAGGCCGTGGGCGGCGATCTGCTGGTGCTGGCCGACTCCGGCGTGCGTTCGGGGCTCGACGTGCTGCGCATGCTGGCGCTCGGCGCGAGAGGCGTGCTGCTCGGGCGTGCGGCCGCCTTCGCGCTCGCGGCGCGCGGGCAGGCGGGGGTGGAGAATGTGCTCGACATAATTGCAGCCGAGATGCGCGTCGCCATGACGCTGACGGGAGTCGGGTCGGTCGCGGAGGTGGATGGGGGGATTGTGGCTCAGCAATGACTCGCGGCGACGACCTTCGCGTCGCTTTGGATAAAACCATGGCGAGTCTCGTCTTTCGTGGCAGTTATCCGAACAAACGGGCTGCATTTGCCTCCAAAGCGCGGGTTCCGATTACGATCGACTTGGCGACTGGTTCGTGCGTGAGCGCTCTTGATCGCCTGCACTGTGCAGTTTACTGAGAGGCGCAAGACTAACCGGCAGGACAGAGCCTGAATGTGACTGTGGGCGGCGAAACCCAAGAGCGCGGAACGCGTAGGATGGATCGACCATGAGCGCGCCGGAAGGAACGCAAGAGGGGGCATCGCGCTCATTTGGCGAGCTCCTCCAGAGACCGGCTTTTGCGACTCGCCTGTTCATCGCGATCGCAATATCTGTGTTCGCGATATATGCTCGATTGTGGCTTCAAGACGCGCTCGGCGTGACTCACACGTACGTCACGTTTTTTCTAGCGATTATAATAGTTAGCCTTATTTGTGGCTTCCGGCTTGGCTTACTGTCCCTATCGATGCTCGTTATCGCATCCGATTACTATTTCATCGAGCCAAAGCTATCATTTAAGATACCGCACGTGCGGGATATATTACCGCTGCTGCTTTTCTCTGGGACTTGCCTGGTCGTTTCTGCAATTTCGGAGTTCTTGTATCGCGCTCACAAAAAAATCGTCGAGCACGAGCGCAAGCTGCGCGAGCAAAGCTCGAGCGAAGCTGTGATAAGCGTTCAGGCGTTGCGCGCGAGCGAGCACCGCCTCGGTCTCGCCCTGTCGGCCGGCCGGCTCGGGACTTGGGACCTGGATCTGCCGACGGGCAAGGTCGTTTGGAACGACGAGCATTTCCGGATGCTGGGCTATGAGACCGGCGAGATCGCGGCGAGCTACGAGGCTTGGGCGTCCAGGATTCATCCCGAGGACTGTGAGAGAACCGAAGCAGCGTTCGCGCAAGCGCTGAAGGATTGCGTCGAATTTTGCGCCGAGTATCGGACGCTTTGGCCGGACGGAACCGTTCGCTGGCTGGAAGGTCGAGGATCCTTTCGCCGCGACGCTCAAGGAAAAGCGACGCGCTCGTTCGGCGCCTTGATGGACATCACCGAGCGCAAGCAGGCCGAGGCGGCTCGCGCTCAACTCGCCGCCGTTGTCGTTTCCTCGAACGACGCCATCATCTCGAAGTCGCTCGACGGCACGATAACCAGCTGGAACAAGGGCGCCGAGCTTATGTTCGGCTACGCCGCTGCGGAAATGATCGGCGCCTCGATCCGCCGCATCGTGCCGCCCGATCGGCAGGCGGAGGAAGAGGACATCCTGGCGCGCATAGGGCGCGGGGAGCACTTAACGAACTACGAGACGGTGCGGCTCGGCAAGGAAGGCCGCCCGATCGACGTCTTCGTCACAGTCTCTCCCCTCTTCGACGAGGACGGCAGGATCATAGGCGCTTCCAAGATTGCTTGCGACATCACCATGCGCAAGCAGGCCCAGGACGCGCTGCGCAAAAGCGAGGAGCGCTTCAGCGCCATCGTCGCTTCGGCGATGGACGCCATCATCGCGCTCGACGCCGAACAAAAAATCATTCTCTTCAACGGGGCCGCCGAGGCGATGTTCGGCTGCAAGGCCGAAGAGGCCGTCGGCGCATCGATCGACCGCTTCATTCCCGAGCGGTTTCGCGCGGCGCACCGCGAACATATCAGGGTTTTTGGCGAGAGCGGCGCGACCACTCGCTCCATGGGCCGGCTCGGAGCAGTCTGCGGACTGAGGACGAACGGCGAGGAGTTTCTGATCGAGGCCTCGATCTCTCAGTTCGCCTTGGGCGACAAGCGCATTTTCACGGTCATCCTGCGCGACATCACCGAGCGGGAGCGCGCGGAGGCGGCGCTAAAGGACGCCGATCGCCGCAAGGACGAATTCATCGCGACGCTCGCCCACGAGCTGCGCAACCCGCTCGCGCCGATCCGCAACGGCCTTGCGGTTCTGCGCAGGTCCGGAGGACAGGGAGAAAATACGGAGCGTGTTCAGGCGGTAATGGAGCGGCAAGTCGATCACCTCATCCGCCTCGTCGACGATCTCATGGAGATTTCGCGCATAAGCCGCGGGAAGATCGAGCTGTTGAAGACGCTGGTGGACCTCGGCGCCGTCTTTGAACAGGCCGTCGAGATGAACCGCGATCTCATCGAAGCCGGCGGCTTCGAGCTTCGCGTCGGCCTGCCCGATGAGCCGTTGATGCTCGAAGGCGATGCGGTCCGCCTCACCCAGGTCTTCGCCAATCTGTTGAACAACGCCGCCAAATACACCGACCCGGGAGGGCGCATCGAAATTACGGCGGAGCGCGGCGCCAGCGAGGCGATCGTGAACGTGACCGACACGGGCGTCGGCATCGCCAAGGATATGTTGGCGCGCGTGTTCGATCTCTTTGCGCAAGCCGGCGACAGGCGCGGCCGCTCCAAAAGTGGTCTGGGCATTGGGCTCGCCCTCGTGCGCAACCTCGTCGAGCTGCATGGCGGAACCGTCGAGGCGCATAGCGCAGGCGAGGGGCGAGGCAGCCGCTTCGTCGTGCGCTTGCCCCTCGCCTCGAAGATCGAGGCTAGCGCCCCGCCGTCGAAACCGGTGGCGAGCCGGGCGATAGGCTCGCGTCGCGTGCTGATTGTCGATGACGCGCCGGACGTGGGCGACAGCCTCGCGCTCCTGCTCAAAACGTTAGGCGCGAACGTTCGGGTGGCCCGCAGCGGCGCCGAAGGCGTCGCAACATGCGCCGAGTTTGCGCCGGAGGTGGTTTTTCTCGACATCGGCATGCCGGGCATGGACGGCTTCGAGACGGCGCGTCGCATACGCGCGCTTCCGGCCGGAAGCAAAGCCATGCTCGTCGCCTTGACCGGCTGGGGCGAAGAGGAGACCCGCAGACGCGTGAAGGAAGCCGGTTTCGACCGGCATCTGACAAAACCAGCCGACCTCGCGGAGGTCGAGACCATTCTCGGCTTCGGACTGCGGGCGCCCCCGCGTGTTCCACCACCTTGAGCTTCATGACAGGTCGCGGCCATTGATGCGATCAACGTCAAGCGACAAAGCGTTGCAGTGAAGGGCAAAAATGGCGCACCCGCGCCGTTGCGCCGCAGCAGAGCGGCCCCTCGCCGGCGGCTTCTTGCCTCTATTGACAAAGCCCTCGCCCGGCCTATTCCATCCCTTTCATGACGGAAACCGCGTTGCCACGGCGGCGGCGCCTGCGCCACGCGCTGGCCCTGCCCAATCTGCTGACCTACGGGCGGCTCGTCGCCGTGCCGGTAGTGGCGGCGCTGCTGCAAAGCCCCGCCGAGCATTGGATGCGCTGGACCGCGCTCGCGGTCTTCACCGTCGCCGGCGTCACGGATTTCCTCGACGGCTATCTCGCCCGCATCTGGAAGCAGCAGTCGCCGCTCGGCCAGATGCTCGACCCGATCGCGGACAAGCTCCTCGTGGCGACGACGCTGCTCGTGCTGGCCGCAAATCAGACGCTCGACAATTGGACGCTGTGGGCGGCGATCATCATCCTGTGCCGCGAGATCCTCGTCTCCGGCCTGCGCGAATATCTGGCCGAGAAAGCCACGCTGCCGGTCAGCGCGCTCGCCAAATGGAAGACGACCGTGCAGATGATCGCGCTCGGTTTCTTCATCGCCGGCCCCGCGGGCGAGGCCGTGGCGCCCGGCGCAATGCGCATCGGGGCGATGCTGCTTTGGCTCGCGGCGGCGCTCACGCTTTACACGGGAGTCGATTATTTAATTTCCGGCTGGCCGCATTTCGGCGAGGAAGAAGAGGCATGAAGGCGCTTTATTTCGCCTCGATCCGCGAGCGGGTCGGGCGGGGCGAGGAGGAAATCGCGCCGCCTGAAAGCGTGAGCACGGTCGCCGAGCTCATCGCCTGGCTCGCCGCGAAGGACGAAGCCTATGCGCACGCCTTTTCCAACCGGAAAACGATTCGCGCGGCGATCGACAAGCGCCACGCGCGTCTCGACTCCCCGATCAGCTCGGCGCGCGAGATCGCTTTCTTTCCGCCGATGACGGGGGGGTGACGGCCCTCACCCCAGCCCTCTCCCCGCAGGCGGGGAGAGGGAGCAGGCCGTGGATAGCCGCGCATGATCGTTCCAAAGATCCTTCTTTCCGCCGAGGCTTTCGACGCAGCGCGCGAAGAGGAGCTGCTGCTTGCGGGTCGGACCGACGTCGGCGCCCTCGTCGCCTTCACTGGCCTCGCCCGCGACGAGGACGGCGCCCTTTCCGCGCTGGAGCTCGAGCATTACCCCGGCATGGCCGAGAGCGAGCTCTCGGCGATCGCGCAGGAGGCGCTTTCGCGCTGGCCGCTTCAGGGGCTCACCGTCATTCACCGTTTCGGGCTCGTGAGACCCGGCGAGAAGATCGTGCTCGTACTGGCGGCGGCGCGCCATCGCGCCGAGGCTTTCGCCGCAGCGCAATTTCTCATGGACTATCTCAAGACCAGAGCGCCTTTCTGGAAGAAGGAGCGTCGCGCCGACGGCCGGGCCGGCGAGTGGGTCGCGGCCAAGGAGCGCGACGAGGCCGCCGCCGCCGCCTGGGAGCTGCGGGTCTCGCGCGCCAAATCGCCCCGCTAAAGGCTCCAGGGCGCGGCGAGCCGCACGATCCAGGCGTGGAGCGCGGCCGTCGCGATCGTCAGCACCAGCGCGGCCAGCGTGAATACGTCGGCGTTCTCCTTGGGGACCTTCAGCATGCGCGGCAGGCCGTGGTAGAACACGAGCACGCCGTAAAAGCCCAGAACGTCGAGCCAGCGCAGCCCGGGCGCGAGGCCGAAGACCGCCGCAAGCCAGGCCGGCGTGTAGGAATAGGCGGCGAGCGTCAGCGCCCGCGTGTCGTCCGACCTGCCGTCGAAGTGCGGCGCGAGGCTCGAGAGCACGAAAGCTACGACATAAAGCAGCGGCAGGCTCAGCGCATATTGCAGCGCCGCGCGCAGGAGTCCGCTTTGCAGCGAGAGGCCGGCGAGACCCGTCGCATGGCCAAAGCCGAAGAGATAGCCGCCGAGGAAGCCGGCAAAGGGGGGAATGAGCGCGAGGAGGAGAACGTATTCGCGATAGACCTGGGGAACGGTCTTGCCTTCGCTCTCGATGACGGCCCATTCGTCTTCCGGCGACAAGATAAGGCCCCTTATGCGGTGCAGCATTTTCATGGCGCTTAGACCCGAGACGCTATGATCGCGAGTAATACTGGGACCTGCGCGGCGCGAAGGCAAGACGCCGGAGCGGACTCGAGGGCTTGCCGGGCAGGGCGCTCTGTGCGAGGGAAGGCCGAAAGCCGCTCCTAATCGGATGAGACGAAAAACCGCATGAAAAAGCTGCTCGACTATTTCTGGCCGGTCCTCGGGGCCGTCGCCGTGGCGGCTTCGGTCTATCTGATCTATCGCGAGTTCGAGCATCAGGCGGTGGGAATCGCCGAGATCGGGGCGGCCCTCAAGGCCATTCCGGGCACGCATTACGTCCTGGGCGCCGCGGCGTCGCTTCTCGCCTATTTCGCGCTGGCCTGGTACGACCGCATCGCTCTCGAGCACCTCGGCGTCAAGCACATCTCGTGGGCGTTCATCTCGCTTTGCTCATTCACGACCTACGCGCTCTCGCACAATATCGGCGCGAGCGTATTCTCGGGCGCCATGGTGCGCTATCGCGCTTATTCCACAAAGGGCCTCTCCGCGGCGCAGGTCGCGATGCTGGTGGTGCTCTGCTCCTACACTTTCGGCTTCGGCAATGTGCTGCTCGGCGGCCTGCTCCTGAGCTTCGACCCCGATCTCATGCAGCGGCTGTCCGGCTTCCTGCCCGATGTAGTGACGCACCGGCACACTGCGCGGATAATCGGCCTGCTCTGCCTCAGCGGCGTCGCGATCTACGTCGTCGGCTCGCTGATGCACTTCAAGCCGAGAAGGATCGGCGGCTTCGAAATCGTCTATCCGCGGCCCAATGTGATGCTGCAGCAGCTCTTCGCCGCGCCGCTGGAGCTGATCGGGGCCGCCGCGATCATCTATTTCGCGCTGCCCGCTACCGGAAATCCGGGGTATTTCCCGGTGCTCGGCGCCTTCATATTGTCGTTCTCGGCGGCCTTGGTTTCGCACGCGCCGGGGGGGATGGGCGTCTTCGAGCTGCTCTTCGCCAATCTCGTGCCGGACGCCTCCTATCCGCAAGTCATCGCCGCCCTGCTGGTGTGGCGGCTGTTCTATCTCCTCATTCCGCTGTTGCTCGGGCTGGTCGTCGTCGTGATCTTCGAGCGTGGGCAGCTCGGCGCGGCGCTGCGGCGCAGAAAGCTCGACGGCGAAGCCCCGGCGAGGCCGCGCAGCGACGAGAAAGCCGGCTCCGCGTGAAGCCGGCTTTTCCGTGGGGAGGGGGCGACGTGGAAAGGGTTTTAGGCGCGGTATTGCTGCAACCGCGTCGTGCGGAGGCCGGCAAGACCGTGCTGGTCGATGGACATCTGCCAGCTCAGGAACTCGTCGACGGTCAGCGTGTAGCGGCTGCAGGCTTCATCGAGCGACAGCAGGCCGCCGCGCACGGCGGCGACGACTTCCGCCTTGCGGCGGATCACCCATCGCCGCGTGCTCGCCGGCGGCAGATCGGCGATCGTCAAGGGGCTCCCGTCGGGGCCTATGACGTATTTGACGCGCGGACGATACGTCTCGGTCATAAGTTTACTCACGCACTCGGACACTCAGTAGCTCCCCTATAGCCGTTTAGATTTAAGTATCGCCTAAGCCCTCGCCACGAAATCGGCTATATTTGTCAATGCCTCGTTAGCCATGCGCATTTCGCTCGCATTTACCGCTGTTGATCTCGGCGCGGCGCGCAAGCTGCGCTGGACGACTTCTCCGACGCGCCTCCGCGGCCGCAAGAGCGACTTCAAAATGCCAGCGTCGGCCTTATCCGGGCCGCCCAGTCGCCGATGCATTGAAGCCCGCGGGGATATAAGTAAGTCTGCGGATACATTTTGTCACAGGGGCGTGTGACGGCCATGATTATTGGAGTTTTGCCGTTGAATTCTTCGACTGCGCGCTTCTGACGCAGCGGCGCTAGTTGTGGATGGGCCGGAAATCGCGCAAACTTGCTTAAGTCGACCGATCGGGGGCGATCGATGGTTTGGAGAGCTGAGGTGCAGAATCGTCAGGAGATCGGAACGCTGGTCAAGGTGGCCGGGGCGCTAGGGATTCTCATGCTGCTGACCACCATGGCCGAAGCGTTTCTAACTTACCACAGCCGAGAGATCTCTCTCTCGCAGGAGTGGGGCGAGCGCCACTTCGCGCGCTCGGCGCCGTGACCGCCGCGCGAGAGCGCATGTCAACGTTTGGAAGCAAAGAAAAGTCTCGTAGTTCGCGCGTCTCAACATCTAGGCGCATTTGAGCTTGTTCATGGGACGAAAGCGAGGGGCGACAAGATTGAGCCCCGGCGGCGCCAAGAACTGCGTCGGCGACCCCATCGGGGCGTGACGCGCGCTGCAAGGATTTTCGGCGTGAGCGTCGATTGGGGCCGCCCCTCACGGCGTCGGCGGCGTTTCGCGCCTTGCGCGCGGCGCCGGACGCTTGAACAGCGGCGCCCAGGCGAGGCCTGCGGCGATGCCGCCGACATGCGCGACGAAGGCCACATGCGTCTGCTCGACGAAGAGCAGATCGAAGAACTGGAGCAGGATCCAGCTCCCGACGAGCAGCCAGGCCTGGACGTGGAACGAGGTCATGAAGGCCCGCCAATCGGCGAGCGCCTCGCGCGCGAACAGCAGCAGATAAGCGGCGCAGACGCCCGAGATCGCGCCCGAGGCGCCGACATAGGGCGTGACCGAGGTCGGCTCCGCATAGGCGTAGGCGAGCCCGCTCGCGACGCCGCAGGAAAGGTAGAACAGCAGGAAGAAGACCGAGTCCATCGCCGCCTCGACCGCCGAGCCGAAGATGAACAAAAAGGCGATGTTGCCGAAAAGGTGCACATAGCTCGAATGCAGGAACATCGAGGTGACGAGGGTGAGCGCCGGCGCCACATGTGGAATGCGCAGCTCCGCCTCGCCAAAGAGCACCTGCGGAATGAGGGCGAAGCCGCGCTTGACCATGAGCGGATCGCCGAAAGCCCGGCTTTCGATGGCGAAGAACACGAAGATGTTGACGAGCATCAACGTCGCGGTCGCGGCATAGGCGCGCCGCCGCATGGGGGCGGCGTCGTCCATGAGATGGGTCAGGGCGTCGAGCGGTTCCGGCTCGTCGTTCATCAGAGAAGGCTCCGAGGGCGCTGCCGCTAAGATATTCTCCTACTGCGCAACGCCAACGGCATTGGCTCGCATTCCGCTCGCGCAGGTCGCGCGAACAACAGGAACCGCGCCGATAAAAGAGTTGGAGCGAATTCTCATCTATCGACCCTTTCGGGCGATCGCGAGAAGAGGGCCGTCATTGCGAGCGAAGCGAAGCAATCCAGGGGGCGCATCGGCACATCTTATAGTATGAGCGCGGGCGGAAGCACGCTTTCCGATATGCTCTTGTGATTCCTGGATTGCTTCGCTTCGCTCGCAATGACGCTCCACCTTTTTGGCCCTTATGACGCAGTAGAGCTAGTGCGCGAGCGCCTTGACGATCGACTCGACGGTTTTCTTCGCGTCGCCGAACAGCATCATCGTGTTCGGGCGGAAGAACAGCTCGTTCTCGACGCCGGCGTAGCCCGAGCCCATGCCGCGCTTGAGGAACAGCACGGTCTTCGCCTTCTCCACGTCGAGGATCGGCATGCCGTAGATCGCCGAGGACGGGTCAGTCTTCGCCGCGGGATTGGTCACGTCGTTCGCGCCGATCACGAAGGCGACATCCGCTTGCGCAAACTCCGAGTTGATGTCCTCGAGCTCGAAGACTTCATCGTAGGGCACGTTGGCTTCGGCGAGCAGCACGTTCATGTGGCCGGGCATGCGGCCCGCCACAGGGTGGATCGCATAGGAGATATCGACGCCCTCTTTCTTGAGGACGTCGGCCATCTCGCGCAGCGCGTGCTGCGCCTGCGCGACCGCCATGCCGTAGCCCGGCACGACGATGACTTTGCCGGCGTTCTTCATGATGTAGGCGGCGTCGTCCGCCGAGCCCTGCTTGACCGAGCGCTGCTCCTTGCCCCCCGCGGCGACGACCGACTCGCCGCCGAAGCCGCCGAGGATGACCGAGATGAAGGAGCGGTTCATGCCCTTGCACATGATGTAGGACAGGATCGCGCCCGAGGAGCCGACCAGTGCGCCGGTGATGATCAGCGCGAGATTGCCGAGCGTGAAGCCGATGCCCGCCGCCGCCCAGCCGGAATAGGAGTTCAGCATCGAGACGACGACCGGCATGTCCGCGCCGCCGATCGGAATGATCAGCGTCACGCCGAGCACGAAGGACAAGATGATGAGGAGGAACAGCCAGAACCCGCTTTCCGTGCCGATGAACAGCGCGACGCAGGTCAGCATGCCGAGGCCGATCAGGATGTTGATGGTGTGACGCTCGGGCAGCAGGATCGGCTTGCCGCTCATGCGCTCGGAGAGCTTGAGGAAGGCGATGACCGAGCCGGTGAAGGTCATCGCGCCGATCGCCGCGCCGAGCGACATTTCGAACAGGCTGCCGCCCTCGATGTGGCCCGGCTGGCCGATGCCGAAGGCCTGCGGCGCATAAAACGCGCTGCCGGCGACGAGCACGGCGGCGAAGCCGACGAGCGAGTGGAAGAAGGCGACGAGCTCGGGCATCGCCGTCATCGGCACGCGCCGCGCCACCACGGCCCCGAGTCCGCCGCCGGCGCCGACCGCGACGACGATGAGAACGAGGCTCCCGAAGCTGGGGAAATGCAGCAGCAGCGTGGTCGCTACGGCGATCGCCATGCCGATCATGCCGAACTGGTTGCCCTGGCGCGAGGACGCGGGCGACGACAGCCCGCGCAGCGCCAGGATGAACAATATCCCGGACCCGAGATAGAGAAGGGCGGTAAGATTGGCGCTCATGACCCGTTAGCCCTTCTTCTTGTACATCGCGAGCATGCGCTCGGTGACGAGGAAGCCGCCGAAGATGTTCACGCTCGCGAGCGCGAGCGCGACAAAGCCGAACCAGGTCGCAAGGCTCGAGGAGCCGCTCGCGTCGACCGCGACCGACAGCAGCGCGCCGACGACGATGACGGAGGAGATCGCGTTCGTGACCGACATCAGGGGCGTGTGCAGCGCCGGCGTGACCGACCACACCACGTAATAGCCGACGAAGACCGCCATGACGAAGATCGCTAGGCGGAAGACCACTGGGTCGATACCGCCTATGCCATGCGCGGAGGCCGTCGCGGCGAGCTGCGAGAGCTGATCGGAATAGGCCTGCGCCTGTTCGGCGAGATGACGCGCGGCCTCGGCCGCGGCCTGCGCTTTTTCCAGCATTTGCTGTGTCGAGTCGGCCATCGCTTAGCCCCTTCGTTTTAGAGTTTGCGTGGATTGGGAGTTCAGGCTTTGGCCTGGAAGCGCGGATCGATGACGGCCCCGTCGCGCGTGAGGCATGTGGCCTTGACGAGCTCGTCGTCCCAATTGATCGCGAGCTGCTTCGTCTCCTTGTTGATGAGCGTCTCGACGAAGGCGAGCAGGTTCTTGGCGTAGAGGCTCGACGAGGTCGAGGGCAGGCGTCCGGCGAGATTGAGCGCGCCGACGATCTTCACGCCGCCTTGGACCACGGTCTCGCCGGGTTTCGTCAACTCGCAGTTGCCGCCGCGCTCCGCCGCGAGATCGATGATGACCGAGCCCGCGCGCATCGACTTCACCTGCGCCGCCGAGATCAGCTTCGGCGCGGGGCGGCCCGGAATGAGAGCGGTGGTGATGACGATGTCCTGCTTTGCGATGTGCGAGCTGATGAGCTCGGCCTGCGCGGCCTGATACTCCGCCGACATTTCCTTGGCGTAGCCGCCCGAGGTCTCGGCCTGCTTGAACTCCTCGTTCTCGACCGCAACGAACTTGGCGCCGAGCGATTCGACTTGTTCTTTCGTGGCAGGCCGCACGTCGGTGGCCGAGACGATGGCGCCGAGGCGCCGCGCCGTGGCGATGGCTTGCAGCCCCGCGACGCCGACGCCCATGATGAACGCGCGCGCCGCCGGCACCGTGCCGGCGGGCGTCATCATCATCGGGAGCGCGCGGCCATATTCGGCGGCGGCGTCGATGACGGCGCGGTAGCCGGCGATATTGGCCTGCGAGGAGAGCACGTCCATGACCTGCGCGCGCGTGATGCGCGGCATCAGCTCCATGGCGAAGGCGGCGACATTGGCCTTGGCGAGATCGGCGACGGCCGCTTCATGGCCGAAGGGATCGAGGATCGAGATGACCGCGGCGTTGGGCTTGGCGCCGGCGACCTCGGCGCCCGAGGGACGGCGCACGCGCAGGATCACATCGGCGGCGGCGGCGGTCTCGCGCGTGGTCTTTGCGACCTTGGCGCCCGCGGCGGCGAAGTCTTCGTCCGCTATTCCGGAGCCGGCGCCGGCGCCGGATTGGACGGCGACCTCGGCTCCGAGGCCGATGTATTTTTTTACGGTTTCGGGCGTCGCGGCGACGCGGGATTCGGACTTGTCGCTTTCGGCGAGGACGGCAATGCGCATAGGTGGGCTCCGCAAGCGCGTAACAGGCCCGCGTCGCCGCGGGCTCCCGCGGCGCTTGCGAGCCGGGGATGGATCGCGCTTAGCGCGCCAGGAAGAAATACATCAGCAGCAGGGTGACTGCTGTGGAGGCCCCGAGGATGACGAGGAAGCGTATGAACGCGTGGTATGTCTTGAGGTGCTCTTCGAAGTCGCCGCTCATTGTCTCGCTCTGTTCGATTATGCCGGCCATATTTCTCTCCTCCTCGCGGCGCAGTCCGCCGGCTGCGGCCTAGCAATATCGTAAACGAGCTTGCACGAGACTGCAACAGGCTCAAGCCCGGCGATTTGTCGCGGCGCACGCGTCTGGCAGCGATCTTTGCAGCGTCGCCTATCCGGCCACAGGCCTTCGCCGGCACGGCCGCAACGGCGCAACGGCGCTCGACGGCCTCAGGGGAGCGACCGTGACTCAGGAGTTCACGCTCGGTCGCGTGACGCGCGCCTAAACGCCAAACGTTATTTCGGCTGAATCGGAGGTCGCCGCATAGTGGAAGCAAGTGGAATCGCTTGGCCCGCTTCACGCAGGAGCGTCTGTGTTCGTCTAGGTCTGGCAAAGCTTTGGTCCGTCCGACGCCTCGACACCCGTCAGGCGAGGTTCTACCCTGTCCCCATGTGCGGACGCTTCACGCAACATCTGTCCTGGGCGGAGCTGCACCGCCTGGCCGGGCTGATCGGCAAGCCGCGCAATCTGGCGCCCCGCTACAACATCGCGCCGACGACCGAGATCGAGGTTCTTCGGCCGGCGGAAGGCGGCGCCGAGCTGGTCCCGATGCGTTGGGGGCTCGTGCCGTCCTGGTGGTCGAAGCCGCTCGCGGAGCTTCCCTCGACCTTCAACGCGAGAGCCGAGACGCTGGCGGAGAAGCCGATGTTCCGCGGCGTCTTCAAGTCGCGGCGCTGCGTCGTTCCGGCCTCGGGCTTTTACGAATGGACCGGCCCGAAGGGCGGCAAGACGCCGCACTATTTCTCGGCGCCTTCCGGCGCGCCGCTCGCTCTCGCCGGATTATGGGAGCGCTGGCGCAGCCCGGAAGGCGCGCACGTGACCTCTGCGACGATCGTCGTCGGACCGGCGAGCCGCTGGATGAGCGCCTATCACGACCGCATGCCGGTCATCCTCGATTGGAGCGCCATCGGCGCCTGGATGGAGGGGACGCATCCGAAAGATCTGCTCCGCCCCGCTGAAGGCGACGCCTTGCGGGAATGGGTGGTCTCGACGCGCGTGAACACGGCAGGCGAAGGCGACGATGACGCCGCGCTCGTCGAAGCCGTCAAGACGACGGCGTGAGCGGGGCTTCTCTCCTTGTTGTGGTTCCCGAAATTCTTGACTATTGAAAAGCGGCGGTTCGGCGGGCCGCGGTTCTTCTCAACCTTGCAGGCTCCATGAAATACGCCCTCGACATCACGCGCGCGCAGAATTTTCCCGAATGGTACCAGGCCGTCGTGGCGCAGGCCGATCTCGCCGAGACGAGCCCGGTGCGCGGCTGCATGATTGTCAAGCCCTGGGGCTGGGGCATATGGGAGCTGATCCAGGCCGCGCTCGACAAGCGGATCAAGGAGACCGGCCACGACAACTGCTATTTCCCGCTCTTCATCCCGATGAGCTTCATCGCGCAAGAAGCCAGTCATGTGGAAGGCTTCGCCAAAGAGATGGCGGTCGTCACCCATCACCGTCTCAAAGCCGTCGATGGCAAGCTGACGGTCGATCCGGAGTCCGAGTTGGAAGAACCGCTCGTCGTGCGCCCGACCTCGGAGACGATCATCGGCGACGCCTTCCGCCGCTGGGTCGCGTCCTATCGCGATCTGCCGGTGCTGGTGAATCAGTGGGCGAACGTCGTGCGCTGGGAGATGCGCACGCGCATGTTTCTGCGCACGAGCGAATTCTTATGGCAGGAGGGCCATACGGCCCATGCGGACGAGGCCGACGCCCGCGCCGAAACCCTGAAGATGCTGGAAGTCTATCGTGAGCTCGCCGAGGACGTTCTGGCCATGCCGGTCGTCGTCGGCGAGAAGCCCGAGAACGAGCGCTTTCCGGGCGCCGACAACACTTTTTCGATCGAGGCGATGATGCAGGACGGCAAGGCCCTGCAGGCCGGCACCTCGCATTATCTCGGGACCAATTTCGCAAGAGCGCAGAACATCCGCTTCCAGTCGGCGGCGGGCGATCTCGACTTCTGCCACACGACGAGCTGGGGCGTCTCGACGCGGCTCATCGGCGGCGTGATCATGACGCATGGCGACGACGACGGCCTGCGCCTGCCGCCGAAGATCGCGCCGAAGCAGGTGATCGTGGTCCCCATGTTGCGCGAGAAGCCGGAGGACGCCGAGGTG
>Ga0187784_10000701_pt1 | contig 25270 bp, 26 predicted proteins | sample 1015_SJ02_MP15_2_FD_132964 | JGI IMG/M metagenome (GOLD analysis project Ga0187784, IMG submission 132964) | Tropical peat soil microbial communities from peatlands in Department of Meta, Colombia - 1015_SJ02_MP15_20_MG | ecosystem: Environmental > Terrestrial > Soil > Wetlands > Peat | place... | reverse complement strand
TGGCTCCTGTTCGGAGTTGGCGGAGCGGTCGTGGCCTGTTGCTACCTGCTGGGACCGAGAAGGCGTTTGAATGCGATGAGAAGGCACGTTGATTCACATCGCTAACTAGTATTCGATCGCCTGATCATCGAGTGCTCCCCCGACGGAAAGGCATTTGCCCTTCCTACTGGGCGCTCAGCCATCGATTCCGTGAGAAGTCTCCGAGGACAGGATCGACCGGACTCGAGGGAAGCCTGTATGCACACAGCCGTGCGCTTCCTTTCAGGGGGTGGCGGGTCCATCCGCAGTAGAGCTCGAAATAGAGAGCGGCGGACGCGACCGACGGTATGGCGATGTCGTCCAGGATGACCAATCCGTGCGGGCGGACCAGTTCACGGAGGAAGTAAAGGTCAACAAACACGTTGTGGAACAGATGGCTTCCATCAACGAAGGCTGCATCGAAGACGAGATCCCCGGCGACCAACTGCGGGAGGACCGTCTGCGAGCGTTCGCGCCACAGGCAGCACAGATCTGTGAGACCGGTTGAGTCCAGCGTGTCCCAGCCTTGGTTCCCGAAGCGATCCTGATACGGGTCGATGATGACGTGGCACACGTCGTGCGACCCTCCGAGCACGAGGGCTTCAGCAATGGCCAGGGCTGAGCTGCCGTAGGCCAGGCCGATCTCGAGTACTCGTCGAGCCCCTTCTGAACAGAGCGTGTCCCGGAGAATTTCCGCATCTGCGCTCGGAACTGACACGCGCTCGAAGTCTCGTTCAGAACGAGAGCCGTTTGGTCCCATCCGCTCCAGGCGGTCTCTCGTGAAGCGGATGCGGGCGAGGAGTCCCAGGTCAAGTGGCAACGTTCACACCGTACCAACCGTCCAGAGGCCGGTACGGACGCACGCAGGCTGGCTTCCGTAGGCATCACGGTCGGAGATCCATACAACGCCTACCACCGGGTGGCGACCACTGCAGCTGGAGTCCGTGTGGTGCACAATTCGCCCTATGCGTCGCCTGGTCCCGTGGCTCCTGCTCTGCGCGGTCGGGGTGGGGGCTGCCGTCGGTGCCGCCCTCGGAATCGCACGAGGGTCCTCGCCCGCGACTCCGTCGCAGTGGGTCGCCGGCGTACTGGCCGCAACCGAACAGGCTCGGACCGCGCACTTCTCGTATACCCATGTCACGCTGAGTCTCAACCGCGAGCTGCGCGGCTCCCTGTCCGGGCACGGGGTGGTCAACTTCATCACGGGCGACGTGCGCGTGACCGAGGTCAATCACGACATCAGCTTCAGCGCGACGAACCATCAGGCCCCCCATCCGGTCGTGACGACGAGCACCGAGGACGCCATCGTCGTCGGCGGGACCCTCTACCAGGCCAACCCGATTCCAAGAGTGGCCATCACCGACGAGTACCATGTACTTTCGTTCCCTGCGTTACCGCGCTCGCAACGTGGGCTCTCCCTGGCGCTCAACGCGTCGGTCGCCCTCGACCCACTGCGCGGACCGTACGGGGTGGCATCCGTGACCAACCTCGGACCAGCCGACGTCCACGGCGTCGCCACCACGCAGTACGAGATCGATTACGCGCCGCTGGACATCTGCGCACCACACCAGACGCCCCAGGTCCTGACCCAACGTCCAAGTCGCGTGTGGCTCGACGGCGCCGGACGCCTCGTCCGGGCGCGGAGCACGCTCTTCTACAGTGATCGCCTGCCCCACGGTGTGAAGCTCCCAGCTGCCTTGGAGGCCTTTCCCCAGGGACCCGTCACTACCGTCGCCACGCTCACGTTCTCGCAGTTTGGCGCATCGGTCCGGGTCGCCGCACCACCGGCCAGTGCGGTCCTCCCCCAGGGGAAGGCCTCCGTCGGGATCGTGTTCGCCCGGAGTGACGCGTGCCACTCCCGACGGGTTTCCAACGGTCTCGGATGACTCCACGAGTCCGCAAGCCGATTGACGTGGACCCGACGGCGGATTGCTGTCTCACTCTTCGTGTGGCGACTGTCCGTCATGCCATCGACAGCTGCTCCCGCGCACGACTGAGCGAACAAGCCCGTTCCGAATGGCCCTCGTTCGAGACGCGGGAAACCCGAGGGGAACCCGAAAACCGCGCACGACATTGTCGGCGAACGCCCGGCGACCGGAGAGCTCCGCGACGTGGGAGGTGACCCAGGTGCAACCCTCGCACTGTTCGGCCGCCCGGTGGCCAGCGTGCCACATGAAGTAGTGGGCGTTCAGCTGGCGACGGCCCTCGAAAGCATCGAGCAGGGTCATCGGTCCATCTGGCCCGACCAGCGTCAGGTTGGCGTCGACCTCGACCATTGGCAGGCGCCGCCGGGCCGCAGCGATCGCATCGCCCTCCCGAGTGTGCGCCTTGTCCCGAGCCCGGAGCTCGTCGAGTTGGGCCTGGAAGGTGGCCCTATCCACGGCCTCGGGCAGGCTCGTTGCTTTGTTTCGGTGGAACCACCCAGAGCTGTCGGTCCGTCGCTCACCAGATCTCCTCGGGGTCCCGGCGACCTGCTCGTCGAGGTCGTGGCTTCGACGAGCAGGTCACCACATCGATCAATGAGTGTCCAAACGCCTCCGAGCACCGGCCCGGCGACAATACTCTCGAGGGTGACCGATCCCTTCTCCAAGGAGCGAATCCGAGCGGCGTATGACGCCGTCGCGGATGACTATGACGCGGTCTTTGGAAACGACCTTGCCAAGCTCCCCTTGGATCGCCGAATGCTCGACCAGGCGAAATCAGCCGCGAATGGCGGTCTCATCTTGGACCTCGGTTGTGGGACGGGTTCGGCTGGTTCGTATCTCAGCAGCCGCGGAGCGAGAGTCGTCGGATTGGATCTCTCGCCTGGCATGCTTCGGCATTGCACGTTCCCAGTCTGTCGGGGCGACATCCGCGCACTGCCCTTCGGCGACAGCTCCTTTGCCGCAGTAGTGGCCTACTACACGATTCAGCACGTCACCCGACCGGAACTCGTCGGGGTCCTATTGGAAGCAGCCCGCGTTCTGACACGCGAGGGCGCTCTTCTCCTGAGCGCCCACCTCGGCGAAGGCGAGGTGCTCATGGAGGAGTTCCTCGGCAGGAATATCGCGACCACCGGAGGGACCCTCTTTTCGCTGGGTGAGGTCTCGGATCGAATCTCGTCGACGGGATTCCTGATCGAGACATGTGAGACAAGAGATCCCCTGCGCCACGAGTACCAGTCACGGCGCATCTATGTGCTCGCCAAGCGAGCCTCCTGAGCGTCGTCCCTCGGAAGCATCGTCGGATGCCCCCGAGACACTGGATCGAGGCGTGAATTCAGATTGCGCCAGCCAGCCCAGTGAACGTTCGTTCGACGAGCAAGCGAACTTCGCTCCAAGATCGCCACGCCTCGGAGCAGGTGCTCGGGAGCGGAGTCCCAGGCGCCGCCCGACTAGGGAATTGACTCTCGGAAGTCCACAGCCTCGTTGTTGGCGACCGCCAAGTCCTGAATGTCCACGACCGGGGTTACCTCGTATGTGAGCCACGGCTCGAACTTCGAGACGTCACGCAGGATGTCCATCGCGTTCTCGGTTTCGACGACGGCAAATCCCCCGTTGTTATCGAGGCGCCCCAAAAACTGGTGAAACGTCGCTCCTTCGGATGGCGTCCACTTGCTGAACACGGCGAGCAGCCGTTTGGCGTCGCCCTCAGAAGCTGCAGTGTCACGGTTCGTCCACGAGATGACGTACTTCATCGGAGTTCCTCCTCCTCCACCATGTTTGGTGGCAAAGCAAGCCTCGCACCGCGGCATGACGCTTTCAAGGGGTCAGCGCAGGGATCACCTCGGGAGGGCTACTTGGTGGCCCTGGCGGGCGGGTCGGACTGCGTGCGCTGGGTCCGGGGTGCCGGGTGGTTCTGGCAAGCCACCCCGACCAGCGCGCCGCCAAACTCGTCGAGGTCCCTCGCCCAACCCCACCCGGCTTTCGGCTGACGAACCGAGAATGAAAGCCGACCAGGTCGGTCTTCGTCTCACCGGACCCGACCGAGGCCAGGCGGTTTCTCAGCTCGTTGGGGTGGACGGCCAGCATCCACCCAGGGCAACAGCTCAGCCTCGCCATTGGAGCCCCACGCAGGACAGGCCAGGAACTGCAAGCGAGTCTCGATCATGCGTTCACTCTACGACGGGGTCCTTGACGGACGTTGTCCGCAGGCGACACGCACCCGCGACCGACGGATGACTGGCTCATTCGCAGCGGCACGGCCATCGTTCGTAGGCTGGCGCTCACGCTTCGGGGGTCACGCCGAGCGGTCAGACGGGCGGTGGGCCGATGGGACCTCGACGCCGGAGAGGAAGGCCACAATCTCCTTGGTGAGCCGCCTGGGTCGGAGGCGTAGCTCCAACGGTGACCGCGCCCTGACGAGCGTTGCGTTCGGCATCCGCGCCACCAGGCCCACGGCGTCGTCAAAGGGGTGGATGAGATCATTTCGGTGCGCCAGTACGAGCGTCGGGACGGAGATGGCGCGTCGCTGCTCCTGCGTAGGTGCCACCGGACCGACCAGCACGCCGTGCAGCACGGCAGACGTGGCATCCGGAGGGTACGACAATGCGTTCAGCACGCTGTTGAGCGGGCCGATCCTCGTCCGGTGGACACGGCTGATCAGCCCCGACGTCACGTTGAGCACTCGCCGCCCGTAGTGGGCGGCGAGCACCATGGGAACGAACAGCATCGCCGCGGCCGGAACGGCCCTTTCCAGCACGGGCATCTCGAGCACCAACGCCTTCACGCGCTCGGGGTGCTGCGCAGCTGCGAACAAGCTGACGTTGGCACCGAGCGAGATGCCGCCGAGCACGGCCTTCTCTACTCCGAGGTGGTCAAGAAGGGCGATCACCTGATACGCGTAGCTGTCGATGCGATAGGTCGAGGCGTGAGTCGGTTTGTCACTACGCCCGTGGCCGAGCAGGTCCAAGAGTGCGACCCGATAGCCTTGCTCAGCAAGAGCCTGGGCGATGCCGCGGTTCAGTTCCGCGTCCAGGAGCAGGCCGTGCAGGTACACGACCAGCGGAGCGGCGGAAGGGCCGTAGAGGTCGTAGACGAGCCGATGCCCATCATCGATGAACGACAGATCAAAGTCAACAGGGATGACGCTCACCGATCACTCCTCTTCCTGCCTCCCATTGGTGCACCGCGCTCAGATCCTCGCCTGTGTCCTGGCCGTCCCGCAAGGCCGCACCGCCACCATCGTCCGAGTTTGCCATCCCATCTGGCGCGCCCTCAGCTCGAGGAATCAGCGGACACGAGCAATCAGGATCCGCAGAAAAGGCGTCCTCAGCGAGCACGAGGGACGCGATGGAATTCGATCCGGTACAGCAAGGTGTCGTCCCTGACCGGCCCGGCATGTGCCGCGCGTCGACGCAGAGATTCTCGGTCGTGCTCGCCCGCGGCAGCGATGTCCTCCGGGGTGATGGCAGCAAAAGGCATCAGTTCCACCCCATCGACTTCGATCGTCCCTGGTCCGATGTGGTATCGACCACCCACCTTGACCTTTGCTCGGCGCCACAGCCGGAATGACACCGTGATATCTCCCGCCAACACCCGCTCCCGCAATTCGGCGCTGAACTCCACGGGTCGAACCTAGACGACCGATCGCGGTGGCGGGACATGAGTCTTCTGAGAGGGAGGAGTGCTCCAGCACACTGACCATGGCGACCCGCTTGACGCGAGTGGTTGACGCAGACGCCGGTGATCGCCGAGGATCGCAGGGTGGAGCATCGGGCACGTGCTCGGGGATTCGACGTTGCGGCGTTCTTCGCCGCCATTGACGACCGTCGCCGAGGCGAAGGCCTGAGTTGGTCGAAGCTTGCCGCTCAGATGTGGGATCTGAGCGCCGATCTCAACGACAGGCGCGCTGACCACCCGATCGCAGCCTCCACGATCTCCGGTATGGCTCGACGGGGCGACGCCTCCTGCCAACACGCTCTGATCATGCTGCGCTGGCTCGGACAGGCGCCCGAAGAGTTCATCGTCAACCCGCGTCCGGGCACCGATGGCGTTCCCCTGCCTCATGCCGACGCCGCACACCGACTGCGCTGGGATCTGAGTGCCCTCCACGCGTCGCTCAACGCTGCGCGCCTGGAGCGGAAGGCCAGCTGGGCACAGGCGGCGCGCAGGCTGCACTGTTCGCCCCACCAGCTGACCGGTCTGCGGGCCGTCAAATTCGCGAGCGGGATGCGACTGACGATGCGTATCTGTCAGGCTCTCGGCCGGCCAGCCGCGACCTTCATCTACGCAGCTGACTGGTAGCTGCGACGTCTGCCCAGGTGGATGTGCGCTGTGAGGGTACGACCGCAGCCGCTCGTTGGCCCCAGCGATCAGACTGGACCGGTGCTTCTCATTGATGCGGCGAATGTGGTCGGATCTCGCCCAACAGGCTGGTGGCGGGACCGAGCGGGAGCAGCCCGAACGTTCGTCGAACAGTTGCATGCAGCCATTGCGTCAGGACGGATCGTCGAACCTGTCATCGTGGTGCTCGAAGGAAAGGCTCGTGAGGGCGCACCGAGCGGCCTCGCCGACGGCGTCACCGTTCTCCATGCTGGTGGCAGCGGTGACGACGCGGTCATCGATGTCGTCGCGAATGCCTCATATCAAAGGGTCACACTGGTCACTGGTGATCGTGAGTTGGGGCGGCGCGCTGAGGCCCTGGGAGCCCAGGTGGTCAGGCCTGGGTGGCTCCTCGCGCTCCTCGAGTAGCGCACTGCGTTCAGTGCCGGGACTTCTGCTCGGGCGGGCCAGGACCCGTTTTGGGGTCACGGTCAAGCCACCATGCGTCTCCTTCCAAGGCATCTCACGGAGTTACGGCCATGGAGGCGAAGGTCGGCGCGCCGGCTTCGAGCGGCACCCGGGCGCCCCGTGCCACGAAGCTGATGGCGTGATACCAGCCGCAGAGGAGTAGCAGATCGAGCAGGTTCTCCGGGCTGTAGCTCGTGGCCAGCGTCTCCCAGAGGTCGTCGGGAATGTCTGCGCCGTCGTGGAGTGCGTCGACGGCCCGGATGAGAAGTCGATCGCGTTCATCGCTCCAGCAGGCGTCGTCGGCCGTTCCGCTTGTGAGCGAGGTCACTTGGTGCGCGTCGAGACCGACACGCTCGGCGAAGAACGCAACGTGAACACCCCATTCGTACTCGCAGCCGCAGCGCGCGCAGGTCCGATCGATCACGATCTCCCGGTCACGCATCGGCAGCGACAGCCGTCGGCTCAGTTCGTAGCTACCCCATGAGCTCATGGCCTCAGTCATCGGGAGGTTGCGAACGAGCGTCTGGAACAAGGCGATCGGGGGGACACCAGGCGGCATCATCCTCCGGAGCTGGGAGTCGACCTCGGGGGCGTAGGGCGGCTCCAAGGGAACGATCCTGGGGGGTGTTACGCTTTCCGTAATCATGGCAGGCGACACTACGTTACGAAAATCAAAACGTCAATCCCCACCATTCCCGGGGAGGCCGGTCCGCGGATCGACCACAGGGCGACCGCTCATGGCCGCCCTGGATCTGCTTGGTCGAAGATGGTCGCTCCGGGTGCTTTGGGAGCTGCGAGACGGCCCGGTCGGTGCACGAACTCTCCGTGATCGTTGTGACGCCATGTCACCGAGTGTCCTCTACCAACGCCTTCGCGAGCTCACCGACGCTGGCCTCATCACACAGGACGTCGACCAACGCTATGAGCTCACCGAGATAGGACAAGCCCTCGGTGCGGCCCTGGAGCCTCTCGATCACTGGTCCCGCCGATGGGCGGTGCGAACGTGATCGGAAGTCATCGACAGTGGGGGCGTCGACGGGCGCCGCTCAGCGAGCGGCCCACCTTCGGGCGAGGTCGCTTCGCCTCCTGGTCCCCACTTGCAGTTTGGGAGGGTCGGGGCGTACGGTCGTGGTATCCGGGGAATTTGGAGTCGACCGAGCGCCGGCTGACCTCTCGTGTCGGTTGGGGGTGGGGTCGCTGCGTGCCGTGACGGCCTCACGGCGGGTCGATTCCCCTCGGTGCGACGCGGTCCCTCCCGCCAATAGGGGCCGCGTCGCGGCTGAGGCCGTCGACACTGAGGAGTTCGTCAGCGTGAGGCGGTGGGCGGCGGCCAGCCCGAGCGCCGTCAGGACAGATCGTCGCTCCCAGGCGGAGCCTCCCAGCCCCGCGTTGTCCATTCCTCGTGGGTGTCTTCGAGCTTCTCGATCCGGTGACTCAGGTCGACCAGGTGGTCGCTCAGGTCGTGGATGGCCTTCGTCAGGTCGGCCGCGACCTCCGAGGTCGGATGAGCCTCCCCGGCGAGGTACTTCCCGATCGAGGCCTTGAGCTCTTGGAGCTTTTGCTCGACGGCCTTTCGATCGCCAGCTTGCGCCATGCGCCTGAGCCTAGGTGTTCCCCAGGCCCGACGGGCACGTCGCGGGACACCGGCATCTCCCCCCGGTCACGTCGTCGCCGCTCGGCCCGGCGGCATGGGCCGGGCGCCGTCGAGGAGGGAGCAGTCGTGCCAGGATGCAGGGGTGATCCAGCTTCCGCTGACCACCGAACGCCTCGAACTCCGTGCACTGACGATGAGCGACCTCGATGACCACCACCGCCTCTTCGGCGATGCCTCGGTGGTCCGCTACCTCTACGAGGGGCAGCTCCCACGCGAGAAGGCCGTGCCGCACCTCGCCACGCGGGTCAATCCTCGCCCCCCCGGCGAGGGCAAATGGCTGAACCTGGCCGTCACCCATGACGGGCACTATCTCGGTGAGGTGGGCGCCTGCTTGCACAGCGCCGAGCACCGCCAGTGCGAGGTGGGCTACGTGTTCCTGCCTGAGGCGCGCGGACACGGGTTCGCGACCGAGGCGGCCGCCGCCATGGTGGCGCTCTGCTTCGAGAGCCTCGGTGCGCACCGGGTCACCGCGCGCCTCGATGCCAGGAACATGGCTTCGGCCGCGGTGGCCCAACGGCTGGGCATGCGCCACGAGGCCCATCTGCGGGAGAACGAGTGGGTCAAAGGGGAATGGACCGACGAGGCGATCTACGCCATCACCGAGGAGGAGTGGAGGCGAAGCCACACTCCGTGAACCGGAGGCGTCGCAGCCTGCTCAGGCGAAGGGCTGCAGGCTGTTCCCCACCACCCACATGCTGAAGTACTGGGAGTTGGCGCCGTAGGCCATGGCGAGCGCCGTCCGAGCGCCCTCGACCTGGTGCTCGCCGGCCGCACCACGCACCTGGTTGGCGGCCTCGGCGAACCGCAACAGACCGGAAGCACCGATGGGGTTCGATGAGAGAACGCCGCCTGAGCAGTTCACTGGGAACGACCCGCCGAGCTCCGTCGAGCCGTCGTCGACCATCCGCCACCCTTCGCCCTCCTCGGCGATGAAGTGAGCCTCGAGCCACATCGGCTCGTGCCACGAGAACGGCACGTACAACTCGGCCATGTCGAGCTGTTCCCGGGGCCGGGTGATGCCGACCTGCCCGTAGACGTCCTGGGCACACTGCAGGCACGCCTGCGGGCGCACCGGGTCGCGGCCCGGGAAGGACGGGGGTTCCGATCGGGACGAGGTGCCCAGGATCCACGCCGGTGTCCGGCCCTGGGCACCCTCCTCGTCGGTGATCACCACCGCGCACGCGCCGTCCGAGGACGGACACGACTCGAGGAAGCGGATGGGCTCCCACATCATGGGACTGTTCTTCACCTTCTCGATCGAGATGTCCTCGATCTTCAGGTGGGCATAGGGGTTCTTCAGGGCATTGCGCCGGTCCTTGACCGCCACCTTCCACCCGATGTCCTCGGGCGCACCCGAACGGTGGATGTAGGCACGGATGAACGGGGCGAACGCGCCGCCCGCTCCGAGCGAGGCGCCGCGGCCCGAGCCCAGAGCGAACTGGGCGTTTCCTTCCGACTGCTTTTCGAAGGCGACGGCGAGCACGCTCTTGTGTTTGCCGGCCTGGACGTGGGATGCCGCCACGATGGCCGTGGTGCCGCCGACCGAGCCGGCGGTATGCACCCGGAACATGGGCTTGCCGACGGCACCGAGCGCATCGGAGAGGTAGAGCTCGGGCTTCATGACGCCCTCGAAGAGATCAGGCGCCTTGCCGAGGACGACCGCGTCGACGTCGTCCATCGTCATCTCGGCGTCGTCGAGAGCACGGAAGACAGCTTCACGAACGAGCCCACCGAAGGACACGTCGAGCCGGCGGGTCTTGTGGTGGGTCTGGCCGACCCCGACGACTGCGGCTGGGATCACGATCGCCCCTCCAAGATGCAGATGAGGTTCTGTTGCAGGCACGGGCCGCTGGTCGAATGGGCCAGCGCCCGTGAGCCACCCTTGAAGATGTGATCAGCGGCATGACCGATACGGCACAAACCGGTCGCCATGATCGGGTTGGCCTTGAGCGCTCCCCCCGAGGCGTTGACCACCACGTCGTCACCCAACCCGAGCACCGACCGCAGCAGGAGTTCCTCATGGGTGAACGCGGCCTGGAGCTCGGCCACCTCGACCGGAGCCCGTCCGAGCCCGGCAGCCGTCGCGGCGAGGCGGGTGGAAGGCGAGTCGTCGAGACGGCGGAAGGACGGATTGTGGCACTCGGTCCGGTGGTCGAAACCGGTGATGTAGGCGGGTCGCTCGACCAGCCGACGGGCCCGGTCGCCGGTGGCCAGGACCATGGCCGCCGCCCCGTCAGTGATCGGCGGCACGTCATGGCGGCGCAGCGGCTGGCGCACGTAGTCGCCGGCGAGCAGGTCGTCAACCGTGCCCTTGCCGCGGGAGCGCACCGCGACCTCGGCCATGGACCGCTCGTCGGTGATGCCGGCGGCGATCACCGCCCGCGCCTGCAGGGCGGCGAAGGTGAGGGGGTCGGCACCGATGGGAGCCAGGAAGTATGGGTCCATCTCCATCGGGTAGATCAGCGCCGGGTCGCCGGTGGACGAGCGACCCGAACCGGTGACCACGGCGATCTCGATGTCGCCCTCTTGGAGACGCAACCAGGCCTCGTACAGCGCCCAGGCACCGTCCATCTCCACGTGGCTGTCACGCTTAGGTGGCCACGCTCCGATGGCGTCGAGGTTCCCCACGAAGGAGAAGGCCTGCCCCGTGATGTAGTCGCACGACCCCAGACACGTGAAGTCGACGTCGGCGCTGGTCAGGCCCAGGGGCTCGAGCGCGTCGGTGATCGCCCGCAGCAGCAGTTGGGTCTCGCTGAGCTCGGTGCGGCGGGCCATCTCGGTCTGCGCCCAGCCCACCACGGCGATGTCGGTCGAGGGCGCCATCAGAAGATCCTGTTCACGAGGTCAGGGTCGTCGACGGCCGGTTCTCCGTTCGGCATCCACCCGATGAGGCTGCCGAGCGACGTGCCCATGCCGGTCGGGGCCTCGTCGGGCCTCTCGGCCGGTGAGGCCCAGACGGCCGAAACCCGCAGCCCCACGGCCACGTCGTCGACCGGCAGCTCGAAGACCGGCTGGTAGCTCAGCACGACGTCGGTGCCGTCGAGCAGGACGAACACCCGGGCAAAGGGCTCCGTCTCGGTCTGGCCCGGGTACTGCACCGGCGTCACGATGACGAAGTTCGTGATCGTCCCCGTGTGGGGCAGGTCCACCCCGTCCTCGGCCGTGAACTCGTGGGCATCGATCGGGCAGACGGCCCGCCCGCCCACGTATTGACGGCTGCAGACGGGGCAGGCGAAGCCGAGCAGCCTCCGCTCGTGTGAGGCCTCGTTCGCCAGATCGAACACTGGCGGCACCGGGTTGCGGTAGGTGATCGAGGCGACGTAGTCCATGATGGCGACGGGCTCGGCCGCCGGACCCTGGTCCTCTCCGTCGACCTCGGGCTCCTCGCCCGGGACGAAGCACGCGATGTCCGTGATGTGCCCGACCCGCGCCCCCTTCCAGCGCGGCGCCACGCGCATCCCGTCGGACATTGCCTCGGGCGTTCCGGCGTCCACCGCGTGCAGCAGCGGTGTCGATGCGCCGTCGAGGCGCACGAAGGCGAAGGCGAACGGCCGGTCGACCGGGTGCTGCTCGGTGGGTTCGGGTACCCAGGTCCACGATTCCACCGTGCCGGACGGACCGACCTCGACCATGTCCTGGGCGAGTGCGGCCCCGGTCGCGGGGTCCCACTCCATCGGTGGCACCAGCACGTCGTCCCCGTTTCGGATCCCGAGGATCCGCTTCTCGGTGAGCGCAGTCATGAACGCTCCCGTCACCGGCCCGAGCGACCGGCGGTAGGGGAACGAGATCACCGACTCCACCAACCTCGTCATGGCCCCCCTCCGTCCCTTTCACGCTGTGCGATCCGGCCCCGGTCGCTGTCGGGTCGGAGCATAAGCGGAGAGATCCGCGACGGTCCACCGGCGGCCGTCATGTCCGAGATGCGGGCCTCGCTCACCGCGTAGCGCGCCCCCCACTTCTCCTCGACCTTGCCGAACTTCCAGATGATGACGAGGCGAGCACCAAGGTCAGGACGAACATCCCGACGATGACGAACCCGGCCGTGTTGATGTTGAAGTTCTCCATGAAGTTCCAGAACGAATCCTGCACGTGGAGATCCATGAGGAGCAGCCCCAGGACCTCGATGGTGCCGATGATGAAGCAGATGATGAAGCAGATGGCGATCGACAGGCCGGTGCTGGCGAGGTTGCGATACACCTCGCGGACCGGGTTGAAGAAGTCCCTTCCGTACGCGCCAGCGGATGGCCTGCATGTCCGGGAGGCGTAAGCTTGTGGCGTGGGCAAGACGCTCTCGCCCCACCACGCCGAGCTGGCCGACGTGGCCACCGTCGACGACGCGCTCGCCCTGGTGAGGGCACGCGGCGGGCGGGCAACGCCCTCGCGCCGCATCCTCTTGGAAGTGCTCTTCGAGGCACCGCGCCGTCACATGACCGCCGAGGAGCTGGCCCAGGCGGTCCGGGTCCGCGCGCCCGACGTCCACCTCTCGACGATCTATCGCAACTTGGAGGAGCTCGAGCGGCTCGGCGTCGTGGTGCACACCCACCTCGGCCACAGCGCCTCCGCGTACCAGCTGGCCTCCTCGGCCCACGGCCACTTCCTCTGCGAGGAGTGCGGCAAGACGATCGAGGTGCCCGATGCCCTCTTCAACGAGCTCACCCGGAGCGCAACGGCCGAGTTCGGCTTCTCGGTCAACCCTCACCACTTCGCCATCCTGGGACGGTGCGCCGACTGCAGCTAGGCCCGGCACGGGCCAGGGCGGCACGCGGGCGTTAACTTCTGCTCATCCACAGCTGGCTGGCGCCCCCGGGCCGAGTCCTCGACCGGCGTCCCTCGGAAGGAGGCCTCATGGCACTGTTCGACGACGCGGTCGTCGCCGTCACCGGCGGCGCGCACGGGATCGGTGCCGCGACGTGCCGGGCGTTCGCCGCTCAGGGTGCCACGGTGGCCGTCATCGACATCGACGGTGACGGCGCCGCCGGGGTGGCGGCGCGACTCGGCCGCTCCGCTAGCTCCCACCGCGCCGACGTCACGGACCACGCGGCCGTGACGGCAACGGCCGAGGCGGTGCTGTCGACCCACGGACGCGTCGACGTGCTGGTCAACAACGTCGGGCACTGGGTCAAGGTGATGCCGTTCCACCTGGGCGAGCCGGACCACTGGGACGCGGTGCTGGGGGTGAACCTGATCCAGGTCTTCTCGGTCACGAGGGCGTTCCTGGACCAGATGCTCGAGCGCGGCAAGGGGGTGATCGTCAACGTCTCCTCGGTCGAGGGTGTGCGCGCTTATCCGAGCGACCCTGTCTACGCCGCGGCCAAGGCGGCAGTGAACCACTTCACCACCTCGATGGCGCTGGCCTACGGCCACCGTGGCATCCGCGTCCTCGGCATCGCACCGGACATCACGAACACGGACCAGGTTCCCTACGACGAGGCCGTCCAGAGCGACCCCCGGTGGAGTTGGTGGGCGCCGCTCGGCCGGTTCGGGACGCCCGAGGACAACGCCGACGTCATCGTGGCCCTCGCCTCGGAACAGTTCCGCTTCGTCACCGGCGCCGTCGTCAACACCGACGGGGGCACCGTCGTCGGAGGTGGCTGGTTCTGGAACGAGCGGGACCGGCGCTTCGTCAACCGGCCCGCCTCTCTGGACCGCGAGGGGCCACCGGGCACCGGGCACCACTAGGAGGCCGCAATGGACTTCAGCGAGCACCCCGTGGCCCTCGTCACCGGCGCCAGCCGCGGGATCGGCAAGGCGATCGCCACCCGACTGGCCGCTCAGGGCGCCCGTGTCGCCATCTGTGCCCGGCCGACACCCGGGCACGCCGAGCTCGGTACCCTCGACGCGGCGCGCGACGACATCGCCCGTCGTGCGGGCGCCGCCGTCCTGGCCGTCCCCTTCGACGTCGGCGACCCGGATCGCCAGCGCGCCGACCTCGTGGCGCAGGTCGAGACCGACATCGGCCCGGTCGACATCCTGGTCAACAACGCGGCGGCGGGCGGGTACAAGCCCTTCTTGGAGTGGGCGGACACCGACTTCGGCCGCCTCGTCGAGCTGAACGTGCGCGCACCATGGGACCTGACCCGTGCCGTGCTGCCCGGCATGCTCGAACGCCGGCGGGGGGCGGTCGTCAACATCTCGTCGCAGGCCGCCGAGCTGCCGACCGGCCCGCCGTTCGCCGGGACCCTGCCGGCGCAGCAGGGGACGCTCTACGGCGGCACCAAGGCCTTCCTCAACCGCTGGACGGTGAGCCTGGCCGCCGAGGTCCACGGCACCGGCGTGGCGGTCAACGCGCTGGCGCCACAGGCCGCCGCAGCCACCGAGGTGCTGCTCGCCTACGCCGGCATCGCCGACCACCTCTACGAGCCGCTCGAGACCATGGCCGAGTCGTGCCTGGCGCTCTGTGACGGCGACCCCTCCTTCGTCACGGGCAAGGTCGCCTTCAGCCTGGAGCTGCTCGTCGAGCTGCAGCGGCCGGTGCACGACCTTCTCGGCCGCTCGCTCGTCGAGGGCTGGCAGCCGGCCGACCTGCCGGCCAGGATGGCGCGGATGCGCGGGCACATCGAGGGGCGGACCACGACGGATCGGCCGCGCCTGGCCTGAGAGGGGCGGTCAGGTCTCCTCGCGCGCCAGCGCGTCGAGGGAGTACACGGTGTCGATCCAGCCCTCGACCATGTCGAAGACGACCTGGCGGGCCGGCTTGACCGTGTCGATGCTGCCGACGATCTGGCCCGCCGGGCTACCACCGAACTCCTTGGAGTGGACGCGGGAGAAGCGCGAGGCCGCCTCGGCGTAGAGGATGCCCTGCAGTGGCATGGGGAGGGGTTCGGGCGCCCCGGGCTGCTCCCACGCCTCGGTCCATCGGGTGCGCAGCTGGCGGGCCGGTTTGCCGGTCATCGCCCGCGAGCGGACCACGTCGCGCGACGAGGCCGCGAGGAGGTTCTCCGTGACCTCGGGGTACAGGTCCGCCTCCTCGGTCAGGAGCCACACCGACCCGCACCACACGCCCTGCGCCCCGAGCGCCATGGCCGCGGCCATCTGCCGGCCGTCGGCGATGCCCCCTGCCGCGAGCACCGGCACACGGTCGCCCACAGCGTCGACGATCTGGGGCACCAGGACCATGGTCGAGATCTCGCCGCAGTGGCCGCCCGCCTCGGTACCCTGCGCCACCACCACGTCGACGCCCATGGCCACCTGGCGCTCGGCGTGCTGGCGGGCGCCGGCCAGCGCACCGACGAGCACGCCGCGCTCGTGGGACCAGTCGACGACGTACTGCGGCGGCGGCCCCAGCGCGTTCACGATCATCCTGACGTTGGGGTGCGAGAGGCACAGCTCGACCTGGCTCGGCCCCTCAGCGTCGACGTTGAGGCCCGCCGCCTTCATCACGCCCGCGCCGAGCTCCGCGGGTCGCGGCGGGATCCCGGCGCGGTCGAGGAGCTGCGAGACGAACGCCCGGTGCTCGTCAGGGATCATGGCCCCCAGTGCCTCCGGCGTGGCTTCGGCGCCACCGCCCTTGCCCACGTAGACCGCCGGCATGGCGAAGTCCACGCCGTAGGGCCTCCCGCCGACGTGGTCGTCGATCCAGTCGAGCTCCACGGCCAGGCGCTCGGGCTCGAAGGACAGGGCGCCGAGCACGCCGAACCCGCCGGCGTTGGTCACCGCGGCAACCACGTCACGGCAGTGGCTGAAGGCGAAAATCGGGAACTCGATTCCGAGCCGGTCACAAATGGGTGTCCTCATGGCTGCTCCTGGGATGTCGCGGTTCCCTCCTGGCGCGTCTGGCGGGCCTGGCGGGCCTGGCGCCGGGCGGCGTCGGCGGCGTTCTGCCGCTTCATGGTGCCCAGGGGGTCGGCCCGGAACGCCTGCACCGACGGCTGATGCCCGGCCAGGGCCTGGAACTCCGAGCCGGCGCGGATGGCGGCGCGCACGCCGAGGATCTCGGCCTGGCGGTGCACCATGCGCTTGTTGATCTGCGCCAAGTCGGTGGCCACACCCGCCACCGTGGCCGCGACCTCGAGCACCTCGTCCTCGAGGTCGGCCGCTGGGAAGGCCCGGTTGGCCCAGCCGATCCGTGCCGCCTCGGCGCCGGTCATGGCGCCGCCGGTCAGCATGATCTCCATGGCCCTGCGCAGGCCGAGCAGCGGCATGTGGTACTCGAAATCGGGTGGACTGGCCACCCGCACGACCGGGTAGTCGATGCGGGCGTCCTCGGCCACGTAGACGAGGTCGCAGGCCTGGGCCAGCTCGGTGGCCCCCGCGATGGCGTACCCGTGGACCTGCGCGATCACCGGCTTCGCCAGGTCCCAAAGGTCGAACCAGTTCTGGGTGACGTGGCGGGCCCACGCCCCGTCACCGGGCGCCGTGTGGAACGGCGGGTCGTCCATCAGGCCGCCCGCGAGGTCGTACCCGGCCGAGAAGCAGTCGCCCGCACCCTGGATCACGCTCACGCGGATCTCGTCGTCGGTGTCGTGGGCCTCGAGCGCGGCGAGCAACTCGGTGCGCATGGGTGTCGAGATGGCGTTGCGTTTCTCGGGCCGGTTGAGGGTGACGCGGGCGACACCCTCGACGGGGCGGTCGACGATGATCGTTCCGTACCCGACTGGGTTGGTCATGTCAGGCCTCCACGGTGTCCCGGCTGCCGGCCAGGTCCGCCAGGAGGTCGAGGGCGGCGGGGTCCTCGGTGCGCACGATGACGCCGCTCAGGCCCCGCTTCGTCCAAGGCTCCCAGCGCGACCGGATGCGTTGCACCGACCCGAACAACCCTCCCTCGTCGAGGTACTCGTCGGGCACGGCGGCGACAGCCTCCTCCCTGCGGCCCGCCAGCCATAGCTCGTGGATGCGCGCGGCTTCCTCAGGGAAGCCGCGCCGGGCCATGGCCTCGCAGTGGTAGTTGTGCGTGGCCGAGCCCATGCCTCCCACGTACATGGCTGTGAGCGGCTTCATGGCGTCCAGGTGGGCCTGCACGTCGTCGGTGACGGCCAGGCCGATGTTCGAGAAGATCTCGAAGCCATCGGGGCGGCCGCCACGTGCCGCGAACCCCCGTTCGAGGGACGGCCCGTAGACGTTGGGCCCCTCGGCCCCCCAACCCATGGGGAGCATGCCGTCGGCCACCTCGGCGCACAGCGCGGTGTTCTTGGGGCCGCCGGCGGCCAACCAGACCTCGACCGTCCCGGCAGGGTGGAGGATGGAGCGCAGCGGCTTGCCCTGTCCGGTCGAGCCCGGTCCCACGTAGGGCAGCGGGTACTCGGGCCCGTCGTTGCGCAGCGGCTCCCGGGCGAAGACCTCGCGCATGATGGCGACGTACTCACGCAGGCGGCGGTTCGGGCTCCCCCACGGCTGGCCGTACCAGCCCTCGACGATCTGCGGACCAGAGACGCCCAGGCCGATGATGACGCGGTCGCCGCCGGCCAGCGCGTCGATGGTGAGCGCGTGCATGGCCGTGGCGGCCGGCGTGCGCGCCGCGACCTGCACCACAGCGGTGCCCAGCTTGATCCGCGTGGTCAGGGCGGCCAGGTAGGCCAGCGGCGACAGGGCGTCCGATCCGTAGGCCTCCGCGGTCCACACCGAGTGGTAGCCGAGCCCCTCGGCTCGCCGCACCTGCTCGACCGGCACCTCCATCGTGGCCCCCCGGTACAGGTCCAGGCCCAGCGCGAGCTTCATGGCGGCAGTCTCGCACCTCTCGCTTCCCCCGCCGCCAGGCCGCCGACGAGACCCTGACGGCGGCCGCACCCGGGGCGCGCCGGACCGAGCCTCGCTCGCGGCAATTCGATACGCTCCACATCGAAATGGGGGGCGACACCGGGCACCACCGAGCCGGCGCGGGACGTCCCCGCGACCCGCGCCTCGACGCCGCCATCGTGGATGCCACGGTCGCCCTGCTCGAAGAGGGGGGTTACGGCGGGCTCACCCTGACCGCGGTGGCGGAGCGGGCCGGCACCACCACAGCCGCCATCTACCGGCGCTGGGGATCGAAAGCCGAGCTCGTCACGCAGGCCGTCTTCCGCACCGCCGGAGACGACGTGGTGGCCGACACCGGTGACCTGGCTGCTGACCTGGCCACCATGGTGCGTTGGTCGGTGGACAAGCTCTGCCGGCCCGTCGCGCTGGCTGCACTGGCCGGGCTTCTCACCGAGTCGCGCTCGGAGCGGGCGGCCCGCGCCGCTGACGTCGCCCTGGCCGGCCACCGGGTGGCCGAGCGCCTCGAGCGGGCGAAGCGCGCCGGCGAGATCCGCCCCGACGTCGAGACCGGGGTACTCGTCGCGGTCATCTCGGGCCCGGTGCTCCAGGCGGCGCTGGGAGGCGGGGCGGACCAGATCGACGACGGCTGGGTCGGCGACCTGGTGAAGGTGGTGCTCGACGGCATCGGCGCCCGCACCCTCCTCGAGGTGACCCCATGAAGCAGATCCGCGTCCACGGTCCGAACGATGTCCGCCTCGACGACCTGCCCGAGCCCGAGCCCGGGCGGCACGACGCCCTGGTTCGGATCGCCGCGTGCGGGATCTGCGGGACCGACGTGTCCTTCGTCCACATGGGCGGCATCACGGGCAAACCGCAGGCGCTTGGCCACGAGATGGCCGGTGTGGTCGAGTGGGTCGGCGCGGAGGTCGCCGGTGTCGCGGTCGGCGACCTCGTCATTGTCTGCCCGACGGACCTCGGGAACGGGCCGCTCGGGAGCGGCGCCCCGGAGGGTGGGTTGACCCCCCTGCTCCTGGTGCGTGACGCCGGTCACCCGCGCCGGCTGTTCCCGGTGCCCGAGGGCATGGCGCTCACCACCGGGGCGTTGGCCGAGCCGCTCGCCGTGGGCATGCAGGCGGTCAACCAGGCCGAGGTGGCGCCCGGGGACAAGGTGGCGGTCTTCGGGTGTGGGCCGATCGGGCTGATGTCGATCGCCACCCTCGTCGACCGGGGCATCGACGACGTGGTCGCCGTCGACCTGAGCGCCGAGCGCCGCGCGCTGGCGCGGGGTCTCGGGGCGGCGTACGCGCTGGACCCCGACGAGGTCGACGTGTGGGAGGAGCTCAAGGGCCTGCACGGGACCGCCCCGTTCATGTTCGGGCCCACCGCGGCCACCGATGCCTTCATTGAGGCGTCCGGCTCGGACCGCGTCATCGGCGACATCCTCCAGAACGGGCGCTTCGGCGGTCGCATGTCGGTCGTCGCGCTCCACTACCAGCCGGTGCCCACCAACTACGCCGTGCTGCTCATGAAGCAGTTCACCGTCCGGGGCTCCTTCGAATACCCGCCCCGGTTCGAGGACGCCATCGAGCTGCTGGCCCGACGCGACCTCTCCGGGCTCATCACGCACGCCTTCCCGCTCGAGGAGTTCACCCGTGGACTGGCCCTCCTCGAGGGCGCCAAGGACTGCGGCAAGGTCATGATCACCATGGGCGACGAACCGTGACGAACCAGGCCAGCTTCGACTTCGGCGGGACCTCGGTCCTGGTCACCGGCGGGACGAGTGGGATCGGCCACGCCGTGGCCTCGGCCTTCGCGACCGCGGGAGCCTCCGTCACGATCACGGGAAGGAACGCATCGGCCGCCGACTACGAGCGGGACCTCTCCGCCTTCGCCTACCGTCAGCTCGAGATGCGCGACCGCGTGGCAGTCGACGCCCTGGGCGCCGGGCTCGACTCCCTCGACGTGCTGGTGAACAACGCCGGGGCCAACTTCCCTGACGGCAAGGACGAATGGGACCCCGAGGGCTTCTCGGCCGCGCTGGACCTCAATGCCGAGGGCGCCATGCGCCTGACCGTGCGGGCCCGGAGCGCCCTGGCCGCCAGCTCCATGGCCGGCGGCGCCAGCGTCGTGAACTTGGTCTCGATGACCGCGTTCCGCTCGACCACCATCGTGCCCGGGTACTCGGCCGCCAAGGCGGCGCTGCTCTCCCTCACCCGCAACCTGGCCGCGCACTGGGCGGCTGACGGCATCCGGGTCAACGCGGTGGCTCCGGGGCTCATCGACACGCCGATGACCGCACCCATGAAGGCGTTTCCCGAACTGCTCGAGGCAGAGCTCGGCCGCGCCGTCATCCGGCGCATGGGGAACCCCGAAGAGGTGGCGGCCGCCGTGCTCTTCCTGTGCAGCGAGGCCTCCTCTTACACCACCGGCTCGGTGCTCGCCGTCGACGGCGGCTACCTGGCCCTCTGAGGAGGCGCGCGTGGCGGAGGAGATCCGCATCGACGACCTGGCCCACCCGGTCCTCAACGACGTCCAGCGGATGGGGCTCGAGTACGGGGAGTCACGGCACACCGAGCTCACCGTGGACGCGGTGTGCGCCGCCGCCGTGACCCGGACCGGGCTCGAGGACTTCGGACCGGGCGACTTCCGGGAGCGGCTGGGCGTGCAGCTGGCCGAGATGGACGCCGACGAGGAGCGGACCGGCCTGGGACGCATGCTGTTCTTCGGGGACTGCGTCCGTTACGCGTCGAACCGGCTGCGCATCCGTGACCTGCTGACACGCCACCCCGAGATCCTCGAGGTCGAGATCCTCGAGCCGGTCATCGTGATCGGTCTGCCGCGGTCGGGCACGACCCACCTGGTGAACTTGCTGGCTGCGGACACCCGGTTCCGCTCCATGCCGCTGTGGGAGTCCTACGAGCCGGTCCCCGCCCCCGACGAGCCGGTCGGCACCGGCGGCGTCGACCCTCGCTGGACCCGTTGCCAGGCGGCCTGGGAAGCCATGCAGGTGGGCGCGCCCTTCGTGGCCGCCATGCACCCCATGGAGCCCGATCACGTGCACGAGGAGATAGAGCTGCAGGCCCCCGACTTCTCGAGCTACAACACCGAGTGGATCGCCCGGGCGCCGCGGTGGCGGGACTTCTACCTGACCCACGACCAGACGCCGCACTACGCCTACATGAAGTCGGTCCTCAAGATCCTGCAGTGGTACCGGCCACGGGAGCGCTGGGTGCTCAAGTCGCCCCAGCACCTCGAGCAGATCGGCCCGCTGCTCGCCACCTTCCCCGACGCCACCGTCGTCGTCACCCACCGCGACCCGGTGGCGGTGGTGCAGTCCACCATCACCATGCTGACCTACGGGTCGCGCGCCGCCTACCGCAACCCGAAGCCGGAGTGGTACCGGGACTACTGGACCGACCGAATCGGGCGGTTGCTCGACGCCTCCTTGCGCGACCGCCACCTGCTCCCCGAGGGTCGCACGGTGGACGTGCTCTTCCACGAGTACATGGCCGACGAGCTGGGCGTGCTCGAACGGGTCTACGAGCACGCCGGGATCGAGCTGACCGACCGGGCGCGGTCCGAGATCGAGGCCTACCGGTCGTCCCACCCACGGGGGAAGGAGGGTCAGGTCGTCTACGACCTGCGTCGCGACTTCTCCACCACGCCCGAAGCGGTGCGCTCCAGGTTCACCGAGTACCTGGAGCGCTTCCCGGTACGAATCGAGGTGCAGTGAACATCCAAGAAGAGGTCGACCGCCTGATCGACACCCGACCGGGGCGCGAGCTCCTGACGCCCGCCTACGACGACCCGGCGCACCCGGTGGTCGACGGGCTCGTCTACCGCTCGGGCGGCACCACCGCCTCCTACCTGGTGCTGACCGACCGTGGGCGCATCATCGTGAACACCGGCATGGGCTACGAGGCGCCCCATCACAAGCGGGTCTTCGACGCCGTCCGGCCCGGTCCCACGCACCACATCGTCACCACCCAGGCCCACGTCGACCACGTCGGAGGGGTCGACCTCTTCAAGGAGCCCGGCACCACGTACATCGCCCAGGCAAACAATCCGGCCTGCCAAGCCGACGACCGGCGCATCGCGGGCCTGCGCATGCGCACGGCAGGGATCTGGTTCGACACGTTGGGCACCGACGCGCGCCGCATCGCCGAGCAGAACCCCGGCGTTTCGATGCGCCAGTCGCAGCCGACACCGGACATCACCTTCGACGAGCGACTGGGCCTCAACGTCGACGGCCTGCGCGTCGAGCTGCTCGCCGCCGTCGGCGAGACGGTCGACTGCGCCGTGGTGTGGCTCCCCGAGCACAAGGTGGCGCTGGTGAGCAACCTCTTCGGGCCACTGTTCCCCCACTTCCCCAACCTCAACACCATCCGGGGCGACAAGTACCGCTTCGTCGAGCCCCAACTGGCGACGAACCGCATGGTGCGCGCGCTGCGTCCCGAGGTGCTCGTCACCGGGCGTCACGACCCGATCATCGGCGCGGAGCTCATCGAGGCGTCGCTCGAGCGCCTGCACGATGCCGTCGACTACGTGCACCAGCGCACGCTCGAGGGGTTCAACGAGGGCCGGGACGTGTGGACGCTGATGCGGGAGATCGAGCTGCCCCCCGAACTGCGCGTGGGGCAGGGCTACGGCAAGGTTTCCTGGGCTGTGCGCACGTTCTGGGAAACCTATGTCGGGTGGTTCAAGCTGCTCTCCACGACCGAGCTCTACCCCGACTCGTCGGGTGCGGCCCTGGCCGAGCTGCTCGACGCCGCGGGCACCGACGCCGCGCTGGGGCGGGCCGAGGCGGCCCTGGCCCGGGGTGACGCGGTGGTCGCCATCCGCCTGGGCGAGGCGGCCGCCGCCGCCACGGCCGACGTCTCCGGCGAGCCGCGCCTGCGCGCCCTCATGGCGGCGGCCCACCGCCACCTCCTCGAGCACGGCGGGGACGTCAGCTTCTGGGAGTACGGCTGGCTCACCGACCAGCTCGGCCGGTGGGAGGGCGGCTGACCGGCGCCGGTGCGCCGAGCGAACGAGCAGCGCTACTGGACCGGCACCGAATGGTCCGGACGCCGACGCTGGGTCGTCGACTGGTGGCTCCCGCTCGACGAGGCGCCCGAGCGCGCGTCACCCGTCGGCCGGTCCGCTCCGAACACGTCACGTCGCTCGTGGTGGATCGCGGCGGCGGCCGCGTGCGTGATCGCAGCAGGAGCGGCTTGAGCGTTCGCCGCCGGCGCCTTCTCGCCCCATTCCTCGGCCTCGACGCAGTCCGCCAGCAGTGCGGCGTCGGCGAAGGCGGTGCGCGGCGTCCGGACGTCTCCTCACGTCGACGCCCCGGGGCTTCCCGCCGGATCGCAGCCGCACGGAACGACACCGCGGCCCAGCTGCACGGTGTCCACGCCCTCCGACGCCTACCCGATCTTCGGCCACGGCGTGGCCCGACGTCGGCCGGGTGGGCTACGTCGACGTGACCTTCGCCTCGGGGACGACGTGCAGCGCGTCGTTCATCGCCGAGGCGCAGCAGTAGGCCACGCCGCCTCTCAGGCGCGCCGCCTCCGGGCGCGGTCGGTCGCCCGGTCGAGGGCCCATCCGAGCCTGAGGGCCGGCGCGGTGAAGAGAGGGGCCGGGGCGAAGCGGGGGCGTGGCCGCCAAAGCACCTGCAGGTCGTCGTGCGGTTCGTCGCCGGCCATGCGGTCCGCCACCAGCGAGCCCAAGTAGGGAGCCTGCGCCAACCCGTGCCCGTTGTACCCCAGGGCGTAGAAGAGGTGGGGTGCCGCCTCGCCCGCCACCGGCAGCCACGACGGAGTCATGGCGATCCACCCGCCCCACGCCCGGCGCAGCGGCACGTCGCACAGCGAGGGGAAGCGCTCGTGGAAGCCCCGCCGCAGGTCCTCCACCACCTGGGGCTCCGGCGCGCGCTCCCCGACCGGCCCTGGCGGGCGCTGCACCAGGCGGGTGCCGATCACCACCGTGCCCCGCGCCGTCGGGCGGTAGTTCTCGAGGATGACGTGCTGGGTGTAGAGGCCCGACCGGCTCGTCCACCCTGTCGCACGCAGCCGTTCGGGATCGACCGGCTCCGTCTCGGCCAGGGTGACGTACACGGGCGCCACCGCCCGGCGGGGAGCGAACGCCAGGTCGTGCGCGTACGCATTGGTGGCCACGAGGACTCGGTCGGCCCGGACCCGGCCGCCGGGTGACTGCACCACGACGCCCGTCCGTCCGGCCTCGATGCTCTCGACCGGTGTCCCCTCGTGCACGCGCGCCGCGGACGCCCGCAGCGCGTCGCGCAGCCCCTGCGCGAACTTGCCCGGGTCGAGCAGGCCGCCCTCCCGCTCCAGGATGCCGCCGAGGAAGCGCTCGGGCAGCCCCCAGGCGCGCCCCTCGACGAAGTCGACCTCCGCCCCGCAGCCGGCCAGCGTGCGCGCGATGCTCTCGGCCCGCCGGAGCTGTCCGGGCGTGAGCGCCGCCGAGACGTTCCCCACCGGCTCGTAGTCACACGCGATGGCCTGGCGCACCATGAGACCCTTGACGAAGCGCAGCGCGCCGTCGGCGAACCGGATCAGCTCGGGTGCCCGCCGCCGGTACACCGTCGCCAGGAGCTGCGGGTCGCCGGCGATGGTCGGGGTGAGGTGGCCGGCGTTGCGCGAGCTCGCCCCTCGCCCGCAGTACTCCGCTTCGAGCACGGTGACGTCGACGCCCCGCTCCGCCAGCCGCAAGGCCGCTGCCATCCCGGTGTAGCCGCCGCCGACGATCGCCACGTCGCAGCTGAGGTCGCCGGTCAGCGCCGGCGAGCGGTACGCCGGCGGCTCCAGCCAGCCGTCGACGGAGTACGAGATGGCGCCGCCCGCAGCAGGGCCGGGTGCGCCCTCAGGCACCGAGCGGCCTCAACGGGCGGGACGTCGGGGGGGCCACGCCGGCACGAGCGCAGCCGACCCCGTGCCGGTGAGCCGCCCCAACCTCATGGACGCTCACGCTACCGGGCCTCACCCCGAGGGGTGGGGCCCGGTCAGCGAGCTTCGTCTGGGCCTAGGCCACGTTCGACGCGCTCATGGCGACGATCGGCGCGTTGAGCGACTGGCCGCCCATGGAGCCGAGGAAGGTGGCGTCTCCGTAGCTGAAGATGCCGCCGTCGGAGGCCACCAGCCAGTAGCCCTTGCCGTCGGGGGTGGCCGCCATGCCCACGATCGGCTTGTTCAGGACGATGTTCCCCGTCGAGCCG
>Ga0187784_10000700_pt1 | contig 25290 bp, 20 predicted proteins | sample 1015_SJ02_MP15_2_FD_132964 | JGI IMG/M metagenome (GOLD analysis project Ga0187784, IMG submission 132964) | Tropical peat soil microbial communities from peatlands in Department of Meta, Colombia - 1015_SJ02_MP15_20_MG | ecosystem: Environmental > Terrestrial > Soil > Wetlands > Peat | place... | reverse complement strand
AGGCCACTCTATTTGCCGCCGAGCTGTTCCGCATGTACGCGCGCTATGCCGAAACGCAGCGTTGGAAGGTTGAAGTGCTTTCCACGTCGGAATCGGGCGTAGGAGGGTTGAAAGAAGTCATCGCCATGATTCAGGGCGAGCGGGTGTATTCGCGGCTGAAGTATGAAAGCGGCGTGCACCGGGTGCAGCGCGTGCCGGAAACCGAGCAGCAAGGGCGCGTGCACACTTCCGCGGTAACCGTGGCCGTTCTCCCTGAAGCTGAAGAAGTGGACGTCAAGATCGATCCCAAGGACCTGCGCATTGATACGTTCTGCTCGTCGGGGCCGGGCGGGCAGTCGGTGAATACGACTTATTCGGCGGTGCGCATCACCCACATTCCCACCAATACCGTGGTCAGTTGCCAGGACGAGAAGTCGCAGATCAAAAACCGCGAAAAAGGCATGCGTGTGCTGCGCTCGCGTCTGTACGAGATGGAGATGCAGAAGCAGCAGCAAGCGCTGGCCAAGGAGCGCAAAGCCATGGTCGGGACGGGCGACCGCAGCGAAAAAATCCGCACCTACAACTTTCCGCAGAACCGCGTGACCGATCACCGCATCGGCTTGACCATCCACCAGCTCCAGGAAGTCATGGACGGCAAGCTGCAGCCGCTGGTGGAAGCGCTGGTCACGCACTATCAGGCCGAAAAGCTCAAGCAGGAAACCACGGGCGTGGTGTAAACTTCCCTAGCAATCAGCTCTTCTGGAGGTCGCATGAGTGCCAGACTTAGTGTTTTTTCTTGCCTGGGCCGGGTGGTTTGCCTGAGCTTCGCCTTTGTAGCGTTGTTGTCGGCTGTCCAGCCGGGGCTATTCCAAGGTAGTTGTGGGCGGTACGAAACACCCAAAACCGGGCTTGCTGGGGGCCCCGGTTCGGTCGAGATGACAAGCTCGGAAGCATTCGGCAGTTGCGGAACAGCGGTGGCATTCGCCGCCTCGGCGCAGAGCAGCGCGTCTACCGACGCTCGGCTGAAGAAGGCCTATCGCTTCCAGCAAAGCGGCTGGACTTATGTTCATCTCGAAGGATCCGCCTCTGACATCGGGTTTCAGCACGGTTATCTGCTCGCCGCAGAAATCCAGGATAACGTTGCGGCCATCAAGCTTGAGGACACCCACGCCACCGAGCGTGACTGGGAATTCTTCCGCAAAGCCTCACGCGAAATTCTGTGGCCGCACATCGACGCCGAATATCAGGAGGAGCTGCAAGGCATCGTGGAAGGCTTGCACGCGCGTGGAGCCAACCTGGATGTCTGGGACATCGTCGCCATCAACGCCTCCGAAGAGTTGCCGGAGTACTACGTCCCTTGGGTGAACAAACGGGACAAAGTAGCCAACGCGCCCGAGCTGGCTGCGCCGGGCAATTGCAGCGCGTTTATCGCGACCGGCAGCATGACCAAAGATCACCAGATCGTCATCGCTCACAACAACTGGACGAGCTACCTTACCGGTGAGCGCTGGGTGATGATGTTCGACATCGTTCCCGCTCACGGTAACCGCATGCTGATGGATGGCATGCCGGGAGTGATTACCAGCGCCGACGATTTTGGCATAAATTCTGCGGGCCTGATGATCACCGAAACCACCATCACGCAATTCGAAGGCTGGAACTCGGAGGGCAAGCCGGAGTTTATGCGCTCGCGCAAAGCGCTGCAATACGCCAACTCGATAGACGATTACGTGCGCATCATCAAAGACGGCAACAACGGCGGCTACGCCAACGACTGGCTGATTGGGGACCGCAAGACAGGCGAAGTCGCATATCTCGAATTGGGCCTCAAGAACACTCCGCTGTGGCGGACCAAAGACGGCTACTTTGTCAGCTCCAATTTCGCGCGCGATCCCAAGCTGATTGCAGAAGAGGCTCCGGAGTTCGACCTGAGGGACCTTTCCTCTTCCGCCAACGCCCGCCGCGTGCGATGGGAAGAGTTGATGCAACAGAACAAGGGAAAGATTGACGTGGAGATGGCAGAAAAGTTCCTCGGCGATCACTTCGACAGCTACGACAAGAAAAACCAGGCCGACGAGCGCTCACTCTGCGGCCACGTGGATACTACGGCACGGGGCGTGAAGCAATGGGAGTGGGCGCCCTTCAACCCGGGCGGAGCCGTGCAAGGCAAAGTGACGGACGGCAACATGGCAGCGCAAATGGCTCTGCGTGCGCACGCTGGGCATCCGTGCGGAGAAGATTTTCTGGCCAAGGAATTCCTGGCGCAGCACCCGGAGTTCGACTGGCAGAAACCGCTTTTGCGCGACATGAAAGCGGGACCGTGGACAACCTTTACGGCAGGGCAAAGGCCACCGGAATAGTCTGTAGCCTGTTGGCAATCTCGCTGATCAGCGCGCGCGTGCTGCGCCGCCACCCGTAGCTTCGCGGGCTCTGAGTTGATCCGCCTGAGGGCGACTTCGCAATCGACGGCGCTGCTCCGAGAAGCCCATAGACGTCCAACTCGACCTGGGTTCCGACATACACCTTGCCATTGGCAATTGCGGGGACTTGATACTTGTTGGCCAATCCCGCGGTGTCGCGGCTTCCCGCCTGTGAGCTGTTGTACAGCTCGTCGCCTACATTCGTAGCATCATAAGCGTGCAGAATAGCCGGTTTGCTTAGACTGGGCACCTCAATCGCCCACACGATGCCATTCTCCTGCCCGTTCGAGGAAACCGAGGGAGTGCTACCTGCAACAAAGCGCGTAGGGGCCGTCGATACCGGCTTAGATGACAGCAGGCCCTGGCTGACGGAATACATGCTGAGATAGTCGCCTCGGCCGGAATAATATACGGTCTGCTGCCAGTACGCCGGCGAGCTCCAATATCCCAGCTTGGCGCCCTGCAATTGCTGAACAACATCGTTGCCGTTCGAATGAAACTTGCCCATGTTGTTCCGGTCAAGAACGAATATGTTCCCGGTCTTGTCAGCTCCAATCATCTCATCTGGGTGTTTGCCCGACTGCTTGGGAAGCAGCAGCACCCCGCCCGATCCCAGGTCAAGGTCCTGCTTGGAAAGCCCCGCCTCGTTGTAAGGCGTGAAGTAGTCCAGCACGGTCAAAGTCCCACTGGTGGGCAGCTTCAGGGCCGACATGCCGTAGTCGCTGCCCCCGCTGTTGGCATCGAAGGTCCCGTCTCCATCCATGCAATACAGATACGTTCCGTCGCTGGCAAGACCTCCGCCACTCTGCCAGATGCCACCTTTGTCACCGTTGGGAGTAGTGTTGAAAACTGCGGTCTGCTGCAAAGTCTGAGCGCTGTATCCCAAGATCCAGCCGTGCCAGGGAAAGCGGGCGCACAGCGCCGCGAACGCCATGTAAACATTTCCGTTCAGCAGCAATAAGGCGGACCTCTGAACCTGCCGCGGGTCGAAAGCCACGCCCTGAAACGTGGCTTGGAGCACCACCGGACCGCCAAACTTCTCGCTTCCGGAAGCGACATCCAAAGCGTGCAACCGCTGTACCACTTGCTTTTTCTCCTCGGTTGCGACGACCACATAAATCGTTTCGCTGCTAGGATCGACCACAGGGGTTGAGGTGATCCCCATCTCAGGACCCAATGAACCGCAGTTGTACTGTTTGGTCGGAACTGTGGTTACCCCGTTTCCTGGATCGATAAAGCTGTCCTGCCATAGGGGCTGAGAGCCATTGCCGTCAGCGTCAAACGCGTACAGCTGATCATGTTCTGTGGCGACGTACACCACATTGTGGGTCCCTTGGCCGGAAATCGAAACATTCGGCAGGTACAAAGGTTGAGCATAGGTCTGCCCTTGGACAGGATACGAGAACAGCTTTCCGAAGGAACTCACGTTCACATTGGCCGTCGTCAGCTGCGTTTCCAGCAAATTCTGGCCGGTTCGCGCCATGTCGTTTTGCCGGGTGAGCACACCGGCGAAGTTCTGCCCGAGAGCATGAGTGCCAAGAGCAACGAGAAAAAGAACGCAACAAGCCTTGCGGGAATGTGTCTGCGTCATGGCGTTACCCCCCAGTGGGTCAGGCCGCAGGCGAACGATAGGCCGGACGGTCTGTGCGATCACGTTGGAGGGAGTTTAAATGGGATTATCTTGACCCGTCAACCAGAAAATCGGCGAGGGTGCGCCGCGACAGAGACTCAAGAAAGACCTCTTGCGAAGCGAGAGGCCTTTCTCGTGGGCAATAACACCCCGGCAAAAGCCGGTTCGTGTCCTGACTACTACTGCTGCTGTGTCGTGGGCGCAGTGGCGTTCGATGACAACTGCTCCAGATCGTTCTTCAGCAAGCTGACCTCAACGCGGTTGCCGCCCGTCGGCTTGGTGGTTGTGGTCGCTTCAGTGCTGCCAGCTTGCTTGGCAGCATTGCCCATCCCCACCAGGTAGATCCGGTAAATAGGAATGTCATGGTTTTCCACTAAGTAGCGCACCACCGACTCCGCCATCTTTTGCGAGGTGGCGATTCCGACCTGGCCGTGCCCCGGCGAAAAGCCCTGCACTTCGATGATGTACCCGCGCTGGTTCTTGAGCGGGGTAGCCAGTTCGTCGAGAGCCGATTTGGCGTTGGTGCTCAGCGCAGTCTGGCCGGCACGGAAACGGATTTCGGTCTGGTTGATGGGCTTGTACTGGTCGATGTTGCCAACCACCTGCTCGACATTGCCGAGGCGCGTGTTGGCTTGAGTCGCAGTCTGCTGCGCCAGTTGTGCCTTGTTGCCCGCGTCGATGGCGTGCTGGTCGGCTTCATTCGCCTTGCTGGAGGCGAGACGAATGCCGTCCTGCGCCCGCGAATCTACGTCCTTGATCGCTTTGGTGTTGGACGCGGTGAGGTCATCGAGCTCGTTCAGGCGGTCGCGGATGGGCCCGGTCTGGCGCTGCACATATTTCTTGCGCGCAAAGGGATTGATACGGCCCCAGAAACCTTCGCGGGCCGGGGGTTGAAGCGGCTTTCCAGTTGCGCTTTGGGCGGCGGTTTGATCAGTGGGAGCAGCCGGCGTGGTTTGCGCGGGCTGGCTAGCTGCAGGCTGGTCCTGCGAATTCGAAGTTGTGTCCTGCGCGAGCAGCGGCATGGACAGCATGCCGGCGACCAGCAAGGCTACGATTGCACTTTTCTTCATTTTTCATTTCCTCCAGTTTTGGGGAGAGCGATTTGAGGCTCCTAGCACGCCTTCGGGGCGTGGTCCGTGATTTTTAAGGCTCGTTCGTTACGATTCGGTGGCGGCCATGCGACGTGGTCGCCGACCCGCGCTGACGCTCACGCAGGCCAATTATTCCTACTACCGCTTTGATGCCGGCCCCGGCGGTTTGTTTGCCAAGCTAGGCAGCAAACTTGCAATTCCGCTAATGCCTTGCGGAACAAGCAGATTGTAGCTCTTTCTGGCGCAGGATGTGGTGCAAAGTTGCAATCTCACGGTCATTTTGCAGGAGAACTGATATAAGAACTCCGTGAGCCTAATTCAGCGGATTCGGAGCAGCATGAAAAATACTGTCCTTATTTGGGTCTGCGCAGTTGTGTTCGTTATGGCCGTGAGTCCGGTTCGATCCCTCGCTCTGCGTGCTGACCACCCTCTTGCCTCCGGGCAAATTGCTGCGGATCGAATGAAAGCCTACGCCGATCTTGCGGTCCAATGGATGCAGGAGTATCTGCGCATCGATACGACGAACCCGCCCGGCAACGAGCTGCGGGCGGCTACGTTCCTCAAGAAGATCTTCGATCAGGAAGGCATCGAAAATCGCGTCTTCGAATACTCGCCCAGCCGGGCGGACGTTTGGGCGCGTGTGCCGCACAGTGGAACGCCGCCGGGAAGGCCGATCATTCTTCTCAACCACATGGACGTGGTCACCAGCGACGCTTCGCACTGGAAAGTTCCGCCCTTCAGCGGGCAGATTGTGGACGGCGCCCTGTACGGCCGCGGCGCGCAGGACATGAAAAACGAAGGTCTGGCGCAGTTGGTACTCATGGTGATGCTCAAGCGCGAGAAAGCGGCGCTGGCCCGGGATGTAATCTTCCTTGCGGTTAGCGATGAGGAGGTTGACGACACGGGAACCGATTGGTTTATCGAACATCAGCGTGAGCTTTTGGGCGATGCGGAGTTCCTCATCAACGAAGGCGGCGAGAACATTCTGGAGGCTGGCCGGGTCAAATCTATCGGCGTCGACGTCGGAGAGAAGGTCCCATTCTGGCTGCATGTAGTCGCGCATGGCCGCGCCGGACACGGCTCGATGCCTATTGCCGATTCTGCCCCCAACCGGCTGGTCGAGGCCCTCGACCGCATTTTGGCTTACCAGACGCCGTTCAAGGTGTTGCCCGTGGTGGAAGAGTACCTGCGCGAGATGGCTCCATACGAGCCGCCGGCGCGCGCCGAAAAGTTCCGCAACATTCGAGCAGCGCTCGAAGACAAGAACTTCCAACAGGAGGTGACCAACGACGAGACGCTGAACTACATGCTGCGCGACACCATTTCGCTCACCATGCTGGAAGGCTCTCCGCAGACCAATGTCATACCGCCGGAGGCCTGGGCCAATCTCGACGTGCGCTTGCTCCCTGGCGACGACCCACAGACATTCTTGACGTCGCTGCGCAATGTGGTCAACGATCCTAACGTCAGCATTGAGCCACAAAATGCAGAAGTCCGCGCGGCCAACAGCTCTCCGACCGACACTGAACTTTACCGCGCTATTCGGGAAGTCTCCGCGCACTATTTTCCGGGCACGCCGGTGCTGCCGCGGCTCGACAGCGGCTACACCGAAAGCCAGCGCTACCGGCCGCTGGGCATCCATTCCTACGGATTCACACCGTATATGTGCACGCAGGAAGAAAGCGACACCGAGCACGGCGACAACGAACGGATTCGAGTGGAAGAAGTGCGGCGCGGCTTCCGCGTGCTGTATGACGTGATCATGCGCGCTGCCACCGCAGGAGAATGAGCGGTCCCGCTTTGGATTGTCATCTCGACCGGATGTTCGCTTCCGCTTGCGGAAGGGAGGGCGGAGTGGGGAGACCTTGTGTTTTCGCTTGGATGCGGCGAACCTGCAATCACCCCTCCCTTGCCATGCTATAGTGCGCATGACACATGGGATTTCTATTCTTTGCCTTCTCGTGGTGGGCGATTCTGCTGCGCGTCATCGCCATCGTTCACTTCATTCGCCGCCGTCCGGATTTTTTCTGGCTGTGGATCATTCTCATCCACTGGCTGGGCGCGCTGGTTTACATTGCGGTCGAAGTCATTCCCGACGCTGGCCTAGCACGGCAGAGTTTTAAGACATTCCCCCGTCGCCGTCGCATTCACGAGTTGGAAGCAGCGATCCTCGACAACCCGTCAGCAGGGAACTACGAAGAACTGGCTGACCTGCATCTGGAAGAAGGCAAATACGCGCGGGCGCGAGAGTTTTATGACAAGGCGATCTCCTCGCGCACCGATTCTCCCGATCCCTTCTATCGCCGTGGCATTGCCGAAATCATGCTGGGAGATTTCCCGGCAGCCGTCCCCGACCTGGAACATGTAGTCGCGCAAGATGCCAAGTATGATTTCCATCGCGCCGCCGGGCTGTTGGCCCACGCCTACGCGAATACAGGACAGACGCAGAGAGCGGCGGACCTGTTTCAGGAAGTAGTGAAGATTTCCACTGCATCGGAAACCTACTACAACTATGCGACGTTCCTGCTCGCGCAGGGACGCAACCAGGAAGCGCGCCAGTGGGCGCAGCGCATTCTGGACAAAAAGCCAACCATGCCTGGCTATCTGCGGCGCCGGGAGCGTCCCTGGTTTTGGAAGGCGTCGGCGCTGCTGGGCAGGATTCCGAAGTAGAAGCTCGCCAGCGAGCCGGCAAACCGCCGTTTTGCAATTCTTTTCCCGGTACCCCCCCTACCCTCCGCCTTTTTTTGTAAATCTTTGAATCTAAAGGGTGGGCGGAAAAGCGCTCCCGGAAATCTTTGGTCTGAAAGGGCTTAGAGGTAAAATCCGAAATCCAAAGGAGTTAGGGGCGCAGTGGTGCGAGGCTACGAGCCGCCAAGGCTGCCACCGTATGCTAATTGTCAAAGAGCACGAATATCTTTATGCATATTATGGGGGAAATGGTTGGATGTTGTCAAGGATGAATGTCACAAAGGGTGCCCGGATCAGCGCCCAGAGGCGGCGGCGCAAACCTAGGCTACTGGCTGTTGGGCTAAGGGTCCCAGCCTCCGCAAAATGCGCGGAAGGCTGGGCTAATCAGCCCAGCGGCCTCCCCGCCTCAGGACGATGCATTGGAGCACTCGTGCCTAGCCCAGCCCGAAATATTGCTTCAGATACTCCAGAAGCAGAGTTTGGCCGACGCTCGCCCCACCGCTCAAGACCTTCGGTGCGGTCTTCTTGACCCAATCCTTTACTTTTGCACCAATCGTCTTCCCGTCCCGCTCGATTGCTGTTGATAGTTCGCCAATTTCCGGCGCTGACACCCCAGCTGTTCGCAGCGCTTTCGCCAACTGCTCCCAGTCGCCAGCAATGATGTTTTGCTGTTGCTGCTGGATGGTGGTTGCAGTCATCGTGGAACTCCCGCCCGAGACATAGACGTTTCCAGTGTAGATGTTATTCACAATGGTCTGATCTACCTTTTGGGACTCTTCGGGAGTGATCTTCTTCAGATCCTCATCCTTGTCCCCGATCGTTGACCGGATTTCCAGAGCCATGTTGAGAACACGAGTTCGAACCGTATCCACGATACCCGCAACGGCACTCTTTGGAACCGTTTGCTGTGCGGACCACAGCTGCCATCCCCTCATGATTTTGTTCCGATAGAAAAGCACGAGGTTATCGTTCCACGGAAACGATATTTGGGACGAGTCTGATCCTGACGTTACCATATGTTCAAGTGTTCCAATCGCCTGTGCGATCTGCACCACTTCCGCAAACTTTCGGTGATTTTCTTCCAAGGAGATTGACGGTATGCCCTGCTGAAACCGTCCCCAACCGGGGCCGACGTAGAGTCCGGTCGCTCCTGCGGGAAGAACTCGATAGTCAGGGATGTCTTCTGCAGAGTCGTAGCCATCCAGCTCCTTGTTCGACCATGCTCTCAGTTTCTCGTTCTTCAGTTGGTGTGCGAGCACGAGACATTTGCGTAGCAACGTGGTGATGGGCTGCTTGCTATCCGTCGCCAATTCGATGATGTCGTCGAGCAGCATCGGGAACTCCTCCCAGCATAGGATAGCTGCCGGAGGCACTGCGGGACCAGGAAACTGGCAATCTGCCCAAGCACAAGGTCCCTCGACTGCGCTACCCGTCCGCTACGCGGACGGGTAGCTCCGCTCGGGATGACACTGGATAGGAACGTAAGCCAGGAGCGCGTTGAGGTGATTACGATTACTTCCGAGCGCAAAAGCTCTGTTGAAATCGTGGCGCAGCAGCCTGCGCGGGCGGGGCGCCCGCGCCACACCCGGTTCACTTGCATTCCGGGCCGCGGGGAATCTCCGACTTCACCGGCAGGGCTGACAGGCCGGCGGCCTGCAACTGGGAATTGAGATTGGGAATCTCGTTCTTGTTCAAGCCGCTCCATTCTGTTACGCGCTTGGCGAGGGTTTGGCAAAACTGATTGACTCCAGCCTGCAGCAACTCGGCGGGCCGGGCGTCGCCGCTTTCGACCATGGTGGCCAGCCGCGCCAAGTCGCGGTTCAGCGGGCCAAAGCCGGCATCCGGCGGCGTGCCGGTTTCGAGTTTGGCAGCGCGCTCGTCGAGCAACTTGAGCGCGTCGGTGACCTGATGAAGCGCAGGACTACCCGACGCTGCCTTGGCACGGTCGGCGACGGCAACGCGCAGCGTGGTGACCTGATCGTATGCGGTGAAGCTGGCCGCCATTTGCGCGGAAATGTTTTGCTCGGTGGCAAGCTGCTCGATCAAATCCTGCTGCGAGACGTGCACCCGCGGGTCGAGCGTCACGGTGAGCGGCTGCGTGTAGCTTTTGCCGTCGACTTTCAGCACCAGAGAATACGTGCCCGGGACCACGTAAGGGCCGTCGGGCTGCTCACGCGGCGTTTCGCCGGGAATGGCGTGGTCGGCCAGGGTGTACTCGATGTAGTCGAGATGGCCGTCGAAATAGCCGTAATGAAGCGTTTCGGGCGCGGGATAGCGCAGGTTCCACACGAAACGATTCAGGCCGGGGTTCTTGGTCAGAGCGGCGGGCGGCGCGAACCAGTATTCCGGGGCGTTGGCCGGAGTTGGGTCGATGGGCGCAGCCACGCTGGAAAATTCGCGCACAAGATTTTTTTTCTCGTCGTAGATGGAAAGCCTGATCTCGCCTGCCGGCGGCGATTGCAAGAAGTAGTTGACGATGGCGCCGTCGGGAGGGTTCTTGCCCGCTGGAGTTTCGGGAGGATAGGGGGTGTCCTGGTTCATGTCCCAGCGGGTGCGCACGGCGGGTTGCGGGGGCAGCAGATAGGCGGGCCATTTCGGCCAGGTCGCATCGAGCAAGCGCATGGGAGTAATGTCGTCCAGAATCCACAGCGCGCGGCCGAAGGTTGACGCTACGAGGTCATCGCCGTGCACGGCGAGGTCAGTGACGGAGCTGACCGGCAGGTTGAGCTGCAGGCTTTGCCAATGATCGCCGTCGTCGAGCGAGAAGTACGCGCCGTTCTGGGTTCCGGCGAAGAGCAAGCCGTCGCGCTCGGGATCTACCCGCACAACGTTGGCGGGCCAGTTCTCCGCCAATCCGACGGCTATCGACTGCCATGTCTTGCCGAAATCGTGGGTGCGGTAGATGAGCGGCTGCCTGTTGTGAAAGGCACCGACCACCACGTAGGCGGTTGCGGCGTCGCGGGGAGAGCTTTCGACCATGGTGACAGAGCTTTTGTCGGGCAGGCCCGGAGGGGTGACGTTCTGCCAGGTTTTGGCATCTTGCGTGACGTGGACCAATCCATTTCCTGTGCCTGCCCAGATCACGTTCGCGCTCACGCGAGAAAGCGAGATGGTGGTAATGACCGCGTGGCGCGGATTTGGTTTGGGTTCGTTCTTCACCGTGAGATCGGGGCTGATCTCCTGCCAGGTGAGGCCGCCATCGCTGGTTCTCAGAACGTACTGCGCCGCTGAGTAGAGCACGCGCGGTTCTTGCGGCGAAAATGCGATGGGCGCCATTTGAGCGGTGCGGTACTTGGGGGTGCGCACCAGGAGGTGGGTAATCTGGCCGGTGGTCTTGTTGAAGCGCAGAACCGTGCCGTACCAGCCGCCGGTGTAGATGGAATTGGGGTCCAGGGGGTCGACCTCAATGAAGGCAAACTCAAATCCGCCGACCGGCGCCCAGTCACGCTCGGTGATCTGGCCGTAGTCGCTGCGGCTGGGCACGCCTGCGGTTCCGCTGTCCTGTTGCGCACCGTAGACATTGTAGGGATATTGCTGGTCGGTGCTGACATGGTAGAACTGCCCGGTCGGCTGGTTGTACCAGGAACTCCAAGTCAGGCCGCCGTTGTTGCTGATGACCGCGCCCTGATCGACGCCGAGGATCATGTGGCGGTTGTCGCTGGGATTGATCCAGAGAATGTGATAGTCGTCGCCGCTAGGCGCGCCTTGCCAGGCTTCGAAGGTACGTCCGCCATCGGTGGAGCGGTACATGGAGGTTTGGGCGACGTAAACGTTCTGGGCGTTGCGCGGATCAATGAAGACCCGGCTGAAATACCAATTGCCGATGATGCGCGGATCATTCGTGCTGCGCTGCCAGGTTGCGCCGCCATCTTCGGAGCGGAACATCCCTCGATCGGCAATTGCGTACACGCGCTTTCCATTGGTGCCCGGGGCGACCGCGACGCCCACGCGTCCCATAGGCTCGGTGGGAAGGCCTTTGCCTTCAACGGGAACCCAAGTTGCCCCTTGGTCGCTGGATTTGTAAATCGCCGCATCCTGACCTTTGGGCTTTTCTGCTTCGGGATCGAACGGGTCTTCGGGCCTGGTAACTAAAACGGCAAACAGAATGTTCGGATCGTCAGGAGCGGCTTCGAGGTCGGCTACCCCCCAGTGTTCGTCCTTGTAGAGGACCTTCTGCCAGTCCTTGCCCCCGTCAGAGCTCTTGAAAACTCCGCGGTCCGCGCCGGAGGTGAAGTCGCCGGCAGCGCCGACCAGGACCATAGCGGGGTTCTTTGGATCTACCAGCAAGGCCGTAATATTGTGGGTCGAGCCCAGGCCCACGTTCGCCCAAGTCGCGCCAGCATCGGTGGACTTGTAAACGCCATTGCCGGGAGTCTGCTCTCCGGTGCCGACATAGATGATGTTCGGATTTGAGGGTGAAACGGCGACTGCGCCAATCGATGCGACGCCTGCCTGATCAAAGATGGATTTCCAGGCCGTGCCGCCGTCGTCGGTTTTCCAGACACCGCCGCCTGGCGTCCCCATGTAATAAGTGTCGGGCTGGCTAGGGATTCCGCAGACAGAAGTGACTCTCCCGCCGCGAAAGGGCCCGATCAGCCGCCATTTCATGGCTTGCAACAAACCGGGGGAAGCTTCTTGTGCCGTCAGGCCAGCCGTCCAACACAGCAGGGCAAGCATGGCCGCAGCTCGGATCAGCAAAGTAAGTTTGGAGAGCGTGCTGGGGACGGAACTAATCATGTTGTTCATAAATGGCTTGGGCAAATCAGTTTAGCACTGGCGAAAGGGCCTGGGAGCAGCGGCTTGCAGTGAGAAAATACACCGTCTTGTGTGACATAGGTCACAGCCCCTCGTATCACCCCGGCAATAACTTTGACCTGTACCGATTTCAATATCTGGAGCTGATGGCATGGCTTATGCAATAACCGATACCTGCATCAAGGATTTTCTTTGCGTCGATGTGTGCCCGACCGACTGCATTCATCCCAAGAAGGATGAGCCGAACGTGGACGCGGTGACCCAGCTGTACGTTGATGCGCCGGGATGCATCGACTGCGGTGCGTGCGTGCCCGTATGCCCCTCGGAGTCAATCATGCCCGAAGATGATTTGAAAGAGGAGCAGAAGAAGTTCATCGAGACCAACGCGAAGTACTACGCGTAAGTGGGCGGCGCGGATGGATGCCCCGTCCGCGTCTTGCCAACTCAGCTGAGGGCGCCTGTCCATGTTGCGAGGCGCATCGGCCTGGCCGTTCGCGTTCGGCTGCCCCGATTCATCTTCCAATATCGCCGGTTCACGCGGCTCGGGTTCCGTAGCCAAGCCAAACCTCTGCCCGACCAGGAAAAGCCGCGCGAACAAGCTCTTGGGGACGTTGCCGCCGGTCGCCTTGTCCGGGGCCCCGGTATTGCTCTCACTCGCTTTTCAATATCTTCATGTGATCGCATGAAAGCATGGGCGCGCCGGTACGGAACGGCTCTCGGTGAGCCTGGGTCGCCGGGGTTCCGCGGCCCCCGCTAACCGTCCAGGCCAGCGTGCGCCGGCCTGCACGGGGTGACGATCGAGTACTGGCCGTTGGAGACGCAGGGAGCGTTTTTCATCGGCTCCTCGTCGGTCGAATGTACTTCACTTGGGTACACACCCGCAGTCTTGCTCGCGCGGGCCCGGTTCACCCTGGCAAACGCTTACGCTGTCGCCGCGGCGCATTGGGTGCCGCTTAAAACATTTTCCACTTGACGGGCCTTTTTTTTTTACTACAATCCGCCCGGGTAGCTCGAACAATCTCGTTTGGGGGGCTGTATGATGCGTCTGTTTGCAAGATGCCTGCTGAAGCCTTTGATGATAGCTCTGCTCTGCCTTGCTGCTTCGGACGCAGCCCTGGCGCAGTGCAGAATGGGACATGCGTGCCAGTCGAAAATAGCCTGTGCGTGCACTCAGGGGTACGGGTACTACATGGGCTGCTGCGAAACCGAATCCGAGGAGCACTGCGATTGCGATATCCCGGGTCCCCAATGCGGCTGCACCCCCGAGGGGGACTGCTGCAACACGCCGGAGGAATGCTCGACCGACGGCGCGTGCATCGAAACGCGCAAGGGGCTGACGAATGCTTTGCTCAAGGACGACCCGCGGCCACGACCACGGAGCAAAGCGGTTGCCGGAATTGTGACTGCCGCATGCGGCGGCGATCCAGATGCCTTTGAGAACTGGCTCGGGGCAGCCAGGAAGTTTTCTCAAGCGGGCCGGAAGGCGGCGGTGGAACAGGCTGCGCCGGAACGGCGGGAGAGTAAACTGGAACCGTTGGGGAGGTGAGATCGTGTTACGCACACTTGCACTTAAGGCGCTCGCGGCAGTCTGGGCGATTTCCGCGCTTGCACCGGGCGCGGATCGGGGCGCCACCACCGCCCTGCACACCGCCTCCACGGTCCCATGGACCGTGCCGCCATTCCAGTCGAAAGGCAAGACCCAATGCGACAGCGACGGCGACCTTTACTTCGACGTTGCCATCGACATCAGCAACCCGACGGTCGTAATGAAGGTGGCGCATGACGGCTCAAAGTACGAGATTTACAGTCTGCCCTCCCGCCCTGATGTATTGACCCAAATTGTTGCCTTCTCAGTGACCCGCTCCGGAGAGCTGCGAGTTCTGGCGCTCACGCGCGCCAAACGGACGGGCGCCGGCGCATCGGCCTTTCCCTACGAGCAGGCCGAGGTTAGTGTTTACACGTACGGGGATGATCCCGGCAACCCGTCGGTAACGAAACTCGCCGCGCCTGAGCATATGGATCCGCGGTCATTCGCCGCGTTTGAGAGCGGCGCGGTTTTGGTAACGGGCTATTTCACGAGGCAGGCCGCGCCGGAACAGCAAGGAAAAACCTTCACCGGCGTTTTTCAATCCTCGGGAAAGCTGGCCGCCGGGGTCTCGGGCAACGCCGGCAACGTGGATCTTGCCACGCTCGGCAAGAAAATCTACGAGGGTGATGCCGTGTCCGGTGAGGACGGCTTCATTTACGTCCTGGGCCCTGAGGCCGTCGTCGTTGTCTCCGAGTCAGGCGCAGTTGTGAGAAAAATGCCCTTCAAAAAGCCGGACAGCACCTTTACAGCGCAGGACCTCTGGGTCTCTGGCGGACTGGCGGTGATTGGGCTTTACACGGGCGAAGGCCCGGGCAAGCAGCTAAAGGTGCAGTACCTGGCGGTGAACGCTTCCACTGGCGAGCCCCTGGGGTGGTACGAACCAGAGGAAGCCCTAGGGAACCACGCGGTCTGCTTCTCGCGGAGTGAAGGCCTCACCTTCTTGACGGTGAACAAGGACGGCAAATTCATTCTGGCATCGGCGCCGGTGCGGTAGCGGGTGCCAATCAACCCAGCCCCAGGGACACTCCGATTGAGTGCCCGCTCTCCTCCGTGTCCTCCCGCGTTCGCGGTGGTCTGCGCTTTTCGCCAGTACCTTAATCAGAGCTGGGTTCGGCCCGAAATCTTATCCACGGGCTTCGCATTGACATCCAGCCTCACCGCGTACTATCGTGGCAACCTGCACGATGAACATTGTCAAAGCTACGCGTCGTTTTGAGGACTGGCTCGGCCAGCACATCACCATTGTTCGTCCCGATCTTCGCCTGAAGCATCGCAACATGGCGGATGCGTTGTTTCCGTTCCTCCGGGCGACTTTCTATCGCTGGATGCAGATCTGGCCGGAAGTGTGTCCGGATTTGGCCAAGGCTCCCCGGCTGCTGGCGGTGGGCGATCTGCATGTGGAGAATTTCGGGACGTGGCGCGACATCGAAGGCCGCCTAGTGTGGGGAGTAAATGACTTCGATGAAGTGGCGGTGTTCCCATATACGCTTGACCTGATCCGGCTGGCAACTAGTTCGGCGCTGGCAGTGGCGGAAGGGCATCTGCATTTGAAGCAGAAAGATGCCTGTGGCGCCATCGTGGATGGATACCGGGAGTCGCTCATCGCCCACGGTCGTCCGTTCGTGCTGGAAGAGGAGCACCAATGGTTGCGGACGATGGCGATGGGCAAACTGCGGGATCCGGTGCATTTTTGGCAAAAGATGGACGGCTTGCCGAAAATCTCGGATGTCCCGGCCAGCGCGCGGGAGGCGATCGAGCACATCATGCCCGAACGCGGCCTCAGTTATCGAACGGTACGACGCGTGGCTGGATTGGGCAGCCTGGGCCACATTCGGGTGGTGGCGCTGGCCGAGTGCCACGGCGGCAGAGTAGCGCGCGAGGCCAAAGCCTTAGCGCCTTCGGCGTTGTACTGGGCGGAGAAACGCGAAGGGCCGCATGAGATTCTTTATCAGGCCATTGTCAATCGCGCGGTCCGGTGCCTGGATCCCTTTGTTCAGTTGCGAGGACATTGGATTGTGCGACGGCTTTCGCCGCACTGTTCTCGGATCGAATTGAGCCAACTCCCGGAAAAGCGGGATGAACTGCGCCTGCTCCACGCTATGGGTTGGGAGACGGCGAACATTCATCTGGGCAGTGCGGAGCGACGCAAGGATGTGCTTCGTCATTTGGATCGGCTGAAGTCCGGCTGGCTGGTGGGTGCGGCACAGGACATGGTGAAGGCGGTCACTCGCGACTGGCAGACTTGGAAGAAATCGGGTTTCGTGTAGAGCTGAGGATGCGGCTAGATGTGGGGCAGCAGCCTTTCCGGCAGATCGGCCAGGGTTCCGGTTTCTGGCGATTTGTCGATGGACTTCTCCAGCGCATCGTTCAACTCGGCCAGAATCACCTCTAGCCCTGCGGGGTTTTCGCCCAGGAGCCGTTGGACCGCACCACGATCCACCGCCAACTCGCCAATCGGGGTCAGCAGCCTCTGGTGGCTTGGGTCCCATAATGGCACCCGGTGACGGGCAGCAGATCGTCGCCCCCTGGGAATCGGCTGGGCGAAGGGGTAGTCCAAATTTCCCGTTACCATCCAATGAATCACCAGTTCGCGCACATGGGCGGGCGAGCAAGCGTAATGGACGCGTCCCAGTCCGGTATCCTCTTCCGGATGGAAAATGCTCAATCTGTCTCGAAAGCGGTTCTGGGCAAGCGCAAACCAACGCTGGGCCATGACGACCCTTTGGTCGCAGATGGTGCAGTACCATTCCGGCGATCCGTCGTCGGATTCAAATTCAAGCCCGCTTGGCATAGCGATGATCGCCTGGAACTTCGTCGTGCAGCGGCAACTGGCGAAATTCTCTGGCCGGCGGTTTTCTGGGTTGGGCGCCGGCCAGTGGGACCGTCACCACTCCCCGGCCCCGCTCGTAGGCCAGCGTCAAATGTTGGGCGCACTGATCACAAAGCCAGTAATACTCGATCCTGCGTTGACTTTGCTGCTTCCAGTTTGCCGGTTCGGGCTCAGCAGTAGGTTGGTCCGTTTCCACCAGAAAGAGTTTCCCTTGAGTTAGCTTGCGAAACGCGTTCACGCATTCTGAGTTCGCACACTTGTGAAGCATAGTACTCCGCTGCCGGATGCAGCCCGTTGCGCACGCCAGTGGCCGTTGCCGGCCGATCCGGTTGGGCAGGTCTAAGCTCTTGCCAGGATTCAAATTGGCGTACGCCCGGGGGACGCGGCGCCTCAGCACAGCTGCCGAACCTGCGTCACACGTGACGAAGTTCCGTCGCGCAGGGCCGCCAATGCGGGCAGCCATGCGGACTGACGCTACTCCTCACGGCCGTGAGCAACCGCAAAAGGCCGCCTGTTCTTGGCCTTTGGCTCTTGCCCTCGAGTCAGGTGCAATGGCCCAGGCCTGCCCCCAGCCGAAAGGCAAAGGCACAAGACGGACGCGCATCCACGACTGGGAGCGGCACTGACTTCGGGACAAATGGCCAGCCTCATGGGTGCAGCCTTGACGAATAACGCTGCCTTCCGTCTATGATGAACTGGTAAATTCTCAACCGAGGCAAGCCAATGGCCGAACCGACTTATGAAGAGCTGAAAGCGCGCGTAGCCGAACTGGAGAAACAGGCAGGGCGTCGCACGGGCGCATTGGAATTCCGTGTGAGCGAAAAAGGTGCGGTTAGCGTGTATGGGCTGGGGCGTTTCCCCGTCACACTATATTATGAGCAGTGGACTCGTCTGCTGGAGTCCGCTGACCGGCTTCATGAGTTTTTGAACGAGAACAAAGCAAAGCTGAAACTTAAGGGGCAGTAGAACCGGTCTCGAGGCAGTTGACATGCCGCCAGAGAAGCGGTGTTTTCATGCCCACTTGAAGCCCGTAGGCGGAATCCCGAAGGAATATCACGCGTGGTTCCGCGACATTACCAGCGGATCAGTATCCGCGACGGGTTGGGCCTTCTGCAGTGGTGTGGGGAATGTGCTGACCTACAAGGGGAAGTGAGTTGGAGCCCCCGGCGCTTAAAGTGTTTCTCAGTATGGATGTCGAGTTGGCGAAGAGCAAACAGGGTCGCGGCGACCCCGCCGCGACGCGAAGTTGAAGTTGACGCACCTACGAGCGTGGGGCAGTGAGCGCTGACGGTCCGCCGGTCCGCCAGGATAATTACGCGCCCGCCGAGTGGAAAACCACGCATCCGGGCTAAAGCATCTTAAAGACTTAAATTAGCCTGCGCGGCCCGAACTGGAGGTGAGTCGTGGACCGAAGGGCGCGTCTGTATTCATTCGCATTGCTGCTGACTTGTGGCGCAGTTTTGCTCAGCCTGAGCGGCTGTGGTGGGGGGAGTGCAAGCAGCGCGACCAGTGGGAACGGCGGCAACGGTGGTGGCGGCGGTGGTGGCAACCCGCCTCCAGCTGGTGACAAGATCAAGCACGTGGTCATCATCTTCCAGGAGAACCGCACCCCCGACAACTTGTTCCATGATCCGGTGCTGATCGCAAATGGCGCCGACATCGCCAGCAGCGGGCTCAATACCGCTGGCCAATCGATTCCGCTGACAGCCGCCCCGCTAGGTGTCAATTACGATCCCGGGCACGGGAACCTGGATTTTAAGCTGATGTACGACGGCGGCAAGATGGACGGCGCTGGCCTGATTCCCGCCAAGTGCAGTGAACCGGTGTCTGGCTGTCCGCCTCCGAACGATGGCTTCGAATACGTGCAGGCCTCCGACGTAAGCCCTTATTTCCGGATGGCGGAGCAATACACATTCGGCGATCGCATGTTTCAAACCAACGAAGGGCCGAGCTTCCCCGCTCACCAGTTTATCCTCTCGGGCACGTCGGCACCCACGGCCACCAGCAACCTGTTTGCAGCCGAGAATCCGCCGACCTATAACGCTGGCTGTATTGCGGCTCCCTCAGCGTCGGTCCTCATGATCAATCCCTACGGCGAGGAAGACATTTCCATGTACCCGTGTTTCGACCACCCAACGCTCACTGACGAGCTGGAGGCCCAGGGGGTGTCGTGGCATTACTACACGCCGGTGGCCGACTTCATCTGGACCGCCCCAACCTCGATCCAGCACATTTGCGGCCCCAATGCCACTCCGCCGAACGCCACGGCATGCACAAATCCCGACTGGATCAACAACGTCATCATCTACACCACGGAGAATCCGGCTCCGATCCTCACCGACATCAGCAACAATCAACTGCCCGCGGTAAGTTGGGTGATCCCGACGGCCATTAATTCAGACCACGCCGGCGAAACCAACGGAATCCTACATACCGGCGGCCCCTCCTGGGTCGCTGCCATCGTGAATGCCATCGGCAACAGTCCGTACTGGTCCGACACGGCCATCATCATCACGTGGGACGATTGGGGAGGCTGGTATGATCACGTTCCACCGCCCAAGGTCATCGATGACGGCGTCAGTTGGGGATCGGGATACCTCTACGGCTTCCGCGTGCCCTTGATCGTGATTTCGCCCTACGCCAAAGCGGGGTACATTTCTCACGTCGATCACGACTTCGGCAGCATCCTGCACTTCGTCGAAGATGTGTACGGTTTGCCGTCGCTCGGTTACGCTGATGCCTACGCAGATGATCTCTCCGACTGCTTCGACTTCAGCCAAACTCCGCTCACCTTCAAAACCATCCCGGCGCCGATGGATGCAAGTCACTTTCTCAGTGACAGGACTCCTCCGGAGGGTCCGGATAACGACTAGCACACCGACTTGATGGCAGGCGTGGGCCAGTTGGCGGGAGGATGATGTTTGCGCCGTTCGCCCGCTACTGGCCTTGGCCTTTGTCGATCTGGCTGGCGACTTTGACGCCGCTAAGACCGTTCGCGTAGCGGGCGATGCCGCGGTAGAGGGACTCGGCTATCTTCTGGCGGTAGTCGGGAGTTTTGAGGCGGCGCTCGTCGGCGGGATTGCTGACGAAGGAAATCTCCGCCAGAATTGACGGCATATGCGCCCCGATCAGCACGATGAACGGGGCTTTCTTCACACCGCGGTCGCGCAAGCCAGGATTCTTAGCCGCCAACCCGCTATGCAGGGAAGACTCAACGTCGTTGGCGAACTCCTGCGACTCTTCGATCTTTTCCTTAAGAGCGATTTTCTTGACCAAGTCTTGCAGCTCATGGATCGACTTTTCCGAGACCGCGTTCTCGCGCGCCGCCACTTCGAGGGCGTCAGGAGACGAGGTGAAGTTGAGGTAGTAGGTTTCGGTTCCGCGAGCGTCGGAATCGCGGCTGGAGTTAGCATGCACCGACACGAACAGGTCTGCCGCTTCATGGTTAGCAATGGCGGTACGGTCTTCCAGGGGGACGAACGTGTCGTCAGTGCGGGTGAAGACGACCTGCGCACCCAGCCGGGACGACAACAGCTTTCCCAAGCGAAGGCTGACGTCGAGCACCAGATCCTTCTCTTCCAAGCCATGCGGCCCGATGGTGCCGGTGTCGTGGCCGCCGTGGCCGGGATCGATGACGATCTTGCCGATCTTGAGGCCAAGGGCACGAATGAGGGAACGATCACCGCTGGCCGTAGGCTCGGCTTCGTGAATGTCCAACGCATCCGGCGGAGACTTCTGCTTGACCTTTTTCTTGGATGCCTTCTTGGCCGCAGGCTCGGGTGGCGGAGGTTGGACGGGTTGAACCTCAGCCGGAGCTGGCTGGGCGACCGGCGGCAGGTCTGGTTTGTCCAGCTTAGCGACCGTGCGGTCGTCGTCATCCGCGTAAACAATGGTCTTCTTTACGCCGTCGTTGCCGACAACCACCTGCTTGGCTGGTTTGGGAGCTTCGGCCTGAATGGGAGGAGACTCGGCCCCGCCAACTTCTGCGGCAACTACTGGGCTGCTTTGACATCCGGCAGCCGGTGCGGCATCGACGTCTGAAAACTCCCTGTCGCAACGCGTTTTTGCGGTCATACCCGTGGGCTTGGCTTCGACCGTGGTCGCTGGCGCGCTCTCTGGCTTCGATGAAGTTTCCTGCACGGGCGGCGTATTGCCGAGCCGCTTGTTCTGGATATCGACAATGAGCCGCCAGGGATTCGGCTGCAGCGAGGCGTGGTAGTCGGTCAATTCGTCCAAATCCAGCACCACGCGGGCGCGCTCAGCGGCGAATTGAGCAATGCGGATTTTTTTAAGAAAGCCGTCCTCTACGTCAAGGCTCTTGGTGGACAACCTGCGGTCGAGCCGGGCGCGGTACAGGTCGAAGAAGAGCCGGTCGGGGTTCTCGATGCGCTGCGCCTCAAATTTCACTGGCTGGTCCAGATCGATGGCTATGCGAGTGTAATCAGGCGTGGACCAGAGCCGGACCCCGAGTACACGCGAAATTGTGCCCCTGGCGGGCGGGTCGGCGGAGCCACCTTGCTCGATATCTTCTGCAAAGGCATTGTCTTCCTTCTCTGGAAGCTTGGCGTCTTTCTTAGCTTGCGGCGGTCCGAATGTTTTCTCTGCTGCCTGCTGCACCGGCTCGGCGAGCGCCTTTCTGGCTTCGGCGGCGAGAGAATGGCGAGGATAGCGGTGCAGAAACTCTTGGAACGCTGCATCTGCCTGGGTTTTGTCGCGCAGGTCATCGTGGTAGATCTCGCCGATGCGAAATAGCGCGCCGAAGCGCGCCTTGCTGCCGGGGTATTCGCGGCGGAGGAACTGGTATTGCGAAATGGCCGAGCGCAGAACGTCGGCGTCTTTGAACTGGCGTCCCATTTCCTCCAAAAGCAGGGCCGCAGCGGCAACGCTTGGGTCGGCCTTGGCGGCAGTTGGGGCCTCGTTGTACACGCGCTGATAGGCTGCGATCACACGTTCGTAATCGCGCCGGGTACGTTCGGAAACCGGGCGCGCTTCCAGGGACTGCTGCAGCCGGTTAGCGGCGGAGAATTGATCGTTGGCCCAGGACGAGGATTTCCTGGCGTGGGCGGGCGCGCGCGCTGCTAGCAGCAGCACGATTGTCGCCGCGCTGGCACACAGCATGCCGAGGCTTCGATGCGAGTGCGTCACGCTAATTGTCCGTAATCCTGGGTACAGTACCTGGGTACCTTGCTGCTAATCCGTGTTGCTGATGTGCAAAATGCCACGCGCGTCGCGTTCGACGCGAATGGGATCATGCCCCGGGAAGCTCACCACACGAGTTTCCGCGTCCGGTGCGGCGTTGTACAACTGCGTGATCCGCTTCACGTAGTTGCGGGTCTCACGAAAGCGCGGAATTCCGGCGCTGCGCTCCACGGCACCCTCACCGGCGTTATAGGCGGCCAGGGTTAGTTTGATGTCGCCGCCGTAGTTGTCCATCAGTTGCTTCAAGTGACGGACGCCGGCGTCCACATTTTGTTCCGGGTCAAACGGGTTCGACACGTTCAATTGCCGGGCGGTTTGCGGCATCAGTTGCATCAGCCCCATGGCGCCCTTGCGGGAAACCGCATAGGGATTAAAATTTGACTCCACCTTGATCACAGCGCGCACCAGGTTCGGGTCCACATGGTGGCGCGCGGCCGCCTGCTCGATGGCGGAATCAATGTTTGGCTGCGCCAAGCCCGAGCCTGGCCCAAGGTTCGGCGCGGGCAGAGCGCTTCCCGTCGATCTGCTTTCGGTGGATGCCAGAAGGCGGTTGACCTCAGCGGCAGCCGAGCGGGCTGCCCGGACGTTAGCGTTGGGAACCGGCTTCCAGCGGTGCTCAGTGACGCTCCAGAACATCAAGGAGCTTCGCTGGATGGGCGTTTGTGAGCGACCCGAAACCACTGGCACGGACTCGTTGACATATATCGTGCGGCCGAAGTCGTCGGTGGTGGAGGTGATCATCGTGGAGCCGGAATCCTCATCCGCTTGTACGTATGGGGTCAGGGAAAGGACAGTCGCGGCTACGGCGGTTGCCATCAGGGCGAGTTGCAGGTGCCTGCGCATAGCTGGGTTCACCTTCGTTGCGGACACAAAAATTCCTCCGCGCCTACCTGCCCAGCACCTGACGGAGAATCCTTACCAGAGTGAGTTGATTATAGGATGCGGCGGAAGGAACGGCAATCTGACAAAGGGACATAGAACCACCGAAGGTAATCTGGCCAAGGTGCTGTCGGGGCAGGGCTTAGCGAGTAGTAACCGATGGCAGAGGAGTTGCCGCGCAGCGCGCGGGTTAAGGTTCCCGAACCAGCCAGTCCAGCGCCGCTTCGCGGGATGAGAAGGTGGGAAGTTCGCGCTGTGAGAAGTGCTTGAAATTCTCGTAGAGGACCTTGGGCAAGCTTTCCGTTCCCACCCATGCTGAACGCTTCACGTAGGGGCGGTCAAAGACCAAAACTTCCTTCATGCGGGTCGCGATGGCCTTGTCGATTTGCGCATCGTGAAAGTCGGCCAGCGTGAGCACGGAATCGCGCGGCTGCTCCTCGATGGTTGCCTGAATCGCGGCCAGGAGCGCGAACATCTCCTCGTGCGAGCAGCCGCCAAAATCAATGAGGAGGACTTGCTTGCCAGAATGTTCGATGAAACGTAGCCGTTCGCTCATGATCAGGCGACTATTCTACTCGCAGCCAAATGACGCCGAGAAGGATTTCGGCTAGGGTTTACACTCCGGGTCCACGTCCACGCTGGAATCGAGCCAGTGGAGGTATGTTCCCATCGAATGCCAACACACCAGGCTGCATTTCACCATGCCCCGGCAGGAGAATTTGTATGCTGTCTCCGCGTGCCGGTAGTTGAACAGGGGCGGGATTGGCAGAGGAACTTTCGGAACGACATCCCAGGAATTGACAATGCGCCAGGATGTGATCGGCAGCCGGTCGAACCGGAGGCAAAACTTCTTGTTGCCCACACGCGGCGAAGCGAATGTGCAACAGGTGGTCACGTCAAACTTCTTCTTCTCATCATTTTCCATCACGAAGAGCGTGGCCAGGGCGGACCCCAGGCTGTGCCCGGTCACGACGTAGGTTCGCAGCGGCCGGCCTCTTTTCTCGTCGTGAACAGCTTTTCGCGATGCTTCCAGGCCCCTGGTCAGCCCTTCGAGCTGGTCACCAAAGGAGCCAATAAACGTTCTTACTGGAGGCGCAGCCGCCACGCGTTCTGCCGGCCGAAGGCGCTTTACGATGCGCATGCTGCTGTAAATCTTGTCGAACCCCTCGTGCACTCGCCCTGCCTGGGGAACCTGGCGAAACGGAACTAGGAAGGCCGTGGCATCGTCCCACCACTCTTCCAGACCCTCGGTGCCGCGGATGGCGACAATGTATTCGTGCGGGGTCTGGGTGTTTTGGGCGATCAGACCATAAAATCTCGTGTCTTTGAAAGGGCCGAAAAAATCGGACATGTTGATCCAGGCCACCATTTCGTAGGGAGCCGGAATATCGCCGGGTTCAGGCTCGGGCTCAAGGTTGCTGCGATCCCGCTTGAACATCGCGTAGGCGGCATTGACAAACTTGCCATAGAAGGCGGCCAGGCTTTTCTCGTCCTGGTTCATTCCTACCTCCAGAAGTAGCGCTGGTGTCATCGCGCCCAGGCGATGATGCCGCGAAGTTTACCCCAACAGCGATTTCACCACATCGTAGGCCCCGTCCAGAGCGGCGTCCAGGGCACCGGGGTCTTTGCCGCCGGCTTCGGCCAGGTCTGGACGGCCGCCACCCTTGCCACCGACTTTCTCCGCCACCTTGCCGACGACTTTGCCGGCCTGAATCTTGCTGGTGAGGTCCTTGGTCACGCCAACAATCAGCGAGACGTTGCCGTTGCTGGCCGAGCCGAGAACAACCACGCCCGAGCCAAGCTTGTCGCGAAGCTGATCGACCAGGGTGCGCATCTGCGGGCGTTCGAGATTGTCCACGCGATGGGCGAGCACTTTGACGCCGCGAATATCTTTGATTTTTTCGCCGATGTTTTCTGTGCTTGACGAAGCTGACTTCATGCGCGCCTGGTCAAGTTCGCGAGTGAGCCGCTTGATCTCGGCGTCTTTCTTTTCGAGCTCGGCTTTGAGAGCATCCGCCAGAGAGGACTCGCTAGGAACGGCCACCAAGGCCTCGCGAACGACCTGGGTGACACGTGCGTGTGTGGCCCCGTGGACTTGCGCGCCACGCCCTTCTGCAGTCTCTGCGGGGGTGGCTGGTTTCAGAAGACTGGGAGAAATAAAGCTAGCCACGTAGCTCTCCAGTTCGTGGTCTTTCCTGAAATGCAGCAGCGACCCCTCGCCCGTCACCGCT
>Ga0187784_10000698_pt1 | contig 25294 bp, 25 predicted proteins | sample 1015_SJ02_MP15_2_FD_132964 | JGI IMG/M metagenome (GOLD analysis project Ga0187784, IMG submission 132964) | Tropical peat soil microbial communities from peatlands in Department of Meta, Colombia - 1015_SJ02_MP15_20_MG | ecosystem: Environmental > Terrestrial > Soil > Wetlands > Peat | place... | reverse complement strand
CGATGACGCAATTCAGCTCATCAAAGTGAACTACGAAACCTTGCCATTTGTCGTCGATATGGACGAGGCACGCCAGCCCAATGCGCCGCAGGTTTTCGAAGTCGCCGCCGGCAAATCCGGAGGAGCCGCCACATCGCGCGTGACCCAATCGGCAAACGTGCTCGGACCCAGCACGGATACATTTTTTGGCGGCCCGCGCGATAATGTCACGCAGGGTTTCCAAGAGGCGGACGTCATCGTTGAAGGTGAATTTCGTACGCAGGTGCAGACCCATTGCTGCCTTGAACCGCATGCGATCGTTGCCGATTGGCGGGCGGACGGCCTGACTGTCTACATTTCCACGCAAGACACCGTGGGTGTGCGCAATGACCTTGCGGCGGCCTTCGGCCTGGCGCGTCACCAGGTGCGCGTCGTTACCGAATTCATGGGTGGTGGATTTGGCTCGAAGCTGAGCGTGGGCGACTATGGCTACATTGCCGTCGAGTTGTCGCGGCAGGCCGGCGCGCCTGTTGCCCTTGTCTTTGACCGCGCTGAAGAGCAGCAGGCCAGCGGCAATCGACCGGGCACCTGGCAGCGTCTGCGCATCGGTGCTCACCACGATGGAACGCTGACCGCGATTTCACTTCTGTCCTATGGCACGGCAGGTGTGGATGTGGGAGCCGGCGTTGGCAACATCGCCCAGGGGATGTACCGCTGCCCGAACTTCGAAATGGCACAGCACGATGTGTTCATTAACGCCGCGCCGGGTTGTGCGATGCGAGCGCCCGGCAATGTGCAGGGCGCTTTCGCGCTCGAGCAATTGGTGGATGAACTGGCGGAGAAACTCGGCCTTGATCCTTTGGCGCTACGCGATCGGATCGATCCGAGCGCGGTGCGGCGTGAGGAACGTCAGATCGGTGCCGAGCGATTTGGCTGGGCTAAGCGCCGGTTTCCCAATGGCGATGATGGAGCGGTAAAGCGCGGCGTCGGCATGGCGCAATCGTTCTGGCCAGGTATCGTGCAAACCAACGCAGCTTGCGAGGTTTGGCTTCATCGCGACGGTTCGGTCGAGCTGCGTTCGTCCGTGCAAGACATCGGCAGCGGCATCCGCACCTTGCTGGCGCAAGTCGTCGCCGAGGAGCTGGGTTTGGCACCCGAGGACATTGCGGTGCGCATCGGCGACACCGACTTCGCGCCCGGTCCGAGTTCCGGCGGCAGCAAGACAGCCGGTTCGATCACACCCGCCGCGCGCAACGCCGCCTGTCAGGTCCGGCAGAAACTGTTTACGGCCGCGGCGCCGACATTCGGCACGCAGCCGGAGGGTCTTGCGGCTCGCGAAGGTCGCATTTTTCCTCGCAGCAACCCATCGCGCGGGATCAGCTTCCGTCAAGCGGCCGGGCTTCTCGACCAAGAGGCGCTCAGTGCCGTCGCCGAGCGCGGCGACAATTATGGCGGCTTCCGCGTCGACAGCCCCATGAAAATCGCGCACGAGGATCTCGGCGGCGTTCAATTCGCTGCTGTAGCGGTCGATACCGAGACAGGCACTGTGCGGATTGATCGGGTCACGGCAGTGCAGGACTGCGGACGGCCGATGAATCCCCGGCAGATCGAGAGCCAAGTCCACGGCGGAGTCCTGATGGGCATTTCATTCGCGCTGTTCGAAAATCGCATCCTCGATCGCAATACCGGGCGCATGGTCAACGCCGACCTCGAGCAGTACAAGCTTGCCGGCGCGCGCGACACGCCCGCAATCGACGTCATCTTGCTCGAAAATTATCAAGCCATCAGCGCGACCGATGCGTGCGGGATCGGCGAGCCCGCGACCATCGCCACGGCCGCCGCGGTCGCCAACGCCGTCTATAATGCGATCGGCGTGCGCATGCGCACATTGCCGATCACGCCGGCTGCAGTACTGGCCGCGCTCGGTCGGACTTCGGGCACGCGTTAACGCGCTTTTTGATCGTCGGCGACGGCGATTTCGACTCATTGAGCTCGTTTCCAGGACAGGGTAAGCCGCCCGTCCGAGATCAATGCGACACCAGCCTCGAACTTTCGGCTTTCCCGATCCAATGTCTGTTGCATCCAACGGACATCCTGCCTGGACGGATGGACGAGTTGGAATCTCCGGATCTGCAGCGGAACCATTTGCAGAGCGGCAAGACCGCCTGTCGGCTCGAGGTCGGCGAAGTACATTACGACCAGGTCATCGCGATATTTCTCGTACCCTTTGATTCCTTCGTAGTCGTTCAGGAAATCGCCGCAGCCGTAGAGAATAAGCCGGTCGCGGTAAACCTCGATGGCCTTCGGGTGGTGCGAAGAATGACCGTAAATAATGGAAGCGCCGGTGCGGTCGATGAGAGCATGTGCAAAACTTCGTTGCTCGTCCGAAATTTCGTAACCCCAATTCGGTCCCCAATGCACTGAGACAACGATCAGATCGCCGGGCTGCACGATACCCGCGATCTCATCAGCGACCCGTAACGCACTTGCTTCGGAAACGTTCGTAAGGAGATTGACGCCCGGAGCCTCACTTCCTGCAGCCCAACTCCGAGGCGTGCCGCTGGTCACGCCGGCGAATGAAAACACCAGCACGCGACCCTTCCCGGCAATGCTCAACACCGCAGGGGCGGTGGCCTGAGCGCGATTTGGCCCGGCGCCCGCGGTCTCGATCTGGAGGTGCTCCAGTGTCGCCAAGGTGTCGAGCAGCCCACTGCGCCCCCAATCGAGAACGTGATTATTGCCGAGCACGCAGCAGTCGATGGCGGCGGGCTTCAGGCAGTCCGCGTTGTCGGGGCTCATCCGGTAATTGATGCCTTTGCGCGCGTAGTTCTCGCTGCGGGTGATGCTGGTTTCGAGATTGATGATGCGAGCATCCGGCCGCATGCGGTTGAATTCGTCCAGGGCCGCGCCCCACACGTATGCGGGATCGACACCGCGCGGAATCGGACCGTTTGCTGCTTCGGCAAGCTGCACATAGTCCATTGCTGATTGCACGTAACTCTCGTGCAGCGTGGGGTCACATGGGCGCGGCAATACTTGATCAATGCCACGCCCGGTCATGACGTCGCCGCAAAGGAACAGCCGTATCGATCGTTGCGTTGGCTGAGCAACAGACGATTCTGCGGAGGAACTCATCGGCTAAGCATCGCCTCAGATTGGCCATAGATCGTGCAATGTCTTCGGCGTGGCAGCCCTGGCGTCGATCGCCGCCGCAGCCAAGCACGCCGCGAGATCAAGTCCGCGGCCATTATCAATCGCGCATTCGTCCTCCGATCTGATCCAGATCAAATCAGGTAAGTCACGCAACGACTGGGATTCAAGAAACTTATGGTATCGGTGCCGAGCTCTCGGTATCGCTCAATCGCAATGAGGCGAGAATCTGATAGCCGCTACCGCCGGGCGGGGGCGATTGAAAGAGCTCGATCGATTCGATGCGCTGTATCAACGACAGTGCCCGATCGATCGGATGCTTTCGCGCGATAGCCAGCCCATTCGTGCGAAGTCGAGCGAGCGTCACATGCGGCTGAAACGGTCGCTCGTCGAGCCGCCCAAAAATTTCAAGGAGCGCTGTGCGCAGCGCGGCGATTTCGTCGCTGACCCCGCAGTCCGCCCAGAGCAGACGAGGTCGTCTCGGCTGGGGCCCGTAACCAACATGGCGAAAGAGCAACCAGAAAGGACCAAATCTCCCAGTCACGCGGCCAAGCTTCTCGATCGCATCGGGTATCGAGATCTCGTTCCACGGCGGAACAAGCGTGAGGTGAATGTCGGCCGGCGCGATTGAACGGACAGAGGATTCTTCGAGAGCCGTGACATACTGCGCAAGTTGATTTGCGATCTCTGATGCGATCTTCAGCCCTACAAACACGCGCGCCGGCGAAGCCGTCCTCGCAGCGTGTGCGGATTCGGCTGCCTTCGAGATCGCGAAGGTCATCGCTGGTAAAGCCCGATGAGGGTTGCTTCGGCGATGCTATGCTTACGTGCCTCCCGCTCGACCTCACCGCAGGACGGCTTGCTATGGAGCGGCAGGTGGTCGACCGAGAGCGCCAACAGGCAAAAATGATAGTGGTGCAGTCCATGACGCCGGGGCGGGCAAGGACCGCCGTATCCAGGTTTTTGAAAATCGTTGATAGCCTGTTTGAAGCCTTCCGGGGCGGCGTCCCGGCCAGCACCCTCGCCTAGTCCGGTCTGATCAACCGGAATGTCGTAGGCCGCCCAATGGTGCCAAGTACCCGCCGGCGCATCGGGATCATCGCAAAGCACGACGAAACTGCGGGTTCCCGTCGGCGCGGCGCTCCACCCCAAAGGCGGCGACAAATCCTCGCCATCACAGGTAAAGCGACGTGGAATTGTCCCTCCGTCGGTAAAACCACTCGACCGCAACCGCATGAGTTTTCTCCACAATATCGGCGCATCATGGCCGGCAACGGCGGTCGTGACACATCAGCCGGTGCGAAGGCGGCCGAACTTCGCAACTAGCACGTCGTGTGAAATAATCCCGCCACTTTTTCCCGATCACGCAGTCGGTTGTACTGCTCAACCGCCTCCGCGGTCGGCAGCACGTGGGTGCGCACGCCGCGCTCCGCGAGCCATCGCAGAGTTTGCGGAGATACGTGAAGCCAGTTCAGCATGCCCCGCGACAACACGATCGTAGTCGCACCGTGATCAAGCAGTTCAGCGACGTCGGCGGGCTGTATGCCCGGTTTGTGAGCGGTGCCGGTCTCGTTCCAATCCCACTCGCGCGCTCCACCCGGGAAAACCTTGGCATCTCTGAACTTCCCGACGCCCTCAACCTCGATACGTCCCCAGGCAAGCGCGGTGATACGCGGCGATCGTTGCGCGCTTTTGCCAGTACTGGGATCAGTGTAATCCTGCAGCGACGTCATATTAGGGCCTTTGGGGCTCAGCTCGCCGGCTGCGGCTCCTCCTCCTCTTCATCGGCGGTCAGAATTGCGACGATCTCACCCGCCACAGGTTTGAGGGGCCGCCCGGCGCCGAAGACATCAGAATCCGCTGCAAGCCATAGGGATGCTTCCTCGACATCGAAAATGGTCGGGCGCAGCGCCATGATGTCGAGTAGTTTTGCCTCATCCAAAGTCCCGAGGATACGCTGGATGTCGTCGGGCGCAGCCGCCGCCTCACGATTGGGCGCAGTCGTTGGCCGGTTCGCCATCGGTGCCGATCCTATTGGCTCGCTTTCAAGAAGTTTCACGCCGGCAGCGTGTTTTTTCTTTGATTCAAATCAATAAGCAAGGTGGAAATTCACGCATAAATAGCGCGATTGCAATCGAGCGACGGTCCAGGGTGCGTAAGTTCGTCGGCTGAGGATCGATTCGGTAAGGGATCGACGCTGATCCCGAGAGCTAAATCCGGTATCCACAGAAGCAGCACAATCGAAAGCGCCACATTCCAAGAATGGCCGCCAAGAATGGCCGCCAAGAATAGCTGCCAAGAACAGCTGGTGAAGCAAGGCTGCCGCATCGACCACGCTGGCCTCATCAGCGACACGAGGGACAGGTCATGGTAACCGGGCATCATGAAGGCCGAAAGGCGGAAGTTCCACTTGGCGGTTCACACCAGACCATCGATGCGCGCGTGGCGCGCCGCGCCTGTGAAGAACCCGGACTCGACCCGGCACAGTTGCCCGGGGTGACGAGCCGCGTCTAATGACCGTCGTGTCATCATGATCGAACATGCGGATCCGCAAGGAGGGTATGCGGTTTGCGTCCCGCCGATCGGTCTTGCCGGAATTTTGCAGATCCCAAAGGAACCCCATGCGTTGGTTGCTTTCGCGCATGGCAGCGGTTCGAGCCGCTTGAGCCCGCGCAACACGGTCGTCGCCCGAGCATTGAACGCTCGGGGCATCGCAACGCTGTTGTTCGACTTATTGACTCCTGCCGAGGAAGCTGACCGCGCCAACGTCTTCGACATTTCGCTGTTGGCGGAGCGGCTTGTCGATGCCGTCCTTTGGCTCGACAGCCAAGCGTCGGTCACAACGCTTCCACTCGGACTGTTTGGCGCCAGCACTGGAGCAGCCGCCGCTCTTGTCGCGGCAGCAAGACTTCCTCGCCGCGTCGGTGCGGTGGTCTCGCGCGGCGGGCGGCCCGATCTCGCCGGGGATGCGCTCGACAAGGTGCGCGCACCGACGCTTTTGATCGTCGGCGGCGCCGACTTTGGCGTCATCGAGCTCAACGAGCAGGCGCTGGCACGTCTGCGAGAGCCCAAGGCGCTGGAAATCGTTCCGGGGGCGACCCATCTGTTTCCCGAGCCGGGAGCACTGGAAGCGGCGATCGGCCTTGCTGGAAATTGGTTTGAACGCTATCTCGCTCCGAGTTTCGCCAAACGGACATAGTTCGGAGCAAGCGCTCCATTTCCGTCGCGCCAGCCGCGTGGCCACGCATCCACGACCCGTTCCGATTTACCTTTTTCTTGCAAGACGACGAGTATTGGTCATTTTTTGACGGCCCGGCCTGCGGCCGGCCTTGACTGTCGCGAGGATGACGAATCCTGGGTTACGACCACTTCACGCCGCGTGGCGCTGCGCCTTCCGCCAGGCTTCGATCTCGCGCTCGGCTTCCGCCTTGGCAAAGCCGTAACGCGCCTGCAGCCGGCCGATCAGCTCGTTGCGGCGGCCACCGATACGCGTGACATCCTCGTCGGTGAGCTTGGCCCAGTTGTTGCGGACCTTGTCCTTGAATTGCACCCAATTGATTTGAATCTGATCCCAGTTCATCGATAGTCTCCCTGATTGAAGATGGACAAACGACGCCAAAGGCTGTGTGACTTGCCGCGTCGTTCTGGCACGCGGATGACAGCCGCCCGATGCGGCGTCAATTCGGCGATATCGGGGTCATTCGGCGAACAATTTTGGCCGCGATCGGGCGCGCGCTGGTGAATGTCTCGACCGACTTACGCGTTGTTAACCTTCGGCTAGTGCCGGATAACGATACGGCCCGAGCGTCATCATCATGACGCAAGAAATCGCCAGCAGCACCTCGAACAGCACAAAGCCATAGGCATAGCTGTGCTGAAGTTGGAACACCCATCCGAGAATGCTTGCACCGACCGCGTTGCCGATCAGAGCCAACGCGAAACAAAAGCCGTGCAGCGTTGCGAAGAAGCGGATGCCGAAATAACGGCTGATAATGAACGACAACAGGTCGATCTCGGCGCCGATGCCTAGTCCCAGCAGAATGGTCCCGACCAGCGGCCACGAGCCGGCCATGCCGCTGCCGAGAATCGCAAGTCCCGCCATCGGACAGAGCAGAAAAAACACGGCGATGTAGGGAGCGAAAATCTTATCGAGCAAATAGCCGGCGACGATGCGGCCGCCGATCAGCGCCAGTCCTGCCGCCGAGAGCGCCGCCGCGGCGACGCCGGGCGCGATGCCGCGATCGGTCAACAGCGGTACGACATGAATGAGCGAGCCGTTGATCGTGGTCGCGGCGAAGAAGAAGGTCAGCGCCATGGCCCAATACCGCCGTGTTCGAATCGCGTCGGCGAAACTGACCCCCTGTTTCACGGCGCCCGCATGCCGGTCGGTGCTGCGCTGCTCCGGCTCGCGCACGAACAGCGCGACCGGCAGGAACGCCAAAATAAAGATGGCAACCCCGAGGCCGACATAACCAATCCGCCAACCGAAATTGCCGACCAACGCGTTGGACAGTTGCGGGATAATGACGGTGCCCAACCCGACGCCGGCAAGGGCGAGACCGAGCGCCAAGCCGCGCTGTCGATCGAACCATTCAGTGATGACCTTGGAATAGGCGGTCGGGGTCTGACCCACCGCCATAATCCCCGAAATCGCGAATAGCAGAAACAGCACTGCGGTCGATGCGGTCAGCAGCGCCAACGCCGCGGTCGCCAACGCAAATAGCGTAATCGACGATAGCAGCATCGGGCGCACGCCGTAGCGGTCCACCAGCCGGCCAAAGAACGGCAGCGCCAGCGCCGTCACCAGCGAGGAAAGCCCAATGGCCGTCGAGATTGCGCCGCGGCCGAAGCCAAGCTCCGCCGCCACGGGTTTTAGGAAAACGCCGGCAGCGAAGACATTAATCGAACCCTGTCCGACGATGAGGCTCAGAATGGCGGCGACGACAATCCACCAGCGATTGCGCCAGCCACTGACAGTGACAGTGATCTCGCCCGATACCATTTTCTCTCCCCAGCGATTTCTTACCGTCCATTGGCGGCCGCTAGTAAATCCTCCCTGCAGTGATCCGCAATTGATTCAGATCAAGCCGTCGCGCCTGGGGGCTGGCTTGACGGCAGGTCTTTGCTCCCCGATGAAGCAACATGACCTCGTCCTTTCCAGCTTCAGATGTGGACCGGTTGGCGAAGAGTATCCGGGCCGGCGAGCGTACCGTGCTGTCGCGCGCGATCACGCTGATCGAGAGTAAACGCGCCGATCACCGCCGTACTGCAGCCGCCCTCACCCAGGCGCTGCTCGATGCGACCGGCAAGGCGGTGCGGGTCGGCATTACCGGCGCGCCGGGCGTCGGCAAGTCGACGATGATCGATGCGCTTGGCAGCCTGCTCACCGGGCAGGGCCGAAGGGTGGCAGTGCTGGCGGTCGATCCGTCGTCGCGTCGCACCGGCGGATCGATCCTCGCCGACAAGACCCGCATGGCACGGCTCGCCAACGACGCCAATGCCTTCATTCGCCCCTCGCCGTCCTCGGGCACGCTCGGCGGTGTCGCGGCAAAGACGCGCGAGACCATGCTGTTGTGCGAGGCCGCGGGCTACGACGTCGTGCTGGTCGAAACCGTGGGCGTCGGTCAATCGGAGATCGCGGTCGCCGACATGACCGACTTCTTCCTGGTGCTGGTGCTGCCCGGCGCCGGCGACGAGCTGCAGGCGCTCAAAAAAGGCGTGGTCGAGCTCGCCGACATGATCGTGGTTAACAAAGCCGACGGCGATAATCTGCCACGCGCCAAGTTTGCCGCCGCGCAATATGGCGCGGCGTTGCACATCCTGTCGCCGCTATCGCCGAACTGGACGCCGCCGGTCATCACCTGCTCGGCGCTCAAAGGCGACGGCATCGAGGCGCTGTGGTCGCACATCCTCGACCATCGCCAGCGGCTGACGGCATCGGGCGAGCTTGCGGCACGGCGCGGCGAACAGCAGGTGAAATGGATGTGGACGATGCTCGAGGAGCGACTGTTCCCGCCGTTGCGCCCCGATCGTGCGGTCAAGGCCGCGCTGTCGCGGATCGAGGCCGAGGTCGCGGCGGGCGTGACGGCGCCAGCCGCAGCCGTCGAAGAGATCGCCGAGAGGCTCGATCTGTGACGCCACGCGCGCCGCTGCAGCGTGATCATCGACAGTCTCGTTGCCGACGCCCGGCTCGGCGCCCTGAAAGGCAAGCCCGTCAACAGCGCGCTAAGTCGGTAGCCCCGATGGAGCGCCGGCGAAATCCGGGGCGGGCATCGGAGCGGCACGATCATTCCCGGCTTTCGCTTCGCTCAATCCTGGCTACGCGAGCGCCTCGGTCAGCCTCACCGCGCCAACCGCAAAGCCGTTCCAATTGCGTAAAGTCGGCTGCAGGAACGGCGCCAGCGCCGTGCGCTCGGTGGGATCGAGCGGCAAAAACCGCGCGATCACAGCCGCCATGATCGCCTGCGCGGCGCGGCCGGCGCCGTCGTCGCATTTGATCGCGATGCCGAGCCCTTGTTGCGGCAGCGCGCCGCAATAAACGCCTTCGGCGCCGGTTTTGACGAATACGCGCGCGCCGAACAGCTGCATGATTTCGGTGCAGAACCGCCCGGTGCCGGCGACGTACCACGGTTTTTGCGCGCAGGCGTGACGGAGCCGCGCCGCGGCGGCGGCGCGTGCCGGCGCAAGGCCGCGTCCGGTGGCGAATTTGGCGAAACCCTGGGCCAGATTTTCCAGCGGCACCGCCCAGGTCGGCACCGAGCAGCCGTCGATGGCGCAGCACTCCGGCGTCAGCACGGCGCCGGTGAAATTTTCGAGCACGGCGCGCACTTCGCGTTGCACCGGATGCTCCGGCCGCCAGTAATCGGCGTGGTCGATGCCCGTAGCGCAAGCCAGGCAGAGAAAGCCAGCATGCTTGCCGGAGCAATTGTTGTGCAGCGCCGACGGCGCGCCGGTTCGCGCCAGCGCGGCGGCCGCCGCCTGCGAGATCGGATAATGTGCGCCACAGCGCAGTACCGATGCATCGAGACCAGCGGCCGCCAACATGCGTTCGACGCCGGCGATATGCGCCGCTTCACCGCTATGCGAGGCGCAGGCGAGCGCAAGCTCCTCGTCGCCGAAGCCGTAACGATCGGCGCCACCCCGCTCCACAAGCGGCAACGCCTGCAGCGCCTTGATCGCCGAACGCGCAAACACCGGCTTTCTCACATCGCCGATGGCAAGGACCAGGGCTGCATCGGCATCGGCGACGGCGACGGCGCCGCGGTGGCTGCTCTCCACCAGCGCGCCCCGCGTTACCTCGACGAGAACTGGATTACTCATGTTTAATCCGGCTTCCAGCTCTCGCGAGCGAACTCGTCAAGCTGCACGTTATGGCTCGGCTCTCGCGGCGCGCGCAACTTCAACGCCTGCCATTTGCATCTTGCGATGATTCAAGTTCGTCGAGCTTTTTCTTCGCCGCTATGTCCCCTTGTTCGGCGGCTTTGCGGAACCAAGCCAGCGCCTGGGTCTTGTCCTGCGCAACGCCTCGACCGCTCTGATAGGCAAGACCGAGACTATAGAGCGCGTCCGCGAGTCCGTGTTCAGCAGCCTTGCGGTACCAAGCGACGGCTTGCTGATCGTCTTTGGCGACGCCTTGGCCGTTCGCGTACATCGCGCCGAGACTGTTTTGCGCGAACGCGTAGCCCTGATCGGCAGCTTTGCGGAACCAGGCGACGGCCAGCTGATAGTCTTGGGGGACGCCTTCTCCATTCCGGTACATGAACCCGAGCCGGTCTTGCGCTGCCGCGTAGCCCTGATCGGCGGCTTTGCGGAACCAGGCGACGGCTTCTTGATCGTCTTCGGGAACGCCATCACCGTTCAGATATATGAACCCGAGCCGGTCTTGCGCCGGCGCGTAGCCCTGATCGGCAGCTTTGCGGAACCAGGCGACGGCTCGCTGATCATCTTTGGGGACGCCATCGCCGTTCTGGTACATAAAGCCGAGCTTGTTTTGCGCAACCGCGTAGCCCTGATCGGCCGCTTTGCGAAACCATGCGGCGGCTTGCTGATCATCTTCGGGGACGCTGCGACCCTCCAAATAGACGTAGCCGAGAGCGTCTTGCGCGACCGCGTAGCCTTGGTCGGCAGCCTTGCGTGCCCAGAAGATGTATTGCTGATCGTCTTTGACGACACCTTCACCGTTCGCATACAGCATCCCGAGAGCGAGCTGCGCCGCCGCATAGTTTTGCTCGGCAGCTTTGCGGTATTGCTGCGCTGCCGTCGTCAGTTTGTTGGCTTTCTCATAGGCTCGCCCGAGCTGGTAGGCGAGGCGCATGCTGTTCGGATATCGCAGCACCGCATCCTCACAGGCCGGGAAAGCCAGAGCGACATTCATGTTTGCAAAGTCTACGCCGGCAGCTTTGCGCTGAGGATCAAGCGCATCCGCGGCATACTTATCGCAATCGGTAACGATGTCTTGCGCAAACGCGCTCGTGCTCAAAACGAGCTGCAGAACGCAAAGGAATGCGAGCCGTATCGGTATCGGCATCTCCAAATGCTTGGCAATTTTCGCTCGGAGGATATCGAAACAGTGCTGCGGGGCATAGTCAACGGCATCGTCGTATTTCCGCCATTGCCGCGCTTGACCGCGCGGCGCTTCTCTCGCCATTGTTCCGCCATGCATCGACTCACCATCGTTATCCCAGTGCTTGACGAGGCGACGATTATCGTTGGCGCGCTCGAAGCGCTGGCGCCGTTGCGCGCCCGCGGCGCCGAGGTCATCGTCGTCGACGGCGGCTCTAGCGACGGTACGCCCCTCCTGGCAAAACCGCTTGCCGACCATGTCATCGCCGCCCGGCGCGGGCGCGGCTTACCGATGAATGCGGGCGCTGCGCTCGGCTCAGGCGACGCGCTCCTGTTCCTCCATGCCGATACGGCGCTGCCGGAAAACGCCGACCGGCTGATCGCCATGGCTCTGGCGGTGCGCGCTTGGGGCCGCTTCGATCTGCGCATCGCCGGGCGGCATCCGCTCCTTGCCGTCGTCGCGCGCATGATCAATTGGCGGTCACGGCTGACCGGCATCGCGACCGGCGATCAGGCGATTTTCGTGACGCGCCAGGCGTTCTCGGCAGTCGGCGGCTTTCCCGACCTGCCGCTGATGGAGGACATCGCGATCTCGCGGCAGCTCAAGCACCTGTGCCGGCCATTGTGCATCTCAACGCCCGTCATCACGTCGGGCCGGCGCTGGGAACATCACGGCGTGTTGCGCACCATCGTGCTGATGTGGCGCCTGCGCCTCGCCTATTACTTCGGCGTCGCGCCGGCGCGGCTGGCGCAGCGCTACGGCCGGGTCCCGCCGTCAGCCGCGCAAAGTCTACCCGCGCAAAGTCTACCCGCGAATGGCCGCGCCGGGCCATAACGCCGGTCCCGCGCGCACATATTGCACCGGACGGACGACCTCGGCGCCGAGCGTCTGCGCGGCGTGCCAGCCCCAATGCGGATCGTCGAGGAAAGCGCGCGCCAGCGCGACCATGTCGGCTTTGCCCTCGGCGATGATCGCCTCGGCCTGTTTCGCGGTCACGATCATGCCGACCGCTCGTACTGGCAGGCCGCTATCGCGGCGCACCTGCTCGGCGATCGGGACGTTGAAGCCGGGAGCGGAGGGCACGCGGCTGTCGGTGGTGATGTTGCCGGACGAAATGTCGACGTAATCGAGCCCTGCCTGTTTGAGCTCCTTGGTAAACGCCACCGCGTCATTGCCGGTAAGACCGCCGTCCAGCCAATCGGTGCCGGTAATGCGGGCGCCGAGCGGCATACCGCGCGGCATCGCGGCGCGGACCTCGCGCGTCACTTCGAGCGCAAAGCGCATGCGGCCGGCGAGCGACCCGCCGTATTCGTCGTTGCGCTTGTTGGACAGCGGCGAGACGAAGCTATGCAGCAGATAACCGTGGGCCAAATGCAGTTCGATGGCATCGAAGCCTGAGCGCACCGCGCGCGTGGCGGCAGCGGCGAACGCCGCGCGCACGCGCGCCATGTCTTGTTCGGTCATGGCGCGCGGCGTGGGCCAGCCGGGACCGAACGGCAGCGCCGAGGGTGCAATGGTCGGCCACGGATCCTCGGCCGGCCCCAGCGCCTTGGCGCCTTCCCAGGGCCGCTGCGCCGACGCCTTGCGTCCGGCATGCGCGAGCTGAATGCCGAGTTTCGCCGTACCGATGCGCTTGCAATGCGACACGATGCGTTCGAGCGCATCCTCGCAGGCGTCCGAGTAAATCCCGAGGCAGCCGTGCGTGATACGGCCCAGCCGTTCGACATGGGTCGCCTCGACGACGAGCAGGCCGGCGCCGGAATTCGCCAGCATGCCGAAATGGGTCATGTGCCAATCGTTGCCGACGCCGTCGTTGGCGCTGAACTGGCACATCGGCGCAACGACGATGCGGTTTGCGACGGTGAGATCGGCAAGTTTTATCGGCGAGAACAAAGCGCTCGGCATTGAGGATCACATGATGCTTGAGGACGGATCATATCAGGACTGCGGCACGCAACGGGGCTATCGGCGCGCCCGCCGGCTGCGGTTAGGGGCTGTGGATATCGCGTCAGAAGGCCGAGAGTCTAATAAGGCCACGACGTGGCAGGTATTCCTGCCGGCAGCTTCTTGCGCGGCAACTGGAATTCTTCGTCCAGCAGCAGGTCGTCGTCGCTCAGGTTTTCGACGCTGACCGGAAAACCGGCGATCGTCGCCCATTGGTCGCGCACGCGCAGAACTTTGCGCATTTCGGCGAGGAATTCCGCTTGCGTGTAATAGTGCCGCCAGCGCCCGCTATGGCAAAGTTCGATGAAATGCTGCTGCCGACGCTCGACCAGTGCGAGCCATCGGCGCGCGATCGTGTCGTACGGACCTGTTTGCCATTCCGACATGGCGAAGCCAGAAGCGCAAAGCTAAAAAAGCGCCTTTGCAACCGGCGCTGCGGCGATATTCAAGAAGCTCGGCTGATTCGGCAATGAAAATGAAATGGTGCACGGCGGCGACTATCTGTTGACTTTCAGTTTGTGGATAAGCCCGTGCAAAACCGATTCGGGCGTCTTGTCGGCTTTGATGGAAAGGCGTCATTGCGAGGAGCGACGCGACCAAGCAATCCGGACGGCGCCGCAGGGCCCGACTGCTTCGCCTGCGCTCGCGATGACGCCATGCGCTAAAGCCGCACGCCCAGCCGATTGGCCAGCTCGCCGACGATGCCGCGCCGGAACAGCAGGACGCAGACGACAAAGATCGCGCCCTGGATCACCACCACCCATTGGCCGAACGACGCCAGATAGTTCTCCATCGCGACGATGAGAAAGGCGCCGACCACGGGGCCGAATATGGTGCCGAGACCGCCGACCAGCGTCATCAGCACGACCTCCCCCGACATGGTCCAGTGCACATCGGTCAGCGACGCCAGCTGAAACACCAAGGCCTTCACCGATCCGGCGAGCCCCGCCAAGGTCGCCGACAGCACGAAGGCCATGAGCTTATAGCGGTCGGGATTGTAGCCGAGCGAAATGGTGCGCTGCTCGTTCTCGCGGATCGCCTTGAGCACCTCGCCGAACGGCGAATTGATGATCCGATAGATCAGGAAAAAGGCGCCGAGCGCGACGACGAGAACGACCGCGTACATCGTCATTTCGTTGTTGAGGTCAAGCGCGCCGAACAGGCGGCCGCGCGGCACCGCTTGGATACCGTCTTCGCCGCCGGTCAATTTCACGCGCAAGGCCACCAGATACATCATCTGCGCTAGCGCCAGCGTAATCATGGCGAAATAGATGCCCTGGCGGCGAATGGCGAGGCTGCCGGCGACGACGCCAAGCACGGCCGCGGTCGCCGTACCGATCAGGATCGCGAGTTCCGGCGGCAAGCCCCAGACTTTGGCGGCGTAGGCGGCCAGATAACTGGCCCAGCCGAAATACAGCGCATGGCCAAACGACAGCAGCCCGACATAGCCGATCAACAGGTTGAACGCGCAGGCGAACAGCGCAAAACACAGCGCCTTCTCCAGAAACACCGGGTAAAGCACGAACGGCGCCACGATCAGAAACGCCACCATGATCGCGGACGCCACAGCCACGCTCCAGGCCGTTTCGCGTTCGACCTGGATTACCGGCGCATCGATCGTGCTCGCCATCACACGCTCCGCCCGAACATTCCAGCCGGCCGAACCAGCAGCACGACGACCATGATGGCAAAGATCACCGTATTCGAGGCTTCCGGAAAAAACACCTTGGTCAGCCCCTCGACGATGCCGAGCGTAAAGCCGGTGAGGATCGCGCCCATGATCGAGCCCATGCCGCCGATGACCACGACCGCGAACACCACGATGATCAGATCGGAGCCCATCTGCGGCGAAACATTGTAGATCGGCGCCGCCATGACGCCTGCGAGCGCCGCAAGCCCGACGCCGAAGCCGTAGGTCAACGTCACCATGCGCGGCACGTTGATGCCGAAGGCGCGAACCAGCGTCGGATTCTCCGTCGCGGCGCGCAGATAGGAGCCGAGCCTGGTGCGCTCAATTAAGAACCAGGTGCCGAAACAGACGACGAGCGAGAAGACGATGACCCAGGCGCGATAGTTGGGCAGGAACATAAAGCCGAGATTGCGCCCGCCTTGCAGCGATTCCGGCACCCCATAGGGCTGTCCGGAGGCGCCATAATAATTGCGGAACAAACCCTCGATGACCAGCGCCAGGCCGAAGGTGAGCAGCAAGCCGTAAAGCGGGTCGAGATTACGCAACCGCTGCAGGAAAAGCCGCTCGATGACGATGCCAAGGATTCCGATCACGATCGGCGCGACAACGAGCGCCGCCCAATAGTTGACGCCGAGATATTGCAGCAGCAGATAGGCGGTGAACGCGCCCATCATGTATTGCGCGCCGTGTGCGAAGTTGATGATGTTGAGCATGCCGAAGATGACGGCAAGCCCGAGGCTTAACAGCGCATAGAACGAGCCGTTGATCAGACCGAGCAAAAGCTGCCCGAACAACGCCTGCGACGGGATGCCGAAGATTTCGAACATGCAAACACGCTCGTTCCGTCCGCAACAGTCTGCCGGCTCCCCTCTCCCTTGGGCGAGGGGTCGGGGGTGGGGGTCGGGAGGTGGTTGTATAAATATAAAGATCGACGGTTGCGCGTCGCCTCCCGACCCCCCAACCCCGCCCTCCCCCACAAGGGGGAGACAGAAGATCAGTTGGCGACCAGCGGACAGTTGTCGTCCTTGCTGGGCCGGAACGCTTCATCCGCCGGGATGGTGGCGCGCAAAATGTAATCGTCGCCCGGATATTTGGAGTCTTCGGGCTTCTTCACCTCAAACAGATAGGCCGGGTGGATCTTGCGGCCGTCGGCGCGGACGACGCCCTTGCCGAACAGCGGATCGTCGGTCGGCATTTCCTTCATCTTGGCAACCACGGCCTTGCCGTCGGCGCCGCTTTTGAGCGCCGCAACCGCCTTCAGGTAGTGCGTAACCGCAGAGTAGACGCCAGCCTGCACCATGGTCGGGAACTTGCCCGGCCGATCGACCTGCCAGCGTTTGGTGAAGGCGCGGTTGGCGTCGCTCATGTCCCAGTACCAGGTTTCGGTCAGCACCAGCCCCTGGGCGCTCTTCAGCCCGAGCGCATTGACGTCGCTGATGAAGACGAGCAACCCGGCGAAGTGTTGCCCGCCTGCCGTGATGCCGAACTCGGCGCCCTGCTTGATGGCGTTGATGGTGTCGCCGCCGGCATTGGCGAGCCCGATGATCTTTGCTCTCGAGGACTGGGCCTGGAGCAGGAACGAGGAGAAGTCGTTGTTATTGAGCGGATGGCTCACGCTGCCGAGCACCTTGCCGCCGTTGGCGAGAACGACCGCGGTGGTATCGCGTTCGAGCGCATGGCCGAAGGCATAGTCGGCGGTGAGGAAGAACCAGCTGTCGCCGCCGGTCTTCACCAGCGCCTTGCCGGTGCCGTTGGCGAGCATCCACGTGTCGTAGGTCCAGTGCACGGTGTTGGGCGAGCATTTCGGGCCGGTGAGGTCGGAAGCGGCCGCGCCAGAGACCAGAAACACCTTGTTCTTCTCCCGGGTGACATCGCTCACCGCCAGCGCCACGCCGGAATTCGGCACGTCGACGATCATGTCGACATGATCGACGTCGTACCATTGCCGCGCGACGCTGGAGCCGACATCCGGCTTGTTCTGATGATCGGCGCTGACGATCTCGACCGTCATGCCGTGGCCGGCCGGATTGAAATCCTCCACCGCCAATTTGGCGGCGGCGACGGAGCCAGGCCCGCCGACATCCGAGTAAAGGCTCGACATATCGCTCAGTACGCCGATCTTGACGCTGGTTTGGGCGAGCGCCGCCGTCGTCGTGCTCACGGCGGCCGCGGCAAATGCCAGACTGGCTATAAGTCTCATCACCAACCTCCTCTGTGCGGGCTGTTGCCCGCTGTGCGGTATATCAAACTCCGAGATATTCGTGCAGCTTTCCCATATTGGCCTTTAGTTCGGGGGTCGAGAATTCGTCGACGATGCGCCCGTGTTCCATGACATAATGACGGTCGGCGACCGTGGCGGCGAAATGGAAATTCTGCTCGACCAGGAGAACCGTGAAGCCCTGCGCTTTGAGCATGCCGATGGTATGCCGGATTTGCTGGATGATGACCGGCGCCAATCCTTCGGTCGGCTCGTCGAGCAGCAACAGCCTGGCGCCGGTGCGCAGAATACGACCGATAGCCAGCATCTGCTGTTCGCCGCCGGAGAGTTTAGTGCCCTGGCTGTTGAGCCGCTCGCGCAGGTTGGGAAACAGCGCGAAAATGCGTTCGAGAGCGAGCCCGCCGGGGCGTATTTGCGGCGGTAACAGCAGGTTTTCCCGCACGTCGAGACTGGCGAAGATACCGCGCTCCTCCGGGCAGAAGGCGATCCCGGCGCGCGCGATCGCGTTCGACGGCAGGGCGATCAGCTCACGTCCTTCGCAGCGCACCGAACCGCTGCGCCGTTCGACAATGCCCATGATCGACTTCAACGTCGTGGTCTTGCCGACGCCGTTGCGTCCGAGCAGCGTCACCACCTCGCCCGCCTCCACCTTGAAGGTGACGCCATGCAGAATGTGCGATTCGCCGTACCAGGCTTCCAGCGCGTTGACGGCGAGCATGGTGGGCGTCTCAGGCATGACCGGTTCCGAGATAGGCTTCACGCACGGCGGGATCGGTTGATACCGTCTGATAGTCGCCCTCGGCCAGCACCTGGCCGCGGGTCAGCACCGTGATACGGTCGCAAAGATCGGCGACCACGCTGAGATTGTGCTCGACCATCAGCACGGTGCGCGTCGCGGCGATGGATTTGATCAGCGCGCTGATGCGGTTGATGTCCTCATGCCCCATGCCCGCCATGGGCTCGTCGAGCAACAGCAGTTCCGGATCGAGCGCGAGCGTGGTCGCGATTTCAAGGGCCCGCTTGCGGCCATAGGGCAGTTCGACCGCAAGCGCATTGCCGTAAGCGCCAAGTCCGACGTCGGCAAGCAACGCCATGGCGCGCTCATCGAGCGCATGCAACACACGTTTCGAACGCCAGAAATCGAACGATGCGCCGCGCCGGCGCTGCAGCGCGATGCGCACGTTCTCGAGCACCGTAAGATGGGGAAACACCGCGGAAATCTGAAACGAGCGCACCATTCCGAGCCGCGCCACATCGGCGGGCTTGAGCGCGGTAATGTCGCGCCCGTCGAACACGATGCGCCCACGCGTCGGACTTAAGAATTTACTCAACAGGTTGAAACAGGTGGTCTTGCCGGCGCCATTCGGCCCGATCATGGCGTGAATACTGCCGCGCGCAACGCGCAGATTGACTGAGCGCACTGCGACGAATCCGGCAAAATCCTTGGTCAGATCTTCGGTTTCGAGAACGGTATCGCCCCGCACAACTTTCCCCCTGCCTCGTGTCCGGATTCCGAAGTTCGCAAGTGATTGCGGCATCCTCTGATGCGCACTTCGGAACCAAAGGGACACTAGCAAATTTATGATTCTAGTGTGGTTTTTGGATTTGGTTTTCCTATCGGAGTTTGCCGCCTAGCTTAGGAACTTCAAATCCAACGCGCTACTGGCCAGTGTCCGCGCGTCCGGCGCAGCCGTAAAGAGGACATGAGCGCGCGACGGCGCCGCGCGATCGCACCCAAAAACGTGACCCGCCCGGCGGGGACGAGGCCGGGCGGGTCTGAGAAATCGGCGCGGGGCGTCGGGGGGGGGTCGCTGTGCGCCGATGGCGGCTCTAGGCCCACCGCAGATTCGTCGCGGCGGCCACCGGAAAGGTTCAATCGGGAATTGGTAGTGGACACAAATATGATAATGACCGGTCAGCGCGCGTGAAGCGGTCGCCGCTCGACCGCTACGGGACCAACGACGTTGCGAGAGAATGCGATGTTTTGAGGTGCGGCATGCCCGAAAAGGCCTACTCGGTGGGCTCGGCGGATTCGACGATCCGCTCCTGCCGCATCCGCTGCACGATGCGGCCGAGCTCCTCCTTCGCCAGAGAAGTCAGCGCGACCCGCACGCGATAAAGCCCGCCGGGTTTGGGGCCGTCGACGAGCGAGGCCTGGTAACTTTCGAGAAATTTCGTGATCTCGGCGGCGCTCGCCTGCCGCGCAAATCGCACCATCGCGAAAGTGCCGCGGCCATGCGACTCTCCTTCGACCGATGCGAGTTGGTAGCCGCTGTGCGGCTTGGTGAGCATGCTGATCAGCAGGAACGCCTGCAGCGCGATCGCGAGCGTTGCAATAGAGGCCGCAACGGCGAGCGTGCGCGGCGAAAAGCCGGCGATCAAACTGGTAAGCCATCGGGCAACAGCGCGCGGCGAACTCCGCTTGCGCGCGGCGAGCGCCTCGGCATCGATCGCTGCCATCAGCCGATCCATGACACGCGCCGACGGTGCACCAAGCGATTCATTCACGCGAATAGTCTCGGCGAGCTCCTCGCGCACGAGGTCCGCCTGCCGCGCCAGGTCCGGATCGTTGCGCAGCGCCTCCTCGACACGCTGGCGGTCGCGGCGGCGCAGCGTGCCGACGGCATACCAGGGCAGCAAGGTCATGATCTCACTGGGTTCGATGTTTGGGCGCTGCTCGGGCCCGGCGTCGCTTTGCGTCATGGCCAACCTCGATCAATGCCCGCCATTCTGCACAGCTCTCCCAGTTTCTTGCGCGCGTAGAACATTCGCGTCTTCACCGTGTTTTCCGGAATTCCAACGATCTGAGCCACCTCTTCCACCGATTTCTCGTGATAGTAGACGAGATCGATAACCTCCCGTTGCTCGGGCGAAAGCGCGGCCAGGCACTGGCGTAATTTCTCGCCCTTATCCCGCTTCGCTGCGGCAAGCTCCGGATCATCTGAAGGCTCCTCGATCGATTCCGCCGTTTCGTCGTCAAGCTTCTCTTCGCGCCGCTTGCGCAACAGCGACAGCGCCTTGAACCGCGCAATGGCAATGAGCCAGGTCGAAACGGCGCTTCGGCCTTCAAAGCGATCGGCTTGGCGCCACACGTCCAGGAACACATCGCCGATGATGTCTTGCGCCGCCATTTCGTCGCCCAACTGACGCAGCACGAAGCGATAGACCCGAACGTGGTGCCGCGCGAACAACACCTGCATCGCCAGCCGGTCACCCCGCGCAATCCGAGCGATCAACGTTTCGTCTGCCGGGGCCTGCATTGCGCTCAAAGGTCGGCTCATCGATTGGTCGCGGTTGGCGACCGCGAGGTTCAAATGCGCGTGAGGGTTTTACTGCCGATCTCCAGATCGCCGGACAATTGAAATTTCTCTTTTATCGTCAAAGATTTGGGAATTTTCCTCAAGGCTAAATCCCGGCCCGGTAAAGTAAATTGCCCCCGAACGGCCCCCCGGCGCAAGGGCGCAGACCAAAGCAGCCGCCTCGGCTAACGGCGCCCGCCCGGCCACAACTCTTGCTGCGGCTTTTCGCCGAGCGGAGCCATCGCAAGAATCGAAACTGTCACAGTGCCGGCGATGGCGAAGAGAACGGTCGCGAAAGTTGCCAGCGATGCGCCGCCCAAAAAACTTATGCTCAACGTGCCACCCAGCGCCCCGACCGGCGCTTTCGCCAGCACGATGACGCCGAATATGGCGATCAGGATGGTGCCGACGAAATTTCGCTTTCAGATCGCCATGGGGCGCAACGCATGCTAGAATGCGCGCCGATCGCCGATGCGCCGTAAGCGCATTGGCGTCCGGAATGCGCGTTCCGGAAAATTTGCTCACACATCTCGGTCCACCAGCCGGCGCGGTTCTGTTGTGCCGGATGATCCCATTGAAGGAACATCATGAGAATCAGCGCACGCAATCAGATCAACGGCAAAATATTGGAAGTGAAGAAGGGTGCAACGACGGCGCATATCCGGCTCGAAATCGCACCCGGCCGAGTCATTACGGCCTCGATCACCAATGAAGCGGTGGACGATCTTGGGCTCAAGGCCGGCGTCGAGGCCATTGCCGTCATCAAGGCATCCGACGTCATGATCGCGATCGATTAGGAACCGTCATGAAATCCGCGCTCGTCATGCTTGTCGCCTTGTTGGCGGCCGGACCCTGTCTGGCGCAGGAGCCGGTCGGCTGCGACAAATTCAAATGGCCGCTCGATCGGGAGCGGGCGATGCTGACCGGGACGGACCTGCCAGCCGTGTCGTCCGGCGCAAGCCTGACGCAGCCGCTTCCCGTCGCCGTGAGCGTCGCTCTCGTGCCGTTCTCTGAGGCGAAGTTGCCGATGGCTCCGGAACGGGCGCCGAAATCGGCGGCATCGTTTGCCGGCTTCGTCGAGCTTGCGGCACCGTCACCGGGCGGCACCTATAAGGTCAGCTTGTCGTCCGAAGGCTGGATCGACGTCGTGCAGGACGGTCACACCGTGAAATCGGCGGGCTTTAGCGGCGCGACGGGCTGTGGCGGCATCCGCAAAAGCGTAAAGTTCAATTTGGCGGCGCGACCGTTCACCATTGAGCTGAGCGGCGTGCCGACAAACGCCATCCGGATTGCGATCACCGGAGACTGAAGCGCATCGGCGGCCCGACCGGTGCGAACGCTAAGCCGCATCGATCGATCGCTCCGATGTGCGTTCGGGCGTCGATTGCGCATGCCAGCGCGGCACGTCGACCAGTTGCGCGTAAAGCCTCCCGGTTTCGCGTTGCAGCACGATGAGCACGAAGATGGAGGCGGCAAGTCCGTAAACGCGGCCGGCATAAAAGGCGAGATCGAACCGCCCGGAGTTGAGCACTGCGCTGAACGCGATATCGCACAGCCAGGCCCGCATGACGACCATCAACGCGTAACAGCGCATAGGCGATGACCGCCAGAAGAAAGCTGCCGTGCCAGAACAGGTAGAACCACGCGGTCGTTTGCGGTCCGGCGCCAAGCAATCCGGTCGGCGTAAACAGGCCGAGGAAAGTCAGCGCGTGCGGGACCACGATCAACGCGGTGAACAGGTATCCGGCGGCAAGCGCGAGCAGCGCGCGCGAACGCAATATGTTGAACTGGATGAGAAGGATGGCGGCGGTGATCAAATCATTGACGGCGAGCGCCGATTGGTAGATCGGGATGAACACCCATGACTGGGGCAGCCGCGCACCGGCAAACGGCGCCAGCCCGAGAAAGATCAGCAACAACGAGACGACGACAACCGCAACGGCGAGCCGGCGATCGTGCGGCTCGACCGGCACGGTCGAAAGGAATACAGGATGATCTGCCACCACGCGGCGCGCCATTCACCGCTCCATCGCGCAGGGAGGCGAGTATGACGGGCGCAGCGATGAAGTTTTGGTGAATAGTGCGCTAGCTTGCAATACCGCCAGTAGAATCCCTTATGCCGGCGATGGGGCGGAAAAAGCACGCGCCTGGCCCAATTGGCACTCGTCATATTGCGGCCGGCCATATCGAATATGTTGCAATGATCACTCGGGGGTATCGTGACACACTGGCAGCGGAGGATGCAGCCATGAGGATTTTCGGCGATAGTTTCTCTTGCGATGATTACGCGCCCTCACGACGCGATGTCGTGAAGTACGGGGCAGCTGCCGCCATCGCGGCCGCCGTGACTCCCGTCGGCCGGGTCTTTGCCGCCGGAAACGTCAGCACAGTGTCCGGCACTGTCTACGAGAACCGCTCTGGCGGTATCCGCCGTCAGCTGAGCGATCCGGGCATTGCCGGCGTTTTGGTGTCGAATGGCCGTGACGTCGTCAAGACCGACGCCGCCGGACGCTACACGCTTGCGGTTGAGGACGAGAGCATCATCTTCGTCATTAAACCGACCGGCTATGCCGTGCCGGTCGACGAACAGATGCTGCCGCGGTTTTATCACATTCATCAGCCGGCCGGCTCGCCGCAAAGCCTCGGTCTGCGATTTCGCGGCATCGACCCGACCGGCCCGCTGCCGGATTCAGTCGACTTCCCATTGCAGAAGGCCGATGAGCCGCAAAAATTCGACGTCATTGTCTTCACCGATCCGCAGCCGGAAAGTCAGGCCGAAGTCGACTTCATTCGCGATGATGTGGTCAACGGGTTGATCGGCGCGAAGGCGGCATTCGGCATGACCACCGGCGATATCATGTTCGACGATTTGTCGCTCTATCCGCGATTAAACCGCATCGTCGGGCAGATCGGCCTGCCGTGGTACAATATTGGCGGCAACCACGATCTCAATTTCGAGGCGCCGAACGCAAAATATTCGCGGGAGACATTCAAGCGGACTTACGGCCCGCCCTATTATGCGTTCGAATACGGCAGCGCGCTGTTTCTAATGCTCGATAACGTCAATTACCTCGGCTTCGATGCGACGAAGCCGCACGGCGGCGGCAGGTACGAGGGCCGCATCGGCGAGCGGCAACTGGACTTCATTACCAACGTGCTCAGGGAATACCCGGCCGACAAATTGCTCGTCACCTGCATGCACATTCCGCTGCAGACCTATCTCGACCCTGGCAATCCCATGATGAACACCGTCGATCGCGGCGAGCTCCTGAAAATACTCGCGGGCCGCCCGCATACGGTCAGCTTGTCGGGGCACACCCACACGACCGAGCATCATTATTTCGGCGCCGACGACGGTTTCGCGGGGCCGTCGCCGCACCACCACCATGTGATGACCGCGGTGTCGGGCTCGTGGTGGAGCGGTCCTTACGATCATCGCGGCATCGCCGTCGCCGACAGCCGGGACGGCAGCCCGAACGGCTTTCACGTTCTGTCGATCGACGGACAAAACTATTCGACCCGGTTTCAGCCAGCGAACGAGCCCGATTCGCGGCAAATGCGCATCGTGCTCGACTCTGAACTCCACCGCGACGGCAAGGAGCTTTACCGCCAATTCCGCATGGGCGAGTTGCTCGGCTCACCGCTGCCGCAGGACAGCGCGTTCGCAACGAAGCTCATCGTCAACTTCTTCGACGGCGGCCCGCGCACGTCGGTTGAATATCGCATTGGGCGGCGCGCGCCGATCAAGATGGAGCACGTCGTCCGGCCGGACCCCTTTGTTGAGGAGGTTTTCGCCCGCAACGAGGCGACGAAGAAACCCTGGGTCAAGGCCGAGCCCTCGTCGCATATCTGGTCGGCCCGCCTGCCGGCCGATCTTGAAGCCGGCACCCACTGCATTGCGGTGCGCGTGATCGACGAATATGGCCGCGAGCATCGCGACCATTTGGTGGTGGAATTGACCGCAAGCGACGGGACAGCGAAGGCCGATCCAGGCTAAGTGCGTGGCATGCCGGGCATGCCCGACATTGACGGGCGCGGCGATGAAGCTTCGGTGCACGGCGCGTTAGCCTGCCGCGCGAATCCCTGATGCCCGCGATAGGCTGAAAAAGCCGCGCGCCGACCGCGCACCGATGATGTGCGACGTTTGGATTTATCCGAACGCGGGATGTTACTGCCTGAGCGTATTGGCGACCTTGAAGCTCGCTTCGGTCTTGTTCTTGATCTCGTCGAGCGTCACGTCGGGCGCCAGCTCGATCAGAGTGAGCCCGCCGCCGGCGCGGTCGAGGATGAAGACGCCGAGATCGGTGATCACCATGTCGACCACGCCGGCACCGGTCAGCGGCAGGTTGCAGCGGCGCTTGAGCTTGGATTCGTCCTTGGCCGAGTGCTCCATGACGACGACGACTTTCTTGACGCCGCCGACCAGATCCATGGCGCCGCCCATGCCCTTG
>Ga0187784_10000697_pt1 | contig 25295 bp, 21 predicted proteins | sample 1015_SJ02_MP15_2_FD_132964 | JGI IMG/M metagenome (GOLD analysis project Ga0187784, IMG submission 132964) | Tropical peat soil microbial communities from peatlands in Department of Meta, Colombia - 1015_SJ02_MP15_20_MG | ecosystem: Environmental > Terrestrial > Soil > Wetlands > Peat | place... | reverse complement strand
GGCTACGCCGCCTGCTTCTGCCGCTTCGGGGCGAAGCGCGAATAGAAGCTTTCGCCCTTCGTCGCCATGTCGAGAAGCAGCTGGTTCGGCCTGAAGCGCTCGCCGAACTTCTGCGCAAGCTTCTCGCACAGCGCGACGAACTTCTTCACGCCCATCATGTCGATGTAGGAGAGCGTGCCGCCCGAATAGGGCGCGTAGCCGAAGCCGAGGATCGAGCCGACATCCGCCTCGCGCACGTCGGTCAGCACTTTCTCCTCGAAGCAGCGCGCGGTCTCGAGCGCCTGGATCGCGAGCAGGCGCGCCTTCAGCTCCTCGACGTCGAGCGTGTCGGGGTCGAGCTTCGTCGCCTGCAGGTCGGTCAGGCCCGGCCACAGCCGTTTCGCGCCGCTCTGCGGGTAGTCGTAAAAGCCCTTGCCGTTCTTGCGCCCGAAGCGGCCGCGCTTCTCGACCATCTCCTCGAGCAGCGCCTTCTGCCGCGCATCGATCGCCTTCGCGCCGAGGTCGGACTCGGTCGCCTTCAGGATCTTCCAGGCGAGGTCGACCGCGACCTCGTCGTTGAGCGAAAGCGGCCCGACCGGCATGCCGGCCATGCGGCCGACATTCTCGATCATCGCGGGCGGCACGCCCTCGGTGAGCATCAGATGACCTTCGCGAATGTAGGTCCCGACGACCCTCGACGTATAGAAACCGCGTGAGTCGTTGACCACGATCGGCGTCTTGCGGATGGCGCGCACATAGTCGAGCGCGACCGCGAGCGCCGGCGCGGCGGTCTTCTCGCCCATGATGATCTCGACCAGCATCATCCGGTCGACCGGCGAGAAGAAGTGAATGCCGATGAAATTCGTCGGGTCCTTCGATTGCGCGGCAAGCGACGTGATCGGCAAGGTCGAGGTGTTCGAGCCGAACACGACCTTGTCGCCGACGACCGCCTGCGCCTTCGCGGTCGCCTCCGCCTTCACCTTGCGGTCCTCGAACACGGCCTCGATCACCAGATCGACGCCCTTGAGCTTCTCGTAATCGGGCGTCGCGGTGATGCGCGCGAGCAGCGCGTCGGCGTCCTTCTGGGTCGCGCGGCCGCGCTTGACCTGCGCTTCGAGCAGCTTGTGCGAATAGCCCTTGCCCTTGTCGGCGGCCTCCTGGTCGCGGTCGATCAGCACCACCTCGAGGCCGGCAAGCGCCGTCACATAGGCGATGCCCGCACCCATCAGGCCGGCGCCGAGCACGCCGACCTTCTTCAGCGTGGAGGCGGGCGCCTCGGGGCGGCGCGCGCCCTTGTTCAGCTCCTGCATCGAGACGAACAGCGAGCGGATCATCGCGGCCGCCTGCGGCGAGCGCACGATCTTGGCGAAGTAGCGCGACTCGATGCGCAGCGCCGTGTCCATCGGCATCTGCAGCCCCTCGAACACCGCGGAGAGGATCGCGCGCGCCGCCGGATAGTTGTCGAACGTCTCCTTGCGATAGAGCGCGTTCGCGGCCGGCCAGGTCATCATGCCGATCTTCGACCACACCGGGCCGCCGGGCAGCTTGAAGCCGTCGATGTCCCAGGGCTGCTTGCCCTTGCCGCCCGCCTTGATCCAGTCCTTCGCGGCTTTCACCAGGTCCGCGGCCGGCACGATGTTGTCGATGAGCTTCATCGTCCGGGCGCGGTCGAGGCGGATCTGGTCGCCCTTGAGCAGGAACTGCAGCGCGTCGGCGGTGCCCATCATGCGCGGGATGCGCTGCGTGCCGCCGGCGCCGGGGAACAGCCCGACCTTGATCTCGGGCAGGCCGAGGCGCGTCTTCGGATTGTCCGCTGCGATGCGGTGATGGCAGGCGAGCGCCATTTCGAGGCAGCCACCCATCGCGGTGCCGTTCACCGCCGCGACGAACGGCTTCCCGCAGGTTTCCATCTTGCGATAGACTTGGCTGAGCTTGCGCGAGCGCTCGAACACCAGCGCGGCCGCGGCTTCCTCGCCCTTCTGTTTCAGCGTCGCCACGTAATCCTGGCGCTGCTGCTCCAGCATGGTGAGGTCGGCGCCGGCGCCGAACGCCTCCTTGCCCGAGGTGATCACCGCGCCTTTGATCGCCGCGTCGGCCGCGACCTTGTCGATGACCGCCTCGAGCTCGTCGACCAGCGCAAGGTCGATGACGTTCATCGACTTGCCCGGCATGTCCCAGGTGATCAGCGCGATGCCGTCGGCGTCGACGTCGAGTTTGAAATTGGCCATGGGGGTCTCCTTGAGAATCTCCCGCGCGACGCCTCAGTAGGGCGTGCCGTATTGCGTCAGTCCCGTCCCTGTCATCCCGGAAACCGCCGAAGGCGGTTGTCCGGGATCCATGACCACGAGCGATTCAGAATCGTTCGGCTCGTGGTTATGGATTCCGGGCTCGCGGCGGACCTTCGGTCCGCGCGCCCCGGAATGACGTCACACCCTCTCGATGATGGTCGCGGTGCCCATGCCGGCGCCGATGCAGAGCGTGATCAGCGCGGTCGAGAGATTGCGCCGCTCGAGCTCGTCGAGCACCGTGCCGAAGATCATCGCCCCGGTCGCGCCGAGCGGATGGCCCATCGCGATCGCGCCGCCGGCGACGTTGATCTTGTCGTGCGGTACGCCGAGCGCCTGCATGTAGCGCAGCACGACCGACGCGAACGCCTCGTTCAGCTCGAACAGGTCGATGTCGTTGAGCGTCATGCGGGCCTTCTTCAGGACCTTCTGCGTCACGTCGATCGGGCCGGTCAGCATGATCGCGGGCTCCGAGCCGATATTGGCGAAGGCCTTGATGCGCGCGCGCGGCTTCTTGCCGAGCTTGTCGCCGGACAGGCGGTTGCCGATCAGCACCGCCGCCGCGCCGTCGACGATGCCGGACGAATTGCCGGCATGATGCACATGCGTGACCGTCTCGACGTCCGGATGCGCCTGGATCGCCACCGCGTCGAAGCCGTACATCTCGCCCATCTGCACGAAAGAAGGCTGCAGCTGCGCGAGCGACTGCATCGTCGTGGTCGGGCGCATGTGCTCGTCCTTGTCGAGGATCGTGATGCCGTTCACGTCCTTCACCGGGATGACCGAGCTCTTGAAGTTGCCGCCATCCCACGAGGCCTTGGCACGCTTCTGGCTCTCGACCGCATAGGCGTCGACGTCGTCGCGCGAGAAGCCATATTTGGTCGCGATCAGGTCGGCCGAGATGCCCTGCGGCAGGAAGTAGGTCGGGACCGCGATGGTCGGGTCCATCGGCCAGGCGCCGCCCGAGGCGCCCATGCCGACGCGGCTCATCGATTCGACGCCGCCGCCGATGGTCATGTCATGCTGGCCCGACATCACCTGGGCGGAGGCAAAGTTGATGGCATCGAGGCCGGAGGCGCAGAAGCGATTGATCTGCACGCCCGCGACGGTGTTGCCATAGCCGGCGGTGAGCGCGGCCGCGCGCGCGATGTCGCCGCCCGCCTCGCCGACCGGATCGACGCAGCCGAGCACCACGTCGTCGACCAGCGCCGGGTCGTGCAGGTTGCGGCTCTTGATCGCGCCGAGCGCCTGGGTCGCGAGCTGCAGCGCGGTGACCTCGTGCAGCGAGCCGTCGGCCTTGCCGCGTCCGCGCGGGGTGCGGACGGCGTCGTATACGAAAGCGTCGGTCATTTCGTCCTCCTGGTCGCGAGCCCTAGAGGCTGCGCGCGATGAGAAGCTTCATGATCTCGTTGGTGCCGGCATAGATGCGTTGGACGCGCGCGTCGCGGTACATGCGCGAGATCGGATATTCGTCCATATAGCCATAGCCGCCGAACAATTGCAGGCAGCGGTCGACGATTTTGTTCTGCAGGTCGGTCAGCCAGTATTTCGCCATCGAGGCGGTGACCGTGTCGAGTTCGCGGCGGATATGCCGCTCGACGCAATGATCGTGGAATACCCGCCCGATCGTCGCCTCGCTCTTGCACTCGGCAAGCTCGAACTGGGTATTCTGGAAGTCGATGATCGCCTTGCCGAACGCCTTGCGCTCCTTGACGTAATCGATGGTGAGCCGCAGCGCGCGCTCGATCATGCCGACCGCCGCGGTGCAGACGATGAGGCGCTCCTGCGGCAGGTCGCGCATCAGCTGGTAGAAGCCCTGCCCCTCCTCGGCGCCGAGCAGGCCTTCGGCCGGCAGCTTCACGTCCTCGAAGAACAGTTCCGAGGTGTCGGCCCAGTCGAGGCCGAGCTTGCCGAGCTTGCGGCCGCGGCGAAAGCCTACCGCGTCGTCGGTCTCGACCACCATCAGGGAAGTGCCCTTGGCGCCGGCCGCGGGATCGGTCTTGGCCACCACGATGATCAGGTTGGCGTGCTGGCCGTTGGTGATGAAGGTCTTCGAGCCGTTCAGCACATAGCCGTTGCCGGACTTCTGCGCCCGGGTCTTCACCCCCTGCAGGTCCGAGCCGGTGCCGGGCTCGCTCATCGCGATCGCGCCGATCAGCTCGCCGGTCGCGAGCTTCGGCAGCCACTTCTTCTTCTGCTCGCTGGTGCCGTAGTTGAGAATGTAGGGCGCAACGATGCCGGAATGGAGCGGCGCGCCGATCGAGTCGAGGCCGGCGAGCGCGATCTCGCGGTTGATCACGGTCTCATGCGCGAAGCTGCCGCCCGCGCCGCCGAATTCCTCCGGAATGCCGGCGCACAGCAGGCCCGCCTGCCCGAGCTTCTCCCAGGCGGAGCGCTCCATGATGCCGTCCTGAGTCCACTTCTCGACGTGCGGCACGAGCTCGGCGGCGAGGAAACGGCGCGCCTGCTCCTCGAGCAGCACGAGATCCTCGCTCATCCATGCCGGACGCGGGACTTGCAGTGCCTCCATGCGGACGTCTCCCCTTGCGCCTAATCGTTGCGCTGATGGCTGATGAGCTGCGCACCCCTGGCCTTCAGCCAGTCGTCGATGCGTTGAGCCGGCAAGGCCTGGATCGCGTCGAACCACGCGACCTTGCTTTCAACGCCGTATTGCCTCGTCGGCGGCATCGCGTCGGGATCGTCGAGGCTGTTGATGGTCACGCTGATGTGCCCTGAGCCTTCGAACGCATAGGTCAGCGGCGTGCCGCAATCGCGGCAAAAGCCGCGCTCGGCGAGGTTCGAGCTCTTGAACAATGCCGGCCGCCCGCGCGTCCAGCTCAGATGCTCGCGCTTGCCGCCGGCAAAGCCCATCAGCGCCTGACCGGACGCCTTCTGGCACATGCGGCAATAGCAGACGCTCGCATGCGCCGGGCGCGTTCTCCATTCGTAGCGCACTGCGCCGCACTGGCAACCGCCGGTCAGATTGGCCTCGCCCATCGGGTCGTCCTCAGCCCAGTTGAAGCTGTTCCTTTATGGCCGCGATCGGCGCGCCGGAATAGCGCCTGCGATATTCCTCGTCGGTCATGAACGAGCGCGGAAACATCCGGTCAGTATAGAGCACGCCGCGCAGGTGATCGCACTCATGCTGCACGATCCTGGCGGCCCAGCCGCGCGGCTGCCAGGTCTGCGCCGCGCCGTTCTCGTCGAGATAGGCGACGCTCACCTCGCGATGGCGCCGCACCATCGCGGTGTAGCCCTTGATGCTGAGGCAGCCTTCGAAGAAGTCGCGCGTCTCGGTTCCGACCTCGCGCAGCACCGGATTGATCAGGACCTTGAGCGCGAACGGCTCGCGCTCCCTCTCGAGGCGCTCCGCCTCGGGAACCTTGGCGGCGAGCTCCGGCAAATCCTCCATCACGGCGACCTGCAGCGGCGTCCCGATCTGCGGTGCCGCGAGGCCGACGCCGGCGGCGCGCATCGCGCCGGTCATCGCCGCGATGAGCCGCCGGAACTGCGCCGTGCCGATGTCGCGCGGGTCGACCTCGGCCGCCTTGCGGCGCAGCACGGGATCGCCGACCTGGCTGATCTGCGGAGCGTTGAAGTTCATTCAGAACGCCTCGGGGCTGAGCTCCATCATGGTGTCGGCGCCGCTCTGGATGCGCTTGAGGTGCGCGGCGCTTTCGGGCAGCACCCGCTCCATGAAGTACTTGCCGGTGACGAGCTTGGTCTTCATGCGCTCCTCCGACCCGTTCGCGCCGTTCTTGAGCTTGCCCTGCGCGGCCTTCGCCATATGCGCCCACATATAGGCGAGCGCGACCAGGCCGAAGAGATGCAGGTAGTCGGTCGAGCCGGCGCCGGCATTGTCCGGCTTCTTCATCGCATTCTGCATGAACCACATCGTCGCCTGCTGCAGGTGCGCGAGCGCCTCGCCGAGCGGCGCCACATAGGGCTTCATCGCCTCATCGGCGGCGTGCTCCTTCACGAAGGCCGCGACCTCGGTAAAGAACGCCGTGACGGCGCGCCCGCCGTCGCGGCCGAGCTTGCGGCCGACCAGGTCGAGCGCCTGGATGCCGTTCGCGCCCTCGTAGATCATGGTGATGCGCGCATCGCGCACGAACTGCTCCATGCCGTGCTCGCCGATGTAGCCGTGGCCGCCGAACACCTGCTGCGCCGCGACCGTGTTGGCAAAGCCGGTATCGGTCAGCACGCCTTTGATCACCGGCGTCAGCAGGCCCATATGGTCGTCGGCCGCCTGGCGCGCCTTGGCGTCCTCGGAGCGATGCGCGACGTCGCCGCGCAGCGCGGTCCACAGTACCAGCGCCCGCGCCGCCTCGTTGAACGACTTGATCGCCATCAGCGCGCGGCGGATGTCCGGGTGCACGATGATCGGATCGGCCGGCTTGTCGGGCGCCTTGACGCCCGAGATCGCGCGGCCCTGCAGCCGCTCGCGCGCGTAGATCGCGGCGTTCTGATAGGCGACCTCGGACTGCGTCAGTCCCTGCATGCCGACCGCGAGCCGTGCCTCGTTCATCATCGTGAACATCGCGTTGAGGCCCTTGTTCGCCTCGCCGAGCAGCCAGCCGGTCGCCCCGTCATAGTTCATCACGCAGGTCGAATTGCCGTGAATGCCCATCTTGTGCTCGATCGAGCCGCACATCACGCCATTGCGTGCGCCGAGCGCGCCGTCGGCCTGCACGAAGAATTTCGGCACGACGAACAGCGAGATGCCCTTCACGCCCTCCGGCGCGCCCTCGATGCGCGCGAGCACGAGGTGGATGATGTTGTCCGACATGTCGTGCTCACCGGCCGAGATGAAGATCTTGGTGCCGGTGATCTTGTAGGAGCCGTCGCCCTGCGGCACCGCCTTGGTGCGCAAGAGGCCAAGGTCGGTGCCGCAATGCGGCTCGGTCAGGTTCATCGTGCCGGTCCACTCGCCGGTGGTCATCTTCGGCAGATAGGTCTTCTTCTGCTCGGGCGAAGCGTGATGCAACAACGCCGCGATCGCGCCCTGAGTCAGGCCGGAATACATCGACAAGGACAAATTGGCCGAGGCGAGAAACTCGCTGACGATCGTCGTCAGGGTCGAGGGCAGGCCCTGCCCGCCGAACTCCGCCGGCACCGAGAGGCCGATCCAGCCGCCTTCGACCAGACCCTTGTAGGCTTCCTTGAACCCCTTCGGCGTCGTCACGCTGCCGTCGGGATTGCGCTTGCAGCCTTCGAGATCGCCGACGCGATTGAGCGGCTGCACGACCTCTTCGGCGAACTTCGCGGCCCCTTCGAGGATCGCCGCGACGAGGTCGGGCGACGCATCGGCAAAGCCCGGCAGGTTGCCGTAGCGCTCCATGTGCAACACGTCGTTCAAAAGGAACTGCACCTCCTCGACGGGCGCCTTGTAGGTGGGCATCGCCTTCCTCCTCGCATCGTTTAATCCGCGGGTGCCGGCAGGGCCGGCGACGCGCGGCTAGTCGATCATCAGCCCGCGCGCGGCGAGCTTGGCTTTCATTGCGGCACGCGCACGCATCAGCTCGGCGATCACGCGATCGATCTCGGCCTTCTGCCGCTCGAGCCGGTCGATCCGTTCCGCGAACTTCTTTAGCGCGACGCGGAGCTGCGTCACCTGGCCGTCGCCGACATCGTAGAGGTCGAGCATCTCGCGCACTTCCTCGAGCGAGAAGCCGACCGCCTTGCCGGCCAGCACATAGGCAAGCCGCGCCCGATCGCGGCGCGAATAAAGACGCTGCTCCCCGCGCCGGCTCGGATCGAGCAGGCCCTTCTCCTCGTAGAAACGCAGCGTCCGCGCCGAGACGGCGAACTCCTTGGTCAGATCGCGGATGGTGAAGATATCGCGCCCGCGCGGCGCCCCGGCCTCGAGGCCGGCGGCGAGGTCCGCGACGAGGCGGATGCCATCAGCATTCTCAAGCTCGATCACGCGAGCCCCCTTTCGGACGCATCTTCCTACATCTAGTTTACGTAAACGTAAATTCCGGGCGAACAAAACCGCATAAGTCGGGCGCTGCGCCTGCGCGCCGCGCTGAACGCATTGATATCGCTACGCTTCAGGGTAAGCGGCCGCCTCCCGCGATACACCGCGACGGTCGCGCGGACGCTCAGGCACGATGCGGCCTGGAAGCCGTCAGGAGGCGCGCGAATCGAGCTTTCCGGAAAGCGACTTGTAGATGCGGTGCAACTCGGCGAGCCCTTCCTCGATCTCCGCCTTCTGGCGCTCGAGCAGCTGGATCTGCTCGAGGCACTTCTCGCGGCTGAAGGTCAGCGCATCGCGGTCGCCGGCATTCTCCTCCGCGGCGATCATCTGGCGTATCTCGCCGAGCGTGAAGCCCAGCTTCTTGCCTTTCAGGATGAGGGCGAGCCGGGTTCGATCTCCCTGTGAATACAGTCGGTTAAGGCCGTCGCGGTGGGGCGAGATCAACCCCTTGTTCTCGTAGAAGCGCAGCGCCCGCAAGGTCACCCCGAACTCACGCGACAGCTCGCCGATCGTGAATTCAACCTTGCCGACACCCGAACCCTCATCCCCGGAATACTCGGCGGCCCAGACCTGTACCGCCGCGCCTTCCATCTCGCGTGAATCATCCATTTCGAATCGGCCTTGTCATGCCCTTATCAAGCCCGCGATGCGGGCGCCTGACCCTCAGATAGGGCCGGCGCATCGCAAAATCGAGAAACCTTACGTAAGGAGAGCCGACATAACGGTAATCTGCTCTCCCATACAGGCTGAATATGCCTGTTTCCACCGACACAATCAAAGCTTGTATGTACACGTTTGCGCGAATACGACGCCTCGCCTGACGCTCGCCGTCGACCTGCACCGACGCAGCCAAATGCCGGAAGTTTAACGGCTTATTTACCCTAAAGCGGAAAAGTCATTGCTGGGAGAGCGGGCGCGCAACTCCCTTTCAGGAGCGCTGGTCCCAGGGCGGCTGTCCGGTCCGTCCGGCCGAGCAAAGTTCGCGGGTTTGCAATGAATTCTGGCGCTTCCTTCAATGATCGTGGGTTGAGCCCCGAGCTGTATCAGGCAGCGCGCGAGGCAGCCCGGCGCGCCGGGATGTCGGTCGAGGACTGGCTGAGCGTAACCTTCGGCAAGGCCGCGATCGCCTCCGCAGGCCAGTCCGCCGCCCGGCGCTTCGAGGCCGAAACGGAGCCGGCCCCGGGCCGCGGCGGCGAGCGGCTGAGCGATACGGTGGCCAAGCTCAACGCGCGGCTCGAGCACCTGACCGCAAGTCTTGATTCGCGCGGCCAAGCCGCGCCCGAGCCGCGCCGCGCCCCGCCGCTCGCGCCTGCGGAGCCGGCGATCGACCAGGTGATCGCCGAGATCGCGGCCCGCCAGCGCGCACTCGAGGAGGCGCCGCCTGCGCCTGCCGCCGCGGCCGCGGCGAGCGAAGATCGGCCCGAACGCCACGGCGCGGCCGCCGTGGTCGACCTCTCGGGCCTGGAAAAGCAGCTCGGCCAGATCGCCGCGCAGATCGAGACCCTGCGGCGCCCCTGCGGCGTCGAGGACGTGGTCAACGCGCTGCGCGCGGATCTCGCCGATATCGCCCGCGCCGTGGGCGACGCCCAGCCGCGCCGCGCGCTCGAAGGCCTGCAGGCCGACATGCATGCGCTCGCCGAGCGGATCGAGCGCGGCTACGGCCGCGGCGCCAATCCGTCGGCGCTCGAGAACATCGAGCGGCGCCTCGCCGAGGTGCAGGATCGCCTCAACGCGATGACCCCGGCGGAAGCCTTCGCGGGCTTCGATCAGCGCATCTCCGAGCTCGCGCACAAGATGGACGCGATCGGGCAGAGCGCGGGCGCCGACCCGGAGCTGGTGCGCTACCTCGAGGCGGCCATCCACGAGCTGCGCGATCTCTCGCAAGGCGTCGCCTCCGCCGAGGGCGTGGCGGCGCTCGCCGGCGACGTGCAGGCGCTCGGGGCGCGGATCGATCACATCGCCGCGACCACCGGCGCCGCCGGGATCGACTCGCTGGCGCAGCGCGTCAATGAGCTGACCCATGCGCTCGACACGCGGGTCGACGAAGTCGGGCCGCTGCCGACCAATCTGCAATCGCTGGTCCAGTCGCTCTCCGACAAGCTCAATCACACCGACTCCTCGGCGGCGCGCGACCAGGCCGCGCTGGCGCAGCTCGAGCAGCGGATCATGGGCCTCGCCGCCAAGCTCGACCGCGGCGATGCCTCGTCGTTCGATCAGGCGGCCCTGGCGCAGCTCGAGCAGCGCATCATGGGCCTCGCCGACCGGATCGAGACTGCGGGCCTGCGCTCCACCGACCTCTCGGCGCTCGAGCACGGCATCCATGAGCTCACGCTGCAGGTGCGCGAAGCGCGCGAGGAAGCGATCACGACCGCCGAGCGGGTCGCGCGCGCGGTCGCTGCCGACATTCCGCGCGGCGGCGACGAGCAGGTCCGGCGCGATCTCGAAACGCTGCACGCCCATCAGGCGCAAAGCGACCAGCGCACGCAGGATACGCTCGAAGCCGTGCACGACACGCTCGAGCGCCTGGTCGAGCGCATGGCAAGCGTCGAGACCGATTTGCGCGCCACGCCGGCGCGCACCGCGGAGCTCGCCCGCGTTGCCGAGCCGATGCGCGTGAGCGAGCCGCCGGCGCGCGAAATCGCCCTGCCGGCGCGTGCGCCCGAGCCCGCCGCCGCGCTGACGAGCCCACCCGCGCCGCCTCCGCTGCCCGCCCGCGCGGCGACGCCGTTCGTGCATGTCCAGCGCAGCGAGCGGCTGCCGATCGCTCCGGATCTGCCGGCCGACACGCCGCTCGAGCCCGGCGTCGGCGCCGCGCGCGGCCGCTCCCCGGCCGAGCGGATTGCCGCATCCGAGGCCGCGCTCGGTCCGGCGCTCGGTCCTTTGAAACGCGAGGGCGAGGTCACCGGCAAGGCGAATTTCATCGCGGCGGCGCGCCGCGCCGCGCAGGCGGCCGCAAATGAAGGCGGCGGCAGCACGATCGAGCCTCCTCGCCCCGAGGAGGTGAAGCAGGAGGAGACCCCGACCAGCCTGATCGGCCGGTTCCTCGCCAACCGCCGCCGCGCCCTGATGCTGGGCGTGAGCGTGCTGTTGGTGCTCTATGGCGCCGTGCAGGTGATGGGAATGCTGAGCGCCGAGCGGCAGGGCGAAGCGCCGCGCCCGGCGCCAGGCCAGTCGCAGGCGGTCGAGCCGCGCAAGCTGGCCGCGCCGGCGCCCGCCACGGCCGCGCCGCAAGCGGAGCCGCCCGCCGCGCCGGATGCCGCGAACCGCGAGTCCGCGGTGCAGCCGCTGATCGCCCCGACCCCGACCGCGAGCCTGATCGCCCCTGCGCCGGTCGCGCAGGTCCCCGCCGAGCCGGCGCGACCGTTTGCCGATGCCACCGGCTCGATCGGCGCGCCGCTCAACATCACCGCTGCGGCGGCAAAACCGCCGGAGGTCGCGTCCGCGGCACCGGCGGCGCTCGCGGCCGACAAGCTGCCGGCCGCCATCGCAGGCCCGGCGCTGCGCGCGGCGGTTGCCGCCGGTAACCCGGCCGCCGAATACGAGATCGGCGTGCGCTACTCGGAGGGCCGCGGCGTCCCGATGGATCTGGAGCTCGCGGCACAATGGTTCGAGCGCGCCGCGAGCCACGGCCTTGCGCCGGCGCAGTACCGCGTCGGCAGCCTCTACGAGAAGGGCCAGGGCGTGAAGAAGGACCTGAACAAGGCCCGCACGTTCTACCTGCAGGCAGCCGACAAGGGCAACGCCAAGGCGATCCACAATCTCGCGGTGCTCTACGCCGAAGGCATCGACGGCAAGGCCGACTATCCGGCCGCGGCCCAGTGGTTCCGCAAGGCGGCGAGCCGCGGCGTGGCGGACAGCCAGTACAACCTCGGAATCCTCTATGCCCGCGGGATCGGCGTCGAGCAGAACCTCGCCGAGTCCTACAAATGGTTCGCGCTCGCGGCGGCCCAGGGCGACCAGGATGCGGGCAAGAAGCGCGACGACGTCGCCTCGCGGCTCGACCAGCAATCGCTCGTTGCGGCACGCCTCGCGGTGCAGACCTTCACGCCCGACACCCCGCCCGACGAGGCCATGAACGTGAAGGCCCCGCCCGGCGGATGGGACAAGGCGAGCGCCGCCGCCCCCGCGGCGCCGACGAAGCCCGCCGACCGCCGCAAGCGCCAGCCCTCGTGAGGCTGCAAGCACCGCAAGCGGGTCGCCCGGCACGACCGGCGGACCCGCGCGCGCATTCATACTTGCGGCCGCAAGACGATTGAGCCATTCACAGAACCCTCGTTAGCCTTACACGTATCTTTCCGCGCGCCGGGCGGAAAAAGCGTTTAGTCTCCGTCTGCCGCGTCGTCCGCGCCAGTTGCGTCAACGGGAGCAGCCGCTCCCGCATCGGCGGATCAAGCTCGTGCAAATCTACCTTCCGATCGCCGAATTGCCCGTCAACGTGCTGCTGATCCTCTTCATGGGGCTCGCAGTCGGATTCATCTCGGGCATGTTCGGGATCGGCGGCGGCTTCCTCATGACGCCGCTCCTGATCTTCATCGGCATCACGCCGGCGGTCGCGGTTGCGAGCGTCGCGAGCCATGTCGCGGCGTCCTCGTTCTCGGGCGCGATCTCATACTGGCGGCGCCGCGCGCTCGATCCGGCGCTCGCCCTGATGCTGCTGACCGCCGGCATGATCGGAACCACGACCGGCGTCTGGATCTTCACGCTCCTGCGCCGGCTCGGCCAGCTCGACCTGACGATCTCGCTCTCCTATCTGCTCCTGCTCAGCATCGTCGGCGGGATGATGATCACCGAGAGCGTGCGCGCGATTCTGCGCGCACGGGGTGGGCGACCGGCCGAGATCCGCCGACCCGGCAGCCACATGTGGATCCACGGGCTGCCGCTGAAGATGCGCTTCAAGGTCTCCAAGATCTACGTCTCGGTGATCCCGATCTGGGTGATCGGCTTCTTCATCGGCTTCATCGGCGCGGTGATGGGCATCGGGGGCGGCTTCCTGCTGGTGCCGGCGCTGATCTACCTGATCCGCGTGCCGACCGGCGTGGTGATCGGCACCTCGCAGGTGTTGACGCTGGTCACGATGGCCTATGCGACGATCGTCCACGCCGCGACCAACCATCTGGTCGACGCGCTGCTCGCGCTGCTGCTGATGCTCGGCGGCGTGATCGGCGCGCAGTTCGGCGCCCGCGCCGGGCAACGCTTCTCGGGCGAGCAGTTGCGGCTCCTGCTCGGCATCCTGGTCCTCTCGGTCGGACTGCGCTTCGCCTACGATCTCGTCGTCCCGCCCGCCGACCTGTTCACCATGCGCAGCGTGGAGGAGAGCCAGTGAGCGCGCGCCCGCCCGCCGCGCGCGCCCGCGTGCTCGCCTTCGCGCTCGTCTTTGCACTCGTCCTGGCGGCGAGCGGCGCCAGGCCGGCCGCGGCGGAGCGGCTGATCGCGGCGCTGTCGACCTCGCGCGTGCTGATCGCCGCGAACTTCACCGGCGCCGACGTGGTGCTGTTCGGCTCGGTCGAGCGCGACGCGCAGACGGTGGCGCGGCGTGGCGGCTACGACATCGTCGTGACCGTGACGGGTCCGCGCGAGAACATCGTGACCTTCCGCAAGCAGCGCGTCGCCGGGATCTGGGTCAATGCCGACTCGCGCACCTTCGTGAGCGTGCCGTCCTATCTCACCGTGCTGTCGAACCGCACGATCAGCGAGATCGCCGACGTCAACACGCTGCGCCGGACCCAGACCGGGCTCGCGCGCACGCTGCTGCCGCAGGAGATCTCCGGCGACATCGCCGACTCGATCCGCGACGATCCGTTCCGCCAGGCCTTCCTCCGGCTCAAGATCGATCAGAACCTCTACCGCGAGCAGCAGAATGGCGTGACCTTTCTGGCGCCCTCGCTGTTTCGCGCCGCAATCCCGATCCCCGACGATGCGCCGACCGGCTCCTACGAGGTCGACGTCAAGCTGTTCGCGGACGGCGTGATGCTCGCGCGGGCGCAGACCGCGCTCGAGGTCGTGAAGGTCGGCTTCGAGCAGTTCGTGGCCAACGCAGCACACGATCACGGCCTGTTCTACGGGCTGGTGACCGCCCTGATGGCGCTGGTGACCGGCTGGTTCGCGAGCGTGGTGTTCCGCAGGGACTGAAGCTTCAGCGCGCGACCTCGAGCCGCGTCGCCACGCCCGGCTCGAGCAGGCGCAGCCGGTTCGCGATGCCGAGCGCCTTGAACGACGCCGCGAGATCGGCGCCGTTCTGCGTGAAATGCGCCCAGCTGTCGCGATGGATCGGAACGATTGTCGCATCCGGGAAGGCATGCGCGGTCTCGATTGCGTCGTTCGTGTTCATCGTGAGATGAAACGGCCCGCGGGTTTCGGCGGCGCCCGCGAACAGCAGCACAATGCCGGCCGGGAAGCGCCGCGCTACCTCGGCGACGCCGCCGAACCAGACGGTGTCGCCGGTGATGTAGATCGGCGCCTGCCCTTCCGCCGCGACGACGAAGCCGATCACGTCGCCGGAAAGCGGCTCGATGCCGGCGGGGCCGTGACGCGCCGGCGTCGCCGTGATGGTGAGCCTTCCGCCATCCGGCCTGTTCAGATCGAGCGAGGCCCAGGGGGCGAGACCGGTCGCGCCGCCGCCGAGCCGCTGCGCGCCGGCCTGCGTGGTGATGACCCGCGCGGCGCGCGAGAGGAGCGCGCGCCCGGCCGTGTCGAGATTGTCGGAATGCTGATCATGGCTCAGCAGCACGGCATCGACCGGCAGGACCTGCTCGGCGGCCAAGGCCGGCCCGGCGGTCTTGCGCAGTCGCACGTGCGGCAACGCGTAGTCGCCCGGCGCATCGAAGGTCGGATCGGTGAGAAGACGAAACCCGCCGATCTCGATCAGCGCGGTCGGCCCGCCAATCAGGGTGATCGCAATCGCGTCCATGACAACCTCCTGCCTCACCGTTCATCTGGGGACACAGCCGGTGCCGGGCGAGTCACCAGATAGATGCCGAGCGCGACCGGAACGATGCCGATCAGATCAAGCGCGGCGACGTGCTCGCCAAGCAGCAACCAGCCGAACAGCATGCCGAGCGGCGGCATGAGGAAATGATAGGAGCTCGCCGCGGTCGCGCCCGACATCGCCAGAATGCGAAACCAGAGCAGATAGGCGAAGACCGAGACGAGCAACACCAGGTAGGCAAAGGCGGCGAGCAGACGCCAGGTCGGGACCACGTCAGCGACGCGCTCGGTGGCCAGCGCGAGCGGGGCAAGCGCGACGCCGGCCGCGAGGCTCTGCACGCCATTGCCGACCCAGAGCCCGCCCTGCGGCGCAAAGCGCTTGAACAGGATCGTGCCGCCGACGAGCGACACCAGCGCCGCGAGCGAAAACCCGACGCCGGCCCAATGGTCGGCGCCGAGGCTCAGGCGATTCTGTACCACGAGCGCGACGCCGCCGATGCCCAGCACGAGGCCGGCGAGCTTGCGTCGCGTGATCCGCTCGCCGAGCCATAACGTCGCGAGCACCGCGGTCAGCACCGGGTTCGCGCTGATGATCAGCGCCGCAAGGCCCGCCGAAATGGTCCTCATCCCGACATAGCCGAGCCCGAGATAGATCGCCTGGTTGGCAACACCGAGCAAGGCGAACAACAGGACGTCGCGGCGTGCGAGTTTCAGTGGCGCGCCGCTCACGGCCGCAGCGCCGAGCATCAGCAATCCGGCGAGCAGAAACCGCGCCGTCAGCATCAGCAAAGGCGGACTGTCGGCGATCGCAACCTTTGCGGCGGCAAAAGCCGAGCTCCACAGCAAACAGAACACCGCCACCATCAGCGGCAACGGCATGGACGGCGAGACGGTGGACGAAGCGGTGCTTGGGAGGGCGGGGACTGCGGCGCGCATTGGAAATCTCCATTCGCCAGACAGCTAGGGAGCGCCCTTGATATTTGTAAATTAAATCATAAACTGGTTTGCAGTGGTAATTCGAATGGGTGTTCCATGTTGGACCTCGACCTCCTGCGCAGCTTCGTTTCCGTGGTCGACGCGGGCGGCTTCACCCGCGCGGGCGAGCGCGTCCACCGCACGCAGTCGACCGTGAGCCAGCAGATCCGGCGGCTCGAGGAGGATGTCGGGCATCCGCTGCTGATCCGCGATGGAAAGCGTGTGACTCTCACCGACGAGGGAGAGCGGCTGTTGTCCTACGCGCGACGGCTCCTTGCGCTCGCGCAGGAGGCGCGTGATGTCGTGTCGCGTCCGCACGGCGGCGGCCTGGTGCGGCTCGGCATTCCGGAAGACTTCGCGGCCTATCGCCTGACCGAGTTGCTCTCGAGCTTCGTGCGAGCGCGGCCGGGCCTGCGGCTCGACGTGCGCTCTGACCTCAGTCTGCGGCTGCGCCACGCGCTCGAGCGGGGCGAGCTGGACCTTGCCCTGCTCAAGCGCGATATCGGCGAAGGCGACGCGATCGCGGCCTGGCCGGAGCGGTTGCGCTGGGTGACCAGTCGCAACCACCCGGTCAATCCGCGGGTCGAGTCCGTGCCGCTGGTGGTCGCGGAGCAGGGATGCCTCTATCGCAACCATGCGATCCACACGCTGGAGGCTGCCGGGCGCTCGTGGCATGTCGCGTTTTCCAGCCCGAACCTCTCCGGGTTGCAGGCTGCGATTTCGGCCGGCCTCGGAATCGGCATCCTGTCGGAGCAGGCGATCCGCCCCGAGCATCGCGTGCTCGGCGCGAAAGACGGGCTCGCGCCGCTCGCCAAGACCGAGCTCGCGCTGTGCGCGGCACCGGGCGCGAGCCCTTCGACGCATCGCCTCGCCGCCGTGCTGGCCGATTTCTGCAGCGCAACCGATCCGCGCGCGGCGGCCTAGCGCGTGATGATTTTAGGTCTGCGCTGAGGCCTGATCCATTCTCCGCTCATTCCCGCGAAAGCGGGAATCCAGGGGCCCAGAACTGGGCCAAAGGACTGGGTCCCCGCTTCCGCGGGGACGAGCGGACTTGAGACGTGATTCAATCTCAACTCATCCCGCTCTAGTGCATGATCCCGAAAAGTGGAAACCGGTTTTCGGAAAAAGATCATGCACCGTAGAAAGATAGCGATCGATCAGCGCTCCGCTGCGCCGGCGAGCGCGCGCGCCTGCAGGCGCGGCACGAGGAAGAAGCCGACGAGAAGAATGGCCGCGACGCAGACGAGGCCGAGGCGCATTCCGTCCACGCCATTGTGGACCCAGCGGGCGGCGAGCGGCGCGCGCGAGATCGCTTCGGCCGCCGCCGCCGACAACAGGCCGAGGTAGGACCACGCCATGCAGGCGTAGTGCCGTGCGAGCCAACCCGGGCGGCGGCGCAGCACCGCCGCGACGCCGCGCGCGACCGTCGCCAGGCTGATCAGCGCGAGCAGATGGAACGGGCCGATCTGCCCGGTGAGCCGATAGATGCCGAGCGCCGTTCCGTTGGTGGCGACCATCGCGGCGACATAGGCGGCGCCGAGCGCGCGGTGCGCGGACGTGCCCTTGCGATCCGCCAGAACGAAAAGGCCGAACCCCAATGCGGCGATCGCCGCCGCGCCATGAGCTGCACCGAGCGCGCTGAAACTCATCATGACGGTTTCTCCTCCATTTGCCCGCCTCCCGCGCCGTCGATGATGTCGCGCAGATAGGTGACGTGACGCGCGAAGGCGGCTCGCCCGGCACGGGTCATCGCGACGCGCGTGCGCGGTTTCTTCGCGACGAAATCCTTCTCGATCGCCACATAGCCGGCGTTCTCCAGCGTCGTGAGATGCGCGCCGAGATTGCCGTCGGTCGCATTCAGGATCGCCTTCAGGCGCGTGAACTCGATCCGCTCGCCGTCCGGCAACGCGCTCAGCGTCGCCATGATGCGCAACCGCACCGGCTGATGAATGATCTCGTCCGCGCTCACGCGTTCAGACCTTCCGCATCCAGAAGCCGGCAAGGATCAGCGCGCCGCCGCCGACCACCGCCATCCAGAGCAGGAAGTGACCGGCGATGAAGACGAAGCCGGTCAGCGTCGCCGCCGCGACCACGAGCCCGGCAACGACATAGCGGGGCCCACGGAAGATGCCGGCGAGCACATAGAGCAGCGCGACAAACAGCGGGATGAAAGCCGAGACCTGTCGGCCGGTGACGGGCGCCATCACGAAGAACGTTGCCGCGAAGAAGGCGAGCATCGCGAGCGTGATCGCGCCGTAGCGCCACGCAAACGATGGCTCGGTGCCGCGGCCGGCAAAGAGACCCGCCGCGACCCCGATCGGCACCAGCACGGCCCAAATGGCGTTGGCATGATGCGGGAAGCCGTCGCTCAGTCCGTAGCCGGCGGCCCAGATCACGCCCCAGATCAGGAATTGGGGCGCGGCGCGCCGATAGCCGCGCAGCGTGGCGCTGCGCGCCTGCGCGGCATCGATGTCGCGCAGCGCCGCGGTGGCGTCTTGCGGTGAGAGTGTCATCAGCCTCCCCTTACTCCGTAATACAGAGTACTCTATATAACGCCAAAGTCAAGGGCTGTCGCCGGAACGCCAGGATGCCTGGTCAGTCGGGGAGGCAGCGCGAGGCCGCGAAGGCGTAGAGCCGATTGTCGCCCAGCATGTGGGCGGTGAAATTGCGCGAGCCGAACACCGCCGCGAAGGCGCGGTCGCGGATGCTGAGCCCGCCCGTGTAGGCGCCGAACGCCGGCATCACCAGCGCCTTGCCGTCGGTCGCGAAACAACGCCGGCTCACCGCGCGTCCGCGCTGCACGATCCGCGCCATCGGGTGGAGATGGCCGGCGACCTCGCCCTCGCTCGCGTGGCGCGAGGGCTGATGCCGGAAGGTCAGCGCCCCGACGCTCACCTCCTCGGCAAACGTTCCGCCGATCCCGTCCGCCGGATCGGGGTCGTGGTTGCCGGCGATCCAGATCCAGTCGCGTCCGCGCTGCAGCGCGACGAGCGCGGCGCGGTCCGGCGCGCAAAGCCGCGCCGGACCATCGCCATCGTGGAAATTATCGCCGAGCGCAATCACGATCCGCGGCGCGTAGCGCGCGATCAGGCGCGCGAGGCGCGCCAGCGTATCGGCCGTGTCGTAAGGGGGCAGCAGGGTCCCGCGCCGCGCGAAGCTCGAGCCTTTCTCGAGATGCAGATCGGCCACTGCCAACAGGCCTTCCTCGGGCCAGTAGAGTGCGCCGGCACAATCCGCCGCGAGCGCGATCCCGGCGAGGCGCAGGGCGTCGGGCGACCGATCAGGGCGGGGCAAGCTGGAAGCGGAGGATATCCGTGCCATTCTCGAGAATCAGGTGCCCCTCCTCCGTACGCCAGCGCGACGCGGTAAGCAAAGCCGTCATGTAGCGCTGCTCCCACTCGTCGGCCGCGGAGCGGCAGGCCATCTCGGTGCGCAGAATCGTCCCCCACACGATCCGCCGGGCCGGCAGGAAGGTCGCGTGGCCGCCCCAGTCATTGCACAGGGCGTTGCCGCCGACCCGATGGTGGAAGGTGAAGTGACCGCGGACCTCCAGCGTTGCCCGCTTCGGCGCATCGCGCCGCAGCAACGGATCGCCGTTCAGCGAGACCGCCACAAAGCGCAGCCCGATCGGAAAACCTGAGGGGTTGTATGGGAACTCCGGCCATGTGATCCACATGCCGAACAGAAAGACGCCAATAACGGCGCAAATCGCACCGAAAATGCGCAGATATGCCATCAGCCGCCCGCCGGACATAAAAGGTTGGTCGCGCGGGGACGGCGCCTGGTTCGAAAGCCGGCGACGCCGCTACTGCTGCGGCGCCTGCGCGTAGCCGAACATGAAGCTGTAGCTCGACGCATTCTGCGGCGCGGGCGAGACCGGCTTGGTCTGGCTGGTCGAAACCGACGCGGACTGGTGACAGGCCAGACAACTCGTCCCGCTCGTCTGCTGGAACGTCTCCAGCACGGCATTCATCAGCGTCTTGGTGTTGGGGTCGGTGTCGTTGGGAGGTGTATTGTAGGGTAGCGGCTCGTTCTGCGGCGCACTCCCAAGCGGGATCGGGTGCTGCGGCCACTGCACATTGACGAGCTTGTAATACTGCCATGGCCCGGCCTTATAGGCCTGCAACATCGCCTTCATATTTTTGTTGACGGGGTCGGCCTGCTTATCGTCGGCGAAAATCTGCACGACCTGCGTCGGCACCGGCGTCGCGCTTTCCTGATTGATCGGACAGGGCGCCGGCTTGCAGTTCGGATTGTAGAACGTGTAGGGCCCCTTTCCGATTGCGCCCTGCACCGGCGCATTGTCCTCCTGCGCGAACGTCGCCCAGATGCCCTGGTTGCTTGCGCCCAGCATCTGAAAGAAGTGAAGCCCGACCAAACCGACCGTGACCGTCTGCCGCGGCGGCGGCGCTCCGACGATGATCGCCTGCGCAGTATGGAAGCGCCCCGACTTCGCCTCCGCCGGCGTCAGCACTTTCCATGCGGCCTTCAGCTCGAGCGCACCGATGTCGCCATAGCTCGTCTTCCCGCCGGGCAACGCGATATTGCTCTTCTGCGCGAAGGTGAGCTGGCTGTTGGCATTATAGAGGCCGTTCTGCTGGATGTACTGGTACTGGTCCTTGTTGAGCGCGATCTCGTAATAGACCGGCACGGACTGCTGGTCGTAGAGCGTGCCGCCGCCCGCCTGCGTGATGCTGTTGAGGATCGCGGGATCGATCGCGGCGCGCGTCTCGTTCTCGATGATCGGCCGCGAGACCTTCGAGGTGCGCGAAAGCACGCGCAGCTCGCCGGAGGTGGCGCGCGCTGCGAGCGCCTGCGGCACCAGGGCGAGCGGCGGCAGCGCCTTGTTCCATTGCCCGGGATCGGCGCCGGCCGGCAGGAAGGTCTGATCGACCGTCCGGTAGGTCTCCCACACGGTGGCGCCCGGTCCGCCGAATTTGGCGTTCGGGTTCGGCGTGCCCGGCGCTGTCCCGAGCAGGTTGAGCGCTGGCCAGTTGAGATAGATGAAGGCCTGCCACGCCTGGCAGTCGAAGCCCGGATTGCTGCGATCGAAGTGCAGGTCCGAATAGATCACTGGCTGGATGACCGGTTGTCCCGAGCCCCCAAAGCCGCCGCAGAAGTTCCCTTGGGCCGCCCCTTGCGCCGCTTGGGCCTTGCCTTGGGCCGGCGTCTCGCTCGGGGCGAGGGCTGTGCCGATGAGCAGTACGCCGAGCAGTGCAAGCTTGCGCGTCATGGGGGCCTCCGTGCTTTTGATTGGCAGCCCGCGATTATACAACCTTAAAAAGAATAATACACGACAAAGAGAGTTTGCGTTGCGTCAACCCGGCTGTGTCAGCTCATGGCTTCCTTCACCAGATCGGCCTCGGCCTCCGCCAGCAGGGCGTCGGAGGCCTCGCCGTAGACCATCTCCCGGCCGATCTCGAGCATGACCGGCACCGCCAGTGGCGAGACGTGGTCGAGCGCCTCGTGCGTGATCCGGCCGCGCACCCGGGAAAGCATCGCGGACAGACGCTTGATGTCGAGCAGGCCGGTCGAGGCGTCCGCGTAAGCCGCGCGCAGCAGCAGATGATCGCCCTGGTGCTTGCGCAGCACGTCGTAGACGAGATCGGTCGAGATCGTCATCTGGCGCCGGCTCTTCTCCTCGCCCGGATAGCGCCGCTCGATCAGCCCCGCGATGATCGCGCAATTGCGGAAGGTGCGCTTCATCAGCGCGCTCTCGGCGAGCCACGCCTCGAGGTCATCGCCGAGCATGTCCTCATTAAACAGCGCATCGAGCGAGAGCTCGCCGCGTTGCACCGCGAAGGCGACGTCGCGCAGGCCCCACACCGCGAGCGCATATTCGTTGGCGACGAAGCCGAGCGGGCGCATGCGCGCGCGCTCGAGCCGGCGCGTCAGCAACATGCCGAGCGTCTGGTGCGCGAGGCGGCCCTCGAACGGATAGCAGACCAGGTAGTACTTCGCGGCGCGCGGAAACGTCTCGATCAGAAGCTCGCGCGTGCCGGGAAGCCGCGAGCGGTGCTCCTGCACGTCGAGCCACTCGCGCACCTGCGGCGGCAGCGCGCGCCACTTGCCGTGGTCGGCGAGGATGTTGCGCACGCGATCGGCCAGATAGGTCGAGAGCGGGAACTTGCCGCCGTCGTAGGACGGCACCTTCGGGTCGCTGTCGTGGGCGCGCGAGACGTAGACCTCGTCCTCCACGATCGCCTCGTATTTCAGCACCTCGCCGGCGAACACGAAGGTGTCGCCCGGCGTCATCGTCTCGACGAAATATTCCTCGACCTCGCCGAGCACGCGCCCGCCGCGCGGGATCATCCTCGCGGCGCGCGAGCGCACGAGCCGCACCTTGAGCATGTCGGCTTCGACGATGGTGCCGACATTCATGCGGTACATCTGCGCGACCCGCGGGTTCGCGATGCGCCAGCTGCCATCCTTGGTCTCTCTGATCTTGGCGAAACGCTCGTAGCTCTTGAGCGCATAGCCGCCGGTCGCGACGAAATCGATCGTGGCGTCGAAATCCGCGCGCGTCAGCGCCGCATAGGGCGCGGCCGTGGTCACCTCGGCGAACAGCGCGTCGGCCTGGAACGGCACGCCGCAGGCGCAGCCGAGCACGTGCTGCGCCAGCACGTCGAGGCCGCCGGTGCGCAGCGGCGGGGTGTCCTGCGCGTTCTCCGCCACCGCGGCGATCGCGGCCGAGCATTCCAGCACCTCGAACCGGTTGGACGGGACCAGCACGCCCTTGGAAGGCTCGTCCATGCGGTGATTGGCGCGGCCGATGCGCTGCAACAGCCGCGAGGCGCCCTTCGGCGCGCCGACATTGATCACGAGATCGACGTCGCCCCAGTCGATGCCAAGATCGAGCGAGGAGGTCGCGACCACCGCGCGCAGCCGGCCCGCCGCCATCGCGTCCTCGACGCGGCGGCGCTGCGCCACGTCGAGCGAGCCGTGATGCAGCGCGATCGCGAGGTTGTCGTCGTTCATCCGCCACAGCGCCTGAAAGATCATCTCGGCCTGGCTGCGCGTGTTGACGAAGACCAGCGTCATGGTGTGGCGTCCGATCAGCGCGTAGATCTCGGGCAGCGCGTGGCGCGCGGTGTGCCCGGCCCAGGGCACGCGCTCGACGCTGTCGAGCATCGTGATGTCGGGCGCCGCGCCCGGCTCGGCGAGCACCAGGTCGGCACGGGCGGCGCCGCCGCTCTGCGGCACCAGATAGCGGCGCAGATCGTCGGGCTGCGCGACCGTCGCCGAGAGGCCGATGGTCGTAAGCTGCGGCGCGATCGTGAACAGCCGCGCGAGGCCGAGCGAGAGGAGATCGCCGCGCTTCGACATCACCAGCGCGTGCAGCTCGTCGAGGATCACGCGCTTGAGCGAGCCGAACAGATAGGGCGCGTCGGCGGAGGCGAGCAGCAGCGCGAGCTGCTCCGGCGTGGTGAGCAGGATGTCGGGCGGATCGCGCCGCTGGCGCTGCCGCTTCGAGACCGGCGTATCGCCGGTGCGGGTCTCGATGCGGATCGGCAGGTCCATCTCGGCGACCGGCCGCTCGAGGTTGCGCGCGATGTCGACCGCGAGCGCCTTCAAGGGCGAGATGTAGAGCGTGTGCAGCCCGCCCTCGCGCCGCACCCCGCGCCCGGTGGAGATGAGGCGGGAGGTGGCGCTTCGCATGGCCGATGTCGGGTTTGCGCGAGCCGCGTGCACTGCCTGTTCCCCTCCCCCTTGTGGGGAGGGGCTAGGGGTGGGGGTCCCTGTTGGGTGTGCCGGCAGTGCGCCAAACACCGACCCCCCTCCCCAGCCCTCCCCCACAAGGGGGGAGGGAGCCCGCCGAGTTCGGGGAGGGGGTGAGCCTCGCTCACGGCGCGCCCGCGTCTCGCCCAACTCCACCAAACTCGGGAGAAACCCCGCGAGCGTCTTGCCGGCGCCGGTCGGCGCGATCAGCAGCGCCGAGCGCCCAGCGCGCGCGCGCGCGAGCAACGCCAGCTGGTGCGCGCGCGGCACCCAGCCGCGCGCCACGAACCAGCGCGCGAAGACCTCGGGCAATTCCGGCGCAACAAGGCTTTCGGCAACCGACATGGCCATAGAAGTAGCGTCGCGCCCTCCTCTCCGCCACCGCGCAAGTCGCGCGTCAGCGCCGCTAGCCACGGCGCGCGACCACCAGCAGGCCCGGCACCGGCGCGCGGTTCTCGGTGCGCGAGGAGGCCTGCGTCAGCGCGACGAGCGTCAGGCCGGCTTGCGCCAGCGCGCTGCGCACGAAACCGGCGCTGTGCGCGTAGCGCATCTTCGCGCCGACGATCGCGCCTTCGCCCTCATGGGTCTCGACCGTGAAGCCGAACAAGCCACCGCTCGCGAGCACCGCCGCAACGGCGGCGCAAACGGCTGGAAGGTCGGCCACGTAGGCCAAGACGTCCGCCGCGATCACCAGATGAAACGCCGCTCCCTCGGCGCGCTGTGCGGCAAGGAACGACTGGATGTCCGCGACGTGCAGACGGTCATAGAGCCCCTTGCGCCGCGCCTCCTCGATCATCCGCGGCGACAGGTCGACGCCGACAAGCCAGTCGACGTGCGGGCGGAATGCCGCGCCCGCAAGGCCGGTGCCGCAGCCGAGGTCGAGCATGGCCCCAAAGCGCGTCGCCTGCCGCGTGATCGCGTCGCGCAGCAGCGCCGGCGCTGCGTAGGACAAGTCCGCGAGCGCCCGGTCGAAGCGCGGCGCGTACTGGTCGAACAGCGTGCGCACATAGATGTGCAACGCCTCGGTCGGCGCCGGCGCGCCGGTGAGCCGGGCAAGATGCAGCGCCGCGCCGTGGCGATCCTGCGGGTCCGCGGCCCTCGCCTGCTCGAACGCAGCGCGCGCGCCGTCGACGTCACCGAGCGCCTCGCGCGTCTCGCCGAGCGCGAACCAGGCCGCGGCGAAATGCGGCGCGCGCTCCACCGCCTGCGCGTAGAGGTCGGCTGCCGCCGACAGGTCGCCAGCCACCGCGTAGCCGCGTGCGAAATCATAGCGCCGGTCGGCGATCAGATCGCCCGACGAGATGAACAACGGGCCGCTCACATCATCCTTCTGCGTTAGCAATGCGGCGGATATGACATATTTAGAGCCCATGCGCCCGGACGAGATCTTGAAGCCGACCGCCGCCGGCCTGTGCAGCCCGATCGGCGGATTT
>Ga0187784_10000696_pt1 | contig 25296 bp, 21 predicted proteins | sample 1015_SJ02_MP15_2_FD_132964 | JGI IMG/M metagenome (GOLD analysis project Ga0187784, IMG submission 132964) | Tropical peat soil microbial communities from peatlands in Department of Meta, Colombia - 1015_SJ02_MP15_20_MG | ecosystem: Environmental > Terrestrial > Soil > Wetlands > Peat | place... | reverse complement strand
GCACGGCTTCACCAGGGAAATCCCCAGCGCCGGCAGCGCCAGGATCACTCCCACAAACAGCCCCACCGGCATCATGCTGCGCACCGGTCCCAGCCATGACGCCGCAATCGATCCAATCAAGAAATATGCGATCGCCAGAATCAGGTACGCCATCGATAGCGCCCGCCGGAATCCGATCCGGTCCGCAACCGCTCCCCCAAAGATCGCCAGGAACCACACCATCCCGCCGAAAATTCCCGTCAGCGTTCCCGTCTGCTCCGCCGAAAAATTCAGCCGCTCCTGCAAGTACAGCGCCAGCGATGCAAACGCCCCGTAATACGAGAGCCGCTCAAAAATTTCCGTGAGATTGGCGATCCAGAAAGGACGTTCGAAGCCGGTGCGAATTTCCTGCAATCGTCCAGAAAAGTTCAATCGTGGCTCCCAACTGCAAAGCTCTTGGACTTTGGTCGACCAGCGTTCTCGCCCTACATCCCCAGCCGCTCGCGCACTTGCTCGCCGGTCAATCCACTCACCCGCACCACCTTATTCCGGCTCGTCAGTCCGGACGCAATACTAACGGATGATCGCGGAACCTTCAAAAGTTTGGCCAAAAATTCCACGCACGCCTCGTTCGCCTTGCCCTCCACCGGCGGCGCCGTCAGCGCCACCTTGAGCGCCTCGCCCACTTCGCCGGTGATCGCGTTCTTCTTCGCCCGCGGATGCACCTTGACCGCGAACGTGACCCCCGAGGCGCTCTCATTGAACTTGGCCATGCCTCCGTGTTCTCTGTGTCCTCCGTGGTTATCGCTTTTCTCTTTCGCCAAATATCGCCGTCCCCACGCGCACGCACGTTGCTCCCTCTTCCACCGCGACTTCAAAATCGTGCGACATCCCCATCGAGAGCACGTCCATCGCCACGCCTTCCAGCCCTCGCCCAGCAATCTGATCCCGAACTTCCCGCAGGCGGCGAAAAAACGGCCGCGCTCCCTCCGGATCCTCTGTATAAGGAGGCACCGTCATCAGCCCACGAATCGCCAGGTTCTTCCACCTCGGCGCGCCCAGCAGAATCTGCTCCAGTTCGCCGCTCTCCGCCGCAACTCCGCTCTTCGCCTCTTCGCCGCCCACATTGATCTCAATCAGCACTGGCAAAGTTTTTCTCAGCGCGCCCGCCGTCGCATTCAGTTTTTCCGCCAGCCGCACCGAATCCACCGAATCGACCGCGCCAAACAACTCCGCCGCTTTCGCCGCCTTGTTCGTCTGCAAATGTCCAATCAGATGGAACTCCACCCCAGCCAAATCGCCGAGCGCATCAACCTTCCCTGCAAACTCCTGCACCCGGTTTTCCCCGAACACGCGAACGCCCGCCGCATACGCCTCCCGAATCGCCTCGGCAGGAAAGGTTTTGCTCACTGCCATCAGCATGATGCCCGACGCATCGCGCCCCGCGCGCCGCGCCGCGGCGTTGATCCGACTCCGAACGAATGCAATATTTTCAACGATGGACACCAACAAGATTTAACCACGGAGAACACTGAGAAAGTCGGAGAATTCTGACGAAACACCTGGCTCACAGGCACGAACCATCGTCTGGCTTGGCTGGATTTTGGTTAGCGGAGCAAGCCTTCGACAGCCGACCTCTCATCAGATCGCCTTGCCCGAAGCGCCCCTGCCTGGACGGCCAATCAGATCCCTCGCTGCGCTCGGGATGATCGTGGCTGGGCTCAGACGCCCAGCCAGACGCGATCACATAATAGCTGTCGGCGGCGCCGGATCTTCCGGCCTTCCCGCATTCGACAGCGGTACCTGCACCATCACGAACGCAAGAATCGCCAGCGCGATCAGCGCCACAATAAATGGCGGCGACCACTTGAACAGCGTCACATCGTGCCCCGACCCAACCAGGCTCGCAATCACCAGCCCGCACAATGCCTCGCCCGCAATCAGGCCGGACGCCGTCAGCACGCCCGCGTTTTCCACCCGCGCTTTCTGCGCATCGTTGAACCCGCGTCCATCTCTCAGCTTGTCGGTAAGCCACCGAATCATGCCGCCCACAAAAATCGCGAACGTCGTCCCCAGCGGCAGATACATGCCGACCGCAAACAGCATCACGCTCTTCACCTCGATCATGATCAGCGCCAGCCCCAGCAGGATGCCGACAATCACCAGCGGCCACGCCATGTCACCGCCCACGATTCCTTTCGAGAGCATTGCCATCAGCCCCGCTTGCGGCGCCGGCAAGGCAGCGCTCCCAAAGTGATACGCGCGGTCGAGCACGGCGAGCGGAAAGAACAAAACCAGCGACGCCACCACGATCCCGAACAGGTCGCCAATCTGCATCTTCGCCGGCGTGCCGCCCAGAATGTGCCCCACCTTCAAATCCTGCAGCATCTCGCCCGCCACCGCTGACGACACGCAAACCACCGCCGCCACACCCAGCACTGCCGCCACGCCGCCCGTGCCCGATACGCCCAGCGCCACCATTAGCAGCGCCGCTATCACCAGCGTGCATAGCGTCAATCCGGAAACCGGGTTATTCGACGACCCAATCATCCCCACCAGGTTTCCTGAAACCGCGGCAAAGAAAAATCCGATCACGATCATCACGCCCGCCGCTACCAGCGCGCCCGCCAGTACTTTCGATCCTGTAAGATTCCCCGCTCCGCTGATGAAGTATTGATACAGCAGCACCATCGCCACGAACACCACCGCGATCCCCGCAAACACCGCCTTCGCCGGCAGATCGCGCTCCGTGCGCGTGCTCGCGGCGTGCGCCGCCGCCGACTTCTTCAAATCGGAAATCGCCCGCGCCATCCCCACGCCCAGTTGCTTGCGCATTTTGAACAGCGTGTACGACGCGCCCACCAGCATCCCGCCCACCGCAATCGGCCGCACAATCGAAAAGTAGATCGCCTGCGCCAGCAGCGCCCAGGCAATCGGGTGTCCCGGCGGCTGCGCCGCCTCAATATATGGATCGATGGTGAACGTCAAAAGCGGCACTAGCAATCCCCACGCCAGCATCCCTCCGGCAAAGTTGAGCGACGCCAGCCGCGGCCCGATGATGTATCCCACGCCCAGGTACGCCGGGCTGATGTCCGGCGCCGTCGCCAGCGTCAATCCTCCCGTCACTGTCGTGGCCACGTTTGGATTCGTGCTCGTGCGCAGCAGCAGCCGCTTGCCTACCTCGCTGATGTTGATTGGAAAAGTATTGTTCGCCTGGAAAACGTTCACCGCGCCCAGCAGATACATGAACGCTCCAAACCCCATGTTCGTGAATAGGATCTTCGCCGCTTTCGATCCCTGCTGCCCTGCCTTATGAATCTCCGACGCCGCCACCGACTCCGGAAACGGCAGGTCCGGGTCTTCCACCATCACCCGCCGTAGCAAGGTCACAAACAAGATCCCCAGCGTTCCCCCAATCACCATCAGCGCAACCGAATTCCAGTATTTTTCCGAGGTCAGTCCCGGCCACAGCCCCGCCATCACAAACGCCGGAATCGTAAACACCGCCCCCGCCGCTACCGACTCGCCGATCGAGCCCACTGTTCGTGCAATGTTTTCTTCCAGCAGCGAGCCCCGCATCAACCGCAGCAGCGCCATCCCGATCACCGCCGCCGGATATGTCGCGGCAATCGTCATCCCCGCCTTCAATCCCAGATACGCATTCGCCGATCCCAATATGCCCGTTAGCACCAGGCCGATCAGCACGGCCCGGAACGTAAACTCCTTCATCTCCATCGACTCGGGTACATACGGGCGGTGCTTGCGGGGGGCTTCTGCATTTGCAACCGGAGTGCTCATGAGGACCTCGTGACTTGGAGAACTTGCATCGTGCACTAGAGTAGCAGAGACGGCGAACCTTACCACGCCCGAAGCCCCGTTTACAAGTGCCTGCGACGCCCCGGAGCACACGGGGGACGTGCGGCTGAGATCATTCTTCGCTCGCGTGCGGCATTCGCACCAATTCCAACAACTCGATCAACCGCTTGAGCTTCCCCTCGTCAACGTGCTCCAGGATTTCACGCCCATATTTTTCGACGGGCTTGTCTATCCCTGACAAGAGCCTTAGCCCCGTGGGGGTAATTTTGCCGTGGATCACGCGCCGGTCAGCTTTTGCGCGCACTCGCCGAACCAACCCGCGTTTCTCAAGGCGAGCGAGCAGGCGTGTGACATCCGGGTCGTGCGTGATCATGCGCTCGCCGATCTCGCTGCAGGACAATCCCTCTGGGCCGGCCCCGCGCAAAATGCGCAAAGCATTGTACTGCGTGCCCGTCACTCCAAATTCATTCAGCTTGGCCTCCACGCGCCGCTCTAAGACGTCAGCGGTGCGCAGCAAAGAGAGGTACGCTTCCTGCTGCATGCTGCGGAAGGGGATGGTTTGTTTGAGTTCCTGCTGGAGACCGCTCGGATGGAAAATGCGGCGCATGAAGACAGATTAGTCGTTATCACAAGTATCCGTCAAACCTCAGGCCCCGCTTTCTGTAATCGTTCGCAAAGGTAATAGTTTGTAAATGCCGTGAGCGGCTCGCATCTCCGGCAAGGCCGGAAGCATCTATTTAACTAACCGGTTAAACAGATGTGGGTACCGGAATTTCTCGTGAGGATGGCAACCATGAAGAAGCATTTTGTTGCGGTGACCGTGGTGCTGCTCGTCCTGGTGAATCTCACGGCGATGGCTGCGCCTGCTCCGACACAAGCCCAAACCGGGCTTGCTTCGGATTCTGGCGCGGGCCGCTACGACCAACAAATTCAGCAAGCTGTGAGCCAGAAAATTCGCCATGACAAGCATTTACAGAACGTGAGGTCGATGGTGGAGGACGGCATGGTGACGCTGACCGGCACGGTCGATCTCTATCAGGAGAAGCTCGACTCGGCCAAGAAAATCCAGAAGATCCCGAATGTCGCCGGTGTGCGCAACAACATCGTGGTCGCAGGCGTGAACGTGCCCGACAGCCAACTGGAGCAAAGACTCGCCAGGAAGCTCGCCTATGATCGCGTGGGCTATTTCGACAACACGTTCAACTATCTGGCCCTGTCAGTCGAAAACGGTGTGGTGACGATCGAAGGTGACACGATGTACGACACGCCCAAGGCATCGGCGCTGGCCATCGTGGCAAGCACGCCGGGGGTCAAGGACGTAGTCGATCAGGTGAAAGTGCTGCCGGCCTCCATGTTCGACGATTCGTTGCGCGTTCGTATTGCGCGCGCGATCTATCGTGATCCGGTGCTCGGCCGGTATGCCATCGATCCGGTTCATCCCATTCGAATCGTGGTCGATAACGGACACGTAACGCTCTATGGAGTCGTCCAGAACTCTATGGATAAAAACATCGCCGGAGTACGGGCCGGAGAGGTGCCGGGCTCTTTCAGCGTGGACAACCAGTTGGTAGTGAGCAAAAGCTGATCAGGATTTTCTCCTGGTTCTTCCTGGAAGGCGCGGCCTGGAGCCGCGCCACTTTTTTCGATTGCGCCTCATGCTTTCGCCAGCTATGACTTCGGTTTCCACTTGTTGAGAAATGCCAGAAAGTCATCTGGAGCCATGGCCCTGGCATTTTCAAACTCACCGTTTTTCTGGCTGTAAACCAGCTTGCCGTCCGCATCGAGCACCGCCAAACCCGGGATGCCGCGCTTCATGGGAACCTCATACTTGTTCATCAGATCCTGGTTCTTCTCACCTTTTCCGATATCGACATGAACCACGACGTAATTGGCGGCGATAATGGAAGCCTCTTCCGGACGATGAAATGCGGCATCGAGCACGTGGCAGTCATAGCACCAGTTCGCTCCGAATACCACAATCACACGTTTGTGTTCGGCCCGCGCTTCCTTGAGGGCTTCTTTGATTTCCACATGCGCATCGGCGGTTTCCGAATAGATCTGCTTTCCGGGGCTGGGTGGGGTCTGACCAAGGCAGATCGGGTTCGTGCCGGCCACTGCCAGCAAGAGGCTCAGGCCAAGAATTCTCTCGTAGAGTTGCATGAAATTTTTCTCCTGAGAATTGCGAAGTTAAATCAGTGTACCGCGTAGCAGGCCAGCTTTGGCAAGCCGGCAAGTTTGCTCTTCATTAGACGAGGCCAGATTTCACTCCACTTGGCGCGAGTGCACCAGCCTGAGGTGGTCGCTTTCGAGAATGCGCTGAATCTGGTGTTTGGCGTGAACCGTCCACGGCCCTGTGTTATCGAGTTTCACGTAGGCGCGCCAATGCAACAACGCTTTCCGCGGCTGGCGCACCTTTTCGTACGCGAGCGCGACGTTGTAATGCGCATCCGCATACGTTGGAGCCAGTTGGATGGCGGTTTGATAAGTGTCAATCGCCTCTTGCACGCGTCCCGTTTCATCGAGCACATTACCCAGATCGAAATAAGCGAGCGCGTAACGCGGATCAATCGCAATCGCCGCGCGGTAGTGTTTCTCGGCGAGCGCGTACTCGTGCCGGTTGTAATAAAGCGTGCCCACATTGATGTGCGCCGCGGCGTGTTGCGGATCGAGGTCGAGAACCTTGAGATAAACGGCAATCGCCTCGTTCTGCGTGTAGGGGTCCTCTTCCAGCGCAATTCCGCGTCCGAACAGATCGACCACATCGTTGACCACCAGTTCCGGCCCGTTGCGTTTGGGGCTGGTCACAACCTTCGCATCCTCGGCGGCAAAATCCATCACGAACTGGCCGGCGATCGGTTCCAGCAGGCGCCCTTCGTGCCGGAACGCTACGCGATGGCCGCTCTGATAAGCGCTGGCCTCTAGCAAGGGATTTTCCATCCCCGACGCCTGTTTCAGCATGGCATCGAGCGAGCGGCGGATCACCGCTGGACGCACGCGCTTTTCGCACAAGTCGCGGATTTTCTTGACTTGCAGAAGATCAAAAAAGGAGTAGCTTTCGCTGCACCTGACCAGCCCCGCCTTCTCCCATGTCTGCAGCTGACGCGGGGCGAGGCGCAAAATACGCACCAAGTCGGCACGGCTGTAACGGCACATGGTCATGAACGGCGACTGGCCTCGATTATCGGGAACTCGCCCGCGATCCGCAAGTAGCAAGACGGTGGAACCTGTGGAGAATCAGGCAGAAATAGCACTTGAGTGGCAGCTGCAAAACTCGGACCCACATCGGAGTTGGACCCGTGGACCAGCGCCATCAGGCACGGATCAGCCGATTTCCAACTACCAGTAAACGGGCGATTCCGCCCAATTGCTCCGCGTCCGCCACTCGCCCCGCGCCTGCTGCGCAGGACCATACTCTTATCACCCCCCGCTGTGACATGCCGCACTGAATTTCTCCCACAGTGAGTCCAGCCTTGGAGCGTAAGAGCGGCGTTTTGCGCAGCTGGGTCTGCGGGCCCTCCACCTGCGCAGAGTTCTGTTTTGGACCCCCGCCCGCTATCCGCGGACAAAATTCTCGACAATTCGGCTGGAGGATTCCATGCTTCACCTCGATACCGGCAATACCGGTTTCATGATCTTGTGCACCAGTTTGGTCATGCTCATGACTCCGGGCCTCGCCTTCTTCTATGGCGGCCTGGTGGGCCGCAAGAATGTCCTGGCCATCATGATTCAAAGTTACGTCTCGATGGGCTGGACCACCGTCATTTGGTATCTCTATGGTTATTCCCTGTGTTTCAGCGGCGACTGGCATGGAGTCATCGGCAACCTCCACAATGCTTGCCTGCGCGGAATTAGTCTCAATACACCGTCGTCCAACAACACCATTCCCGCCTTCGTCTTTGTCGCGTATCAGATGATGTTTGCCATCATTACCCCGGCGCTCATCTCGGGAGCCTTCACCAACCGCGTCACCTTTAAGGCCTACATGTTGTTTCTGACCGCCTGGCTCACGTTTGTTTACTTTCCATTCGTTCACATGGTCTGGGGCGGCGGGTTCCTGCAGCAGTGGGGAGTGAGGGATTTTGCTGGCGGTATCGTCGTGCACAACATCGCCGGACTGGCGGCTCTGGCCTCCGTGATCTATGTAGGCAGGCGGCGGGTTATCGACCGAGGCCCGCACAGCATTCCGCTGGTCGCCCTGGGCACCGGCCTGCTGTGGTTCGGCTGGTACGGATTTAACGCGGGCAGCGAAATGAACGTTGATTCGGTTACCGGGTGCGCGTTCATCAACACCGACGTTGCCGCGTCCTTCGCTGCCATAGCCTGGCTGATGGTCGCCTGGCTGAACGAGAAGAAGCCCAAGTTCCTCGGCCTGCTCACCGGTGCCGTTGCCGGATTGGCCACCGTCACTCCGGCCGCCGGATTTGTGTCTCCCACCACTGCGGTCATCATCGGCATCGTCTCCGGCGTTGTCTGCTACTACGCCGTCGAAATGAAAAATAAGCTGCAATGGGACGACGCTCTCGATGTCTGGGGCGTCCACGGCGTCGGTGGGTTCCTGGGCATCGTCATGCTGGGTATTTTTGCCAACAAAGCGTTTAATCCTCAAGGCGCCAACGGTTTGCTCTATGGCGACCCGGTGTTTTTGCTCAAGGAAGTTACGGCGGTAGTCTTCTCCTCGGTGTGGGCTTTTGTTTTCACCTATGCCATGTTGCGCATCATTGATGCCTTCACGCCTGTCAAAGTCAGCGGCTCGTCGGAGGAAATTGGCCTCGACGAATCACTCCACGGCGAACACGCCTACGAGCAACTTACCGAAGAGGACCTGATTCACGCAGGCCGTTAGCCTAGGGAGGGATGTGGCAGTCGAGAGAAGTGCATCTCTCTGTGCGTTTCGCAAAATTGTTTTAGCGGGGGTGATGCTTGCATCACCCCTTTTTTTGTTCGCGCAGACTGGCTCTCCGCCCGACCCAGCCCCTCCTTCGACCAACGATGTCCCGGCCAAGTCTTGGTGGAAAGGAATTGCGGTGGACGGAATGGCATCCCTTTCCTATACCTACAACACCAACGATCCCGTCCCTCAGATCAATCAATTTCGAGTCTTCGACTTCAATGACAACGAACCACAACTCGACGTAGCCCAGCTTGTGATTCAGCATCCGGTCAGCGAATCCGGCCAGTTCGGCTTTCGTGTAAATGGCATCGTGGGTTCCGGCGTTCCCGAGGTCACTGCCTCCTATGGCATGTTTCGCAATTCGGCGACCGGGGTAGGGAAGCACTACGACGTCCTGGAACTTTACCTCAGCTACGTCGCGCCGATCAGCAAGGGGGTTCGATTTGATGTGGGGAAATTCGAGACACCCCTGGGATACGAAGTGATTGGCGGCTATGACGTCTATAACGATAATTTCAGCCGGGGCTATATTTTCGGTTACGGTCTGCCGTTCACTCACACTGGTGTGAAGACGAGCTATGGGTTCAACGGCAGGTTTTCTGGCGCCTTATTGATTACCAATGGGTGCGACGCCGTCACCAGGCTGAATGGCGGAGTGACCGTGACGGCCGAGGTTAGCGCGATAACCTCCAAGGCGACGAGCCTGACTTTCAATTTCATGCATGGTCCCGAGAGGCCCCATGACAATCATGATCAGCGGAGCCTCTACGAAATCGTTGGCGACTGGAAAGCGACGCCGCGGCTGAGCTTCGTCATCGACGGACTCTATGCCGACGAGGATCATGCCGCCACCAACGGCAGCGATGCCATCTGGAAAGGCCTCGCTGTATACCCAAAGTACCGTGTCACCGGGAATTTTTCCCTGGCATTTCGCGGAGAGATCTTCGGCGATGATGGCGGTAGCCGCACCGGCACGTCGCAAACCCTCCAAGGTTACACTCTGACTCCCGAATACGCGCTGCCGGTAAAAGTTTCGCGGTTCATCTCTGCCTTCCGCCATCTCGACGGAAAACTCGTGGTGCGCGGCGACTTCCGCCAGGATTTCTCCGATCATGCGACTTTCCGCAAAGGCACCGGCTTCACCAACCGCCAGTTCACCACAGCCGCCAACCTCATCTATCTCTTCTGATCGGAGCCCAGGTTGCTTGAGAACTGGTTTCGATCAGTCAGGCCGCGTCCTCAGCATCCAATTGCAGCTCTTGCAGCGGCAATATTGCCCGAACCCCGGGCTCCGCTTTCATTCGAGGAGATTTTCAGAGATCCTTTGCGTTGTGCGGCAGAGTTGCGGCAGGTTTTGGTGAACGGACGCCTAACTCCCGAAAAAGCTGGAGCCGACGATCGGACTTGAACCGATGACCTGTCGATTACGAATCGACTGCTCTACCAACTGAGCTACGTCGGCCTCTGCTCTTTAGTTTACCAAACCGTTCAGGGGATGCTGCGGTGCTGCGCTCAAGCGCGGAAGTGGTTCAAGATAAAGACCTGTTACCTCAACTTCATAACGGGTGATCATTCCGGCCCATTCTTGATGTAGCTGGCTGAGTCGTGCCGACGTTCTCCTCCGGAGGATCGTCTGAATCACAATATCGGGAGGTCTGGGTTCATTCAGGTTTGTGGCTAGTCCTCGATCGCGAGATGGGGCGCAGCGCGAGGGCAGTTTTTTGGCTGAGCCTCCTCGTGCCAAGGCTCGTGATGCGCGGCGGTCCCGTCGGTGACTTCAATCACGGAGTTTTCAGACCATGTAGTTCATCCTGAAAAAGGGAATTTGATGCCCCTGTCCGGCAAGGAGGGTTTTAGAGAGGAGGGGCTGGCATTTTGATCTCTTCCTATCTGTTTCCTTTCATTTTCGTTGCTTGTGGGTTAATGATCGCATTCCGCCGAATCGATCAGCGGGACCGCAAGCGCCTCACCGACCAACTGGAACAGGCCCAGGCGGTAATCAAGCAACTGGAGAGAGAGCGAGACATGGCCATGCAGGAATTGTTTCGCCGGTTCTCGGACGAAGGCAAGCTCAACAAAGAGAAAAGTCAGTTTCAGGCGCAACTGGCAGAGTACGAAAAGTACGCAGCGTTGTCGCAGCTCGCGCTCGGTGCAGCGCATGAAATTAATAACCCACTGCTGGGAATTCTTTCCCATCTCGAACTTGAGTTGAACTTTGCCCAAGGGGAGCAGCGCGAAGAAATCGAACAATGCATCGAATGTGCGCGGCGAATTTCAGTAACCCTGCGGAGTCTGATGAATTATGCTCCCCAGTCCACTGGTCCTCAGCAAGGTGAATCTCCACCACCTTGTTTCCGACACGCTCGCCTTTCTCGAACACCAACCTTTGCTTCACGGCCGGATTCTGGAGAGCCGCGTTGCGCCTGGTATGCCGGCAATCCACGTGGATGCCAACCAACTGTCTCAGGTGCTCATGAACTTGCTGATCAATGCCGCACAGGCGACTTCGGAGGGGGGCCGTATCACGGTGTCTGCCCAACTGTCGTCCACCGCCGACGCCGTTGAGATACGAGTCGTCGACACTGGCTGCGGAATTCCGGCTGAAGTCCTGCCTCACGTATTCGAACCGTTCTTTACCACCAAGCGAGGCAAGGGCACAGGCCTGGGCCTCAGCATCACTCAAACCTACGTGCGGAGTCATGGCGGCGAGATCCAAATCGAGAGCGCCCCCAATAACGGAACAACCGTGACATTTACACTTCCACTGCGCCAAGAGGAACCGCGGACGATCGAAAATGACAGCACGGAGGTGATCATCCAGTAGCCATGCCCCACACAGTGCTGATCATAGACGATGAAGAGTTGACATTGCGTACCATCAGTCGGGGGTTGACGGCTGAAGGATTCGACGTCTTCACAGCCGGGTCCGGGGAAGAAGGTCTGAAGGTTCTCGAGGATGAAAAGCCCGACCTCGTGCTGCTGGATATCGTGCTGCCGGGAATCGACGGTGTCGAGGTGCTGCGCCAGATCAAAGCTTCAGCCCCGGCCAGCATTGTGGTCATGATGAGCGCTTACCACATGGTCGACCGGGCCGTGGAGGCGATGAAGCTCGGCGCTTTCGATTACCTGATCAAACCATTCCATCTTGCGGATTTGAGCGCTACTCTCCGCCGGGCGTCTGAAGTGCTGGCCCTGCGCGTCCGCTTGCGCGATACGGTGGAAACGGCCAAAGGGCAATATGACTTCGGGCGCGTGGTCACTCAGAATCCAGTGATGCGCAGCATGCTGGAAATCGCTCGCAAAGCTGCGGAAAGCACCCACACCACGATCCTCATTTTGGGCGAGAGCGGCACCGGAAAAGGCGTCTTGGCGCGCGCCATTCACTATGCCAGTCCGCGCGCCAGTCAACCCCTGCTCGAACTCAACTGCGCCACATTGCCAGACACTCTTCTGGAAAGCGAACTGTTCGGCTTCGAACCTGGGGCCTTCACCGACGCCCGCCGCCGCAAGGAAGGTCTCTTGGAGCGTGCCCACGGGGGGACGGTTTTTCTCGATGAAATCGGAAACATGTCCGCCAGCGTACAGGCGAAGCTGCTGCGTGTGTTGGAGGAGAGCACATTCATGCGGCTCGGCGGCACCAAGCCTATAAGGGTCGACGTGCGCTTGATCGCCGCTACGAATGCCAATCTGAAAGAGGTTGTCGCCGAGGGCCGCTTCCGCGAGGACCTCTTTTATCGACTCAATGTCGTCCCCCTCCTTATTCCTCCATTGCGGGAAAGGCGCGAGGATATTCTTCCCTTGGCGCTGGACCTTGTGAAATGGTTCAATCAGGAATTAAAGAAGAACTTCATCGGCTTCACACCCGAAGCTGCCGAGTTGCTGTCCTGCTACGCATGGCCTGGAAACATTCGCGAGCTGAAAAATGCTATTGAGCGAACCATGATTCTGGTTCCGGAAGGCGACATTGATGCATCCTCTCTTCCCGAAGAAATACGAAACGCCGAGGCTGCCATCCTTCCCCCTGCCTCTTCGTTCGCAAACGAAGAACCCTGTGATGGAGAACCGCTTGTAACGCTGCGCGAACTGGAGGATAAGTACATCCAGAGAGTGCTCGCGGCGACGGGAAACAACAAAACTCAAGCTGCGAAAATCCTCGGGATTCATCCCACCTCATTGTTGCGTAGATTGAAAAAAGACCCTGTGGGTTAACCACCGCCTTTCCACCCGGCATAACCTTGCAAAATGCATGAGCGATCTGCGATATGCAGCAGTCATGGACACGCACCTTTGGGCAGTAGGCGCCGTAACTGATTGCCAGAGAAGGGTCGCTCACCTTTCTCGAACTTGTCCCTAACGTGCACTTCTTTGTGATGTCACGAGGTCGCGAAGCACATTAGGCGCGCGCCAGGAGAATGTCATGTCCATACTTTTCGTACTGCTGACCTTCCTCATTATCATTACTGCCAACTATTTCTATTTCCACATGCCAGCCCAAGCACCTCTGGAGACAACGGTAACGTTACGTCCCCGGGCGCCGGTCATGACGAAAGAGGCCGGCTTGGCCATCCCACAAGGTTATAGCTTTCATCCCGGCCACACCTGGGTCCTGGAAGAAACCAGAGATGACGCTAGGATCGGACTGGATAAGTTTGCTGCCGACCTCGTTGGCACTATCGACCGTATCGAAGTTGCCGACCGAAGCCGCTGGATTCGCCAGGGACAACGACTGGCCACCATCCACTCCTGCGGTACGAGCTTCGACCTCCTGTCGCCGGTGGAGGGAGTGGTCATGGCCGTTAACGACGATGCGGTCAAGAATCCGGCGCTGGCCGCCACCGACCCCTACAAGGACGGATGGATTGCTGTCCTCAAGTCTCCCGATCTGCGTACAAGTCGAAAAAACCTGCTCCAGGGGTCCATGGTGGCTCCTTGGATGCACTACAGTGTGTCGCGCCTGAAAGAAGTCATCGCCAGCGCAAACCCCACCCTTGCCCAGGATGGCGGCACCCCCCTTAGCGCAATTCTGCCGCACCTTGAACCAGCACTTCGCCAGAAACTGATCAAAGAGTTCTTCCTGAACTGAAGGTCGGGACCCGACGGAACCAGGAGCAAGAAAATGCCAAAAACAAAAGCAATCTTGATCGATATCACAAAGTGCATCGGGTGCCGAAGCTGCGAGCAGGCTTGTAAGCAGATTCACGGCTTCTCCATGCAGAGCGAAACCAGGCTTTCGCCAACCGCCTTCACCATCGTTGAGGATCATGGAGACCGGTTCGTCCGCAGAATGTGTATGAACTGCCAGGATCCTGCTTGTGCTTCCGCTTGCCTGGTAGGCGCGCTCCAGAAGACTGAGCTCGGACCGGTGATTTACGACTCGTCGAAGTGCATTGGTTGCCGCTATTGCATCGTTGCCTGCCCCTTCAACGTGCCGCGGTACGAATGGAGCAAGCTGGTTCCATTCGTCAAGAAGTGCGATATGTGCTATGCGCGACAGTCGAAAGGCCAGCTCCCCGCCTGTGTCGAGGCCTGTCCTGTCCAGGCTTCCATCGCGGGCTGGCGCGACGACATCCTGGATGAAGCCAGGAGGCGTGTGCTGCTCGACTCGAAGTATGTCAAGCGCATTTACGGGAGCGAGGAGGCCGGAGGTACTTCGGTGTTCTTCATCTCGGATGTCCCATTCGAAAAGCTGGGCTTCCAGGAAGTGCTTACGCAGCCGATGCCCGTTCTAACCGCCAATGCGCTGGGCGATGTGCCCACCGTGGTGTTGGTCGGCGGAAGCCTGCTCGCTGGGTTGTATTGGATCACCAACCGGCGCAAGCAGGTAGCGTGGGCCGAAGCCAGAGAAACTGTCCGTCAACCCAAGAAAAGCGAAGAAAGGAGTTGAGTCATGTTCGGACGTCATCTTCCGAAAATTACCCTGTGGCGGGCCATCGTGGCGATGATCTTTGCCGCAGGTATCTACGCCGCCTATGCACGTTTCGCTCTCGGTTTTCACCAATCCACAAACCTGGTGGACGCTCAGCCCTGGGGCCTATGGGTGGGGCTGGGCACTTTGTGCGGTGTGGGTATCTCCGCCGGTGGATTCGCCATCGCCGCGGCCGTCTATCTGTTGGGCTTCGAGCGTTACCGCCCCGTGGTTCGGGCAGCGGTTTTGCTCTCATTTCTGGGTTACCTCTCCGTCATCGTCGGCATGATGTACGAACTCGGCTTGCCTTGGAGAATCTGGCATCCCCTCGTGATGTGGAATCGGCGCTCTGTGCTCTTTGAGGTCGCCTGGTGTGTGATGCTCTATACGACTGTGCTCTTCCTCGAGTTCTCCCCCTCCCTGGTGGAGCGGATACCTTGGCGCAGACTACGCGATCTCTACCTCACATGGCACCACCAAATTCTGATCGCGTTGGTTCTGGTCGGGGCCGTGCTTTCGTCCTTGCATCAGTCGTTTCTTGGCGGCTTGTATCTCTTGGGGAAAGGCAAGGTCGATCCGCTCTGGTATAGCCAGAATCTGCCCACTTTGTTTTATCTGTCGGCGGTGCCGGCAGGCTTGGCGGCCACGATCATGGCTGTCTTCTTGTGCAACCGCTCCCTGAACGCCCGCGTTAATCCCGGAATCCTGCAAGAATTAAGCCAGGTGATCCCGCCCCTGTTGTATGTATATGCGCTTTTCCGCGGCATCGACCTGCTTACTCATGGTGCCTCGCGTTATCTCTGGACCTGGCGGGAAGAGACACTTTTATTCTGGCTCGAGATTGCATTGTTTGTTGCCGCCCCAGTCGTTCTGCTGAGCCGAAAGAGCGTGCGCGAAAACTCGCAATCGCTCTACTGGACCTGCGCGCTCGTGGTGATGGGCTTTCTGGCGAACCGCTTGAATGTCTCGATCACCGCTTTCCAGAGCAGCTCTGGTTTCTATTACGTGCCGAAGTGGACTGAGTTCGCATTGACATTGGCCACCGTCACTGCCGCGGTCGTTGCCTTCCACTACGCCGTAGTGTATTTGGAGATTTTTCCGGAGCACGAACCTGCTAAGAGTTGGATGTTACGAAGTGCCGCAGTCGCGTGATGGTCAATCGCGCAAAAGAGTGACGCCGCCCCAATCCACCCAGTGTCTCGGATGCGGGCGGCGTTGCGTGCCTATCCGGTGCACGCCAGTTCCCTGTATTCCTGCTCCGATTTCGCCGGCAGAAGCACCCATAGCGTGTAGATGCCCAGAGCTGTACCCAGGGGAACGTTCAAAGTCACCACGAAGCCGACCACCAATGCGAAGACTCGCGCCCATTCCTCATGCTGCAACAACCCCCAGCCCGCCACGAACCCGATTGCCGCTTTTACCAGAACTAACCATCCGATCGTGCTCACCAACGCCGGCAACCATTCCATGACTTCTGGCGGCGGCCCGTTTGGTATGGAGCCAAGTCTTACCACCACCAGCTTCGCCACCAGCAGTATCACTACGCCGGCCATGGCGTGAAATGCTGAATAAGCCATCCACAACATCCCCACCATCTTCACGTGTTCTCTTACGCGGCTTCGTTCATATCCCACAGGGCCAGTGATCGGCTTGCTGCAGCGGACGCAGTACGCCTGTCCGGCTTCGAGGGGCGCGCCACATTGATCGCAAAACATATCCGCCTCCACAGTTCACAATATCTCGTCCATTAGAAACATACGACTGGAATCGCTCCGCGGTTCCGGAGCCGCGTCTTTCAGAGCTATCCATCCGAGCGGTACGTGAGAATCATCAGCAAAAACGAAAAGGCCACCCGGCAACTCGGGCGGCCTTCTCTTCAAGGGAGAATAGTTCCAACGGAGTTTTTTCCATCAGAACTTTCTGCCGGCATCTTATGAGCCAGAAAAGCCGGGTGTCAAGCAAAATTTAAGGATTAAATAGTCTTATTTTCAATGAGTTACAAACTATGTCCAAAAAACATCAAACCCGCCCCAAAACCGGAAAACCGGCCTGATTTCAACGCTAACAACCTTCGATTGAGCTACTTACCGCGGCTCGGCGCCCTAGGCCTGGGATCGTCGAGGTGAAGAGAGATGATTTCCATCCGGTCCGGGTGGTCGAATACTCGTCCCGGAAAAAGCCGTTTTGTGAGGATGCGCAACCCGCCAAATCCGAATCCAACCACGAGCGCTAACCCAATCACCATTCCGCACAACAGGATCACGTTGAACAAGAGATTTGCGAGATTGTTGCGCTTGCTCAAATACGTATTCTCATTCCATGTGACATCAGCTTCGTAGCTGACCGACCCCAGCATCGCGCGCGCTTCACTTTCAGAAATGGGTCCGGCAGCGATGGCCACGATTGGCCCCGTCCGCTTGTCGAAGAATGGCCCCACATCCAGAATCGGCGCTAAGCCAGGCTGCTGTACCGTCACTTGATGCGCCGCATCAATTCGCCGCAACTGGTCGGCTGCGATCTGCGGCGTAGGATACTCAATCAGCATCAGCGTCGACTCGCCCGCCCCCGCTGCATACTTGGCCAGCACGACTTCAGCCCCCAGCTTGAAGTCCACCATCGGAACCGGCAGTGGCGAATCTAAGCGGTCGAGCGCCAGCGGGCCAAGCACGTACCGAATCGTATCCTTTTCATAGCCACGCGTTGGGAGATAGCTGCGCAAAGTCGGCAGCCTGGCCGCGCTGCCGCTCGGCTTCGGCAGGAGACCGGCGAGTTCGCGCAACTCGGCTGCCGACATCACGGTCAGCCGATCGAATAAGGCGTCGACCAGGACGTTCCCTTGAAAAAACAGCACGCGATTGTTGAACGAGGCCGCCTGCTCGCCGATGTTTTCCCGCAGCATCCCAGCCGTCTGATAGTACGTGAAGGCGCCATAAGCTCCGCTGGCATCCTCGAATACGGCGGCCTTGATGGCCAGTTTGCGCCCGTCGCCGCGCGTGTACTCCGCCTTTTCAAATCGCTGGAAACCGTATTCCTTGAGCACCGCAGCATTTGCGCTATCGGCATCACCCGCATTTGCACTCCCGATCCGAGACCCGCTCATTTGCCATCCTGCGAATTGGCTGGGCAGCACAGAAACCGATGTGGGCGCGTTCTCGCCACCCAAGGCGAAACAGGCCGTCATAAGAAACGCGAAAAAAACGGGAAACAGACGAAATCTCATCGAGAAAAAAGGCACATCTTCCTGCTAAATAGACTACCGGCAGGGCGCGAAAGTTTCCAGAGAGGGTGAGGAAGAAAAGGCCGGAAAAGGTGGCCGCGGTAGACAAGTTGTCGCTGAGAATTTACGGGGCGAAAAGACGAACTGCCATCCGGCCCGGCCCAAGCACAGGTCCTCACTGGCCTTCCGGCTTTTCTATCTTGCTCGCAACCTTCACGCCGCTCAGGCCATTGGCGTAACGTGCTACGCCACGATAGAGCGCTTCCGCAATCCGCTGCCGTTGTTCGGAAGTTTCCAGTCTGCGTTCGTCCACCGGATTCGACACGAACGATATCTCCGCCAGAATCGAGGGCATATTGGCGCCGATGAGCACGATAAAGGGGGCCTTTTTAATGCCCCGATTATGGACCCCGGCGCCATTCAGCTCCAGGCTCCCATATAAGGAATCCTGCACATCGGCGGCAAACTCGCGCGATTCGTCAATCTTGTCTTTCAGTGCGATTTTCCTGACCAGATCCTGCAACTCATGAATCGATTTCTCGGAAACTGCATTTTCGCGCGCCGCTACTTCAAGCGCATCCGGCGACGAGGTGAAGTTCAGATAATAGGTTTCGACTCCGCGCGCATCCGGGTCCCGGCTCGAGTTGGCATGAATAGAAATGAACAGGTCGGCTTGGGCCCGGTTGGCGATTGCGGTCCGCGTTTCCAGCGGAACAAACGTATCGTCCCGGCGCGTGTAAATGACCTCGGCCCCCAGCCGTGCCTCAAGTAGTCGTCCCAGCCGCCGCGCTACGTCGAGCACCACTTCTTTTTCCATCAACCCATTGGGGCCAATGGTGCCCGTGTCATGGCCACCGTGCCCGGCGTCAATCACGATCTTCCCGATCTTTAGCCCCAGCGCTCGCGTCAAGGACCGGTCTCCAGCGGCCGTCGGGCGAGCTTCCCGCCCGGAAAGATCAGCGCTATCCTGCGCAACCTGTGTCCCGCGAGGCTTGCCCCGGCGTGTTGATGGTGAAGTTGTCAGTCCGGCGCTCGAATTCCCATCCACTTGATCGGTTGTCTTATTGTTGTCCGCGGAGGCATCCGCTGCCGAAGCTCCCGCGCCAGTCTGCACGCTGGCGGCAGCCTGCTTCTTGCCATGCGTGCCCGTGCTGCGCGTTGCCGTGTCATCCTCCGCTTCTACGATCGTCTTCGGAATTCGCCTGTCTGATCCCTTGACCGGAACCGTTGTCTTGACGACTCCCGGCTTTGTCGGCTGCGAGTTCCGCTCGGATGGCGACAGTGCCTTGGCATTCTCTCCTGCACGGTCATCGCGGTCCCCGGCGCCAACTTCAGTCCGATCGGCCTGGGCAACATTCCCGCGGTCCTTTTCGAATTGGCGTTGTTCCTCCTGCTCCCACGACAAGCTATTGGTTTCGGCTGCCTCCCGTGGATTCACAGTGGCCGGCGACGCGCCCGCGTCGTACGAGTCTTCGGTCGCCGTTGTCGCCGATGGGTTCGCATTCCGCGATTTCGCCGTCGTGGCGTTCCGGCTCTGCCTGGCATGGATGTCGATGATCAAGCGGTAAGGATCCGGCAGGAGAAATGCGTCGTAACTGGAGAGATCGTCAACTTCGAGTACAATCCGCGTGCGCCCTGGTTTGATCTCGGCTACGCGAATTTGTTTCAGAAACCCGTCATCGACGTCGAACGATTTCCCCACCAGCGTCGACGCCAGGCGAGTGTCTCGCAGATTAAAGATAATCCGGTCCGGGTCCGCGATTCTCTGCGATTCGAACTTCACCTCCCGCTCCACATCAATGGCCACTCGCGTGTAGTTGGGAGTGGACCAATGCCGCACCCCCGTCACCCGCGGAAGTTCGCCGCGCTGCCCGGCATCAATACTTGCATCCTCATTCGCATCCGGCCTCGCTGCGGCAGGCGGCTCACTGGAAGTTCCACTGGCGGAGCTGGAAGCGGTTCTCGATGGCCCGTTGCCGCCCGCGCTTGTTTCCTTTGTGCTGCTACCCGGTTTCGGGCGCTCCCTCCGCGCCCTGGTGTCAGCCGCTTCGTTGATTTCCTTCAACGCCGCTCGCGCATCTTCCGCGAGCCGGTTTCGCGGATAGCGCCGCAGGAAGTCTTCAAACGCAGTGCGCGCGGCCTGCGGATCGTTCAAATCGTCTTTGTAAATCTCGCCGATCGTGAACAGCGCCTCGAAGCGATATTTGCTGCCCGGATATTCGCGGCGCAAGAAGCGATATTCCTCCACCGCTCCACGCAGGATCTTGTTGTCGTCAAAACGCCGTCCCATCTCGACCATCAGCTCGGCCGTCGCCACCACGCTCGGGTCCGCCTTGGCCGACGTCGGACTTCCGAAGTAAACCTCCCGGTAGGCATTAATCGCCTGCTGATATTCGTGCCGTGTCCGCTTGCTTGCAGGAAACCCGTTCAGCGCCTCTCGTACCCGTTCCGCTTTGGCAAACTGGCGCCGCGCCCGTGCGTCATCATGATGAGTGTGCGCCGCTGTGGGCAACGTGAGAGAGGCGGCAAGAAACACACCGCTGACCCAGCGCACGGCGCTATGCCTTAGGCAAGATTGGCCTCGAGTTAGGGTCGTAGAAGCCTGGGCCATCACCTGCACTCATTCCCGGGAAAACCACTGCGCTTTACGGCTCATTTCTCGCTTACGTCCGACTCTGATCTGTGCTCAGTCGGTATTGGTAATAAACAGCACGCCTCGCGAATCGCGCTCCATGTGCAGCGGCTGATGCACGGGAGCAAACAGCACCCGTGTTCCTCCACCTTCACCCGCATACAAAGCCGTAATCCGCCTCACATAATTCTGCGTTTCGGCAAACCGCGGAACCCCCGCGCTTCGCGAAACCGCTCCAGTTCCCGCGTTGTAGGCCGCCAGGCTCAGACGAACATCACCGCCATAGTTCTCCAGCAACTGCTTCAAATGTCGAACCCCGGCATCCAGGTTTTGTTGCGGGTCGAAGGGATTGGACACGTTCAGCGACCGGGCGGTGGCCGGCATCAGTTGCATCAATCCCATCGCCCCTTTACGCGACACCGCGTTGGGATTGAAGTTGGACTCCACCTTTATTAATGACCGCACAAGGTTGGCGTCGACGTGATGCCGCTCCGCTGCCTGTTCGATGGCCGCATCAATGTCCTCCTGGGTAAATTTGGGCCGCGTAACCGGATTCATGCCCAGAGCGTTAGCCGACTCCCGGCCAGGTTCCTGACCATCAAGTTCCTGCAGGCTCCGCGATTTACCTTCAAGGTCTGTGCTCACTTCCGAGGCCGCCGTGCGCGCCGCTTGCATCGTCGCCCCGCTCGTCGGAACTGATTTGAACCGGTGCTCGGTCGGACTCCAATAAACTAGCTTCGAGCGCCGGTTCGCCGATCCATTTCGACCAGCCGCTCCGCCACTCGGCCTCTGCGCGGCAGATGTGCTAACTGCTGGCCCGTCATTGACATAAATCTTCCGGCCGTTTTCATCGACGGAAGCAGTAATCGCACTCGATTCCGCACAAGCTGGCGCCACGGCAATTGGTATGGAGAGGAAGGTGGTCGCTGCCCAGCCAGCCATCAGGACGTGTTTCAGGCTTCCAAGCATACAAGTACAAGACTTCGGCTAACTTAGCCCGGCCAAAGGCACACCAACTCCTTTGGGCCGCCTGCCCACAAGCCTGACGGAGAATCCACAGCCAGAGTGTGTTGATTATAGGGCGCGCGCAAGCCCGCGGCAATCTATCCGAAGGGCCTAGAACCTCTGGAGTAATCGCTACAAATTATTGAAGATGCTTGGTTTTCCCGTGGGACGAAAACTGTCGCCGGATCTTCCGCGAGCAAGGAGCCTTGCCTGAGGGTTGGGCACTGGGCGACCCCTATGCGTGCGTCACAACCGCGAACGCCTGTTTCGCAGCCGCGATGGTCTGTTGTACGTCATGCTCGGTATGGGCCGCACCTAAGAAAGCCGCTTCAAACTGCGAGGGCGGCAGATAGATTCCGTTCTCCAACATGGACCGGAAGAACCTTCCAAATGCCTCCGTGTCCGACTTCGACGCCGACGCCCAATCAGTAACCGGGCCGGGCGTAAAGAACCATGTGAACATGGATCCGACCCGGTTATGGCACATCGCCATGCCGGCATCTTTAGCTACCGCCTGCACCCCTGCAACTACCTCACCCGCCAGCCGATCCAGCTTGGCGTACAGGTCTTTGTGCTCGCGCAGGTAGCGCAATGTCGCGTACCCCGCGGCCATTGCCAACGGATTACCCGACAATGTTCCAGCCTGGTACACGGGCCCGACCGGGGCGACCATATCCATGATTTCGTTCGCGCCGCCGTAGGCGCCTACTGGTAGCCCGCCGCCAATGATCTTGCCCATGGTCGTCAAATCCGGCTGGATTGCGTACAGTTCCTGCGCGCCACCATAAGCCAGCCGGAATCCCGTCATGACTTCGTCGAAAATCAGCAGCGCCTTGTCTCGCGTCGTGACTGCGCGCAGCGCCTCCAGGTATCCACGCGCCGGCGGCACACAACCCATATTCCCGACGACCGGTTCGACGATCACGCATGCAATCTGGTGCTTGTGCTTCTTAAACACCTGCTCCAGCACGTCTGTGTCGTTGTAGGGAAGCGCGAGCGTGAACTGGGTAAACTCCTCGAGCACTCCCGCCGAGCCAGGAATACCCAGAGTGGCCACACCCGATCCCGCCTTCACCAGCAGCGCATCCGCGTGCCCGTGATAGCAGCCTTCGAATTTTACGATGTACTTTCGTCCCGTATAGGCGCGCGCCAGCCGGATCGCCGACATTGTCGCTTCCGTACCGGAACTTACGAAGCGCACTTTCTGCATGTGCGGGAAAGCGGCGATCACAAGTTCCGCCAGATCAGCTTCTGTAGGTGTGGAGGCTCCAAAGCTGGTTCCGCTGCGCGCTGCAGAAATTACCGCTTCAATCACAGTTGGAGCAGCGTGTCCAAGAATGAGTGGCCCCCACGATCCAACGTAGTCGATGTACTCGTTTCCATCCGCATCCCAGATGCGCGGGCCTTGTCCACGCACGATATACAGCGGCTCGCCGCCCACGGAACGGAAGGCGCGCACCGGCGAGTTCACCCCTCCCGGGATCAATTGCTCGGCGCGCTTCTGCAGTTTGCGCGAGTGCTCGGTTTTGCGGGCCATGGCCCCTCCACAGACTGAAATTGCTTAGACCGGAGCACCAAACCTCGAAGGTCTTACGCCAATATAGCAGCACGCCAAAAGCGTGCAGCGCGGCGAATCACCATTACTTGTGATCTGTGAACAGGGTTTGATTTTCATCTTCCGGACCGCGAAAACCGACGCTGACAATGCTAAGGAAACAGAAAAAAGTTGCGCCTCGGGAATTCATCGGATTTTCACAAATCCGCAATACTGGCGCAACGTCCGGGCGATAACGTAACCCCAGTTGCCCTTCTAACCGGGAGGGTTCATAAGGACGGCCTTGGGGGGCTCCGGGCTGTCCTTTTTTGGTCTGTAGTTCCGAGCGAAGCGAATCCCGCGGCTGCCTGCTAGCCCGAAATTCCGCTCAAAATACACGATCCTTGAGCAATTGCAGCAAGTATGCTCCGTAGGCATTGTTGCGCATCGGCGCAGCCAGGGTCTCTAGCTGTTCGGCTGTAATGTAGCCGGACCGAAATGCAATTTCCTCGGGGCAGGCCACCATCAATCCCTGGCGTTTTTCCAGCGTCTGAATAAAGAGCGACGCCTCCATCAGAGCTTCATGCGTGCCGGTATCGAGCCACGCCATTCCTCGCCCCATCACGCAAACGTCAAGTTGGTTGCGTTCGAGATAAACGCGATTGACATCGGTGATTTCCAACTCACCGCGCCGCGACGGCTTCAAGCTGGCCGCAATTTCCGCTACCTGGCGATCATAAAAATAAAGGCCCGTCACCGCATACCGCGACTTGGGATGTTTTGGCTTTTCTTCGATGCTCAGCGCCTTGCCCTGTCTATCGAACTCCACCACCCCGTAGCGTTCGGGATCGTGCACGGCGTAGGCAAACACTCTGGCTCCACTCGTTCTCTGCGCCGCCGCGCGCAGCTCCTTCACCAGGTTGTGCCCATAAAAAATGTTGTCGCCCAGCACCAGTGCGCAACAACTCGACCCGACGAATTGCCTGCCGATCAGGAACGCCTGCGCAATGCCGCCCGGATTCGCCTGCTCCGCGTACTGCAGATGGATCCCGTAACGCGATCCATCTCCCAGCAATTGCTCAAACCGCGGCAGATCGCTGGGGGTCGAAATAACCAGAATGTCGCGGATTCCCGCCAGCATCAGCGTAGTGAGCGGGTAATACACCATCGGCTTGTCGTACACCGGCAGCAGGCTCTTGGCGACGGCATGCGTCACGGGATAAAGCCGCGTACCCGACCCTCCTGCCAGGATGATTCCCCTGTAATTCGCCTTGTCGGTTTTGCTCATGTCGGAGATTCGAGTACTACCCGCGCTTACTTTTCCGTCGCGTAATGCTTCGCCAGCCATTGCCGATAGCTGCCGCTGGTTACATCGCGTACCCATTCCTCGTGTTCAAGATACCAGCGCACGGTCTTTTCCAGTCCGCTTGCGAACGTCTCCTGCGGACGCCAGCCAAGTTCTCTTTCAATCTTGCGCGTGTCCATCGCATATCGACGGTCGTGTCCTGGCCTGTCTTTCACAAATGTAATCAGTTTTTCGTGAGGAACCACAGGATCGCCGGGACGCAGGCGATCCAGCAACCGGCAAATTTCCCCTACAATGTCTAAATTCTTTTTTTCGCTTCCCCCGCCAATGTTGTAGGTCTCGCCCACGCGCCCCCGCCCCAGCGCCGCACGGATTGCGCTGCAATGATCCTCCACGTACAGCCAGTCGCGCACGTTCTGTCCGTCGCCATATACCGGCAGAGGTTTCCCCTGGCAGGCGTTCAGAATCATCAGCGGAATCAGCTTCTCTGGAAACTGGTGAGGCCCGTAGTTATTCGAGCAGTTCGTCGTCAGAACCGGCATTCCGTAAGTGTGGTGATAAGCGCGCGCCAGGTGGTCGGAAGCCGCTTTCGATGCCGAGTAGGGGCTATTGGGCGCATAGGGCGTGTTCTCGTGGAACGGGGCCTCGTCGGGCCCGAGAGAACCATAAACTTCGTCGGTCGAAACATGAAGAAAACGAAATGCGTTTTGCTCTGCCTTTCCGAGCTCCGACCAGTAAGCGCGCGCTTCCTCCAGCAGGCTGAAGGTGCCGTTGACGTTCGTGCGAATAAAGTCGTCCGGCCCGCAGATCGAGCGGTCGACGTGACTCTCCGCCGCAAAATGAACAATTGCGCGCGGCCTCTCTCGCGCCAACAGAGTGCCCACGAGTTCGCGGTCAACAATATCGCCGCGCTCGAGACGGTATCGCGGATTCTCTTCTACCGATTGTAGATTCTTGAGATTGCCTGCGTAGGTCAGCTTGTCCAGATTGACGACACCTGCTCGCTCTGCG
>Ga0187784_10000695_pt1 | contig 25301 bp, 15 predicted proteins | sample 1015_SJ02_MP15_2_FD_132964 | JGI IMG/M metagenome (GOLD analysis project Ga0187784, IMG submission 132964) | Tropical peat soil microbial communities from peatlands in Department of Meta, Colombia - 1015_SJ02_MP15_20_MG | ecosystem: Environmental > Terrestrial > Soil > Wetlands > Peat | place... | reverse complement strand
GGGATAATTCCGCGCGTATCGGGTCTCGTGGATGTACCCGATGCCGGTCAACGCGTTGACGAAGCAGTCGCCCGGGCGCGCGTGCCTGTAATAGTAATCGAGGATGTCGGGTTGCCCGTCGAATGCCGTTGAACCAAGCTGCCAGCCGACCGGTACTGTCCCGTGCTTGGGATCGTCAAAGAGTTTCCGATAGTAGTGGCGTTGGAAGTTCCAGCCATCGCCATCGGAGCGGATGAAAGCAAGATAAACCTTGTCCCGCTCCAAGTTGACGGGCGGAAGCGCCTGACGCAATGTGGCCGTTGTACCGGAATGGACGGAAAGATTGCCCACTGTGGGCGAGTACGCGTCGAACGCCGTACAGGGAGTGAACTTGGCGCACTCGCTCGTCAGGTCGATTCCCAAATCCTCGCCGATTCCGCCTTCCTTATTCCCGCTTCCAGGCCAGCCAAGACAGGGAATGTTCGGAGGCCACTTCATCAAGATCTCACGGGCGAATTTGAATTCTTCTTCAGAGGAAGCTTCGGGGTTGTTTTTAGCATCACCCGGCGCTGAAATCCAGAGGATTGGAATCTTGAATTCAGCGAGGTAATCCCGCAGCGCGACTTCGTGCGGGTCGAAGATGCACACAGCCTGACGCGAGAGCTTGTCTTCCAGGTGCGCAAAGGCCCAGCGATAAGCGTCGACATCCTTTTTCCATCCCAGAGATCGCAGGTCAAGCCCGGCATCCGGCGCAACGGCGCCGCGACCGAGTTTGAGGCTGAAAAGCCCGAGTATGTTGGGAGTTGCCACCAGGCCACTGTAAACGGAAGCCAACATGGTCGCGACATTAACGCTGGCGGACACCGCCGGATCCGTCACGTAAAGGGACTCGACTTCAGGAAGGAATCGTTCGAACGCCTGGCCAACCTCCAGCCACTCAATCGTGTCTATGTCGCCGCGCTCGCGCAGCCAATTCAGCCACAACTCATCGTAGCGGTCGTGGAGAAGGTAAAGCCGGGGCTGGCGACGGTTGGCAATGCCCTGCAAGCAGCTCAGAGTCAGCCGCATGTCCCAGGAGAACGATGTCAACTCTTCCAGTCGCAGCGCCGCCAACGTGCGGGCGGGAGGCTGCGACTTAGGACAGAGATGGGTTTCCGCGTTGGTGGTGGCAAGCCCGTGACTGGGTAATACAATGCTTCCCAGCGCCGCTGCGGAAGATTGCAGAAGGGCCCTGCGGTTCAGTGACATGGTCAAGGCGTCTTCTCTCCGGGCCGCAGGAAGGTAACGGTCTCACGGGAGACGCCCGCAAGGAAAAAGCGTGCCGTCCGGCCAACTACCTTGTCCGTTTCGCCCTTCTCCGTTCCGATCACTTCCGGGTACCATCCGTTCTCGAGTTTAGTTGGGGACACGCTGGCGCCCGCCATGGCCTTTTGGATTTCCTTTCGATCCAGAACCATCTGCGGTTTCGTCCAGCCGACAGGGTTCGACAGGTCGTGATTGAAGCTGATGAAAATACCGTCCTGCGTGAGCTTCGTGTCTATGGCGTGGTTTAGAAACATAACGTACGTCTTCAGGTAAGTGTTCCAATGAATGGCCGGGCCCCAGAACATCTCCCCGTCTTTTCGATGATAATCGCGAGTGGCGGGAAAGACGGGCGTGACGTGTCCCCACAACGCCGGTTCACTCCATGCTCCCTTGTGCCATTTCATCGCTTTTCCAGAAGGGTTCTTCCGGTCCGCGTAGCGCAGGCGCGCGGCCCACACGCCCTGCTCCTCGAACCGCGAATCGTAGCTTGTGCCGTAGAAATAGAAATACTCCTTGTTCTGGTCGAGGTAAAAGACAAAATCGCCGGTCCCGCCCGCATCCCAGGGGCTGGCGGTGTCGCAGCGCACCGCACAAGGCTTCGCCTCGATAATGAAACCGAGGTCTTCCCAGGTGGCGCCGTTATCCACGGAGCGGATCCATGCGATCTTGGGCATGGTTGGAAGATGATCGTTGGAAACGCAGACGGCATCCGGCTCGTAGTGGTATGCGCCGTACAGGATTCCGTCTTGTTCGTCCTTCCAGGTGGCTTCAATCCAAATGTACAGTTTATCGTTCAGGTCTCCGAGCTTGGTCGTGATGCGGTTGCCAATATGGAGAATGTCCTGGCCGGAATTACGCCATGGATGGCCATAGGAATTGAAAACGTAGAATGTATCCCCATCCCAATGGGCAGGACTGTTGGAATCCACACCGCTGATCTGAATTTGCGGAGCGTCGTGGAATTCGACGCCGGGAAGATTCGCGTCGGATCGAGGGGGCGAATCAACGCCCACGGATTGGCCACGAGAGGTCGTCAAGCCCAAACCGACGAGAGGGATCATCGAAGCCAACGCCCATCCTGTATACCTGTTCATCATCTTGCCTTAATCCGGTCTCTCACCGGGCTTTAGAAAAGTAATCTCCAGCCGCGACATGCCAGTCATGAAGAAACGCCCTTTGCGGCCGCAGAGCTTGTCCGTTTCTCCTTTGGCGGTTCCAATCACCTGCGGGTACCATCCGCTCGATAGCGTATCAGCGATGACGGTGCCGTCGCCGGCCGCGCGGAGTTCGCCGTAATAGACTCCCCTCGGAACGAGCATCATGCCGTCCACGACTTTCCCGATGGTCGTCGCCTGAAGGATTCCGTCGCGGTTGAGAATCATGGTTGGCTTGCTCCAACCCTCCATGTTGGCGAGATCGCGATTGTAGCTGATAAAGATGCCGTCCTCGTTCAGCTTTGTGTCTCGGGCGTGATTCAGCACCATGACCCACATATTCAGGTAAGTATTCCAATGGATCGCAGGCCCCCAGAACATCGCGCCATCCGGCATATGGTAGTTGCGCTCGGCGGGGAAGAGGGGAGTGACATGGCCCCATAATCCGGGCTCGGTCCAGCCACCGTTGTACCACTTCCGGGCCTTGCCGGCAGGATTGTTGTGGTCCGCATAGGCGAGACGTGCAACGAAAACGCCCTGCTCCTCAAACCTCGGGTCATAACTCGTGCCGTAAAAATAGAAGAACTCTTTCTCCCGATCGAGAATGAATGAGAAATCACCCGTACCGCCGGAATCCCAAGGGCTGTGGGTCTGGCAATTGATCGCGCAAGGGTCGGCGGAGATGATGAATCCCAGGTCCTCCCAGGTAGCACCATTATCGTGGGACCTTAGCCAACCGATGCGCGGGGCGGTGAGGACGTGCTGATTGGAAAAACAGATGGTGTCGGGTTCATAATGATAGGCGCCGTAAAGCGTGCCGTCATCGTCCTTCCATGTGCTTTCGATCCAAATGTTAAGCTTGTTGTTCTGGGCTCCGAGATCAACCGAGAACCGTCCGCCCAGGTGCTCGAGGTCCGGCCCCGACGAGCGCCAGGGATGACTTTCATTGTTGAATAGGTAAAGCGTGTCGCCGTCCCAGTGGAGAGGGTTGTTGGAATCGGCCTCGTGGTCAAGGCTGCGTTCAGGGACCGGCACTCCCGGCATCTGGATCAGTGGCGCGGGGCGCAGAACGACGGTGGGAAGGGCGTTCTCTTGAGTGGCGGCAACTTCACCGTCAGAATAGGCCGCCCGCAGCACCCCAATCTGGACGGTCAGAATCCAGGCACATGCCAACCAGACACTGAAAGTCCCCGCCGAAGCCGCGCGTGTCCGACACCGCATAGACTCACTCCTTGAAATGCCGGTGCATCCTGAAATCTCTTCGACTGACACCTTGCTCGGAAGATCCCGCATTCATTCGCTCTTTCCACCTGGCTTTAGAAAAACGATCTCCAGGCGCGACATGCCCTCCATGAAAAACCAACCGGTACGTCCGCACAACTTGTCAGTCTCACCTTTACCTGTCCCGATCACCTCAGGATACCAGCCGGTGCCTTGGTCGATACGAAGGCCTCGGGTGGCGTCCAATATCCCCTGCCTGTCCAGAATCCTCTGTGGTTCGTTCCATGCCTTCGGATTCGACAAGTCCGAATTGAACGTAGCGTATATGCCTTCCTGGGTCATCTTCGAATCTACGGCATGGTTGAGCAGGATCACGTAGGCGTTCAGGTACGTATTCCAATGAATCGCCGGGCCCCAGAAGATGTCAGCGTTGCCTTCATGCCAGTTGGCCTTGGCAGGGAAAATGGGTGTTATCTGTCCTCCCAGTCCTGGTTCGCTGAATTCGCCCTTGTACCACTTCCAGGTTTTCCCTAGCGGATTGTCACGATCCGCGTAGCGTAGGCGGGCCACGCCAACTCCCTGCTCGTTGAAATCCCTCACATAGCTTGTGAAGAAGAAATAAAAGTACTCTTTGTTGCGGTCCAGGATCACCGAAAAATCACCTTCCCCTCCAGCATCCCAGGGACTCTTCGTGTCACAACGGATGCTGCCGGGGTCTGCGGCAAGGACGAAGCCGAGGTTGTGCCATGTTTCCCCGTTGTCCCGCGACCTGATCCAGCCGATCTTCGGTGCTGTGGGAAGGTGGTCATTGGCGACGCAGAGGTTATCCGGCTCATAATGGAAGGCTCCGTATAGGGTGCCGTCATCGTCCCTCCACGTACTTTCGATCCAGGTCCATAGCCGGTCGTTGACCGTGCCCATATGAACTGGAAGGGGCGCACCTAAGTGAAGCAGGTCCCGGCCTGAGAATCGCACGGGGTGAAGCCAGGAATTGAAAAGAAAGAAAGTGTCACCATCCCAGTGAGCGGGACTGTTCGAGTCGATCTGGTGGGGGTTATAGCCGGTGTTGTCAAGTCCCGGCATCTGGATCAGCGGGGCGGGGCGCAGGACGATGCTCGGCAGGGCGCTCGTCCCAGCGTCAGCTTTTTCGCCATTCCGCGGTTCGGCGCTGAACGCTCCGCACGGAAGGGCCAGAATCCAAAAACAAGCCAGGCAGGGGCCCAGGATAGCTTTTCTGAGAGTCCGCATGTTCCCTTCCCGAAAACCCACAGTGCCGTCAGGCTCCACCGCCCAGGCGATCCGCCTTGAAGAGGACGGCGAAGGCAGGCTGGCCGTACGAAAGCAAAAATCCAACCGTAACCGGGCGCGTCTGGCCCAGGAACTGGGCCGGGCGCCGCGTACCCTTGGCGACATCGGGATTGTTGACACCCCACTCCGCCCAAGTGTCGCCGCGGCCGTAAGGATCAGCAGAAAGATCCTGAGTTGCACGCAACTTCTTGAGCGCATTCAAGGCCGCTGCCGCGAAACGCGGGCTGCCGGTCTTTTCTGAGAACACGGCCATCCCATAGATCGTCAGCGGTGACACATCCATGCTATCCGCAATGCCTTCCGCCCCGGTAACGTACTGGCAGGCGCGTTCGAGCGGTTCCCGGCAGGAATCGTCGCCGGTCAGGGAGTAGAAGTCCGCCAAGGCCATTACGGCATGGTCGGTGAATCCCGTTATCGTCTTTTTATCAGGATTTCCCAGGTAAGCTGGCCAGCTCCCGTTAGAGTTCTGGTACTTCAAGAGGATTTCCGCAGGAATCTTGGCAGCCGCCAGAAAGCGCTGCGCACCCGTGTATCGGTGGAATTCGCACATCATATGGAGGAGGACGGAGGCTGTGCGCGCGTCACCCTCAATGAACTCCGGCTTCAGGCCCGCTAGGTAACCACCGCATCGCAGGATCCAGTTCCAGGCCGTGGGGTCTCCGCTTATGCCTGCCCAGGCGAGCAACCCCAGGAGCCACGAATGGTCCGGTGCGCCTGCATCGGCAGTGGCCACGTAGCAGTGCCCGTAACTGTGTGTGTACATTCCCCAGGTCGGGTGATGCCTAAGGTCAATATCGAGAAGATGGCGCGCCGCAATCTTACAGCGTTCCCAGACGGCGGGATTCCCGGTGCGAAAGTAATACAAGATCAATCCCAGAAGTTGGTCACCCTCGTTGTTCTGCCAGTACCCTTCACGGGGCATCTCGCCAAAATCCCCCCATTTTGTTCCCGGGGTGCACAGGTAGGTCGTCGATGGCGTGAAGTACTTGAAGTCGCCATAATCGAACTTCCCGTAGCATTTCAAAAGGTCGATGTGGCGGTTCAACCACCCGAAGCCTTCTTCAAACAGACCCTCCAACTCCAGGGAGCGCTTGGGACCACTCGACAGCATGGGGCCAATCGCCGCGGTCCTCGCTACATAGAGCGGGTCCAGATGCCCGCGCACGGGCTGTAATGTCTTACGCCACCATTTCGCTTCAAAGGCGGTAGTGGCATTCCGGCCGGCCCAGACGCTCAGAACGATCTCCTGGGTTTTGGCCATGCCCTGGCGAGCGTCCAGGCACTTCTTTCCGGGATCCAGAAATGCCCAATAAGGATGGGGGAGAATGGGCCGGTACTCGGTCATCGTATAGGGAGTACCCTGGGGGTTTGCCGGGAGCAAAGGCTTGTTCAGCAGGTGGTTTGTCGCACGCTGCGGCCACAGGCCGACGCTCAACTCAGCCGCTCTGACCGCAAGTTCGTTGGGATACTCTTCCCAGAAGTTGGGTACCCAGACCCCAAGGCAGCGCTTCGAGTTTTGGACGTAAAGCCATCCTGGCGAATGAGCGCCGTTGCAGCCACCTGAGGACAGGTTTTGAACTCGCCCGTCCGGATTTTGCGTCCTGGCCCAGTATCGGTCATGGTCTTCCTGGAGAACATAAACCGGCCAGTCCTTCAGGAACGGACCATCATACACCCCGGTTTCGCAACCGATGACCAAGCGGTCGGGTTCAAAACTCAAGGGGAAAACCAGCCGGATGTCCCGCAATTGCTCGGAGGGATTCTCGGTTGCATTGATCCAAGTGGCTTGAAGGTGAAGCTCGGAACGGTCGCGGAAAGCGGTGCAGCGGACGAGGTAGTCAAACAGACTCTCGCCCTCGCTGTCGCGGCACTGACCTTCAATTCGAATGCACGCCCGCACGGGACCTCGCTCTTCAATCTCGAGGCGGCGCTTCACGCCATCCAGTGAAGCGTAAAACTGCTTGCCGTCGTGCCGGGTTAACACCAAATCGGCGGAGCGCGCCCCGCCCACCACGGGTTGTGGCACGCCTTGCGGGTCGGGCGCGGCCAACATTCTTATCCAGCCGACACCTTTGGTTGAAATCTCTAAGGTAAGCGCTCCCGTGCTAATGACGACTTCCCCAGGCTTTTCGCTCACCATATCGGTCGCCTCGGGGTGGTCGCCTTCGCGGAGGGTGTAGTCACCGGGCCCCGCGGCAGCTTCAAAAACCACGGCCAACCAGCGAATGCTGCCATCGGGCCACTTTTGGGCAGAACGGAATTGTGCCAAGGCGGGTCTTCCATCAGGGGAGCGAATGGCGAGTTTATCCGTGGAGAGTAATTGCTCTCGGGCGAAGGGGACGCTGGCTTCGACCGGAGCGCCTAATGGCGGAGGGCCCACGGGCGCAGCCACGTGAATAACAATGGCCTCCCTGCTCACCGCTTGCGGAGCAAGGCCTGGAGTCTCGCGCTCAGGGTTGAGGGAGTATAGGGAAAGGGTTGCGCCTGTTCGTAGGGTCCCACTGAAGAAGTCGCGGCGGGAGAGTCTCTTCGACATTCTGGGTTCCTTCAGCCTTCCATCTCCGTCCCGACCCTTGAAGCCTCGGTGACACAACCTTTCCTGATTCGCGGAGTCGAAATTGCTTCACGCCTTCGGGCTACCAGTAGAACTTCAATGAAAACTCCATTTCGCGTGGATCGGTCTGGACGTTTGTAATCTGGCCGAACGCGCACCCGAATTTGTGGACATCATCGAGCTCTCCGTTGGGTCCCGGCGGCAGACACCAAGTGCTGTTCGGAACACCCAGGTTCTGATGGTTGAGGGCATTGAAGACGTCCCAGCGGAAATTGAAATACCTGGACTCACTGAGGTGGAAGTCCTTGGCCAGTGACATGTCAGCATTCCAGTAGCCCGGGATGCGGCCGGAAGGTGGGCGCGTACCTGCGTTTCCGAGTTGCCAGTAGGAATCGATGGAGTCAAGGGTTGCGTAGTCCCCCGCACTTTCAGCGTTATAGATTTTCGTGGTCAGGGCGTCGTCGCATCCCCAGGGAGCGCACAGGGCGTTGGCGTTGTACCACTGCTGCTCGCGTTGTGCTTTGGTCTTGCTGCTGCGCCCGGCGGAGAGGTTCCCCACGACGTTGGGCCGGCAACTGATGCTGCCCCCCAGACCCGTGCAAGCCGATTCCGTAGTAAAGAACATGGGCACACCCGACTCGAAATTCCAAATCTGCGTGAACTTCCAGCCGCCGAGGATGGTGTTGGGCACACCGCCCGAATTCATCCACTTTTTGCCCTTTCCGAACGGCAGTTCGTAGGTCGATGCAATGTTGAAGACATGCGTCATGTCGTCGGGGGAGAGGGCATCATATCGCCGCAGATTGTAGATGTCGTCCGCGGTGGTGTGGGACCAGAAATCCGCCGAGCCACCCATGGCGGCGCCCGGAACCCACGCGATGCGCCCCACCCCGCGGGCGCCAATTGTGGAGGGACCGAAGGTGTTGGCCACCAGCGCCCCCAGACCGGCGCTGGCGATATCCTTGGAATACGTGTAAGCCGCGATGAAATTCAGCCCGTGAGAATAGCGCTTCTCCACACGGAGCTGGCCGGAGTTGTATCTGTTGATCCCGTCCGGCGAGAGAAGCGCCTGTACAGTCCACCAGAAGGGGTACGGCTCAAACGCGTACCACCCTGAGCATGACACTTGGGCACTGGTGGGCAGGTCATACTGGCCGCAAGCCCCCCATAGCCCATTGAAGGACGGATCGACCGGGTAGTTATTGTTGATGGCCGAGCGGAGTTTCGAATAGACGGACTTGGGAACCTGATTGGTGTTGCGGATTTCGTCGTTCAGCAAGTGCAAGCCGTGGCTGCCCACGTAGGCTGCGCTAACGAGGATGTTCCCGGGCAGCTCGCGCTGGACGGACAAGTTCCATTGCTGGATGTAAGGGTCCTTATCTCCTTTGATGAAACCGTAGATGTTCCCGCCCGTAACACCCACATATTGGAAGTCACTCTTGCGGTTGGCGGTCAGGTCAGGGAACACAATGGAAGGCGCGCCCTGACTGAGCGTCCACCCGCCTATCTCGTTGTAGTTAGGGTAGGGGTCGGGCATGGGAGGGCTGACGGGGACGTAGGATCCCATCGTCGAGAAGGCGCCGTTGCCCTGACCAAAGGCTGCGGACAGGCTGTTGCTGTAGATCATGCCGTATCCGCCGCGGACCACCGTCTTGCTGTTTCCAAATGGCGACCAAGCGAACCCGATCCGCGGACCAAAACTTCCTTTGTTCGCTGGGAAGAGATTGCGGTCGGGATGACTGGGCGTCCCCGGGTAAACGAGCTTCCCGAAGGCATTGACGTCGGGGTTTTTCAGAGAAAGATCGAAGTTGGCGATCTGGTTGTGCCGTTCGCGGATCCAGCCGTAAACGTCCCAGCGGACTCCCAGGTTTACAGTGAGATTCTTGCTTACGCGGAAGTCATCCTGCGCGAAGGCAGCATAATCGTCGTTGGTTTGCCAGGGGGACAATTGGATGGCGGATGAGCCTCCGCCCTCAACCACCGACCCCAGGAGAAAATCCGCCAGCCCATTCCAGTTCGGGCCACCATAGGGATTGGCGGGGTTATCGGTGTGGTAGCCTTCAAAATTGATGTTGTAACCCGCGGCCGAACTCCCCCAGAGGTTGTTCCGGCGGAAGGTGAAGCCTCCTTTGATCGTGTGCCGGCCCCAGATCTTCGTGAGGTTATCACCAAACGTCCAGGCTTGCTGACCCATAATAACATCCGTGTAGCCGACATACCCCATTTGGAACGAGCTGTTAGATTCGTCATCCCAAAAGGAAATGGTCGGGATGGACTGCAAGGGGTCGTAAAGCCAGAAATTCAGACCGGCCACCTTTTGTTTGATCAGGCTGGTGGCCGTCACGCTGTCGGAGTTTGGCAGGCTCACCAGGTTTTGGCGGCCAAACGAAAAGCGTACCTCGTTCACGATGGTGGGAGTCAGTGTCGAGGTCAATCCCACGATCGCAAGCTGGTTTCGCACCCTGAAGGGATTGGGGCCCACGATCCCCGTGCCTAACTGCGCCGAAGGTCCATTCCAGGGATAGCGGTAATTCTCGTAGTAGCTCGGGTTGAAGAGCCAGGAAACAAAGAGCCGCTGCTTGTCGTTGATATTGTGGTCGACCTTCACCGAGGCGTTGTGGGTCGTCATCCCGCTGCCCGCGGCGCCGAGGTAGTTGTTGCAGTAGTAAGCGGGGCTGCAAGGAGAGAGCGGATCGACGAAGTTCGGATCCGGAATCGAGTCGAGATAGAACTTGGCCAGGGGATCGATCCGGTTGGCCGGGATGACCGGGGTCGGGAAAGGCGTCCGGGAGAACGTCCCCGTGCTGCTGTCGTATTGTGTGGTCGCGGGGTCGAAGAGGCACCCGGTATCATAGGGTGGTGTGGTACAATTAGCCCCGGGCGGGTAGTACGGATTTTCCCTGAAATCCCCATCCTTCTCCACCGGCAACGGGACAGTCAGGATTCGGTTTTGCCGCTGGTGCAGCAGCGACATCTCTTCGGAGACGAAAAAGAAGGTGCGGTTTCTTCCGCTGTAAATGTGAGGGAGAACCACGGGGCCGCCCAGCGTCCCGCCGAAGTTGTTCCAGTCGACCCACGGCTGGAGAAACGGATTGCCGTTGGCGTCGCGACGCGCAAAGGGGTTAGTAGCACTGAAATAGGAGTTGCGGTTGACTCCATAAACGTCGCCATGCAGGTCGTTCGTGCCAGATTTCAGCACCACGTTGACAACCATGCCGCTGGTGCGGCCGTACTCGGCGGCCAAGCTGTTCTGGACGACGTTGAATTCCGAAACGGCGTCCGGCGAAGGGTTGACGGTGGCAGCCTCCGCACCCACTGTCGCGTTCAAGGCACCTTCCAGGAACCAGGCGTTGGCTCCTGCTTGGCCCCCGTTGGAACTCACACTTGAGCCCACCAGGTGCAGCGGGTCGGGGAAGCCGCCGAATTGGCTGTTGGAGCCAAACACCGCCCCAGAAGGCCCGCTGGATTGAATGACGCCAGGAAAGAGCGAGACGAGTGTTTGGATGTCCCGGCCCTCCAGGGGTAGGTTGTCAAGGTACCGTCTGCTCACCCCCGCACTGAAATTCGACGGAGTCGTGTCAACCAGTTGCGCCTGAGCGTTGACTTCAATTTTCTGTGCCGTCGGCCCGACTTTCAGTTGAGCGTCTCCTGTTGTCGTGCTGCCCGCCCTGACCGACACGTTAGTAATCTCCAGTGGGCTGAATCCTGGGGCTTCAACATGAATGGCATACTTGCCCGGCACCAGATCCGCCGCAAGGTAGAATCCCACCGAATTGGTAACCAGCTTGACAGAAACACCGGTATCGACGTTCGTGACCACCACAGTCACTCCGGGCACGACGCCGCCTTGCGGGTCAGTGACCGTGCCTTGAATCTGCCCGCGGTCAAGAGATGCGAAAAGTGGGACGGCCAAGAACAATGTCCCCGCAAGGACAGAGAAAGCGGAAACAACCCTGAAGTATAGACGCATGATACACACCTTCCTGCGAAAGCTGGCTCACACGCGGTTCCTTGGCCCCGGGGCAGGGGCATATAGCCTTTTGGGGCGTCCCTCGAGGGGGCGCTGCAAGGCCGCAAACACGTTCATGAAGCGTTTCATTCGCACCTAGGTTAGACCGCACCCGGCTCGATGTCAAGCGATTTGTGCCCGTTGCTACCGTGCCCTCAAAATGCCCAGACGCGAACACTCCAAAGCGGCTCCGCCGCCTGACGTGCGGACAGGCTTCGCCTTTCCGGAGGCTTCCACCCTGGTTATTTTTGATCGCAGCAAGGCTCTCAAGGGGCCGCGGCCTCGCGCACCAGCAAGCGGGTCGTGCCCCTCTTCATCAGCGTCATGGGGAGGATAACTTCCGGGATGCGTTTGCCCGGGAAGCGGAGTTTCTCGATGGCCATGCGAGCAAGTTGGCGGCCGACCCCCACCTTGTCAACTCGTTCCGTAGTGAGTGGTGGAACCTTAAACTGAGCCTGGTCCTCATCGTGATAACCGACGATACTCACGTCTCGCGGCACGCTCAGCCCTCGTTTCAACAAGGTATCCCAGGCGCCGTAGGCAATGTCATCGTACCCCGCCAGAATCGCGCTGACCGGATAGCCGTGCTCGAGAATCATCTCCATGGAGGCGTGCCCATTGGCATAGAGATTGTCGGAGAGGCCAACGGTTTGGCCGCGAGGCTCCAATCCGGCATCCCGCATGGCCTGGGAATAGCCCTCGAAGCGCGTCTTGTACCAAATATAGGACGTGTCGCCGATAAACCAGATGTCACGGTGGCCAAGTTCCACCAGGTGCTTCGTGGCCTCGTAGGAGCCGGCGAGATCATCCCATCCCACCTGGTCCACGGGTGGGCGTGGTTTATCACCGGTGTAAATGTTCTTCAGGAGGACGTACGGAACACCGAGTTCTTCCACCGCTTCGATGAAATTCTCATAGTTCATCCCTGCCAGAATCAGGCAATCCGCGACTCCGTGACTTTCCAGCACCTTGGGCAACCTGAGTTCCGCTGGTTTGGTGTCGCGCGAATAGTTGTAGCTGGTGAACAGCACAAAATAGCCTGCCTCCGCGCAATACTCTTCCACGCTCTGGAGTACCCCGACGTGAAACGGATGGAGTAAGTGCCGGTTGCTTTGGATAAACGAGATGACGGAATTTGAGTTCTGCGCGAAACTTCGTGCGCGGGCATTCGGCCGGTAGTTCAGTTCCTTCACGGCTTGCTCGACGCGTTCGCGAAGCCTGGAGTTGACACCCGGCTGATCGTTGATAACCCGCGAAACTGTTCCTATGGCTACCTTCGCGCGCTTCGCAACGTCTTTAATGGTTATTGGCATGGAATCTCGCCAGTACCGCGCCAGGGACTTGTTCGGCCCCCGATGAAACGCTACATGCAAGACTGTAGTGCGCCCAGGAGTGAAAGTCAACGGTAACTCGCCCCCGCACGCCTGCTCCTGCATTGAATTGCGCACGCGAGGGAGGGTTGACATTTCTCTGTGGTTCCTGATAATGTTCCTGCATCACTTGGATGAAACGCTTCATCCACATCTCGAATAAGTTGCGACCCGCGGAAAGGCAGCCATGAGCAGCATCACCATTGTCGCCGACGACCAAAACCTCTGCGGTGAATGCCCGGTGTGGAACCCCTCGCTGGGGACACTGGAATGGACAGACCAAACCGGGCACAAATTCTTCCGTTTGGAATGGGCTACGCGCCGGCATTCGCTGGTGAAGCAGGGTCTAGCCATCAATGGCTTCCGCCCGAATCGCCGGGGTGGCTATGTAATCACCAACAACGATGGATTCTGGATGTGGGACGGGACGGACAAACTCAAGCTGGTTGCCGCAGAAGCAGACGACTCTAAATGCCAGCTGAACGATTGCGTTGCCGACTCGCGTGGCCGCCTCTTGTCGGGCTCTTACTTTTATAATCCGAGCTCGGAGTACGAGTTGGGGAAACTGATTCGGCTCGATACTGACGGCAAAGCTCGGGTGCTTGACGAGGGGATTCATCTCGCAAATGGTCTGGGCTTCTCGCCGGAAGGAAACATACTCTACTTCGCCGACAGCGCCGCGAGGTTGATCTTCGCTTATGACTATGACCCCGAGAGTGGCTTGGTGCGGAACCGTCGTATTTTCGTACAGGTAGCGAAGACGGAAGGACTGCCCGACGGCCTATGTGTGGACAGCGAGGGGTACGTTTGGTGCGCTCAATGGTACGGAAGCTTGATTGTTCGCTACGACCCCGATGGGAAGGTCGAGCGGCGCCTCGAGTTTCCCGCCAAGCAAGTCTCCTCGCTGACCTTTGGCGGACCGCAACTGACGGATATCTTCGTGACCTCGGCGGCGCAATCTGAACCCATGCCCATCATGCCACCGGGCTACGATCCCCAGACCGGCCCCTTCGGCGGAGCCCTGTACCATGTCGACGTGGGCATCCCTGGGCAGCCGCCCTGCGCGGCTGATATCGGACTGTGACTGATTGGGCTTTTATCGTAGTGGCGATTTTACCTCGCCAAGGGCGGCGTGAAGCCGCCCCAGCGTCTGCCATTCGAACCCTATGCGTGACCGGACTGAGGAACAAGAACTGCGGAAGATGGCGGCCCAAGCCGCGGACGTCCTGATGCGTTACCCCTGGAAAGTGTGGTTCTGGGGGGATTCAATTGGGCTGGAAGGCCTGTTGGACGCCTCCGAACTCACGGGCGATGCAAAATACGCGGGATACGTCTATGGGCTTTTCAAGGCCTGGATTGCGCGCGAACAGTTTCGCAGCAAGTTTGACTATACGGCCGCCGGCGTCGCCCTCTTGCGGGTCTTTGAAATAACCGGTGACTCTGCTTTGCTGGAAGCAGCCAAGCGGCACGCCCTCTACATGTCCGGCTTCCGCAAAACCAAATCGGGTGCCGCAGTGCGGTATGAAAACGCTGCCTTTGATTTGCCACCGGAACTACCTCCCGACCATCCCGAAGGCGATTCGTGGCGTGAGCTGGCGGCAGATGTGCAAGATGGGGGGCCGTGCGTCTTTGTTGATTCCATGCACTTCGACGGACCATTCTTCGCCGCGCTCTACGGCGCTAACGGAGAAGACGCATACCGGCAGCTTGCCTTGGACAATGTGCTGGCGCAAATTGATCTGCTCTACGATCCGGTCGAGAGGCTTTTCCACCATTTCTGGATCGAACGGACGGGGGCGCGTAATGGTATCGCCTGGGGGCGTGGGAACGGTTGGGGTCTGCTGGGACTGGTGGAAACCCTTGAGCACTTGCCTGCCCATGAGCCTGGCGCAATCAAAATAAAGGAGGTGCTGAGGAAAGTGCTGAAGCGCATGGCGGAACTGCAAGACCGCACGGGCGGCTGGCACACCGTGCTGACCGATACCGGTTCATACATCGAGACTTCAGTCGCGGCTTTCATGATTGCCGCCGCCTCGCGCGCGATGCTGCGCGGTTGGGTCGACCCGGAGATGTACAAGCCAGTAGTGGAATTGGCGATGCGGTTTCTCCTCGAAAATGTCCAGGCCGACGGTTTGCTCGATGGAGTATCCTACGAAACCTTCCCCAGCACATCGGCCCAGCACTACAGGCGGATGCCGCGGGGAGGAGTTCTGCCGTGGGGGCAGGGTCCGCTGCTGGCTGCTTTGCGATGGTATTCGAAGATGCGGGACTACCCCCAGCAGGCTTCAGCACGCCTTGGCGGAGGTTCTATTCCATGCGCCTCGACAATAAAGTCGCAATCGTAACAGGCGCCGCCATGGGAATAGGCGCCGGAATTGCGGAGCGCTTCGTCGAAGCCGGGGCAGCGGTTGTGGTGTTCGACATTAAAGAGGAAGCGGCCCGCAAAATTGCTCAGAAACTCAGCCGGGAGGGGCGGGCGGTTGCGGTACACGGCGACGTCGCCTGCGAAGAAGATGTTCAACGCGCTGTCACTCACACGCTGGGGCAATTCGGCGCGCTCGACATCCTTGTGAACAATGCCGGAATTGAGGGACCGGGGCAGTTGGTGGATTACTCCTCCGCCGATTGGGACCGCGTGCTGGAAGTGAATCTCAAGGGCTGCTTTCTTTTTGCAAAACACGCCATCCGCGCCATGCGCGGCCGCGGGGGTGCCATTGTGAACATCTCCTCAGTGCATGCCTTTGTTTCCTATGTTGGCAATGCTGTTTATGATGCTTCCAAGGCGGGTATTATTGGACTAACGCGAGCTCTGGCACTGGAATACGGTCCTGAGAAGATCCGCGCCAACGCCATTTGCCCGGGCTATATCAACACGCCCATGATGGATGAGTGGCTCGCCATCCAGCCGGACGCTGACGCTGTCCTGAAGCAGGTGTTGAGCTTTCATCCTTTGGGCCGCGTTGGAACACCGCGCGATGTCGCCGATGCCGCGCTTTTCTTGGCTTCTGACGCTGCCGCGTTCATCTCCGGGACTTATCTGGTGGTGGATGGTGCCATGACCGCGGCGGGTCACTGAATCTGTGCGCAGGGGGCATGGCCGGGCGCCCGGATTGGAACCATGCAGTTTACGCGTCGCAGAGTTACGGATGCCGGCTTGCTGGTGCTCGTCAATGCCATGTGGGCCGCGCAATACCCTGCTTACAAAACTGCTACCAGCGTGGCGGGGCCAGTGGCGGTCAGCTTGTGGACGTTTTTGATTGCAGCGCTGGTTTTGGCGCCTTTCTACTTCTGGGAAAGGCGACAGAGTATGCAGCACACTCCCAGGTTTGAGTGGCGAGATTTCTTACTCCTGGCAGCGCTGGGGCTGATCCCCGGTTCGGCGGTGCTCGCCTGGGGAACGGAACTTTCCACGGCCTCCAACGCGGCCCTGCTTTATCTGACGCTGCCGGTGATCACCGCCGTCATGGCTGTGACCCTGCTTGGAGAAAGGATGACATTGGTGCGCTGGGGAAGCCTGCTGCTTGCGCTCCTCGGCGTTTTGATTGTCTCCGGGCCTGATTGGCGTCACGCCAACCTTCACAGCATGAAATTCCTGGGTGGGAACCTCATTATCCTTCTCGCCATCACCGGCAGCGGGTTCTATAACGTCTATTCGAAGCGCCTGCTGGGGCGTTTTACCCCTTTGGAAGTCCTGGTGTTCGGGTACCTGGTTGCTGCCGGACTCTGTATCCCATTAGTGGCTGGAATGGAGCCCTCGGCGCTGGGCGCCACGCGATCGTACACGGCCGGCGTGTGGGTTTCGCTCGTCGTGCTCAGCGTATTGAGCTGGGGCTTGGCGATGATTCTGTGGATGTACCTGCTGCGACGTCTGGATGTGAGCCAAGCTTCGGTGTCGATTTACCTGTTGCCCCTGCTCGGCGTGCTTTTTTCCGCGGTCTTGCTGAAGGAGAGAATTACGGCTGCCATGATAGCAGGAGGCCTGCTGACGCTCGCCGGAACAATCTTGATTACCACCGCTGACACGGAAGGATTGGAGGAGGGGAAATGAGAATTCAAAGAATCGAATGCCTGCAACTTCGCGCGCCGAAGACGAACGCGGCGGATTGCGACGGCGCTGTCGACACAGCCGTCATCCGCGTCACCGCCGACAACGGATTGCACGGTCTCGGGGAAACAGACGCTCCTCCTAATGCCATCGCCGCGCTGCTCGCAACCCCCAGCGCGCACATTTGGAGTATGAGTATCCGCGATCTCGTGCTGGGCGAAAACCCCTTGGAGGTTGAGTGGCTATGGGACAAGGTCTATGAAGGCACCATCTACCACGCGCGCCGGGGACTGGGCATTCTGTTGATGTCGGCCCTGGACAACGCCTTGCACGACTTGCGGGGAAAGATTCTTCGCATGCCCGTCTACCAGGTTGTGGGGGGTGCGGCGCGCGCTAAGATCACTCCCTACGCTACGCTCTTCCCTAGCATGCCGCAAGGAAGGGGTTGGGCGGAGATGCGCCAGGCTTGCATTACCCTGCTGAACAAAGCACTCGAGTATGGCTTTCGCGCCGTGAAGATGGAGATGTTGTTCTACGATTTGATCGACGATCGCCAGCTTGTGGCTTTCATTCATGAGTGCCGCAGAGTTGTGGGCGACCGGATGGAGTTCATGATCGACGTCGGTTATCGCTGGAAAAATGCCAATGACGCTCTCTGGGTGCTCCGGCGAATCGAAGACGATAAACTCTTTTTCGTGGAAACTCCCCTGCATACGGATGACTTGGACGGGTTGGCCCGGCTGGCGGACGCCACCACCACTCCCCTGGCGGCTGGAGAGTTCCTGCAAACTCGCCATGAGTTTCGCGAATTGATGGACCGCGGCCATTGCGACGTGATTCAGCCTGACATGGGCCGCGTCGGCGGACTGACCGAGGCCTTGCGCTGTGCGCGTCTGGCCGCCGAGCGCGGACTTTATTGTGTTCCGCACGCCTGGAAGACCGGCCTAACAGTTGCGGCCACGCGCCATTTTGCCGCCGCTGCTCCTGCCTGCCCCTATGCGGAGTTCTTTCATCAGGATTTCTTCCCCTCCTTCCTTCGCTCCAAACTGGCCGTCCCGGAAGTGGAGCTGCACGACGGCCAATGGAGTTTGCCCGACTGCCCAGGACTGGGTGTGGAGCTGGATGCCCGCACAGTCGAACAAGCGCTTGCCGCACCCGTAACGGTAATCGAGTGACTCCGTTAGCTGATGGAGGAAAACAATGCCTCGCATTGCCTGCTCCCTGCGCGAGCACCAGCTAGGCGGCTTCCGCGTCTTAACGCTGGAAAACCAGTTTCTCTCCGTAACCTTGCTGCCGGAGAAAGGCGCGGACATTTATTCGCTGGTCTACAAGCCGCGCCGTACTGATGTCTTGTGGAAGTCGCCCTGGGGGTTGAAGAAGCCAGGAACGGGAGTTGTTTCCTATGGCGCCAGTACTGAAGCGGCGTGGTTGGAACATTACGAAGGCGGCTGGCAGTTGATTTTTCCCAATGGTGGAGACGAGTGCCGGTACAAAGGAGCAGTTTTGAACTTCCACGGGGAAGCCTCTGTCCTGCCCTGGGATTATCGGGTGGTCTGCAAGAGTTCGGCCTCGCTCAGTGTGGAGCTCACCGTCCAACTCTATCGCAGCCCCTTCTGCGTGCGGCGAACAGTCACCGTCGAGCGCTCGCTTGCCGCGGTACTTCTTCACGAAACAATCGAAAATCGGGCAGAAGAGGAATTGCAATATATGTGGGGTCACCACCCCGCCTTCGGCGCTCCTTTTTTGACGGAGGGATGCCGGCTGCATCTGCCCGCGTGCACTTTCACGGCCCACGATGTCGAAATCAGTCCTGCCAGCCGGCTTGCACCCGCGGCGACCGGCCCCTGGCCAAACATCATCGGCAAGCATGGGAAAGTCGATCTGAGCGTCCTTCCACCCACCCCAGAGCGCGTGACGGAATTTGGCTACGTTAGCGAGCTCGAAGATGGCTGGTACCAGCTTTCAAACCCATCATTAGGGTTCAGCGTGGGCTTGGCTTGGCCTAAGGCGGTTTTCCCTTACGTGTGGTTCTGGCAGGAACTACGAGGGAGTTTTGGTTATCCCTGGTACGGACGCTGCTACGTGATGGCCGTCGAGCCGTTCACCAGCGTGCCGGGATGCGGTCTGGAGCGCGCGATGGCGGCGGGCACGGCTCCCGTGCTCGCGGCAGGTGCCAAAGTTGAAGCCGCTCTTGCCGCAGCGTTCGTCGAAAGTACAGAAGTGCATTCAGTTTCGACCGACGGTCACGTGACACCCGCGCAAAAGACTTAGCAAAGGCGCACCGATGGAGTTTCAGATCAGACTCAAAAACTCCTCGCCCTCCACAGAATGTTAAGTCATTGGTTCCGGCAGTCCGCGGTGGGGGGGCATTCGGCGTCAAATTGGAGCAATGCCGTCGCAAACTGGTGACCGGTTTCTGTTTCCCAATCGGGGAGCCATCTGGCAGGTAGTGACCGGCCGACGAAAGCCTGATTCTGGTGTTAGACCTCAGCAGCCTCGCTTGAGCCAACTGGTCGTCGAAAAGCAGGTTCAGCCGGCAGCCGCTGCAGCGTAAGGCCGATCTCGACTACACCTTGCAGCTCGGCTGATTGTTGCCACAAGCTACACACCCTCAAATTGCCGACTTGGCACTCCGCCCGAGAAGCGGCCATCCTGTAACCTAGGCGTCCTCGCCGCCGAGGCGGTGACTGACGGCACTTCCCGCGATTCGGACGATAATTCAGGCACCCACGATTCGCTGCACACAATGTGCACACAAATCCTTGCTACTCCCGCTCTAAGGCACAAAAGGCACTAGACGTTCTGGATCACTGAGGCTAATGGGCGAATCAATAGCACGACTTTAAGACGACAAAGTCGTTATCTCCGCCCCGAACGCCTGCCAAGAGAAGTGTTTTGTGAAGAGGAGTTCCGGCGAGTTGTCGAAGCACGTCTCGCGCAGCCTCACCACACCCATGGCCGTCTGATCGCCGGACCAGGCATACAGGCCCGAACGCCTGGACGCCCGCCACATTGACTGACCAGGATTGGGAACGAAACGTCCTTTTCGGATACGAAGGAAGTCGATCCTCCTTGACTGTTTTGAGATCCCCATGCCTGTCTAACAATGCAAGCGGTACGCGGGTGGACCTCTGAACGACCGTTCCTTCCCATAGCTTCAATCGACCTTGAATAAGCCGAGCCTCCTTCGGTCACCTGTTGACCGAACTGAGGGGCAGTAACCTTCATGGCCTGGAGAAGGCAGCACAACGTGCCCGCCTTCGGGCTACGCAGCGGAGCTCGTAAAGCAACGTGCTCCGATCGCGAGGAGGATCGTTCGAGGCACGGAGACCTTATGCGTTCGCAACCTTCTCTAAAGACCTTGCGGCGGCTGAGGATTTGGAAGAACCGACTAACAATCGCTGTCCGTCTTCTGAGATAGCGGCGGGGCACTCGGGCTAGAAGTGCTTGACATGGGCAATCCCTTGGCGGACCTTGTGGCGGAAAAGCCTCTCCACAGAATACTGTTTCGTCCCGAGTTAGTTGCAGAGGTTGTTGAGGCCGAAGAGGGGAACGTGCTTGGGCACGCCTTTGACTGCCCAACGTTTCCATGAAATCCAGACATAGAAATTCAAGAGGCCTGGGGCATGCGCCAGGGCGGCTACGACCTCGCGATCCACAGGAATCGGGTGCTCGCAGATTTCCCGATAAAATCCTTCGCTGAAGACGACGACATTGTCAGGGCCTTCTTGCAGCGATGGTTGGGGTTGACCATCGCGAATAAACCAGAGTTTCATCTGATCGAGGAAGTGGAACCGGCTCCAGTCGACAACGGGGTGTTTCTTGAGATGATCTTCGGATCCGAAGAAAACGGTGGCGGCAAAGACTCGCTGGAAAGCTGTCTTAATTCGCCGGTACTGGGAGCCGTCCTTACGAAGTCGAAAGTAGTCCAGGAGCTGGGCGGGGCTTTCGAATCGGACGATGCGGTTTCTCTTTCGCAGGGCTAGTGCAGCGAGCCAGATGGGGATCAGTCGGTGTTGGCCGTAAGGTAGCCCGAAGCGAGGGTGGGCGGTGATCTCGAGCAGGAAGTTGCCGTTTCGGCGAGAGTAAATGACTTGGTCGGCGGCAGGCTTGCGCGACGGCAGCCCACAAAGTACGAAGGGGCGCGCGTGGTAGGCGATTGTCTGCTTGCGACTTACTTGCTGCTCGCGGGCCATCTGGATGGCTTCCAGCTTCCTGATGGATTGCTTGGTGATGCCAATCCGTGGGAAGATCGAGTCGAGCTGCGGATGATCTCGAACATAATCTCCAGCAGATCCGAGAAACCTTGGTTACGCTCCTGGTTAAGTAACCAGCGCAGGCTTTATTAAAGGGTAGGCTAACGTCTTGAAAAGGGGACGAGCACGGCGATGAAACTCAGTTTCCGGACCAAGCTGACTCTGGTTATCGTGTTGGCATTTTCTACAATCCTCAACTACCTGGACCGCCAAGCCCTGAGTATTCTCGCCCCAACCCTGCAGCGGGAGATGAGCATCGACAACGCACACCTCGGGCTGCTATTCGCGATTTTCTATTATTCCTACACGGTATTCCAGTTTGCCGTCGGGCCCGTGCTCGACCGTTTCAACCTGCGCTGGTGTTTTGCCATTGCGGTACTCGCATGGTCTGTTGTTTCAGGAATGACGGGCGTCGCCACTGGTTTCATCAGTTTGCTGGTCTTCCGTTTCTTCCTGGGAGTGACGGAGGCGCCCAACTGGCCGGCGGGCTTGCGCACCATCTCGCGCACGCTTCCTCCCGAGGAGCGCACGTTGGGAAGCGGCATATTCGAGAGTGGTGCGGCATTCGGCGCAGTGCTGGCGCCCGCGGCGATCTTTGCGCTACTTGGCCGATTTGGCTGGCGGTCGGCATTTTTCAGCCTAGGCTCCCTTGGCTTCTTCTGGGCTCCAATTTGGCTCTACGTAACACGCGGCCGTAACCTCGCTCAAGTCTGGGTCGGAGCGCGTTCGGAGACCCGCGGGATCAGTACATTCCTGAGTATCTACCGGGACTTTATTCACAGCAGGCAATTCTGGTGGGTCATGGTTGTCTCCATCACCGTGAACCCCTGCTTTTATTTTACCGTGAACTGGCTGCCCACCTATTTTGTGCAGAGTCGCGGGCTCGTCCCCGGCGTCCAGCTTGGAGGGATGCTGACGGTGATTTATCTTTCACTCGACATTGGCAACATCGGAGGCGGTGCATGCACGCTTTTGCTGGCGCGGTACTTCTCTGTAGAAACCGCCCGCCGCGTCGTCTTCATGACGGCGACCGCCCTTGTCGGCGTATGCGCCATAGTTCCGTTCATTGCGAGGCCGTGGGGCGCGGTAGCAGCTTTAGTGGCAGTCAACATGGGTCTCGGGACGTGGACCTCGATGTACTTAACCATGGCCCAGGAAGTCTCGAGCTCCCACGTCTCGACTGCGGCTGGCACGCTCAGCGGGTTTGGCTCACTAGCAGGAGCCCTAGCCATGTGGGCGGTAGGTGACGTAACCGAGTCCATCGGCGGCTTCACAATCCCGATGATCGCGGTCACCGTAGCGATCGCGCTGGCGGCGGTCGGCGGCTGGGCCGCGACCCGGCGAGCAGCTATAGCCCGATCACCAGCGCTTTACGATCAAGGAGCGTAGGCTGCTCGCGAACTGATAAACTAATGACGTGATCGCGGCAGTTTTTCCCTCAAGATGCGGGGAGGAGAATGGGCCGAACCAAGCTGCGAAGTGATGAATGGTTTGCACGCCAAGATGAAATAGGCGTTCGGCACCGAAGTGTTTTGGCGACGCTTGGCTTTGACCCGCAATATGTTGCCGGAAAGCCCGTGATCGGCGTTTGCAACCCTGCGAGCGAATTCAACAATTGCGAAATGGGTCTGAGGGAACTCGTTCAAATGGCGAAGCGAGGGGTCGCCCAGGCCGGAGGAATTCCCCTCGAGTTCCCTACTATGTCGTTAGGGGGCGAGTTCATCAAACCTTCCGATCTCCCCTATCGCAATCTGGTTTCGATGGACATTGAAGAAACCGTGCGCGCCAACCCAATCGATGGCCTCGTAATGCTTTCCGGCTGCGACAAGACGACTCCAGCGCAACTGATGGCGGCGGCGAGTTGTGACCTTCCGGCCATCCAGTTATCAGCCGGTCCTAAATCCAGTTGTTATTGGCGGGGTCAAGAAGTGAGCGCTGCAACCGACATGTGGCGGTACTGGGATGATTATCGCGCCGGCAAACTCGCGAAAGACGAGTGGGGTGAGTTGGAGCAATGTTTCTCATGCTCGTATGGTACATGCAATGAGATGGGCACGGCGTCGACTATGGCCATCCTTTCTGAAGCCTTGGGCATGATGCCTTCGGGGACTTGCAGCATACCGGCCAACGATTCGCGACGGAGAGTGGCCGCGGAAGCGGCAGGGCGACGCATCGTGGAAATGGTCGAGGAACAGCTTCGGCCAAGTCAGATTATGACTCAGGAGGCCTTTCACAATGCGATCCGAGTGCTCAGCGCAATCGGAGGCTCAACCAATGCGGTGATTCACTTGGTGGCCATTGCTGGACGATTAGGAATCCGTTTGTCCCTGAACATGTTCGACGAAATCGCTCAATCAACACCCATGATCGTAAACCTCAAACCCTCCGGCCAGTTCCTCATGGAGCACTTTCATCAAGCAGGAAGCTTACCGGCAGTGATCAGGGAAATCGCGGACCTCCTCGATTTGAATTGCCTGACGGTATCCGGAAAAACCCAACGCGAACATATCCAGACAGCGCGATGTTATGACCACAGAATAATCAGACCGTTGGATCAGCCGATTTTCCGCTCAGGGGCGTTAGTGGTTCTCAAAGGAAACCTCGCGCCCTCCGGGGCAATTCTAAAGGCTGCGGCTGCATCGCAGCGGCTGCTGAACCATACCGGACCCGCCATTGTATTCGAAAACTACCAAGACATGTTGGCGAGAATTGACTCACCAGACTTGGAGGTTTCTCCAGAGAGTGTTCTGGTGATGAGGAATACCGGTCCACGCTATGTCCCGGGCATGCCCGAATGGGGCGCTCTTCCTGTGCCCACGAAGCTGCTGAAGCAAGACGTTCGAGACGTGGTGCGCATCAGTGACTCGCGAATGAGCGGAACAAGCTTCGGAACTGTGGTTCTCCACGTGGCGCCGGAGTCTGCGGTGGGGGGGCCTCTGGCGATCGTGAGAACAGGCGACAAGATCAAACTCAGCGTTGCGGAGCGTCGCCTTGACCTATTGATAACGGAAGAGGAGATGCGTAAGCGGTTGTCCTCGTGGTCTCCCCCACGCACCGAGCATTTGCGAGGCTATCCTCGCCTGTACATCGAGCACGTGCTCCAGGCGGATGAGGGGTGCGATTTTGACTTCCTGCGCCCCATGTCGAAGGAAGCGGTCCGCTTCATTCCACCGATTGTGGGGAAGTCGTGATTAGCGACGTCAAGGAGTCGAGAGGTCGTACAGGGAACTGCGATGCGCGAACTGCGGTGATCCTTCGCTTCACTCAGGCCGACAGAAGCAAATTCGGCTTCAAAGGAGGAATGTCGTGGAACGAACCAAGCCAAACGGACTGAAGGGAGCGGTCCCGATCATTCCTATCCCGTTTGACAGGCACGATGAGATTGATGAAGAGGCGCTTTGTCGATTGGTAGAATTCTGCGCCACCAAACGATTTGGAGCGATTTGCCTGCCGGCCTACGGCAGTGAGTTCTACAAGCTTTCGGACCGGGAACGGATTCGGGTGGTTCAGGTGGCGGTCCAGCAGGCCGCCGGGCGCTTACAGGTGATCGCGCAGAGTAATCACGGGTCGTCACATGTGGCACTTGCAAATGCCCGTTTACATGTGGAGAATGGGGCGAATCTGGTTTCAATTGCTCTCCCACGAACCTTTGTGCTGAGTGACGACGATTTGTTGCGGTACTTGGCGCCAATCTTGAATGGTGTGGAAGTTCCCTGCCTCGTGCAGGACTTTTACCCGGGTGGCGTTACGGTGGGCGCGGGGTTCACGGCGCGGTTATTGGCTGAGTGCCCCAACTTTCGCTATCTGAAAATGGAGGAGCCACTGCTTGCGACGAAGCTGCGTGCGATACGAGAAGCCACAAGAGATAGAGTTGGAGTTTTGGACGGAACGGGAGGGCTTTACCTGCTGGAATTGATCCCCGCAGGACTCTGCGGGGTGATGCCGGGTTTGGCATTAGCGGATGCAATTGATGAGGTCTTTGGGCTGCGGGCTGCGGATAAGTCGGCGGAGGCTTTCCAGCTCTACGAAAAACTCCTGCCCCGAATCGTCTACGGCTTACAAAACTTTGAACTGTGGCTGTACTGTGAAAAACGACTCCT
>Ga0187784_10000694_pt1 | contig 25304 bp, 19 predicted proteins | sample 1015_SJ02_MP15_2_FD_132964 | JGI IMG/M metagenome (GOLD analysis project Ga0187784, IMG submission 132964) | Tropical peat soil microbial communities from peatlands in Department of Meta, Colombia - 1015_SJ02_MP15_20_MG | ecosystem: Environmental > Terrestrial > Soil > Wetlands > Peat | place... | reverse complement strand
CGATGGCGCGCCTTCCCAATTCCCAATCGGCGGTAAAGCCCGCGAGGGGTGGTCTAAAACGCTCGAGCCTGGTTGGAGCGGCGCTCTATGAGCGCCGACGGCGGTCAGAGACCGCCGCTACAGGCGCGCAGCCTACAGAGCGTCGAAGGCCTGCAAGCCCCAGGATCCGGTGAAACTCCGGGGCCGACGGTACAGTCCGGATGGGAGAAGGTCAGGGCGGAGACCGGTCTCATGAGCGGATGTGCATTCACCAAGGTGGGTGGATAACATTCAGCTCATGCTTTCATTGGCCCGCCAACTGTCCTCTCCCTTTTGCTCCGAACTAAAACTTGGATGCTGAATTTGTTGGTAAGCGCTACAAAACCGCAGCCAAACCAAGACTCTCTGTGCTCTCCGCGTGGCTCAGGCCTTCCGCAACCCAAGGAAAGACTCACCACGGAGGACACAGAGTTCACAGAGAAGAGTCGAAGCGTGTCCTCCGTGAACTCTGTGTCCTCTGTGGTGAATCTTTTCTTCGCCGTCCTCCAAGCTCTCCTGCTTTCGGCCACCACGCTGCCTCACGCACTATACGCACAAACATGGAATAGCCACCTGGAGGGAACGGTGCTTGACCCGAGCGGGGCAGCAGTCCCGGCGGCTTCGCTCGAGCTTCGCAATTCGGCCACGGGCCAAGTTCGGCAGACTCAAACGGGCGTGAACGGCTTTTACAGCTTTCCTCTCTTACCTGTGGGAAACTACGAACTGGAAATTGCCAAGACGAGATTCGTTTCCAAAGTCGTCCGCGGGTTGGTGCTGCGAGTTGGAGAAACCGCTCGGGTTGACATCCGCCTGGAAATTGCGCCTGAGCGAACTGAAATCCAGGTTGACGCCCAGCCCCCGCTTGTCGAAACCGCTTCGCCCGCGATCGGGGATGAAGTTGAGAATCGGCGTGTGAGCCTTCTACCCCTGAACGGCCGTCAGTTCTCCCAATTGGCTTTACTGGCTGCCGGTGCGGTTCCTCCCTACCCCAACAGTTCCACGCAACAATTCAACACCCCCGCGCTGGGTTTGGGTTTCTCGGTGAACGGGCAACGCTCCGAGCGGAACAACTTCTCACTCGACGGAGTCACGCTGATGGAGCCTTTTGCCTACAGCCTGACGGTGAACCCGTCCGTCGATGCCATTCGGGAGTTCCGCGTGGTGGAGGACTCTTACGGGGCCGACCAGGGCGTTACCTCGGGCGCGCAGGTCAACATTGCCTCTCGCTCCGGCGACAATCGCATTTCAGGCACGGCGTACGAGTTTGTGCGCAACAGCGCCCTGGATGCCAAGAATTTCTTTGACGACCCGAGCCTTCCCATCCCTCCCTATCACCAGAACCAGTTCGGCGCCAGCCTGGGTGGGCCGATCCGGCGTAACCGCACGTTCTATTTCGCCAATTACGAAGGCTTGCGAATTCTGCAAAGCGTTACCAATACCACCTTGCTGCCTTCGGAAGCGATCCGCAACGGAGACTTCAGCGGCATTAATCCCCAGACGGGCAACCCTTTTCCGCCGATCATTGACCCCAGTACTGGCCAGCCTTTTACGGGAAACATAATCCCGCCATCAGGAATCGACTCGGTCTCCCGCGCTATTCTGGATCGCATCCCCTTGCCGAACAATCCCAGCGCGCCGAGCGGCGAAAACAATGACATCAACGTGGGGCTTCATAATGTCACCGCGGACCAGTTCATGGCGCGAATAGACGATGAACTGACGCCGAAGCACCAGCTCTTTGGACGCTTTCTCCTGTTCAATCAACAGCAACTGTTTCCTTTCGTGCCGGACTCGTTCGCGCAGAATCCTTCTGCCCCGCCCGGATTCGGCACAAACCATGATGACACGGGAAGGAACCTCGCACTTGGGCTCACTTCCGTTTTTCGGCCAACACTCATCAACGATTTCCGGTTCGGCTACGCTTACTATTTCGGGACCAAGGAAGCTCAAAACATTCACAGCCATTTTCTGGAGTCGCTGGGAATCACCCGCGCTCCGGGGGCCACTAACGACGGCATCCCCGCCATTAACGTTCCGGGTTACGCGGACATGGGCGATAGCGATATCTTCCAGCCTCAAATCCGCAAGAACCACACCTTCCAGTTCACCGATAATGTGGCCTGGGTCAGCGGCCGGCACACCTGGAAATTCGGCGGGGACGCTCGGCGTTACCGCCTCTTCTATCAAGTGGAGGATTTTGGGCAGGGCCTCTTCTCGTTCAGCGATGGGGCCGGATCGGTTTCCGGGACTGCTTTCTCGGATTTTCTTCTTGGCAGGCCTTTCCTTTCTTATGCCCAGGCAGGGAATTCCGGTGGAAACGATCGACTGGACTATTTCGGCGCGTACTTTTCCGACGAATTCCGCGTCACCCGCCGCTTTACCCTCACCTACGGCCTGCGCGAGGAGTTCTACTCACCTCCAACCAATGCGGACGGGCGAGCCTCGATTCTCGATCCCAGCGACGCCACGCAGTTCATTGTCCGAAACGACCAGGGACAGGCAGCGGCACTGATTGCAGACCCGCTGATTCAGAGCCTTCAGCGCCTCTATAAGCTATCGTTCATTACCTCTCAGCAAGCCGGGCTGCCGCCCTCACTGATCCGTCCCGATTGGGCAGGCTGGGCGCCACGCTTCGGCTTCGCTTATGACGTAGGGGCGCATGGCCATGCGCCCCTACAGCGCGGTGTCACTTCCCTGCGCGGAGGATTTGGCGTTTTCAACTCTCTTGGCGAACTCGACTATGCGGCAGAGACTCGGCTCAGCGCTCCCATCACGGAATTCCTCTTCGGACTCGACACGTGCAGATTCTACGGCCCGGGCGCATGTGGCCAGGCCTACGCTCCGCCTGTGCTCACTTATCAGCTTGCCTACACCCTCGGCAACCAAGAGCCCACCGCCGTCTCCTCTCCGCCCAATCTTCGCAATGGTTACGTCTACGAATGGAGTTTGTCGCTCGATCATGAAATCGCACCCAATACAGTTCTTTCTGTGAGCTATACGGGATCTGATGGGCACAAACTCCCCCGCCGGGGATTGCAGAACCAAGGCGTCCCAAACCTGCCGGGCGAAAGGCGGGGTTACCATCCACAGCCCGGCTCGAATCAGTTCATCCGGGCTACGGATGTCAACTCGAACTACAACGCTTTGATCGTGCGCTTGGAACGGCGGTTCTCCCACGGGCTCTCGTTTGTGGGTGGCTACACTTTCGGCAAGTCAATTGATACGGCTTCGGGGCTCAACGGGACCAATCAGCCTCAGGACAATTATGATTTGAAGGCCGAACGCGGCCTTTCGGATTTCGACATCCGGCAGCGCTTCGTCTTCTCGAGCAACTGGGAACTTCCCTTCGGTCCCGCCCGTCAGTGGCTGCGCGATGGGACAGCCGCCCGGGTGTTGGGCCATTGGGACCTGGCGAACATTCTTACGCTGCAATCCGGGCAGCCTCTCACCGCCATATTAGCCTCTGCCCTAAGTGGCACTGACTCAAACGGCACCGACCGACCAGATCTGATTGCCAATCCCAACTTGCCTGGCCGTCAACGCAGCCCCTCCCGCTGGTTCAATACGGATGCATTCGCCGCTCCACCCATCTTCTACGACAGCCTCGGAGCTTACAGCATCCTGGGGAATGAAGGCCGCAACGTGATTACGGGGCCCGGGCTGGCGGCTTGGGACATGAGTCTTCAGCGCCTGGCGCGCTTGAGCGAACGGCTCAATGTGGTGTTTCGCTCCGACTTCTTCAATCTGACCAACCACCCCAACTTCGACCGACCTGGACTTATCTACGGAACGTCAAACTTTGGCCAAATCAGTTCCGCAGAGAATTCCCGCCAAATCCAGTTCTCCTTACGGTTAAACTGGTAGCGCTATCGCTGCTTCGGGGCGCTGGGTGGGTTCACCTCCGGCGCCACTGTGATCAAAACCAAAGGCAAGTCGAAGTCCTTAGGTCTGCCGCTCGAGTCGTTGGCGTGAAGGTGCATCCGATCACCGTGGATAGTGAAGGTAACTTGCTGGCCGGCGGGCAGAAGTTCCGTCTTTTTCTCTTGCTTCTGTTGAACGTGGTACTCGGTCGAGCCTGAGCGCAGGATGTACTCGTTGCAGGCCGGTTCGCCGCTCTCCTTGCGATGTGCGGCCTTGACGGCGCAAGGGATCGAGTTAACGCTAACAATTGTAGCCTTTTGGCCGACATCCTTGGCTTGTGCAGAAGTCGCAAGGAGAGTCGCACCTGCCACAACGCTGAGAATGAACGCAGTTTTCATGCCTGAGCCTCCACCTGACCCCTTTCGGCTTCGACGCGGGTGACCCTCCGGGCTGAAACCAGCCGCCCAACCAGCGTCTGCCAGCCTTGTATCACGCGTTCCGAAGCGTGTCAACCGATCTTCTGCGCGCCGCCACGACTTGCGTCGTAATGCGCGTGCTACCTCTGGAATGATCTTTCGCCAGGCAGACGCCCCGCGAAAATCGCCAAGCTTCTAGCTGTCTTTATTTGACCGAATACCAGTCTGACATTATTGACGATCTGACCGGGACCTTATAGGCTGATGCAGTATTTCGGGGCAAATTTCGTCGGGCTTACGGCTGTATACCAATTCATTCAGATGCGGGGTTTTCTGAAGTACGCCATTCCGGTGCTGGCCGTATACATGGTTCTGCTCAGTGGACTGTTTGTAGCCATGCTCCAGCCGCCAGCGGTTTTCGGGCGAATCATGTCGAAGCTGCCGGCGGTGGCTTATTTTCTCTTTCCGTTCAAGCCAATGTGGCTAGTGGCGCGTCGCGGTCATCTGAAAGTCGGCGACATGGCGCCGGCCTTCGCGCTCAAGACCTCAGACCTTTCCCAGGTGGTGCGTCTTTCTTCGTTTCGCGGGCAGGAGCCTGTAGTTCTTATCTTCGGCAGTCACACCTGACCGCCTTTTCGCCGGGAGGTTCCCGCGCTCAACAAGTTGTACGAGCAATACAAGGGTCAAGCGGCATTCTATGTGGTCTACATCGAAGAGGCGCACCCCACGGACGGTTGGCAGATGGCCAGCAACCTCGAGGACCACGTGTTGGTGGCCAGCGCCCGGACACTCGAGGAGCGCGACGGCGCTGCGCACCTTTGTGTGGTCAAGCTGGGCATCCACATTCCGGCGCTTGTGGACGACATGCAGGATTCGACCGAGCGCGCCTACACAGGATGGCCGGACCGGCTCTATGTCATCGATCGGGCGGGGCGTGTGGCCTTCAAGAGTCAAGCCGGGCCCTTCGGCTTCCATCCCGACGAGATGGCCAAGTCGCTCCAGTCCGCCATCGCTGCCTCCAGACCATGAACTGGGTACGGGTGTCATCTACGATGGCGTTCCCCTCGAAAGCCCGTCATTCCCGCGAAAGCGGGAATCCAGTCCGTTGCTGGCGAGTTTTCGCAGGTTTATGGGATGGATTCCCGCTTTCGCGGGAATGACGTCCTCAGTGGGCCAGACAGCCGGGTGCTTGGCGAGGGCCGGCTCGCGAAGTCGGAAAGGATACAAGGACAAGATGAAAAGAATCGTTAGGAAGGGGCTCATCGCTTTCTTTCTTCTCCTGGCCTTCACGCTTGCAGAGGGATTCCTAATCGCCCAGGAAGTCACCGGCAGCATCCGCGGCGAGGTGCTCGACCCCAGCGGGGCTGGAGTGCCTTTTGCGGAGGTCGAGGCGACGCAGGCTGAAACCGGCTTGACGCGGGTAACACCCGCCGACCGCCACGGCGCCTATGTCCTCGTCCTGTTGCCCGTCGGGCACTATCGCCTCGAGGTGAGCGCGCAAGGTTTTCAGAAGTTCGTTCAGGAAGGGATTACGCTCAGCGTCGATGAGAGTGCCAACGTTCCCGTTCACCTGACCCTAGGCTCGTCTGCCCAAGTTGTGCAGGTCCGGGCGAACGCGTTACTGATCGAGAAGGCGGACACCACGCTGGGGGAGACGGTGGGCGAGCGCGAAATCCTCGACCTGCCGCTCAATGGACGGAATTTCTCCCAGCTTGGATTGCTCCAACCCGGGGTCGTGCCCATCACCCCCGGCCTGGCCGAGGCGGGAGGGTCGCTGCGAGACGGTCAACCCTATTCCGTCAATGGCCAACGACCGGAGTCGAACGACTTCCTCATTGACGGCGCTTCCAATTTCAATGCGGTGGACGGAGGCTTTGTCCTGAAGCCGCCCATCGATGCGATTGCGGAATTCAAGATCCTGACACACACTGCCGACGCCGAATTCGGTGGCGCCTCAGGCTCCACAACCAACATTATCACCCAGTCCGGGTCGAACCACTTGCACGGAGACGTCTGGGAGTTTGTGCGCAACGACGTGCTGGATGCCGCCAACTTCTTTGAGAACGCCGATGGCTTTGAAAAGTCGGAATATCGGCAGAACCAGTTCGGCGGCACGCTCGGTGGCCCCCTTCGCCGGGAGAAGACGTTTTTCTTCGGCTATTACGAGGGCTTCCGCAACCGCCAAGGCGAGACGATCAACGATGTGCGCGTGCCCTCCACGCTGGAGCGGGAAGGTAATTTCTCGCAGGATGGCCCCCTCCTGAACCGCTTTGCGCCCGGCGGCCCTGCGCCGCTGCCTTCGAGCCAGGTGCCTTTCATCGACCCGACGGCTCAGCAGGTGCTCCAGCTTTACCCGCTTCCCAATGCCACCGATGCCAACGGAGTGCTGGACCTTTACAACGCCACTCAGATTCTGCGTGACAGTGAGGACCAATTCGGAATGCGCGTCGACCACTATCTCTCGTCTCGCGACGCGCTCAACTTCCGTTATATGTTCCTCAATGGCACCAGCTTTGATCCCTTGTCACCTGCGGGCGCAGGCGTGCCGGGCTTCCCAGTGGGGGAGAACCACCGCACCCAAAACTTCGTCGCCCAGTTCACCCACACGTTTTCACCCTCGGCTGTGAGCATCACGCGTTTTGCCTTCCTGCGCAACAAATTCCTTTATGACGAGCACCTCAACAACACTCCTCCGGCCTCTCTCGGCTTTCAATATCAGCCCACGCTGGGTGTCGCGGCCGGCCCGCCTTTTATTCAGTTCGGAGGCGGAGGGTATGCCAGCATTGGTGACCCCATCACCGGCCCGCGCGACACCTATGAAAACGCCTTTGCATGGGCGGAGTCCTTAACCTGGATTCGCGGCCGGCACGAGTTGAAATTCGGGGCCGATTATCGTCGCGATCAAATCAACGTCGTCAATGGAATTGCCTCGAACGGGTTCTTCGTCTTCATCCCAGCCCCGCTCAGTAATGCCTTCGCCAACTTCCTTATCGGACAGCCGTATCTCTTCTTGCAGGGCGGTGGCGACCAACCGGGCGGCGGGGGCGATCTGTCGCGTGGCCTGCGCGGCAATGACTTCAATTTCTATGCCCAGGACACCTACAAGATCAATTCCAGGCTGACCTTGAACCTCGGACTCCGTTATGATCTGCCTTCCCCCTACACCGAGATTCGCAACCGGCAGAACTTGTTTGTGCCGGGCATGCAGTCCAAGGTGATTCCCGGCGCGCCGATCGGCTTGCTCTATCCGGGCGACCCGGGCGTTCCTGCTGGCCTGATTCCGACGGAAAGGAGGGCCTTCGCACCGCGCCTCGGCTTGGCCTGGGACCCTATGGGAAATCCGCGTTGGTTGGTCAGGGCCGCCTACGGCATCTTCTATGACCCGTATTACAACGGCCAAGGCGGCCCCTTGCAGACCCCCATCAGCGCTCCACCCTATCTGCGCACGGCGCAGTTGCTGTTTCCCGGAAGCCTTTCAAACCCCTTCGCCAATGGCAATCCGTTCGCGGCGCAATTTGCGGAGCCCATGACCCTCCTGACGCTTTCTCCCCAGTTGCGGCTGCCCTACGCGCAGGATTGGAATCTGACCCTCGAGCGCTCTTTTGGAAACGACTGGTTGCTCGAGGCCGGCTACGTGGGGACCAAGGGAACGAAACTGCCGCGCTTTATAGAAGACAACCCTTCTTTCCCGCTGCCCGGCCAAACGTGGGCCGAGCAACAGAACGACATCGACCAGCAACGCCTCTATTGCATGCCCAACGCGCAGGGAAACTGTACCTACAGTTCCGTCGGCCTGATTTCCGGCGGCGCCAACTCGTCTTACAATGCCCTGGAAACGAGCCTGCGAAAGCGTTTCAGCCACGGAGTTTCTTTGCTTGCCTCCTACACGTACTCGAAGGATTTGGACGATGTTTCATCCTTCAATATCACAGGCTCCGCCTCACAGCCGGTGGCGGGAGAGAACGACTTGGCTCAGAATCCCTTTAACCTCGCCGCTGAACGTGGCCGCTCGATGTTCGACGCGCGCCACCGCTTTGTGCTGAGTTACATGTGGGAAATGCCTTACTGGAGGCAATCGCACAACTGGTATCAACACCTCTTGGGGAACTGGCAGGTGAACGGCATCACCACGTTCATGAGCGGCACACCTTTTACCGTGGTGGACCAAAGCTATAACGATGACGCGCCGGAGATCACCGGGTTTTCGTCCTTCCGTCCCAATCTCGTCGGCAATCCCAACAATGGACCGAAGACCGTCGCCCAGTGGGTCAACACCAATGCCTTCCAACGCCTTGACCTCAACACCTCGCCCGCCGGCGTGTACGGGACCGAAGGCCGTAATGTGGTCCAGGGGCCTGGCTTGGCGCAGTGGGATTTCTCGGCCTTCAAGAATATTCCAATCGCCGAATCGAAGAACCTCCAATTCAGGGCCGAGTTTTTCAATCTGTTCAACCGCGCCAATCTCCAACTGCCCAACAGTGACATCAGCTCGCCCACGTTCGGACAGATTCAGCAGGCGCTGGCCCCGCGCCTCATCCAGGTGGCGCTGAAGTTCTTGTTTTGACCTGGGTAGGGCTTGCCCTACCCTGTGGCTCCCCAAAGCAGTAGCGCGGACCTCCGCCTTTGAGGTCCGCGGTTCTTAGTTGGTGAAAAAGCGAGTGACTACCAGCAGCTTGGCATGAACCCCCTCACCCGGCCCGCCCCGGCTGAAGAAAACGCCGGCGGCGGCCCACCCTCTCCCCCAAAGGGGAGAGGGCAGGATCTCCAGGGGGACCTATTCGCCATTCGGCCCACCCTCTCCCCCAAGGGGGAGAGGGGAAGGGGAGTGGGGGCAGTAGCGCAGACTTCCGCCTTTGAGGTCCGCGATTCTTAATTGGAGAAGAAACGATGAAAAGGCTCGATATCGGGATTCTGTTTTTCATGGCAATGATCCTGGCGGTCCCCACTGCCCAAGCAGCCGGGAAGCTCACGTCGGTCAAGGGCTATGTCATTGACTCGGCCTGCGCGTTCATCAAGGACCTCAAAAAGCCTGTCAGTTCCGAATGCGCCCTGACCTGTGCCAAGGCGGGTTCGCCGTTGGTCATTTTGGGGGACGACGGCGTGATCTACTGGCCAATATCGGCCGAGGTGCCCGCCGCAGGGCAAAACGAGCGGTTGATACCCTATGCCGGCCAGAGGGTCACGGTGAGTGGCATGGTATATCAGAAGGGTGGATCGCGCGCCATCGTCATAAACAAGATTGAAAGAGAGGCAAAACCATAGCCACTGGGGTTATGCAAACATCCGGCACGCTCAGGGAATGTCATGTCGTCGCTTCCCCGAGCCCTGGCGCTCATCCAAATAATCTCCAGCGTCAACTGGGTCTTGGATCTGCGGCAGCGGCTGTGGCCGGAGAGGCCATCGGTGTAGGTATTTTCCTTACACCCGCAGGCATGGCCCGCCAACTGGGTTCACCCTTCTGGTTGTTGATCATCTGGCTCGTGATGGGCTTGATGGCTGTTGCGGGCGCTCTCTGTTTCGGCGGCCTCGCCGTGCGCTACCCTGAAGCGGGTGGAGCATACGTTTATCTGCGGGAAGCGTTTGGCCCACGCCTGGCCTTCTTGTACGGATGGATGCAGCTTCTGGTGATGGACCCCGGCGTGACCGCATCGCTGGCCGTGGGCATGGCGGCTTATACGGCCGCGGTCACTCACATCACCGTTGCGGAGCAGAAGGTCCTTGGCGTCTCGGTCATCCTCGCGCTGGCGGCGCTCAATATGCGCGAGACGCGGCTGGGTGCGGGCTTCTTGCAAGGACTTACTTGGCTCAAGATTCTAGCTCTGGCATTGCTCCCTGTGTGGGCGCTGGCGTTCGGCTTGGGGGATTGGTCACATTTCACGCCCTTTGTTACCCAGCGTCCCGGCTCCACGCCGCTGTTCCCGGCCCTAGCTGCGGGCTCGATGGCGGCCTTCTATTCCTTCGGCGGCTGGTGGGAGGCTACCAAAATCGCTGGAGAGGTGAAAAGGCCCGAGCGCAATATGCCGCGCGCCCTCATGTTCGGCGTGCTTGCGGTAACCATGGTCTACATCCTCATCACCGGCGTGTTTGTTTACCTTGTTCCCATCGAGCAGATTACTTCCGACGAAACGTTCATGTCCCAGGCCGGCGAGCGGCTCTTTGGCGCGGCAGGAGCCACCATCATGGCAGCGCTCGTCGTGCTCTGCGTGCTCGCTTGCCTGGCGGCTCTGCTGATCCTCTCCCCGCGCGTCTACTACGCTATGGCGCGCGACGGCTTGTTTTTTCACGCCATTGCCAAAACTCATCCCACTTACGGAACGCCGGCGCGCGCCATCGCCATTCAGGCCGTCCTGGCTTCGCTGCTGGTGGCGCTGGGAACCTTTCACCAGATCGTGGCCTATTTCGTCTTTGTCGCCGTGCTCTTCCTCGGCTTGACCGTGGCCGGCCTCTTCCGTCTGGATTCGCGCGGGGATGGTGACCCGCGCATTCGCGTGCCAGGATTCCCCTACACACCGCTTGTCTTCCTCGTTCTGGTCGCTCTGATGTTGTTCCTGCTTGCTTCCAGCTCCCCTCGACAAGCTCTGTGGGGAGTGCTGGTAGTCTTGCTCGGGGTTCCCGCCTTTCGGCTTGTGCGGAAGTAGAGGGCATGGGTTTTAACGCCCCTCCTGTACGAAGCCCGCCCCTCCGAGGCGGGTGTCAACTAAACAGTTGGTAGTGATATAAAGTTGCGTTGCTAGGTCAGATGGAGCTGTTAGAATGGACTGGATGCCGCTAACACGCTATGGACGCCTAAATTCGTTTCTGCGAGGAAAAAGATCGAAAGATGCCCAACAATTTGTTGCCAAATCAACTCCAATAGGCGGAAAGCCAGCTTGTATTATCTTCTGACCTTTTAGGTCTAAGAACTTCACCGCTGGCACCAGATCGGCGTCAGAAGAGGCTAGAACCCCCACTTCATAGGCACCTTCCCATGCAAGCCTGATCATATCTGTGACTATGGCCGTATCTACACCCTTTTCGGTTGTGCCGATTATTGTTGCGCCACATTCTGGGCGCGGACATTTCAGGATCGGCTGATGACAGGCGCTACATTTAGCCGAAGTTTTCGGCTTCCTGGCTCGGCATTGGACTTGAATCCCAGGTTGTCGATTTAGCCAACTAGTTGCCCACTTATTGAAACCGCGGCCTTCCTCGGTGTTCTCGTTGTAGGAGGCGTAAATAATTGCTCCCTCAAATGTAAATTGTGGTATGCCCGCTGTTTCTGCAGCTTTCTTCGAAAGCCACAGTGGAATCCCTTTCCAATCCACTTTGAAGCGTACCTGATCAGGATCGACTCCGGTCGATGCGGCCTCCTTCTCATTTAACGTAAGCTGGAGATTCCAATAGTCAATGAAAACTCGAATCCTGGGGATTCCTCTAGAAATTGACACCGCTGGAGCCAAGGCTACGCCCATTGGAATTGCCTCCTTGATGTGGCAAGGCGTATAAACAATACAGGGGACTCCGCCTAATCTAGGCAGAGCCCCCTGGGGTCAAAATAACTGGGGAGATCCCCACTTAAAAACGTGGGTGCTCACACCAGTGGGCTACAATGAAACTGCAGTAGTATGATCGACCCTTCTGGACAGGAGGTCAAGTCCCCATGGTTGTAAATCCTTGTGGGTACGATTGTTACCCGAGGTCACAAGTATAAATGTCTTGACAAACCCAACGGGCGTGGTAGCGAGCGCTCGCGAGCCATATAACATCCAAGACATATAGGGTATATATAGGCGAGGGTCTTTTTTTTGATTTAACACCCTTGACAAGTATTATTCTATCCATTAGAATTCCGAAGCCGTAGGAGGCGTTCATTATGGCATGGGAGACGTTCCGGCGACGAAATAAGCCAAGCCCAAAAGAACCAATGGTGTCGCTTTCCAAAACTGGGATCATCGGTCTCAACGCTGCGGTAACAAGGAACCTCATCGGGGAGAATAGATTCGCCCACTTGCTTTTCGACAGGGAAAAACATCTAATCGGAATTAAGTTTATCAGAGATGGAGACCTTGACGCGTATCCTGTCAAATGCACCAAAAACATGAGCCATGGCTCAATTGCAGGAGTTTCATTCTTGAAAACCTATGGAATCTTTCCAGACGAGACAACGGCCTATCCTGCGAATTTTGACGAGAGCAACAAAATCCTAGTAGTTGATGTTTCAGGGAAAAAGAATGAGAAGGCTGAGCCCAAGAAAATACAACGGTTCCCAAGGCACTGAATACTGTTAATTACTTCTCGCCTTTCTTAATCATTTCCTCGATTGTCCAAATGTGGTCTGTGATGCCCGCTTCTATTGCGGGGGTCACCCGCAAAGTCTGGTGAACGCGAACGAAATTGTACCATACGAAGTAAAGGGAAAGCATCGCGTACAGCTTGCTCCATTTCTTTGAAAACGCATTAGTAAGCCTAGTGAGTCTCCGCATCTGCATTCGCATCGTCAGGTTTTGCCGCTCGACATGGGACGTGCTGATTTTAGCGGGGTCAGGATTCCCGAAGATCGGAACAGCCTTGCAGCCGATGCACTCAGCGGGGGAGTAGCGCGTTTCATTCTCGGGGTTGCCCGCGTACAGTTTCACCAACTGCGCGAAGTCCACGCCCTGAACCCCTAGGCTCATCACAACGGCGTCCTGGTAGGGCTTGAATCCGTCCGTAGTGATTTGAAAGTTGCCCTGAGCTGCAGCCGCGATCTTCTCCGTGAATGCAATGGTGTCTCGCTCTGTGCGCCTTCCCAGGTGCCATGCTAGAACCAATTTGCTGTTGCGCTCAATCGCAACAAATGTGTAAGCATCTCCGAGCGTGGTGTCGTCTTCGCCTTTCTTGGCCTTCGTCTTTTCCTTCATTCCGACATAACCCCACATCTCATCGCACTGTACGTCTTTCACGCGCAGACCGTGGATTCGCTCGTTCATCAACTTCTCGCATCGCTCGCCCGCCAGAGAGAGAAGATTGAGAATGGTTCGCGGGTGAACGCCAGTGATGCGCGACGTAGTGCGTATCGAGCATCCCTCGACCAAGTGCTGCAACACGTTTATAGCCTTTTCTTCCGACAGAATCATGTCACCAAACAATCGGGTGTGCGGCTCAGTGAACGTCTTTTTGCATAGGCTACAACGGTAACGCTGTAGACCGTTTCGGTGCGTCCCGAATTTCTTTGCTGGTTTGTTGCAGGTTGGGCACTTCATTTGATTTCCTCTCCTAACAACGCAGGAATATCACATTGCTCAAGCATTGTCAAGAGAAAAATGCATCCCCTAGAGATAATTTTCTAGGGGATGACAAAATGTACGACACGGGTTACTGAACCGGAAATGCGCTTCCCGCTATATGGAGTTCGTCCCCCTCGGTCCCAAACTCAGTTAGGGACGTTGGATCGATTGTAACCTGCGTTGGGCCTTCAGTTTTGCTTTCGATATTTTCAAGAAGCGTCTTGACGTTGAGGTCCGCAATTGCCTTTGCCCAGGCCGCAAAGGCGTGAATTGCCTTTTTCCCGTCGTCTTGTGAGTGGATGGCATCTTGCAGCATTCCGACAAAGCATATAAGGCGTAGAACCCTGTCGTTCTCTTTGCTAATTGGGGATGGCCCTCTCTCCCACCGCGTAATCGATACAGGGTGCACGCCCATGACCCTAGCAAGTTCCGTCGAATTGAAGTTTGCCATCTTGCGGAGAAACCGTATCTCTTCTCCAGAGAGCAGGGTCGGTTTTTTCAAAATATCCAGAACTATCCGGCGATGCAATCGTGCCGCTGCTGGTATCACCGGAACCACTACACCACAATCACAGTGGAACACGACAATGTTCTTGAGAAAAACAGAACTCAAGCCGCACTCGCTATAGTGGTAGTTCTCCTTTCTCCCGTGCATCGTCATCTTGCACGCCGGGCATTTTCTCGTCATGGGTTCCTTCATGTTTCCCTCTCCTTTTTAAACTTAAAATTTGCTCCGCAGACATTAGAGTTATCCAGGGCGAATCCCAGTAGTCTTCGCCGCAGTCCAACGTAACCGTGATCTGCCATAGTCGCCCGTCTACCTTTCCCGCAATACAATAAACAAAGCTGTCGAATTCCTTGTCGTAGGACTCACGAAAAATCTTCCCGCGCTTAATCAGCATTTCGGCATCTACGGTGGTGAAAACAGAATTGCCAGAACGCTTATGAAACTGTGGGCCTGTACTCATCTGGCCGAGTTCGAATGCGCGAACCATGATGCGTCGAGCAGTTGCAGGTTTAAGAACAATCCGCTGGTTGCCAGTCTCCGTGATCTTACTCGTGCTCTGCCCCATCTGCGGGTACCTCCGGTTGTTGACCACTCTCTTCTCATCCGCTCGGCTGACCCCCAAACTTCATGTTAACTCTTAACACGGTGTCGTGTCAAGTGAAACCTTACTCCATGTTAAGAATTAGCATTGAGGCAAGGAGTGCTTCCGATAGGGGTTCTTTCGGCCAAGAAATTGGCTTAGTTATACGGTGGGCTTCCTCTTCCACCTGACCCGCGCAGCGTTCTTAGCGATCTGTTGCCGTTTCTGCGGAGAAAGTCTTCTAGCTCTAATAGGCCCACCTTTCCTGCCGCCTCTGCGTCCTGCGGCCTGCGCCTGCGCGTCTTTGGCCTTGGGATCATAATTCGGGAGAGCAGCGGGGTCGGCTTTCGAGAGGAATTGATCGAAGATGTGCTTCGCGGCCTTTATCGGGTCAGCCATGCCCCCAGCTTAGCACGCGGCAGGCGGGATGCAAGAGAATCTCGCCGGACAGCAACGCAAGAATATATCACTACCAAACAGTTTACATTCCGACCTTTTCGGCATATGGTAAAAACATGCTCGCCAGCTTCAGACATAAAGGGTTAGAAGAAATCTACCTCACTGGCAAGACCCGCCGGATCGGCGCCCAATATGTCAGGAAGTGCGTGCGTATCCTTTAGGGAGGACACGATGGGGAGGAAAAGCGGATTGCCACCCGTACATCCGGGCGAGATTCTCAGGGAAGACATACTTCCCGAGATTGGTCTGTCTGTCACCGCCGCAGCGAAGGCGCTGGGCGTGTCGCGCCAGATGGTTCATGACATCCTGGCCGAGCGGAGGCCTCTGTCTGCGACCATGTGCCTGAGGATTTCGCGCCTGCTAGGTAGCACTCCGGAATTCTGGATGCGTTTGCAAGCAGAGTACGACCTGAAAAAGGCGGCCCAAAACAAGAAGGTCATGGAACGCGTCGCGCAGATCGTGCCGGTGAAGCCACAAGCAGAAGTCCATGCCTGAGAGTCGCTCCGTTGCGACAGAATGCTGAGGAGTCAGCGGCTGTTTCGGGCGCAGGTCCAGCCAGGCGGTTCTTTTACCGGCAAAAGGTAACTTAGCGTTTCAATACCGTACACACTGAAGCGCAAATGGGCCCGCCGATATTGAACGTGGCAGCGACCTTGGCGTCCCTGACCTGTAACGCTTGCGGGACCTTGCCAAGTAATTGCCAGGCGCACCATCCCAGCATGGCGACGCCGGTGGCGCCCACGGGATGGCCCTTGGCAATCAGCCCGCCGGAGGTATTGACGCCGCATTCGCCATCGACGGCGGCTTTGCCGTCGACCCAATATTGGGCGCCTTTCCCGTAGTCGGCCTTTCCCAAAACCTCCGTGCCGAGCGCTCCCATGACCGAGAAGCAATCGTGGATCTCGGCGACATTCACGTCGTCCGCCTTCACCCCCGCCATTTGGTAGGCGGTTTTCATGGCCTTGATCGCGCCCGCGGGACGCAGCACGTCGCGCCCGGACTTCTTGAGAGGATCGGTGGCCTGCGCGTACCCGGCAATCTCAACGCAGTCTTGTTTCGCGACGCCGAGCTTGGCCAGTCCTTCCTCGGTGGCGAGGATGAGCGCGGCATACCCGTCGCTGATCTGCGAACAATCGTAAGTCTTGAGCGGCAGCCCCTCGACGATGTAGCGATTGATGCCGCCGATTTGCATCGCCTGTTCGACCGAAAGCTCGACATTGCGCATCTGTGCATACTCGTTGTGATGGGCGCTCGCGTACTCCGCGACCGCGATCCGCGCAAGGTGTTCTTCGGGAATGCGGTGTACTTTGAGGTAGCATTCCATTACCTCCGCGAAGAGGTGGGGGAAAATGTATACCTTGCCTTCACGGTCGTCGGGATGGGAGAAATACCCAAGCGCTTGGCCGACGAGTTTTCCATCCATCTTGCCTTCGGCGTCGCGCATTTTTTCGTACCCGATCGCGATACCGGTATCGCCCCAACCGATTTGCAGTTTCTGGATAACGGAGAGGACGGCCTGCCCACCGGAGGCACACGCGTTTTCGACGCCTTCGATGGGCTTGCCCGCGAGACCGGGAACATCCGCTAGGAGGCCGGCGAGCAGCCCTTGCTGGTTAAGGGACATATTGCAAACCGCGCCGACGGAGCCGACATCGAGGGCGGAGGGTTCCGCTTTAATTTCCGCGCAAGCCCCGGTAACGGCACGGCGAAGGATTTCGGGCACAGACATGCCCATGAGTTTTCCGAATTTCGATTGATGATAGGCGGCAATATAAATTTGCTTCATCAAACACCTCCTAAGATTGCTTATGCTCCCGCGAAGCAGAATGGCCTTCGCCTGCGGTTCCAAGCCTGGGATCCCGCAGGCGGTCCCGCAGATTGAGCTTCAGGACCTTACCATACGCGTTGCGGGGCAATAATTCAACAAAGATGACTTGCCGGGGTAATTTGATCTTATTGATTTTGGGGCGAAGGAACTCGAGGAGTTCGAGTTCGCTGGCGCGGGCAGCCGGGTTCAGCGCCACAAAGGCGACGGGGACCTCGCCCCACTTCTCATCCTCGATCCCGATGACGCAGACCTCGGCAATGGCCGGATGGCCGAGTAACTCCTTCTCGATCTCCGCCGGATAAATGTTGACGCCGCCGCTGATGATCATGTCTTTGGAGCGGCCGGCGATGTAGAAGAACCCCTCTTCGTCACAGCGCGCCAGGTCGCCGGTGTGAAACCATCCTTCCGGGTCGAGCGCCTGGGCTGTGGCGGCGGGGTTGTTCCAATAGCCGCGGCAAACGTGAGGACCGCGCAGGCAGAGTTCGCCCACCTCGGGGCCGCTGACTTGATTCCCTTCGGCATCGACGAGCTTCGCTTCCGTGAACATCATGGGCTTGCCAATAGAGCCGGGCTTGCGCTGGGACTCCTCGTCGCTCATGGCAAAACAGTTCACTCCGACCTCGGTCAGCCCGTAGCCTTGGCGAAAAATCAAACCGCGCTCTTGGTAGGCGCGCAGAAGCTCCAACGGCAGCGGAGCGCCTCCACTGCAACACCAACGCAGATGACCGGTATCGAGCGCTGCCAGTTCTGGAGTATCCAGGAGCATTTTGAAGACCGTCGGCACTCCAAAGAGGATGGTGCACTGGTATTCGGCGAAGGCCTGCAAAAGTTCGCGGGGATCGAAGCCGGGGTGCAAAACGATGCTACCGCCGATAGCAAACAGGGGGGCCATAAATACCGTCAGGCCGCCCGAGTGGTACATGGGCGTATAGACCTGCACACGGTCGGTCGGGCGCAATTGCCAGGAGACAACCGTGCTGCAAGCGTTCCAGCCGACCTGCCGGTGTGGAATCATCACACCCTTGGGACGGCCGGTGGTCCCGCTGGTATAGAGCAGGCAGAAAATATCTTCGTCTTGAGGTCTCGCCGAAGCCGGGTCAGGACGAACCCGCTCCCGCGCTTGGGCATAACTCAGCTCGTTCGGGCCACTGTTCTCCGCATCGAGATGGACGAAGCGCTCGACTGCCACGAGTGAACTGAGCTCTTTGGCGAGCTTTTCGTAGCCGGCGGAGTACATGAGGCATCGCGGTTCACAGTCGGCGACCACTTGGGATAATTCGTGAGCCGTGCTGCGTGTTCCGAGGGGAACGAGAATGATGCCCGACTTTCCTGCTGCCCAAAAAGCATCGACATATTCAACCCGGTTCTCGGAAAGGATGCAGACGCGATCCCCAGCGCGCAGAGAGCAGAGGTCCGTCCAAACACGCGCGCACTGCAATGCCCGCCGGTTGAGTTCGCCATAGGTGAACTGCCGTCGTGTGGGAGCGTGGATCAACGCGACCACGTCGGGGCTAAGGCGGGCGCGCTCGCCGAGAATATCGCCGGTGATCATGAGTTTTTCCCCGGCTGCCCGGAAACCGACGAGTCATTGGCGGACACGCGGGCGGATTCTGACGTGAGAATCTGCAACAGGACGCGCGTGAACTCGCGGGGACGCTCGAGCTGCGGTCCGTGACCGCATCGCTCAATCACTGAAAGCGTGCAATGTGGAAGCTGCGCTTGCAACTCCTTCGCATAGTCCAGTGGCACCAGCCGATCGGAGGCACCCCAGATGAGATGAACCGGCAGCGGGAATACTGCCAGCTTGTCTTCGAGCAGGTACTTCGACATGTCTGCGATGCCGGCGGCCACTAGCCGGGAGATCGGACCTGAATTCGCCAGGCGGACCAGATCATCGAGGACGAAGTTTGGGGCCCGAGGCGAGGAAGGATCCAGAACGGTATCGAGCGTGCGCCGAGCCTCTTCGCGGTCCCTGGGCATGAGGGCAATTTCCAAAGCATCCTTGAGGGGGCCGCCATCGATGAGGATAACCCGAGTCACTCGCTGTGGGCATTTCTGCGCATAGAGCATCGCCATCCAAGCCCCAAGCGAATTGCCGGCTATCACTAGAGGTGCGTCTGGCTGGGGGAGCGCAGCGAGCACTTGTTCCAGGCCGGTCAACAGCGTTCCGAGACTCAGCGCACCCTCACGCGGTTCGCTCTCTCCATGGCCGGCAAGGTCCGGGATCAGCAGTTGGAAGTGAAGCTTCAGCTCCGGCGTCACTTTGCTCCAAGTACCCGCTTGATCGCCTGCGCCGTGAAGCAACACCAGCCAGGGCCCGGCGCCGCCGTGCCACACGGTCTGCTTGCCGACGGCGGTGGAGAGCTTTGTTTTCCGAAGGCCAGCGCGGCGCAGCGCATTCCTCCGCCACCAGACCCTCACGGCGAGGGGTCGTAAAAAGCAAAGAAGGAAGAAGACCAAGAGAGCTGCGAGGGAGGCGAAAGCCAGCAGCAGCCCCACTTTAAACGCTAAGCCCATCGCTTTCCCCAGCGCCGCTTGGATGAAATTCAAGCCGGAAGGCCGGCTATGCTCCCCTCTACGGCATGCGAAACGCGCAGCCCGCTTGATTGTAGCCGACCCCGGAACCGACCATGACCACCAAGCTACCCGATTTCACCTTGCCCTGCTCGATAGCGTGATCGAGTGCCATGCCCACGCAGGCGGAGCCGGTGTAGCCATACTGTTCCATAATGGTATGAGCGCGTTCGGCGGGCACCCCGAGACGCTCCATGACCTTTTCAATCGTGGGTTTCCGCACCTGGGTAAAGAGGAAGCAATCAACCTCAGGCACTGCGAATCCCCCGTCGTGGGCGAGTCGTTGCACGATGATCGGCCACGTCTCTTCGTTCAGTTCCGGAGGATAGCGGTTCTTGATCGTGCACATCGTGCGGCCGGCCTTTGCGGAGTCCTCCGTCGCAGGTTCGAAGGTGCCTCCTGAATAAATCCCCCAATAATCGTGATAGGAACCATCAGCGCGGAAGGTGGAGGTGATAAAGCCCGGCGAATGCGCAGGTTCGAGCACCGCGGCGCCGGCGCCATCGCCATAGAAGAAGATCATGGGATCGGCAGGCGCCGCGAGCTTGTGCATGAGATAGACACCGACGACGAGCACAGTCTTGATCGCCGGATTGGAGGCGATGATTCCCGCGGCCGCGGACAGACCTGTCGGGAACGAAGCACAGGCACAACCGATATCAAACGTCCCGGCATTCTTTGCGCCAAGCTTATATTGCAGTACCACGGAGGTGGCAGGGGTGATGTAGTCCGGCGAATCGGTACCGAGGATGATCAGGTCGACGTCTTCGGGCTTTCGCCCGGCGCGCTCGACAGCTTGGCGGGCCGCGGGAAGCGCTACGTCGCTCGTAGCCCAGTTTTCGGGGGCATGCCAACGCGTCTTGATGCCACTACTGGCCTCCATCTTGTCCACGAAATCCGGGATATGCCTGAACCGCTCGCGCAGCATGTCATTGGTCACTTCATGTTCAGGGACGTAACTGCCGGTGGCGACGATGGTGGCGTGACGTGTCATAAGTGAGTCCTTGTGAATTACTAAAGTCTACGTACCTAACACTAATCCCCCATCGATGGAGAGTACGGCGCCGGTAATGAAAGAGGCCGAGTCGGAGGCCAGCCAGACGTAGGCCTCTGCCACGTCCTCCGGCTTTCCCATGCGGCCCAGAGGCGTGTGCGCGACCATGGTCTGGACGACCTTCTCCGGCATCTTCTGCACCATTTCGGTGGCGATGAAACCGGGAGCGACGGCGTTCACGCGGATATTGTATTTCGCCAGTTCACGCGACCAGGTGCGCGCAAACGCGATCACTCCAGCCTTGGTTGCGGCGTAATTGGTCTGGCCGAAATTCCCGTACAGTCCCACGATGGAGGAGGCGTTGAGGATCACCCCTGAGCCTTGGCGTATCATGTGCGGCACGACGGCCCGCGAGCAGAGGAAGACGCCTTTGAGATTGACGGAGATGACCGTATCGAACGCCGCCTCGCTCATCATACCTGCAACTGCGTCTTCCTTCCACTTCACGAGCTGCGAGTCGCGGGTGATGCCCGCGTTGTTGATCAGCACGTCGACCGTATGCCAGCGCGCCAGGGTTTCCTGAACGGCCGCCTCGACCTCGCCCGCGTCGCACACGTCGGTCTTGCGGAAGAGCGCTGCTCCCCCCCGCGCGCACAGTTCGCGCACGAACTCCTCCTGCCCGGCATCGTTGACATCCCATGCCGCCACACGGCAGCCTTCGCCGGCGAACTGCAAGGCGGTGGCGCGACCGATTCCAGCCGCCGCGCCGGTAACGACGACGACTTTACCCCGCAGACCTGTGTCTTTCATATGCCCCCTAAAACGTATACTTCAGCGCAAACTGGATCACCCGGGGCCCCGTCGAGGTGGCAACGACTTGTCCAAAGTTTGCCGAAGAGGCCACGTTGACAGGGTTGGCGAAATTCACGTTGTTGAACAGATTGAAGAACTCGGCGCGGAACTCTACCCCTTGGTGTTCAGTGACGGGGAAAAACTTCAGGATGGAGAAGTCGGTGTTGATTTGCTTCGGCCCCCCGATGATGTTTCTCCCCAACTGCCCGAAATCGCCGTAGGCCGTGGGGATGGCAAAGGCCGTCGGGTCGAAATAGACGGTCAATCGGCTGTTCACGGAGCCGCTCTTGATGGCGGACGCCAGGGTTCGACCCGGCGCCAGGTCGGCTCGGGTGGCCTGAAACGCCGTATCCTCGCCGAAGATGGAGAACGGAGTGCCGGATTGCAGTGTCACGATTCCCGACAAGGTCCAGGAGTTGAGCATCTTTTTCGCGAAAGCGGAGTTGCCGCGATAAAAGTCGGGAAAGTTGTAGAGGTAGCTTGCCACAAAGCGATGCCGCCGGTCGAAATCCGAGGAGGCATAGTTTTGTTCGTTGACCAGGTTGCCCGGGATCAGGGTGACGTCGCTCACGTCGCTCCCAGAGTAGTCGTCCAGGGAGTGCGAATAGGTGTAGCTGAGGAGCATGAGCAAGCCCTTGGAGAGGCGCTTGTTGAGGGTTACCTGGAGCGAGTTGTAGTTGGAGGAGGAGTTGCTCTCCATCAGCATACTGCCCAACCCGGGGGCCGTCAGATTAGAGAAGCCGGGGAAGAAAGGCCCGCCCAGACTTCCCACGGTGTACAGCCCACCGAACGCCGGTGTGTCTGCTTGGTTGAACGAGAACAAGCGGGGGTACCTGCGTCCCATCGACCCGACATAGCCCATGTCCAGCAGCCAGTTATTCGAGAAGCTCCATTGCATTCCGAGGTTCATCGCTTGAACGTAAGGGATGTTCCAGTCTTTCAGGTCGGGATAGAGCCCTGTGGCGGGAACTGGAGTTACCGTACTGACCGGCCCCGTCGCGCCCAGCAAGGTCACCGGCAAGAAGGCCGGATATCCGCCGAAGGGGAAGATGGCCGCATTGCTGAGACTGAGTGGGAAGGCGCTGGGTTGTGGAACTTGCACGAAGGGGTTCTCGTTCGGGGTGGCCAAGGCGGTGGCTAGCATTTCGTAGGGCATGTTGAACAGTTGGCTGTTATACAGCCGCATGTTGGGCCGGTCGTAAAAAATACCGTACCCCCCGCGCAAAACGAGTTTTCCGGTGTTCGTCAATTGGTAAGCGAAGCCCACCCTCGGCCCGAAATTCTTGTGGTCGGCGTTGACCAAGCCGTCGCTCACTTTGGGGAAGCCCGCCAGTTTTCCATTGCCCGCCTGGACGAAGCCGGCGGTGACGACCGACCCGCAGGTGCTCAACGTCGCTGGGCAGTTCGTTCCAAGTCCCGTTATGGGCAGAGGGATGGTGGTGGCCTTTGAGGGGTCGAAGCCAACGAAATTGCCGTCGGTCTCGGTGGTGGGAGCAAAGTAGTCATAGCGCAGCCCCAGGTTTAGCGTGAGGCGCGAGCTAACCCTCCAATCGTCCTGGAAGAAAGCGGAAAAATCATTGGCGCGGTTGTGGATGCTGTTGGTGCCCGAGCCAATCACCGAGAGGCCCGACAATCCACTGAGAAAGTCCTTTATCACGCCGCAGTCGGCTTGTCCGGGTCCGGCGGGGCAGGTGGCGGCGGTGAAGCCCAGGTAGAAAATCTCGCCGTTCGGGAATACGTCGAAATAGGGGGCATCCACTTCCTGGCGCTTGTACTCGGCGCCCAATCGGATGGTGTGCCGGCCGCTCATCCAGGTCACCGTATCGCTGGGGCCGAAAGTGTGAGTCTGCGAGTAGTTGATGCCCAGCGGCGATGGCCCCAGAGTGAACATGTTCGTAAAGGATAAGGTCGGCATTCCCGGGAACAAGCTGCTGAGTGGCGACGCGATTCCCAGTTGCGAGGAGGTGACGGGTTGAGCGGGTTTGCCGGGGCCGTAGATCGTACTCCACCCAAACCTGACTTCATTCAGCCAATGACTCGAAATCACGGAAGATACTCCTACCGCCAGAAGCTCCTGGTAGATATCTTCCTCGGTGGGCCAGCCGGGCGCTTGCAACGGGTTGCCATCGCCAAAGACATCGTAGAGCGCCTGATTTTCGCGGTTGCTGGCATAGAAGAATTTGCCGAAGAACCGGTTCGCATTGCTCAGCTTGAGATCCAGATTGGTGTTGAACTGGTCTTCTTTATAAGTCGAGTCGGAGGGAATCGTCATGAAGACGGGGTTGCCGGGATTGCCCGGCGTGCAACCCGCGCCGGTTGTGACGCCGGGGACCGAGGGAATCATATATTGTCCGTTGGGAAGCTTGGCCTGAAGAGCCGCCATGGCCACCGGATCAACGTATCCACCCAAGCCATAACAGAGCGAAAAAGCGGCCAGAGACGCGGCATCGCGCTGCGGCCCCAGGTAGGCCGGCAGAAATACCGTGGAGAGCGAGTTGGTCAGCGAAGTGCCGTTGGTTTCGCGCGTGCCCTGATAGGAGATAAAAAACCAGGCGTGATCCTTCACCACCGGACCGCCCAGCGTGCCGCCAAACTGGTTGCGGTCGTAAGTGGGCCGCGTTACGCCCTCATCGTTGAGGAAGAAATTGTTGGCGTCGAGGTTGGTGCTGCGCAGGAACTCGTAAAGATCGCCGTGGAACTTATTGGTGCCGGACTTGGTGACGGCGGCCACTACGCCACCCGCATTGCGGCCCTGCGAAGCATCGTACATGCTCGTCTGCACGATGAATTCCTGGAGGGAGTCGATGGCGGGGACGGAGAGATTGGGCGTCGATCCCGTCCCGATGGAGTTCGCATCGACGCCATTGATGACCACATTGTTGGAAAGCGCGCGCTGACCGTTGACGTAAATGGCGGCATCGCCGCGCCCCAGCTCGGAGGAGTTCTGGAGAGAGCCCGAGGTTCCCGCGGTCAGGGTCAGCAATTGCTGGAAGTTGCGGGTCGGCAGCGGTAAGTCGCGCAGTTGGTTCTGCTCGATAACCGTGCCGCGGTCGGAGCTTTCCGACTGCACCAGCGGTGGTTGGGCCGTGACGGAAAGCGTGGCCCGCGCTGTGGCCAACTCGAGGCCAATGTCGACCACCGTGGTTTCGGTTATCTTGACGGCGATGTCCCCCAGTTTCACCGCTGCAAACCCTTTCGAAGTCACTTCGAGCGCATAGGCGCCTGGCTCGAGCAGGGCGAAGGTGTAACGCCCGCTACCGCCAGTCTCGGTTTCGCGTCGTACGCCCGCGTCGCTCGTGAGCGCGACTTTGGCGCCTACGACGACGGCACCGCTCGGATCCGTCACCAAGCCCACGATTTGCCCGGTGGTGGCCGTCTGCGCTTCACATATCGACGTCATGAAAAAGAGAATGCTGGCAGCCGCCAGCAGCATGCCGAGTGTTCGCATTCGCATTTTTGCCCCCTTGTGCTGCAATCACGCTACGAAAGTTTGGTTTGCCGACTGCGCGTGTACAGCCGGACAAACTGGTCGATAGCTTCTTCGTCACTCACACCCAGATGGCGCTTGGCGCCAAAGAGTTCCTCGAGCAGAAAATAGGTAACAAACGCGAGGTATAAACTAACGTAGGCAAACCCAGGGTTCACGTTGCCGGCAAAGGGATTCGGCGACTTTTGAAACAAGGCGGTCGAGTAGTTGCGCAACCCTCCCGCAATTTCACGGTAGCTGTGGATGAAATGCTTGTGCCGGAACTCGACCACGTCTACATACATCAGCCGCCAGTAGTCCAGATTCTCCGACACGATCCGCCAGATGGCCATCCCCAGCTTCCTCAGCGATTCTGGATCCGGCGATTTCATCAATGGAAGCAGCTCTTTTTCCCGCAGGGCTTCCATTTCTTGCCCCATGTGATGGACCAGGTCGATGAAAATGTCTTCCTTGGTGGGGTAGTAGAGATAGAGCTTGCCCAT
>Ga0187784_10000693_pt1 | contig 25305 bp, 22 predicted proteins | sample 1015_SJ02_MP15_2_FD_132964 | JGI IMG/M metagenome (GOLD analysis project Ga0187784, IMG submission 132964) | Tropical peat soil microbial communities from peatlands in Department of Meta, Colombia - 1015_SJ02_MP15_20_MG | ecosystem: Environmental > Terrestrial > Soil > Wetlands > Peat | place... | reverse complement strand
GCGAAGCGTCGCGGCCACGACCGAGGCCATCGGCCGCAGCACCAGCGAAGCCGAGCGCAGGCTTGCCGGTATGAGCAGTGAAGTTGCCCGTAACGTCGCCGGCAGGGCCGAGGAGATCACCGCCACCGTGACGCAGCGCGTAGGTGACATGACGCGTCTGCTCGACGAGAAATCGAATGGACTGCTGGCGGCGATTTCCGGCAAGGGCCAGGAGCTCACCGGCGAGGTCAGTCGCATCACCGATCAGGCCGTGAAGTCAATCGAGGCCAAGAGCTTCGTCTTCACCCAAACGATGATGGACAACAGCGAGGAAATCGCGCGGCTCATCAACGACGCGAGCCAGACCGCCACCGCCGCCATGACGCGAAGCTTAGGGCAGTTGCAGGAAGGCGCGCAGGGTGCCAGCGAGACAGCGCGACAGACTGTCGCGCGCACGCTCGAGGACCTCCATCGCGCGACCAAATCGGCGATCGAGGAGTCCAAGCAGACCGCCTCGGCGACGATCGCCGACATGCTGGAGACTCACGGCATGTTGCGCTCGGACACCACTGCACTGTTCGAGCGCCTGCGCGAAGCCAACATCCTGCTGCAGGAAGTGCTCAGCGGCGCCCACGAGAACATGAGTTCGCTCGAGCGCACGATGATGACGCGCGTTTCCGAATTCGTCGCCGCCATGAACGAGCTTACCGCCAAGAGCGACTCCAGCGCCAACGTCGTGGAACGGCACGTCGGCACCTTCAACTCCGTGACCGCCAAGGCGCTGCACGAGCTCGGCGAGCTCGCGGCGCAGTTCAACGTGCATGGACGTTCGCTCGCGGAGGCGGTGGAGCTGCTGGAGAAGAGCAACCGCCGCACCGAGGAGTCGATCGCCAGCCGGCGGGCGAACATCGAAGCGCTCGTTTCGACGCTGGATGCGCGCTCCGATGATTTCGCGCAGCGGCTGCAGCGTTTCTCCAGCCTGCTGGACGAATCGCTGGACGCGGCGACGGCGCGCGCACGCGAGATTGCCGGCGTGATCGCCGAAACGAGCAACGAAAGCGTGCAGAGCATCGAGCAGCAGTTCGAGCTCGTGCGCGCCACCTCGGAACAAGAGCGCCGGCGCACCGGCGAGGCCTTGAATGCGGTCTATGACGAGGCCACCGCGCAAGTGCACACGATGTTCAGTCAATCCGCCGAGCGTTTCGCTGAAATCATGCTGGGCATGAAGCAAATGGCCGCGGAAATGCAGCAGGAGCTGGAGACGACGCGCGCCGAGTTGCGCCGCGGCATCTTCGAACTGCCGCAGGAGACGGCGGAAAGCGCCGCGCAGATGCGGCGCGTCATCGTCGATCAGATCGAGGCGCTGGCCGAGCTCAACCGCATTGTCGCCCGTCACGGACGCTCCCTCGACACCGCCGAGCCGGTACGGCGCGAAGCGGAGCCCGCTTACGCGTCAGGCGGCGGGCGCGCCCAGGTGCGACCCATACGCGGCGACATCACCGCGGCGCCGCAGCCTGCGATGCGCAGCGACATCACGGGTGCGCCGCCGCGTCGCACCGAGCCGTCCGCGCCAAATCCGCAGCCGGGCGGCGACGGCCGCAACAGCGGCTGGCTCAGCGACCTCCTGACCCGCGCATCGCGCGAGGATAGCCCGCCGATCGCACCCGCCCCGCGCGGCGAACAGCGTCCGCAGCGCGACAACATCGACTCGCTCGATTCGCTCGCCGTCGACGTGGCGCGCATGATCGATCACGAAGCGGCGACCGATTTGTGGGAGCGCTACAAACGCGGCGAACGCGGCGTGTTCAGCCGGCGCCTCTACACGGCGCAGGGCCAGAAGGCGTTCGACGAGATCCGGCGGAAATATCGCGCTGACCCGGAATTCCGGCAAACCGTCGAACAATACATCCATGAATTCGAACGGCTCCTCGATGATGTCTCGCGCGGCGACCGCGGTTCCGCCCTGGTGCGCAATTACCTGACCTCGGACACCGGCAAGGTTTACACCATGCTGGCGCACGCCGCCGGCCGGTTCGAGCAGTAACGCGCGGTTTGCGGCGGTTTGCCTGTTGATCCGCGGGCGCGCCGGCGCGGCGCCCCCCGGCGGCCTTGCTTGCCGAGCAACCGCGGCGTTAACGTTCGTCCTATGGAAGCCCTGGTTTCATTGCCTACCGCTGCGGATGTCGATGCGGCTGCGCGTCGGCTCGCCGGTGTCGCTTTGCACACGCCGCTTCTGACCTCGGCGGTGCTCGACGCCATGACCGGCGGACGCGTCTTCCTCAAGGCCGAGACGCTGCAGCGGACCGGCTCTTTCAAATTCCGCGGCGCCTACAACAAGCTCGCCGCCATTCCGCCCGAGCAGCGGGCCCGCGGTGTGGTGGCATTCTCTTCCGGCAATCATGCGCAAGGCGTTGCCGCGGCAGCGCGGCTTCTTGGCATGCGCTGCGTCATCGTGATGCCGCAGGACGCCCCACGCGCCAAGCGCGAACGCACCGCAGCCTTGGGCGCCGAGCTTGTGCTCTACGATCGCGCGCGCGACGATCGCGAGGCCATCGCCAGCGCGATCGCGGCGCGCCGCGGCGCGGTTCTGGTTCCGCCTTACGACGATGCGCTGATCATCGCCGGCCAGGGCACCGCGGGCTTGGAAATCGTCGAGGATTTGAACGCGCTCAGCCTCGTGCCGGAGGTCGTGGTGGTGACCGCCTCGGGCGGCGGGCTCGCCGCCGGCATCGCGCTTGCGATCAGCGCGCGCGTACCGACGGCTGCCCTCTACACCGCCGAGCCGCAGGGGTTCGATGATCACGCACGCTCGTTTCGCAGTGGCCGCCGTGAGCAGAACGCAGCGCTGAGCGGAACGATCTGCGACGCACTGATGGCGCGCACCCCAGGCGAGCTGACCTTCGCCATCAACCGATCGCTGGTCGGCGCCGGCGTCGTGGTGAGCGATACGGAGGTGGCCGCCGCCGTCGCCTTTGCCTTTTCCGAATTAAAGCTCGTGGTCGAGCCGGGCGGCGCCGTCGCCCTGGCCGCGCTCATGACCGGCAAAATCGATGTCGCCGGCAAGGTCGCCGTGGGCGTGCTGTCCGGCGGCAATGTCGATCCGGAACTGTTCTTCCGGCTCGTCGTCTAATGCAGCGCGATTTTTGCAGCTCCTGAAAATCCAGCCGCAACCCCGCGCGCTAGGATGCGTCGCCGCGCGGTGGCGAGAATCCAGATCAACAAAACGCGACACTCGCCTCAGATTACCGCCCGCGCAGCCACCGATGGAAACGCGCGCTACGCGCCCGCGCCCGGCAAGAAGCAACGAATTTGCGTCGCCCCGTCCGCATCCATATAGGGCCACACCACCGCCGGACCGAAACGATTCGGCTCGGTCACCAGCGCCGTATCGGGTACGGTGATCCATTCCCCGTGCAAGCGAACGCGGTAACGGCCGTCCTGGGTGTCCCAGTCGACATCCTGCACGCTAAAGCCGTCAGCGAACGAACAGCACAAACCTTTGCCGCTCGCCAGCTGATCGAACCAGGCATGAAGTGGTTCATTGGCGTAGCGGCCGTCATCACGCGCCGACACGTTGTTTGGAACGAATGCAGTCATGCACAACGCCACAGCCGCCAACATAGGTCCGGTGAGTCTGTGCATCGTGGCCTCCAGACGATCGCGTTATGCCGACCAACAACGAGAGGGTCGGGCAGACCTGGAGAACGCAATTGTCTGCGCGTCGTTGTTCGTCCGCATCACTGTCGTTGCAAGCAACTTCCGTGCCGTTCAACGAATCATCATTATGGGAGGATATCGGACGTTAACAAATAATGAACGCGCGCTCGCCGCGACGCGCGCGGTAACAAAGGACCGCTAACTGAACAGCGCGATCAGCTCTTCATCGCTCAGCGTGCGCAACGCCGCGAGCGGGTCGTTTGCGGCTGTTATCGGCGTTGTTTGTGGTGCCGGATTCGCATCGAGATTTTGCTGCGCGGAAACGGTCGCCGCCGGCTGCGCCGCTTCCAGCGACGGCATCGCCGCGGAACTCGACGCCGGAGTTTCAGCAGCGGTGCGCTGACTCGGCTGGCCGTTCTCGCCGTCGTGCGTTTGCGGCGTCGCTTCCCGCTCCGCTATGGGGCTCGGCACGGGCAACAGTACCGGCTCGCCTGGACCGTTGGAGTCCTCGTCAAGCTGAGGTGGTGCCTGCATATTGAGCAGCGCTTGCTGGACGAGTTCCGCTTGAGGCAGCAATTCACGTCTGTCTTCGTCGAATACGGATTTTTGTATGGTATCATCCAACCGCCCGGGAACGAGCTGCAGCGTTTTACCGTCTTGTGTTTCACCGTCTAACGGTCGCTCAAGCGGGGAGCCTGAAAGCCCGGCGTCACCCACTGCTGTGGTTTCCGGCGGGTCCTGACGTTGTTGCAGGTGATGACCGGTTGCGCCAACAAGTGTGATCATCTCGTGCACACGGCGCGCCAGGTCGCGCAGCAGCGCCGCCGCACTCGATGCACGCGCCGCCGCCGCATCGTTGCGCACGACGGCGTCACCGACTTCGCGCGAAGCGGTTTCCAACGCATCGCATAAGGCCGTTTCAACCTCGCGCCGGCGCAGCGCCGCGGCGATATCCTGGATGCGCTCGGCGGCGAAGTGAACGGCAGGCGCCGAGGTCGGGCTGGCCGAAAGCATCGCCTCGATCTGTTCGATCGCCGCCGCCACGTCGGCAAGAGCACCGGCAAGCACGGCGGGCAACTGTGGCCGCGCGCTGTCGCGCATGGCCGCTTCGAGGCGCGCGATGGTGCTGACGAGCGCGTGGGTGTCGGGATCACGGTTGCGATTGGCATATTCCATCAGGAAGCCGCGCCCGCGCTCCGTGGCCATGATCTCGGCGTAGACAGCCTCGTACTCCGCGTCTTGCGGCGGCGCGGTCAAAATATCCGGCAACGGCTGAGGATCGTTGGACATCGTTGTCGCAAATGGCCTCGATTCAAACAGCACAACGGCCGCAACCCCGCAACCGGCAAGAAAGTCCGAAATCCCGATATTCCCACAGGGTCGGTGCCCGCTCGGCGGCAATAGATCGCCTGCGCTTACCCCCACAACGCGGGCTCGGGCGGGAAAACGACGCTTCCCTCGTAGCGCAAGCCATCGGGGCGATCCTTGGCGAGCAGCAGCGGGCCGTCCAAGTCGACGACCCGCGCGCACTGTGCCACGAGCACGGCCGGCGCCATCGCCAAGGAGGTGGCGACCATACAGCCGACCATGACGGCAAAGCCCCGCCGCTGCGCCTCCGCGGCCAGCGCCAGCGCCTCGGTAAGACCGCCGGCCTTGTCGAGCTTGATGTTGACCGCGTCGTATTTGCCCGCAAGAGCATCGAGCGAAGCGCGGTCGCGCACGCTCTCGTCGGCACAGACCGGGACCGGTCGTTTGATGCGCGCGAGCGCCTCGTCATGGCTTTCGCGCAGAGGTTGCTCGATGAGCGTAACGCCAGCATCGGCGCATGCGGCAAGGTTTCGCTCGAAATTGTGCGGCTCCCACCCCTCGTTGGCATCGACGATGATTTCGGCCCGCGGCGCGGCGCGGCGCACGGCCGCGATCCGTTTGCCATCATCGTCTCCGCCGCCGAGTTTGACCTTGAGCAGCGGCCGCCATGCCGCTGTTTCGGCAGCCGCCGCCATTTCCGCAGCCGCTGCGAGCGAGATCGTATAGGCGCTTGTCAGCGGCCCCGGCCGGCCGAGCCCCGCCAATTCGTGCGCCCGGCAGCCGCTCCGTTTGGCGTTAACGTCCCAGTAAGCACAATCGAGTGCATTACGGGCAGCGCCGGGGGGCATCGCGCGCTGGAGTGCAACGCGGTCGAGGCCCCCCTGCAACGCCGGACGCATGGCCTCGATGCTTGCCACAATACCGTCCGCAGTTTCGCCGTAGCGTGCGTAGGGGACGGATTCTCCGCGGCCGCGGTAGGTCCCATCGTTGAGTTCCACCACCACCACGACGGCTTCGGTCTTGCTGCCGCGGCTGATCGTGAACGCGCCGGCCAACGGCCAGCGTTCGATCCGTACGGAGAGTTCCATGCGGGGAGCAATATGACCGAGGTTTTCCCGTTGCCTCAAGGGTCGCGCGGCCCAGCCGGGGCGGCCAAAGGCGCTCAGCCATGAGCTTTGTGTCCCTTATCGCCACTGCTGAAGGCGAGCGCCTGGCGCTCGCCGCGGCGGGCGCCTGGACCGCCGAGCGCGCTGCCGAACTCGAAAGAACCGTCGACGAAACCGCACGGCGCTTCGCCGATGCTCGCGATGTCGATATCGATCTCGCCGGGATTGAACGGCTGGACACCTTCGGCGCCTGGCTGATCGAGCGGCTCAAGCGCGCTTTCACCATGGGCGGTTCGACGGCGCGCATTATCGGCCTCTCGGCGACCGATCGGGCCTTGATGGAAGAATTGCAGCTGGTCAACCGGAGGCCGGCGCGACGAAGCGCCGCGACAAGCAGTATCGTCCTCGCGCTTCACGCCATCGGACGAGCCATCGCCGAGATCGGCTGGTCGTTCGTTCTTCTGGCTCAGCTTCTCGGAGCGCTCACCGCCGTGTCGCTGCGGACGATTGTGCATCCGGCGCGGCTGCGCCTCACCTCGGTGGTGCACCATCTCGGACGCGTGGGCTGGCACGCGGTGCCGATCATCCTGCTGAGCACGTTCTTGATCGGCGCCATCCTGGCGCAACAGGGTATTTTCCGTTTCCGCACCTTTGGGGCCGACATCTACGTCGTCGACATGATCACCGTCCTCGTGCTGCGCGAAGTCGGCGTGCTCATCGTCTGCGTGATGGTGGCCGGCCGCTCCGGCAGCGCCTATACCGCCGAGATCGGTGCGATGAAGATGCGCGAGGAGATTGATGCGTTGCGCACCATGGGCCTCGATCCCGTCGAGGTTCTGGTCCTGCCGCGCATCGCGGCGCTGGTCATCGCGGTGCCGCTTCTGACCTTCATCGGCTCGATGGCGGCGCTCTGCGGCGCCGGCGTGGTGTGCTGGCTCTATGGCGGCATGGCGCCGGAAATATTCCTCGAACGGCTGCGCGAGGCGATCTGGTTGCCGACATTCGAGGTTGGCATGATCAAGGCGCCGTTCATGGCGCTGACGATCGGACTTGTCGCCTGCGTCGAAGGGTTCGAAGTGGGAGGCAGCGCCGCCTCGCTCGGGCTTAAGACCACCGCCTCCGTGGTCAAATCGATTGTGCTCGTTATCGCGCTCGACGGCGCGTTTGCGATGTTCTTCGCCGGTATCGGGATGTGAGGAATGACCAGCAACGCGACCGTGATCAGCGTGCGCGACCTCGTCGTCGGCTTCGGCGACGTGACGGTGCTCGACCATGCGACGCTCGACGTCTTCGAAGGCGAGATTCTCGGCTTCGTCGGCGGCTCGGGCGCCGGCAAGTCCGTGCTCATGCGCGCGATCATCGGGCTTCTGCCGAAGCGCAAGGGCGCGATCAAGGTATTCGGGACCGACCTCGCGACGCTCGGCGAACGCGAGCGACGGCTTATCGAGCAGCGCTGGGGCGTCCTGTTCCAGCAGGGGGCATTGTTCTCCTCGCTTACGGCGCTGCAAAACGTTCAGTTCCCGATGCGGGAATATCTCGACTTGTCGCCGCGGCTGCTCGAAGAGATCGCGCTGGCCAAGCTCGAAATGGTCGGCCTTGACGCCGACGTGCGCGGGAAATTTCCCGCGGAACTGTCCGGCGGCATGGTTAAGCGGGTGGCGCTTGCGCGAGCACTGGCGCTGGATCCCGATATTGTTTTCCTCGATGAGCCGACCTCCGGCCTCGATCCGATCAGCGCCGCCGAGTTCGACGAACTGATCCGCACGCTGCAACGCACGCTGGGATTGAGCGTGTTCATGGTCACCCACGATCTCGACAGCCTGCACGCCGTTTGCGATCGCATCGCGGTGCTGTCGGAAGGCCGCGTGATCGCCGCCGGCCCGATCGAGACCATGCTCGCGTCCGAACATCCCTGGCTCCGATCCTATTTCCGGGGCGATCGCGGGCGGCAAATCCACCATCAAATCCAACGCCAAATGCGTCACTAAGACACCGCGCGAAGAGGCCATCCCATGGAAACCAGAGCCAACTACATCCTCACCGGCATTTTCACGATCGCCGTCGTGGTCGGCGCGTTCGGCTTCATCTACTGGTTTCAAAACAGCGGCGGCAACGGCGAACGCGCCGCCTACCGCGTGGTGTTCACCGGATCGGTTTCCGGGCTAAGGAGCGGCGCCACCGTGCTGTTCAACGGCGTGCGGGTCGGCGAGGTGACCGAACTGGCGCTGGACGCAAACGATCCGCGCAAGGTCGAAGCGCTGATCGCGGTCGATCGCAAGGTGCCGATACGCGCCGACACCAAGGTGACGCTCGCCTTCCAGGGACTGACCGGCCTCGCCGAGGTCTCGCTCACCGGCGGATCGGCGGATGCCGCGCTCGTCGTCGCCGACGGCACCGCGCCGCCGACTATTTACGCCGATCCCAACGCCGGCAACGACGTGACCCAAGCGGCTCGTGACGCGCTGTCGCGCATCGACGGCCTCGTGGCCGAGAACGAGACTGCGATGCGCACGTCGCTCCGCAATATCGAAACAGTGACGACGACGCTGGCGCAGAACTCGCAACGGCTCGACAAGATCATGGCCGGCCTCGAAAACCTCACCGGCACCGCCGACAATCACGGCGAAATCGCCGAAGCGGCCGAGGCCATTCGTAAGCTCGCCGATAATCTCGACAAGCGGACCGACGAGATTTCGGCCGGCCTGGCGCATTTCTCCAACTCCGGCCTCAAGGAATACGAAGCTTTTGCCGTCGATGGCCGCCGCACGCTCGCCGAGCTGCAGAAGGTGATCAAGAATATCGACCAGCATCCGTCGCGGCTGATCTTCGGGCATTGAGGGGTATGCCGGCGTTCTCGCAAAAACCCGGCAATCCGGCCGCCGGCATCGCTCGCGCGAGAGGAAATCCGGAAAACCGCGCCGTTTAGGCGGCGATCTCGGTTTCTTCGTCCCGCTCGATCAAGCGCGGGCCGGACGGCGATTGCGAAGTCCCGGTCTCAAACCAGGCGATTATCTCGAATCGGCCGTCGGTATGTTCGACAAGCGCCGAACAGCTCTCGACCCAATCGCCGCAATTCATGTAGCGGATGCCGAAATTGTCGTGAATGACGGCATGATGGATATGGCCGCAGATCACGCCGTCGACCTGGCGGCGCTGCGCCTCGGCCGCCAGCGTCTGCTCGAAAGCGCCGATGTAGTTCACGGCGTTCTTGACCTTGTGCTTGGCCCATTGCGACAGCGACCAATAGGAGAAGCCGAGCCGCCGGCGAATGGCATTGAAGTAGCGGTTCACCAGGATGGCGAAGTCGTAAGCCGTGTCGCCAAGGAGCGCGAGCCAGCGTGCGTGCTTGACGACGAGATCGAACACGTCGCCGTGCACCACGAGGTAGCGGCGCCCATCGGCGCCCTCATGGACCGCGGTCTCCACCACCTCGATGCCGCCGAAATGCGTGCCGTAATAGTCGCGCAGGAATTCGTCGTGATTGCCCGGCAGATAAATAAGGCGCGCACCCTTGCGCGCTTTGCGCAAAAGTTTCTGCACCACGTCGTTGTGAGCTTGCGGCCAATACCAGCCTGAGCGCAACTGCCAGCCGTCCACGATGTCGCCAACGAGATAGATCGTGTCGGCATCGTGATAACGCAGGAAGTCGAGCAGGCGGTCGGCCTGACAGCCGCGTGCGCCGAGATGAACATCGGAAATGAATAGAGTACGGAACAGACGCGTGCCGCGCTCAATCGTCACGATATTTGATCTCTCGATTCGATCTCTCGCCGGTTCGGCATGGCCGGGCCTATAGGTGGATTCGATGGCAGGTAGATGACAGCAAAAGTTAATGCGCGGCCGACCAAAACGTTAACGCGAAGTGACGCAGCGGGCTCGTGGTTGACTGCTTGAGTCACAGCTTTGTCATGGCGCCACGTTAGAAGCCACGCTGATGACCGCGCCGATTCTCGCCGCAGCGACCTTCTGCATCGCCACCACAACGATACATATCGCGAGCATCGTGATCGCGGCGGTCCGCTTGCGACGGCCGCCGCCCGGCAAATCGCCGTTTCGTAAACGCGTTCCGCCGGTCAGCCTGGTGCGGCCGCTGTGCGGCATCGACAATTACGCCGCCGACACCCTGCGCTCGACCTTCGAGCTCGATTATCGGCGTTGCGAAATCCTGTTCTGCGTCGCCTCCGCCAAGGACCCCGTTGTTCCTTTCATCGAAACGATGATGGCCGAACATGCCGACGCCGGCGCGCGGCTGCTGATCGGCGACGACAGAGTGAGCAACAATCCGAAGCTCAACAACGTGCTCAAGGGCTGGCGTGCGGCAAGCCACGACTGGATCGTGCTCGCCGACAGCAACGTGCAAATGCCGCGCGACTATATCGAGCGCCTGTTCGCAAGCTGGCGGGCTGACACCGGCCTCGTCGCCTCCCCGCCGATCGGCGCACAGCCGCAGGGCCTTTGGGCCGAGCTCGAATGTGCTTTCCTCAACACCTATCAGGCGCGCTGGCAATACATCGCCGACGCGTTCGGCTTCGGCTTCGCCCAGGGCAAAACCATGCTGTGGCGGCGCGATGACCTCGAGCGCGCCGGCGGCATCGAGGCGCTCGCCAAGGAAGTCGCCGAGGACGCCGCCTCGACCAAGATCGTGCGCGGCGCCGGTTTCAAGGTGCGGCTCGTCGACCGGCCGTTCGCGCAACCCCTCGGACGGCGCACTGCGGCCGAGGTGTGGAATCGGCAGGTGCGCTGGGCCCGGCTGCGCCGCGCGAGCTTCTTTGCCTACTTTCTTCCCGAAGCACTGTCCGGCGGCTTCTTGCCAATGATCGCATTCGCGCTTGCAGCCCCCGCACTTGGGCTGCCGGTAGCACTCGGCGTGATGTCGTTCGGGCTACTCTGGTACGGCAGCGAGACGCTCTTTGCCGCGGTTGCCGGCTGGCACGTTTCCGTGCGTTATCCGTTCATCTGTCTTGCGCGCGACGCCGTCCTGCCCGTGCTGTTCATCAACGCGTTGCAAGGCGACGACTTCGTTTGGCGTGGCAACGAGATGCAAGTTGAGCGCCTGCGGCCGCGCGGCGTGATGGCGCTGGTTCGGCCGCGGCTCGCCGAGCTCGCTCCGGTGACCCGCAGGCGGCTACGCTCGCTGCGCGCCCGAATGTCGTGACTGCACGGCGCCGTCGGCGATCGCCTCGATCGCAGCATGGTCGGTCGGAAAATCCGCAGCGATCCAGGCCTCTTGGGCGGCACGCATGATGTCACCCAAGGCGGGGCTCGCGGAAAAGCCGCGGCGCATGAAATCCGCCGCCTTGAGCGGAAAAGCCGGTGCCGTCCAGCGCTGCGGCAGCCGCGCAAGTTCGCGCCAACTGATGTCGGCGACCCCCGCGCTCGATCGCGTCCAGGCGAGATAGACACGATCGGCAAACGATTGCGGCCCGAGCCGATAAAGCAGCGCATGGCCGACCTGCGCATCGGACGCCGGCGCGACGCGCCACCACGTTTCGAGCGCCAAGAGCCGCTCGGATTCGGCATTGGAAAGGCGCAGCCGCTGCGTCAGTCGCTCCGCATCTTCCGCAACCCAAACCCCGAGCGCGCCGAGGCGGCGAACGGCGTCCGGCTCCGCGCCCAACGCCGCCTCGACCTTGATCATGTTCTCGAAGCTCGCAACGAAAGCGACGCCGCCGAGAACCAAGCCCAGCAGGCCGCTTTCCGCCATCACCACCAGCGTCGGCGTCGCACGCGAAGCCACGAGCAGCTTCAGCATTTCCATGCGCACGCGCTCGCGCGACAGCGTCTCAAGGCCGGCGCGCGCCGCGATGCAAGCATGGACGCCCGCCCGGTCCGGGACGCCCTTGCCGAAATGCGCGTGAAAGCGAAAGAACCGCAGGATACGCAGATAATCCTCTTCGAGGCGCCGTTGCGGCTCGCCGATGAACCGCACGCGATGCGCCGCAATGTCGTCGACGCCGCCGACGTAATCATGAACGGTTCCGTCGGCCGAAGCGGAGAGCGCATTGATGGTGAAGTCGCGCCGCTCGGCGTCCGCCCGCCAATCGCGCCCGAACACCACCCGCGCCTTGCGGCCGAACGTTTCGACGTCCTGGCGCAGCGTCGTGACTTCGACCGGCTGATGGTCGAGGACGACGGTGACGGTGCCGTGCTCGACGCCGGTGGGGATCGCCTTGCCGCCGGCCGCGCCGACGCGGCGCATCACTTCTGCGGGCAAAGCCGTCGTCGCCACGTCGATTTCGCCGACCGGAAGCTGCAACAAGGCATTGCGGACCGCGCCCCCCACGACGCGGGCTTCCTCGCCGTCGCAATTGAGCAGCGCGAGCAGGCGGGCGACCTCGCCGCGTCGCAGCCAAGCGGCGGCGCCGAGATGAGGTGCTGCCGTCACCGCGTCGTTTGCGGCACGAATTTGCCGCCCTCGATATGCGCCGGTACGTATGTCGAGCCCGGCAGCGAGCCCCCGAATTGCGCCAGCACGACAAAGCTTCCGACCATCAACACCAGCGACGCGATGATGAGGCCGGCAATACGGCGTGCGGTCCACGACTGCGGCTGCAGAACGCCGGTGCGGGTGGCAATGAGAAACGCGGCGTAAAGCACGAACGGGGTGAGGAACAGCCCGATCTCGGTGAAGATTGGTCGAATCATGCGTAGACCCGATCGTAGAGGTTGCGCACGATACCCGCGGTGATGCCCCAGATGTACCGATCGCCGAACGGTATCGCGTAATATTCGCGGTGGATGCCTTTCCACTCGCGGCTTTTGCGTTGCAGGTTGGCCGGCGTCATCAGAAAGGCGAGCGGCACCTCGAATGTTTCCGTGACCTCGCGCGGATTAAGCCTGAGCGTAAAGTCCGGTTTGATACGGGCGACCGTCGGCAAAATACGAAAGCCGGAGAACGAGAGATAGAGATCGAGATAGCCGAGCGGCTCGATGAGAGCTGGTGAAAGCCCGATCTCTTCCTCCGTCTCGCGCAGCGCCGCGGCCGCCGGACTTTCGTCGTCGCGGTCGATCTTGCCGCCTGGGAAAGCCACCTGGCCGGCATGGCTTGCAAGCTCTTGCGTACGCGTCGTCAGCAGCACCGTCGGTTCGGCACGATCGACGACCGGAATGAGTACCGCCGCCGGCTTGGTGGCGCTCACGCCGGCTCGCTCCCACATCAGCGGATTGAGATCGAGATCGCCGCGCGCGCCTTGCGCCAGCGGGTCGGTCAGCGCTGGCGGCACTTGGAGCGTGAGCCGCGCCCGCGCGCGGTCAAAGAAACCTTCGGTCGCTGCATGCCGCACCGACGCGTGCCGTTCGCTCACGCGAAATCCCTCACCTGCTCGGCCGGCGCCATGGGAAAGAACACGCCCATCGAAGCCACCCCAAACATCGCCCTGCCCTCAACGTCGCGCTCCTCGCCGACTTCGACAAGGTCGAAGAACAATGCGCGCGTCACCTTCGCCCACAGGTCGCGCCGGACGTGCAAATAAGGCTTCAAGCCGCCGGTCGCGGCCTGCGGCTCGAAACGCAACGGGTGCGACGGCCCGCATTGGACCCAGTCGTCGACGTTGGTGCGGAAATTGAGCACGCGGCCGCCGGATGATTCTTCGATACGAAATTCGACGGCGAGAAACGGCGCATCATCCACTTGGATGCCGCACTTCTCAACCGGCGTGACCAGGAAATACTTGTCGCCCTCACGTTTGAGCACGGAAGCGAACAGCTTGACCAGGGCCGGCCGCCCGATCGGCGTTTTCAAGTAGAACCACGTGCCGTCGGCGGCGATGCGCATGTCGAGATCGCCGCAGAATGGCGGGTTCCAACGCTCGACCGGCGGCGGACCCTTGCCTTTACCGGCCGCGCGGCTGAGCGCGCCCGTGATCGCCTCCAAGCCGGATTGCCCTTCCTTCGCCATGGTTTGCCTTGAACCTATATGTTTGGGCCCTAATCCCAGGGCGACATCGCCCACGGGAGCGTGATTGCCGTGCAATCACGCGGCGCCGAACCCGGGTTATGTTCGCCTTGAATATAAAGAATTGGCGCAAAATCCGCTTCAACGATGCTGGCGCGTATATTGCATTGCATCGTGGCGGTGCAAAGCCGGTAGCTTACAGTTGAGCGGACGTTGCGAACCTGATTCGCTATCACGGCGCAGGACAAGGAGTTGGCCATGCCCGCAACTGGCGGAGATGGGCTCGAAAAGCTTGAAGACATGATTGTCCGCGCGGCGGAATCCAGTGCGGATCACGTGCGCGCGGCAAAGGCCGCGATCGGAACCGTCATATTCGGCCAGGACAAGGTCATCGAGCAGGCGCTGATCACTATTCTGTCGGGAGGACACGCGCTCCTGCTCGGCGTGCCCGGGCTTGCCAAGACCAAGCTCGTTGAGACGATGGGCATCGTGCTCGGGCTCGACGCAAAGCGCATCCAGTTCACACCAGACCTTATGCCCTCCGATATTCTCGGCACCGAAGTGCTGGAAGAAAGCCAGACCGGCAAGCGCAGCTTCCGCTTCCTGTCCGGTCCCGTCTTCGCTCAGCTCTTGATGGCCGACGAAATCAATCGCGCCAGCCCGCGCACTCAATCGGCGCTGCTGCAGGCCATGCAGGAGCAGCACGTCACCGTCGCCGGTACGCGCCACGACCTGCCGCGGCCGTTCCATGTGCTCGCGACGCAAAACCCGCTCGAGCAGGAAGGTACCTACCCGCTGCCGGAAGCCCAGCTCGACCGCTTCCTCATGGAAATCGACGTCGACTATCCGGACCGCGACGCCGAGCGAAAAATCCTATTTGAAACCACGGGCGCCGAAGAAACGCGGGCGAAGCCCACAATGAGCGCCGAGGAACTGATGACCGCGCAACGCCTGGTGCGCCGCCTGCCGGTCGGTGAATCCGTGGTCGAAGCCATCCTTGCGCTGGTGCGCTCGGCGCGGCCGGAACCGGACGGCGGCGAAGCCGCCAAGCTGATCGCCTGGGGACCCTCCCCGCGCGCGAGCCAGGCGTTCATGCTTGCGGCGCGCGCGCGGGCGCTTCTCGACCGACGCCTGGCACCTTCGATCGACGACGTGCTCGATCTCGCCGAGCCGATCCTCAAGCACCGAATGGCGCTCACTTTCACTGCGCGGGCGGAGGGCGAGAGCATCGAAGCCGTGATCAAGCGCCTGAAGGCGCGGATCGGATAGACGGATGCCGGTCGACCCGAGGCGCATGTCCGAACATGATCGCCCGGCGGTGCAGCGTGCGGTAGGCGAAGGCCGCGCTCTGGCCGCGACAATGCCCCGGCTGATCCTGGAAGCGCGGCGTGTGGCTGCCACCGTGATCCACGGCCTGCACGGGCGCCGCCGTGCCGGACCCGGCGAAAATTTTTGGCAATATCGGCGCTTCGTATCCGGCGAACCCGCCTCCCGCGTCGATTGGCGGCGCTCGGCGCGCGACGACCACCTTTATGTGCGCGAGCGGGAATGGGAGGCCGCGCATACGGTTTGGATCTGGCCCGATCGCTCCTCGTCGATGGCGTTTGCGTCCCCGCTTGTGCGCGATACCAAACTCTACCACACGCTGGTCGTCGCGCTGGCGCTCGCCGAAGTTCTGGTCGAAGGCGGCGAGCGCGTGGGAATTCCCGACCTCTTACACCCAACCGGCAGCCGCAACGTCATCGAGCGCATGGCGCAGGCGATCTTGCATGACGGCAGCGAACGCAAGAGCCTGCCGCCGGACTTTTCGCCTTCCCCGCTTGCCGAGATCGTGCTGCTCTCGGATTTGTGGAGCGACATCGCGGACATACGCCGCACGATCACAAAGCTCTCCGGTGGCGGCGCGCGCGGCCATGTCGTGCAGATCGTCGACCCCGCCGAAGAGAGCTTTCCCTATTGGGGCCGCATCGAATTCGTCGAGCCGGAAGGGGGCGGTCGCATCACGGCAAGCCGGGCCGAGGCCTGGCGAACCGATTACGCGATGCGGGTGCGGCGCCACCGCGCCGAAATCCGCGGCGAAACTGATCGGCTCTCCTGGAGCTTCACCATCCATCGCACCGACCGCCCGCCAAGCGAACTCTTGCTGGCGCTGCATGCCCGCATCGGCAGCAGCCTGGCGGAAGGTGCAATCGCTCATGCGATGGCACCTGGAGTACCGGCGTGATTGGCGGGCTGCCGCTCGGTTTTGCCGAACCACTGGTCCTCATCGGCCTGATGACCTTGCCGGTGCTGTGGTGGCTTTTGCGACTGACCCCGCCGCGTCCGCGCCGCATCGATTTCCCGCCGACCCGGCTTCTGCTCCAAATCGCGCCCAAAGAAGAAACCCCTGCACGTACGCCGTGGTGGCTCACTCTGATGCGGCTCGTGCTCGCCGCACTCGTCATCGTCGCCGCCGCCGGCCCGCTGTGGAATCCGCCGCTGGCCGCGATGAAGACAGGCGCGCCGCTCGCGATCTTGATTGACGACGGCTGGGCGGCGGCCGCCGCATGGGATGCACGATTACATACCGCCGACGATCTCATCGCCCATGCGGAGAGCAATCATCGCGCCGTGGCGCTCATTCCCCTTTCCGACGGCCCGCGCGACATCTCGTTCGCGACGGCGGCTTCGGCGCGCGTGCGGCTGCATCAGGTCAAGCCGAAGCCGCACACGGTCGATCGCACCGAGGCGCTGCCGGCAATCGCGCGATTCCTCGCCGCGGCGCGCGATGTCGAGCTTGTTTGGTTGTCCGACGGCATCGATCTCGGCGAGGGCTTGGAGTTCGTCAAAGGTCTGGCACCGCTCGTCGATACCCGGGCGCTGACGATCGTCTCCGGCGGCATAGCGCCGGCGCGGGCGCTCACCGCAGCCGAGAATACGGCGGGCGTGCTGAGCGTGAAGGTGCTTCATGCCGCTGCCGGCGCGGCGGATGCCGGCGTGGCGCGCGCACTCGACTTCAAGGGCCTGCCGCTCGGCGAAGCGGCGTTCACGTTTAAGCCGCACGATCGCGAAACCGAGGCGCGATTCGATCTTCCGGTCGAGCTCCGCAACGATATCGCGCGCATCGAGATTGCCGGTGAACGATCCGCCGGGGCGGTGCAATTACTCGACAAACGCTGGCGCCGGCGCACCGTCGGTATCGTTTCCGGCGCCACCGCCGACACCTCGCAACCGCTGCTGTCGTCAAGCTACTACATCACCCGGGCGCTTGGCCCGTTCGCCGACGTAAGGCTCACCCAGGGCGCGTCGCCGGCCGAAGCGGTGACGAACTTTCTCGATCAGCATTTGCCGATGCTGGTCCTCGCCGACGTCGGCAACGTCGCCGGCGAAGCACATGATCGGCTGGCGCGCTGGGTCGAGGATGGCGGCGTGCTGGTGCGTTTCGCGGGCCCCAGGCTTGCCGCCTCCGACGACGATCTCGTCCCGGTTCGGCTGCGGCGCGGCGGCCGCATCCTCGGCGGCAGTTTGAGCTGGGATCGGCCGCAGCCGCTCGCCGTGTTTTCGCACGACGGCCCGTTCAACGGCATGGCCGTGCCCAGCGACGTGACAGTCAGCCGGCAGGTGCTGGCCGAGCCCGACGCCGCTCTGACCGAAAATACCTGGGCGGCGCTTGCCGACGGCACGCCGCTTGTCACCGCCGCGCGGCGCGGCAAAGGCCTGATCGTGCTGTTCCACGTCACCGGCGACACCCGCTGGTCGGATTTGCCGCTCTCGGGCGCGTTCGTGGAAATGCTCAAGCGTGTCGTTGCAGTTGCCGGCAGCGCGACGACTGCCGACACCGACGGCCGGAAGAACAAAAACGTCCGTGAGGCGCTTGCGCCGAGCCGTGTGCTCGACGGCTTCGGCGGCTTTGTGGCGCCGCCATCGACGGCCCGGCCGGTGCCGGCGGACTTCTCCGGAAACGCTACCGCCGACCATCCGCCGGGATTCTACGGCCCGCCTGAGAATCTTCTGGCGGTGAACACGCTGTCCGCCAGCGAGCGCCTGATGCCGCTCGATTTCTCGGCGTTGCCTCACGCGAGCCATGAAATCTACCGCAAGAGCGAACCGCAGGATTTGCGCGGGCCGATCCTGCTGGTTGCGCTCGGCCTTGTTCTGCTCGATACGCTGATCGTGCTCTACCTCGGCGGCGGCATCGCTCGGCTCATTCCGCGGCTTTGGCCTACGACAGCTGGGACGGTAATCGTCCTGTCGACGCTGACCTGCACGCTGCCGCGCGCCGATGCGGAAAGCTTGCAGAACACCGACGCGCCGCGCTCGGCGCTCGAGACCAAGCTCGCCTACGTCGTCACCGGCAACCGCGACGTCGATTCGATCAGCCAGGCCGGGCTTGCCGGCCTCACGCTGTTTCTCGCTCAGCGCACGGCACTCGAGCCCGGCGACCCGATCGGGCTCGACATCGCTCATGACGAGCTTGCCTTCTATCCGCTGATCTATTGGCCCATCGCGCCCGGCGCGCCGCGCCCGTCGGAGGACGCGCTCAAGCGCATCGATTCCTACATGAAGCAGGGCGGCACGGTGCTGTTCGACACTCGTGACGCGGTCGTGGCGCTGCCGGGGTTCGGCGGCGAGACGCACAGTCCAGGCATGATGGAGCTGCGCAAGATCCTCTCCTCGCTGGACATTCCCGAACTCGAGCCGGTGCCGCGCGACCACGTTCTGGCCAAGACGTTCTATCTGTTGCGCGACTTCCCCGGCCGCTTCAATTCCGGCCAGCTCTGGGTCGAGGCATTGCCCGCAGTCAACGAGGACGACGAAGCCTCGCGCCGGCCGGCCCGCGGCGGCGACGGCGTATCTTCCATCATCATCACGTCGAACGACATGGCCGGCGCCTGGGCGATGCAGCCCGACGGTCAGCCCATGCTGCCGATCGTCGAGGGCGAGCCGCGTCAGCGCGAGCTTGCGTTCCGCGCCGGCGTCAACATCGTCATGTACACGCTGACCGGCAACTACAAGGCCGATCAGGTGCACGTGCCGGCGCTGCTGGAACGGCTGGGGCAATAGGAGGACGCGCTTGAATCTCGGCGTCGCCTTCGCCCCGCTGGTCAGCGCCCAGGTGCTGTGGGCCGCCATCGCCGCGGCCTGCGTCCTGGCGCTGCTGCTTCTTGTGTCCCGCAGCCGGGGCGCAGCCGTCCGCGCGCTGGCGCTGGCGTTCATTGTGCTGGCGCTCGCCAATCCTTCGCTCACGCGTGAGGATCGCGATCCGCTTAGTTCCGTCGCCGTCATCGTCGTCGATAAAAGCCCGAGCCAGAATTTCGGCGACCGCGCCCGCCAAGCCGAAGAAGCGCGCGCCGCGATCGTCGGACGCTTGAATCGCATTCTCGGGCTCGAGCTGCGCGTGGTCGAGGCCGGACAATCGGACGGGGAGACCGACGGCACCCGTTTGTTCTCCGCGCTGGGGACGACGCTTGCCGACGTGCCGCCGGACCGCGTCGCCGGCGCCATCATGATCACCGACGGCCGCGTCCACGACGTGCCGGCGGACGCCGGCGCGCTCGGTTTTGCCGCGCCGGTTCACGCGCTCATCACCGGCGGCAAGAACGAGCGCGACCGCCGCGTCGCGCTGATTGCCGCGCCGCGCTTCGGCATCGTCGGCCAGTCGCAGGCCGTCGCCTACCAAATCGAGGATCAGGGCGCGAACGAGCGAAGCGCCGAAGTGACGGTGCGGCGCGACGGCGAGGTCGTCGACATGCGTACCGTGCCGGTCGGCGTCCCGCAGCATGTCGACATTGCGATCTCGCACGGTGGGCCCAACATCGTCGAGATCGAAACGTCGCCGCTGCCGGGAGAGCTCACCACGGTCAACAATCGCGCCGTGGTTTCGATCGATGGGGTGCGCGACAAGCTGCGCGTGCTCCTGGTTTCCGGCGAGCCGAATGCCGGCGAACGAACGTGGCGCAATCTGCTTAAGTCGGACGCCTCGGTCGATCTGGTGCATTTCACCATTTTGCGCCCGCCGGAGAAGCAAGACGGCACGCCGATCAATGAACTGTCGCTGATCGCGTTCCCGACGCGCGAGCTGTTCCAGCAGAAGATCGGCGAGTTTCAACTCATCATCTTTGACCGTTACGCGCGGCAGGGTGTGCTGCCCATGATCTACTTCGACAACATCACCCGCTACGTGCGCGAGGGCGGCGCCGTACTGGTGGCGGCTGGCCCCGATTACGCGAGCCAGACCAGCATTTGGCGCACGCCGCTCGACGCCATCCTGCCCGCCGAGCCGAGCGGCACCGTTACCGAGCGCAGCTTCCACGCTCGCCTCACCGACCTCGGCAAGCGCCATCCGGTGACGCGTGATCTCGAAGGCTCCGAGGACGATCCGCCGCATTGGAGCCGATGGTTCCGCCTGATCGACACCCGCAACGCCGCCGGCACCGCCGTCATGCAGGGACCCGACGGCAAACCGTTGCTTCTTCTCGCGCGCGAAGGCGAAGGCCGCGTGGCGCTGCTGCTGTCCGATCAGCTCTGGCTGTGGGCGCGCGGATTCGAGGGCGGCGGCCCGCATCTCGATCTGCTGCGGCGGCTTTCGCATTGGCTGATGAAAGAGCCCGACCTCGAAGAAGAGGCATTGCGCCTGACCGTCAGTGGGCATCAGCTTTTGGTGCAGCGGCAGACCATGGCCGAGGAGATCGCCGAGGTGACGCTGACCTCGCCGTCGGGGGCGACGCGTACGCTTACGCTTATGCCGAGCAAACCTGGCGTCTGGGAAGCAAGCGTCGCAGCAAATGAGCTCGGCCTGTGGCGCGCGACCGACGGCAAGCTCAACGCGCTGGTCAATATCGGTCCGGCCAATCCGCGCGAATTTGCCGAAGTGACGTCCACGACCGAGGTGCTCGCGCCTATCGCGGCGGCGACCGGCGGCGATTCACGCCGTCTCGATGACGGCAACGGCGTGAGCGTGCCGCGCGTTCTGGCGGTGCGCTCGGGCGATATCTATAAAGGTGACGATTGGATCGGTTTGAAAATGCGCGACGCCAGCGTGGTGCGCGGCATCGGCGTGCTGCCGGTATTTGCCGGCTTTTTGGGTCTCCTGCTCCTCGTTGGCGGCCTCGCCGGAACCTGGGTACGCGAAGGCCGCTGAGCAAGCAACTATTCCCATTCCGGCCGAATCGGTCCCGATACGCCGTCAAAGGCGCCGTCGACCAGTTCGGCGACGAGCAGCCGTGCCGGATCGACCGGTCCGGGCATGACGGCGCGGCCAGGTGGAATGCGCTTGAAGCCGGATTTGCCGTAATACGGCTCGTCGCCGACCAGGATCACCAGCCGGTGGCCCCTTGCCCGCGCCTCCTCGAGCGCGCGCGCGATCAAAGCCTGACCGACACCGCGCTCGCGAAACGTGGGCTCCACGGTCAACGGTCCGAGCAAGAGTGCGCTTGTTGTTCCGATGCAGATCGGCGAAAGGCGTACCGAGCCAACCAACAACGTGCCGATGCGCGCGGTAAAGGACAAATCGAGGCGGTGCGTCACCTGTTCGCGCAACCGATAAGCCGTCTTGGCGTAGCGGCCCGGCCCGAAGGTGCGTTCGTGCAAACGCTCGATCGCGGGAGCGTCGGCCTCCGTCTCCGGTAGAATGGTCAATGAAATTTCGGTCATGGCGAGGCCGTTCGTGCATGATCGGGAAAGATCATGTTGCATCGAAGTCCTAGAGTTTTAATCGTTTCGATTTGAGGCTTGCGCTCTAGCATCCGCGCCGCTCGCGGTCCAGCTATCGGTCCACCTACAGCCTATTCGCCGCCTGAAGCCGACGCGCCGTCGCCCGTACGACTACATGATGCGGCTTTAATGACACGGGCGGTGAATGTTGGCGCCCGTGATTACCAGATTTCGGCGATGTTGCGCGCGTCGAGCACCTCGGCGAGGCGTTCCCGCGTCGCGCGCGACGTGTCCGGCGGCAGCGCATCGGGTGAGAAAAAGCCGTGCGCCACGATTTCGCTGTTCGGTTGCGGCGCCGCGCTTTGCCGGAAGGAACGGACAACGTAGAGCGCGACATGGTCGCGTCGCGATATGCGCCGATTAAAATAGATGGCGAAGAACGCAGGCGGACCGCTCAGCTCGATGTTGCCTTCCTCGCGCAACTCGCGCGTCAGCGCCGTCACCAGCGTTTCATTCGCTTCGACGCCGCCGCCCGGTAAATGCCAGCCGTCGATATAGCTGTGCTTGACCAGGAATATCCGCCCCGCCCCATCGATGACCACGCCGCGCACGCCGATGGTAAGGCCCCGCGCGAAGCGCCAGTAAAAATGCAAGAGGCGGCGGACGGCCGGCTCGAAAAAACGGCGAAGGGAGTCAATCTGCATGCGATCCATCTCGGCCACCGCCAAAATGCGCTTGGCGCATCGTTGATATGCCGTAGTACTGCCCTTTAGTTTAGAAATGTTCTAACATGTAACCGATTTTTCAGCATCGAGGCGACCGGTGAAAAACTTTTCCGATTTGAGCGAGCAGGAAATCCTGGCGCTCGCCATCTCCAACGAAGACGAAGACAGCCGCATCTACCGCTCCTTTGCCGATGCGCTGCGCGGCTCTTATCCGGATACGGCGAGCATGTACGACAAAATGGCGGAAGAAGAGATCGGCCATCACGACAGGCTGCTCGATCTCTACCGCAAAAAATTCGGCGACTTTCTGACGTTGATCCGGCGGCAGGACGTAAAAGGGTTCGTCACGCGCCGCCCGATCTGGCTCAACCGGCCGCTTGGCTTGGACGCCGTGCGAAAGTTCGCCGAGGAAATGGAATTCGAGACGGCGCGCTTCTACCGGCGCGCGGCCGAGTCAGCACGCGACGACGCCACGCGCGACTTGCTGACCCAGCTTGCCGCCGCCGAGGACAAGCACGAAAAACTCGCCCAGGAACTCGGCGAAAAGATCGAGCCGAGCGCACGCGCCGCCGAGGAAGAAACCGCGCGGCGCATGTTCGTCCTGCAATACGTTCAGCCGGGTTTGGCCGGTCTTATGGACGGCTCCGTTTCCACCCTTGCGCCGCTGTTCGCGGCAGCCTTCGCCACGCACAACACCTGGGCGACGTTTCTGGTCGGGCTCGCGGCCGCGGTCGGCGCCGGCATCTCCATGGGCTTCGCCGAGGCTTTATCCGATGACGGCTCGCTCACCGGACGCGGCGCACCCGTGGTGCGCGGCGGAGTATGCGGCGTCATGACCGCAATCGGGGGGCTCGGCCACACCCTGCCCTATCTCATCCCGCATTTTTATGCGGCAACCGCGGTTGCGTTCGCCGTCGTGGCGGTGGAACTGGCGGTCATCGCCTGGATTCGCACGCACTATATGGACACCCCATTCCTGCAAGCCGCCTTCCAGGTCGTGGTCGGCGGCGTGCTCGTCTTTGCCGCCGGCATCCTCATCGGCAGCTCGTGACCCGTGCCGCTCATTGCACGTAAGAGCGCAGCCGCTGACCGGGGAGCAGGCCGTATGGCGCCCGCCAGTTTGGCAGCGCCGCGATTCTGCCCGACCACGCGTGGACGGCCGGATAAGCAGCGGCGAGGTCGTACCCGCTTTCCTCCTTTGGAAACGACAGATAGGCGATCATCGACAAGTCCGCCACCGTCGGTCGGTCGCCGACGACGAAGAGGCGATCACCTAGATGCCGGTCGACAATCCTCAGGCAGTCGTCGAGCCGGTTGCGCAAGAAGGCGAGCACGTGAGGGTCGGGAGAAGCGGTGAAGGCGCGCAGGAAGCGATAAGTCGCCATATAACTCGAGAGCTTGTGGTTGTCCCAGAAAAGCCAGCGCAAAACTTCGAAACGCTCACCATCATCTCCGCCGCGAAATCGGCCATAGCGGTCCGCCAAGCGCAACAATATGGGCGCAGTCTGCGTAAGACGAACGCCCGAGTCCTCGAGCACGGGAATTTCGCCCATCTCGTTTACTTTCTCGCGCCATTCCACGGTCCGCGTGACCCCGCCGCCAAAGTCAGTCCAAACAGGCTCAAACTCCTGACCGCAAAGCGTCAGCATGAGGGCAAGCTTGTAGCTATTCCCCGACTCTGGAAAGTAGTGCAATCGATAGGCGGTCATGCGGTTTCCCCGATCCGAGTTTGATCAATGTTCGTGCTCGCCCACCTCTCCGACCTGCACCTGTCGGCGCCGCCGCGGCTCATCGATCTTGCCGGCAAGCGCGGGCTCGGCTTCATCAACTGGCACCGCGGCCGCAAGTATATCCATCGTCTTGAAGCGCTCGAGACCGTCACGCGCGATTTGAAGGGTTGCGCGGTCGATCATATTGCGGTGACCGGCGATCTCGTCAATCTGTCGCTTGCCGATGAATACGCGCGCGCGCGCGCCTGGCTCGAAAAGCTCGGTCCGCCGACCGACGTCACCGTCATTCCCGGCAATCACGATCTCTACGTGCCGCAGGCGCAGCACGGCCCCTCCGATTATTGGGGCGCCTACATGCGCGGGGATGACGGCGCCGCGAGCGGTACGTTTCCATTCGTGCGCCGCCGCGGCGCGATTGCGCTCGTCGCGCTCTCAACGGCATTGCCGACCGGACCGTTCCTGGCGACGGGCCGGCTCGGCCAGGAGCAGCTTGCCCGCTTGGCGACGGCACTGGAGCAGACCCGCGCGTTGTTCCGCGTGGTCCTCATTCACCACCCGCCGGTGAGCCCGCCCGCCCGCTATTTACGACGCCTGACCGATGCCGCGGAATTCCGCGATTTGCTAGCCAAACATGGCGCCGACCTCGTCCTCCACGGCCACGATCATTGCCGGTCGATCGTCTGGCTCGCCGGCCCCGACCGGGCGATCCCTGCCGTCGGCGTGCCGTCGGCCTCGGCCCGCAGGGCGCACGGCCATGAAAACGCCGCCGGTTACAACCTGTTTCGTATCGAGGGCGCGGCGGGCGGCTGGCGCTGCGAGATGATCGCCCGCGAGCGTCGCGCCGACGGCAGCGTCGGCGAGGTTGAGCGCCAAACGTTAGCGCCACCGGCGTAACCATAATCACCGGCGCCGCAAAGGCGGGACTCAAAACGCAAGCGTTGAAATTGAACGCCGGGAAATCGTGCGATCTACATACGGTTCGCCAGCAGCACGGCGACAAGCGTAAGCGTGATCAACCCGAGGACAAAACCGAGCGCAAGCGCGCCAAGTCCACGCCGGCGCTGTCGGCGGCGGGCGCGCACCGCCTCGCGCCCCCCGACGCGAGCCATGAAATCCGGATCTTCGTCCAGCGCCCGCTCGCGCTCCACAAGCCGGCGCGCCACATAATCGGTGACCGCCTTCACGATATCCGCGATCTCGCGCGACTCGGCGAGCACGCGGCGGCCGGCCCGGCTGTCGTGCAGGAAGCGATAGATGTGCTTGTCGCGCCCCAT